>Ga0172362_10000028_pt1 | contig 85829 bp, 88 predicted proteins | sample LakKivs1_kivu2a2_FD_114534 | JGI IMG/M metagenome (GOLD analysis project Ga0172362, IMG submission 114534) | Sediment microbial communities from Lake Kivu, Rwanda - Sediment s1_kivu2a2 | ecosystem: Environmental > Aquatic > Freshwater > Lake > Sediment | place: Rwanda: Western Province, Lake... | reverse complement strand
GCATCATCTCCTTCGGGAGCAGGCAATTAGGTGGTTCTAAGTGCCTAAGATGCGATGACCCACCGCCCAACTCAAGTCATGGCGTTCTTACACCACTTGTTCGGACGCTACTTCTGCGCACATCCTGCTGTGAAGACTGTTGTCAATCTCGCCGGCCTTGAGAAGGCCTCTGAGAGCCTTTCTCCAGGTACGCTTGTGGTAGAGAAACGAGTCCCTGGGAAGCCCAAGGTATGCGGCTAGAGGTATCTCTTTTCCATCGATCTGCGGAAGACCCTTCTCGAAGACAGGACAGAGCCTGTAGATCTCTTCCAGGATATTCCGGGCCACTTCCCTGGGGTTCTCCTCAGGGCCGGGAGTGTACTCTACTCCCTTGTGCTCTCTGCGGAGAAATGGATTCATCAGGATGTACGGCCTGGAGATCCTGACACGAATTACCCCGTACTCCCCGAACTCCAGAGTGCCCTCCGATAAGACACCATCGACCTGGGACTGAATTACACACCTATCATTCGTCTCTTTCAGTTGCTTCCTCCTTCCTGCGGCCCTTTCCGGTCACAGCAGTAGAGCTGTCTCATGATGGCCCATACGCGCTCGTAGATGTCGTGGCGCACCCATCCCTGCTTCGCCTCGACCTCGTTCTTGAAGTTGTCGTAGCCTATCCCCCGGGCCATCTCTCCCAGTGCGGCTCCGAACTCCCGGGCCGAGACTCTGAACCGGTAGCGGTAGTCCGCCATCCTGCTCTCGGTCACCGGGGAGGCCCCGGGGAGGCAGGCGGACCTCAGAGATTCGAGGTCCGACCTGACCCTCCCCCTCACCGTCAGCATGTCTTCCGCACTGTCCTCCCGTTTCCGGACCACGCTGAAGAAGCCTAGCTCAGTGAAGATCCACATCCCCTTGTGCTCCTCCTTCAGCAAGCCACGGCCTGGCCGCGGCCGAGGGGGAAGCGGGGGAGGTCATTAGTGGACAGCCAGTTGCGAGCCATGTCCAGAGTGTGGTGCCAGTCCTTCAGGACGAGAGTCTCATAGGCCGAATGCTCGTCCCTGTAACCGACGCTCAGGTTCACTCCGCAGATGGACCTGCAGAGTACCGTGATGTCGGTGCTGCTGGAACGATCTGGCTCTGAGTACCCCGTCACTTCACGGAGGTACTGCCGGAACTCATCGGTGCCCACTCCGTAGCACTTGAAGTCCCGCGCGTTCCTCCTGTCGAACTCCACCATGAACTGATGACCACCGTTCAGCTCGCTGGAGATGTCCGAGTTGATGGACATCAGCCACCTTGCCCCCTGCGTACCCGTCTCTTCCCCGCTCGTCACGAGGAGAGAGTGCCCAAGGTCCCTCAGAATCCAGAGGATCGCGCAACCAGCCCTGTCATCAGCCCCAAGGCCGACTCCGAAGGTGGTTGAGGATATCACTCCGTCCTTCTCCTGGTAGGAGTGACCTGCCGCCCTGTCTCTCATGTCTCCGTCCCAGACCGTGTCCGCGTGGGCCACCAGCACGACCCTGTCCCGCCTCTGCCCGGGGACATAAACGAAGGCCTCACCGCCCCTGCCTCTGCGAACGGCCCCCTCGAGGGCGCCGAAGTGATCCATCACCTAGTCCGCCGACCCCAGCGGCATGTCCATGAACTCACACAGAACTCCATGTTCCACTTTCGTCATCAGTCCGCGCCCCTTCCGCCGGAATACCGGCCTTTTCTTCAGCATCCTGCAATTCCCATTCCAGGGGTGGTTGTCATCGCCCTGCGCCAATAACCCGCTCGATCGGGCCGCCCGAGCCGCCCGCTCCGTCAGCCGCTGCCCGGCATGAAGCGCCGAGGCGTCACAATCTGACGCAGCGACGAGCCCAGGGATGTCGAGAGGATGATCTTAGGATGGTCTTGCGGTGCTCATGGACGAATTATATGTGATTCTGTTCGAATTGTCAAGTCCCGATCGGCCGATCCGGGCGGATCGCGCCATCAGGCCCCGGTCCGATGCAGTGTGAACCCCGGAATGCCCGGAAACTGACCCTTGACAAATCCCCCACGGGTACATCTATTTCCATCATACCACATCCATGATTGCTCGATTCTCCACACACATCGTCGTTGGCGTCACCTCGCAGCCGTCCCATCGCTTCCGGGAGAGGGACGGAGATGGTATCGGGAGGGACTCGGGGATTGAAGTTGATACTATATGAATATGAAAGCGTTAAATGTCAATATCGATTCGCGAATGCTCGCTTTGAATATGGAATCGGTGTATGTCAGAATATGAGATATCGGAAGATGCAGATGTCATTATCTGATTATGGCATTCCGCGCCGGCCCGGACAGGGCCCGATGGAAACCGTTGTGCCATTTGCGATCGGGATATGTGGGCTGCGGCGCCCCGATCTGGCAGGATCCGTGCTTCGCATTCATTCAGGTTCCGGCGCGCCCGGAATCCGGGAAGGAAGGTCTGTGTGAACAAAGACAGCGAGACGAGGAATCCCCGTGCAGTCCCCTACTCCGGCAACCGCGAATTCCTCGATCAGTACGCCGGCGTCCTCGAGATGCTCTGCCAGGTCCGGCTTTCGGGCCGGACGGCTCCCCCCGATGAAGGGCCCCGGCTCTTCCCCGTCCGCGCCGGCAGGCGGGGCCGGGCTTCTTCCGCAAGGCCCGCCGATCCCTCCGTGCTCGACAAATATGGAAGGCTCCGCGAAAAGCTCCGCAACCGGGTCAAGGCTACGATCAAGCGGGGCGAGGTCAAGCTTCCCCTCGTCAGGCTCGTGCGGCAGTTCGGCCTGACCGAGCTGGAGGAGGACATCCTCCTCTGCGCGATGATCTACCATTCCCGCCGGAGCTTCGAGAAGCTGATGGACGAAGCGACCGGCATGGGCAGCTTCAGCATCAGGTCCATTTTGGCCCTCTTCTTCGACAACGACGACGATAGGATCGCGCATCGCGGATGCTTCATGCCCAATTCCACCCTCGTCAGGAACGGCCTTCTGAGGATAGGGGGGCGCCGGAACTGGAACGCCCTCAGCGAGGAGGAATTCCTCTGCCTGAGTCCGGAGATCCCTCTCAGGATCAGCAGCCTGATACTCGACCAGGAGATGGCCGAGGGCGACGGGAAGGGCCCGGTCACGCTCATCGAGCCCAGGATCAGGCTGGAGGATCTCGGCCTCCCCGATGGCACGATCGCGGAGATCCGGAGGGTGGCCCAGCTTGAGAAGGCCCGTCAGCACGAGAGGCTCTGTCAGGAATCGGAGGACGAGGACGAACACAGGATCATCCTCCTGTACGGGGCCCCGGGCACGGGGAAGCACCTGGCTGCGCAGGCCATCGCAGGGCTCCTCGGCAGGAAGCTCCTGAGGATCAAGACGGGGCACTACCTCAGGCGGGAGTTCGAGGAAGCCGAGGACCTCGTCCAAACTCTCGGCCTCGCGAAGCTGATGGATGCGGTTCCTTGCTTCAGCCTCGCGGAGGGCCTCCTCGACGGGGATCCCGACAACTTCCTGACTGGGCTCTTCGCCGACGAGTTCGCGTCCTTCAACGACACGGTGATACTCACGGCCAACGGCAATCCCGACCTCTCGGGCAACGTGGGCAGGCACGTCACCTACATGATCGATCTGCCCCTTCCCAGCCTGGAACGCAGGATGGAGATGCTCGCGGCCCTCATCCCCGCCGGCATGCAGCCCGCCCCGGACCTCGACCTCGAGAAGGTGGCCGAGCGTCTCAAGGCCTCCGGCAGCAAGCTGAAGGGCATCGTGAAGAGCGCATGCCTCAGGGCCTCCACAAGGAAGGACGGGGAGAGGGAGCTCAGGATGGCCGACTTCTTCCCGACGACCGCAGGGCTGGACATCGCATCGATCCCCCGTGAAGAGGCATCCTACATCGCAGAGCCCTGCGCGAAGCTGGACGATGTGATCCTGACCGACGCTCTTCGGAAGCAGGTCCGGCAGATCGTGGGGGCCGTGAGGGCGAGGGACACGGTCTTCGAGAAATGGGGCCTCGGAGCCGTGTACGGGACCGGGCAAGGCATCTCCGCCCTCTTCTCGGGGCCAAGCGGCACAGGCAAGACGCTCACCGCCGAGGCCATCGCCTCCGAGCTCGGGCGGCCCATGAGGGTCGTCCAGCTCTCCGGCATGATGGATAAATACGTGGGTGAGACCGAGAAGAACACCGCCGGGGTGTTCAGGCTCGCCTCGGCCGCCGGGGAGGTCCTGGTGATAGACGAGGCCGATGCGCTGTTCGCCACCAGGGCGTCCTACTCCGAGCACAACAGCTACTACATCAACAGCCACATCAATACGCTCCTCAAGGAGATGGACGACTTCAAGGGCGTGGTCATCCTGACGACCAACCGTGCCCCGAGCATGGACCAGGCCTTCGAGCGGCGGATCCGCTGGAAGCTCGAGTTCCCCCAGCCCGACCAGGAGACAAGGGCCGCCCTGTGGAGGCTCCTCCTTCCGCCCAGCGTTCCAGTGGCCGGGGACGTCGACTTCCAGGCCCTCGCCGGGGAGTTCGACTTCACGGGAGGGCTGATCAGGAGCTCGATCCTGAAGGCGGCTTTCGCGGCGGCCGAGGAGGGGGACGTCGTGTGCATGAGGCACCTCAAGGACGCCGCAGCCACCGAGAAGATCGCCGGAAAGCCCGGCAGGAAGCAGGGCATAGGATTCGAGCGGACCGCATAGAGGAGGGGCAGGAAGATCGGGGCCGGGAGCAAGCCGCTAGATCCCGGCCTTCCCGTTGCCGCGGGGCATCTCCCGGGGACTCGGCGGGAACAGCTTGCCAGGCCTGGGTCCCTCTGGGTCGTTGAAGTACAGGCACCCTAGATAGAACCACATCAGCTTCGAGAACCTGCAGATCATGTAGTTGCTCAGCTCCGCGCCCCAGTCGAGCAGGTCCACTCTCAGCTTGCGGCTGAACGGTGTGTAGAACTCGTGAAGCCAGCTATAGAGCTGGTCTACGCACTTCCCGTCCTCGTCTCGGTAGCAGTTGACCCTGGAGCCCACCATCCCTCTCACGGCAGCGGTGGTGAGCAGCTCGCGTATGTCGGAGTAGAGGCCAAGGTGGTCCGGAGCCAGGAGACCTATGTACATGTGAGGGACCGAGTCGGCCCTGAGGCCGCTTGCCTCGACCGTGCGCGCCATGCAGGCGGCGGTGCGGGCAACGGCGTTGTACCAGGGGAACGCAGGGGTCCCAGGCAGAGGGTCTTCGTAGAGAACGGGGAGGATGACCGAGAATCTCCTGCAGTTGGGGGCCAGCCTCAGCGCACCGCCCGGGCCCGGCTCCGGCGCGAGGTTGCCTATCACCGCAGGAGCCTTCATGGGCCCCTCGCCGAGGTGGTCGCCCGGAAATCTCGGTTGGAACGGCGACTCGAGGAGCACGTCCGTCCTCCAGATGTCCGTGGGCGTGATGCAGAGCGGATGGTCGCAGCAGCATCCGGGGCAGTCGTCCTCCACGGCGTCGAGGGACGCCTTGAGCATCCACTCCCTGTTGAAGATATCGGTCGGCGGGAACCGCAGGGTCCCGTCCTCCCACTGTTCGCGGACACGGGCCGCGAGGGGCACCAGCCTGTCGATCAGCAGGAACTTACGTGGCATCTGCGGATCCTCCGTCGGGCAGGGGGAGCTCCAGCGGGCCATCGAAAGGCGGCAGGCCCATCCGTCGCCTCAGGTCGTTGTAGGCCGGGGTCCCGCGAGCCGAGAAGCCGCCCTTCAGCGCGAAGCTGTATCCGGCCAGGGCGAAGGTCTCGAAACCGTTCACGCCGCCCAGGAGCCACCTGGGGTCCGAAGCCGTCTGCTCCAGAATCCTCGCCGAGAGGGGACGCATGTCCTCCGAACTCAGGATGGATGCCAGCTCGAGGTCCCCAGCGTTGGGGTTCGTCCTCAGCAGCTTCTCCGCCAGGAGCCACACCATGAGGTGCTCCAGCTTCTCGGGAACGACCAGGTTCGGGGCCTCGATCGACATGATCCTGTGAAAGAACCGTCTGTCCATAGATACCTCCCGATGCCAGAGAAGCATGGAGCTTGCCCGTCCGGGGCTCGACGCTCTATCCTGATTGAGTTCTTGCTGTTACGGCTGAACGGCGGGTCCGGTCACAAGCCGCGCACGTCATCTGCCGACGGCCGGCCGTCAATGCAGGGGACGAGGGAAGCCCCCAGGCATAGTCGATCGGTCTCCTCTTATCCGCAGGATGCTTTGCCGCATGCAATTGCGTTGTTGAGTCGCAGCCCCGGATGCCGTGGCACGACAGATGCTGCAACTGCCGTTGTACGACGGGGCGGCACCGGACCAGGCCGCCGGAACAAAAGGGATCTCATGGAGGAGCCCTCCGGGTTCGTCGCAAGGCTGGAGAGGCAACCGGCCATCAGGATTTGCCTTCTTCCATCAGTTCCTGTAGCTTCCGGCCAGTTGGATACCGGGAGGTGGCTGATGGCCGTGACGGTAGCCGTGATCGTGGACAACAGCCTCGACAGCGCAGCTGCCGGGGCCGCGCTCCTGCTCAAGTACCCCGAGGCGAGGGTGTTCATCTCCAGCGCATGGAATCTCCCCTCCAGGCTCCTCCACCTTCTGGAGTGGGAGGACGGGATCAGGTCGGTCTACATCTGCGGGATAGGCTGCAAGCGCAGTCCGCAGGAGCTCGCCGACGGCATGAAGGCGCTCAAGAGCAACGGGATAGCGATCACATGGTGCCAGGCCGGGACGGGCTGGCCCGAGTGCGACGGCACGATCAGGCACTACTGCACGGTGAAAAAGGTCGAGAGCGCCGCGACCGTCACCGACGCGGTCATCAAGCTGTTCAGGCTGGCGGAGCATCCCCGGATCCCCCTTCTCAGGGAGGTCTCCGCGGCGGGCAGATCGGACAAGGTGCGCGACCGCGAGGCGAAGATCGCTGCCGAGCTGACATCGGCTTCCATGTACCGATTCTTCCAGACCGGCGACCGCGAGGCCTATCCCCTGGCCGTCAGGAAGCTCGCCGGGCTCCTGCCGATCGGCGAGAAGGACCTCGCTCTCATCTCACGCCAGCGGGCCCTGGGGTTCGTGCTGGGGCCGGACGGTTCGTCGCCCCAGATCAAGGAGATCCGCAGGAGGGTTGCGCTGTACGCCGCCCTCGACTGCCTGAACGTCCTGATCCTGGGCGAGACGGGAACGGGCAAGGAGAAGGTCGCGAGGCTCCTTCACCGAGAGAGCCAGCGGTCCGACCACGCCTTCGTCGCCGTGAACTGCGCGAACCTGGCCGGCACGGAGCTCCTCGAGTCCAGGCTGTTCGGGCACAGGAAGGGCTCGTTCACCGGGGCCACCGAGGACCAGGAGGGCATCATCGAGGTCGCCGACGGCGGCACGCTGTTCCTCGACGAGATAGCCGACATGCCCCTGGACACCCAGGCCAAACTGCTGAGGGTGATCGAGGACGGCACGTACACGCCCCTCGGACCCGCTCGAGAGAAGAAGGCCGACGTGCGGGTGGTGGCCGCGACGAACAGGGAGCTGTCGGGGCTTGTCCGGGATGGGCGGTTCAGGATCGACCTCTACTACCGGCTGAGGGAGCTGGTGATAAGGGTCCCCCCGCTCAGGGAGCGGATGGAGGACATCGGGCAGATCGCAGGATCGGTGAAGCGGAGCCTGCAGGAGGAGCAGGGGCGGAGGTTCCCGGACCTGACAGACGAGCAGATCGAGCTGCTGAAGACCTACCCGTGGCCAGGCAACGTCCGCCAGCTGCACAGCGTCCTGCGGAGGGCATACCTGCTGGGGCTGAGCGACCACCTGGCGGAGGCATTGCGCGACGAGAAGGAGGAGAGGCTGGATCTCCTCTTGAACCTGCCCCCCGCCGGCGCCGAGGGCGAGCCGCAGTCGTACGGCCGGAGGAAGTACGACCAGCCCCGCGTCGCCGAGCGGGCAGCCTCGCTGATGCAGGAGCCCCCGACCCTGCGCGAGCAGCAGCGGGAGTACGCGATGTCGCGGCTGAGGGCCTGCGGCAACAACCTGACGCACGCCGCCAGGGAGCTGGACATCAGCGTGAACACCCTGAAGAAGCTGAAGCGCGAGGCGGATGGGAAGTAGGAGTGGAAGAAGGCGGAGCGCTCGGACCGGGTGCTTGCAGAGATGATCGCCCTGCTGGACGGCACTTTCCACATCCTGCAGGGCGGAGCGAGCTTCAGCGTCTTCGCCGAACGGGACGGGAGCAGTCCCTCGGTTGTCAGCCTCGGCTGCTGCCGCCTCGCAGGCGTGAGCATGGAGGAGGCTTCCTCGATCTGCCGGGATCTGGCTGACCAGGTCCTCTCCGACATCATGACATGGATAGGGAGCGGTGCGGAGCTCCCTCCGTGGAGGGGTCCCGAGTCGGTCGGCTCCCCACAGTGGCTGGAGATCACGGCCGAGTGGAGGGCGCTCAACAGGCGGTTGAAGAAGAAGGCGCGCGGCGGCTGAGGAGCCAGATGATCCCCGCCGCACATGCGATTGCGATTCCGAAGAGCGGGCTGATCAGAACGAGCCCGGCGATGCAGCCCAGCACTCCTCCCAGGAATTCGATGCCCGCCAGGTTCTCGCTGGTGACTCTGTAGATCAAACTCTCGAGATCATCAAGATCGAGTTGGTCCACGCGGTCCTCGACGATAGCGGCGACGGGGATCTGGGCCGATAGCTTCCTGAGGAACGGCGTCGCCCATTCGCGGAAGTCGCCACTGGAGAACCTCGCCTCCAGCCAGCCGACAAGGGCAGGTATGCCCTTCTCGATCTGCCTCTCCACGGCAGTCCAGAAGCGCTCGGAGTCCATCGCCTCGAGGATCATCGCCTTGCCGTGGGCAAGGCCTTCCGTCTCCAGCCAGTGGGTGAGAGCCTTCTTCTGCGTATCGAAGTAGCCGGCGGCCACCCTCCTGAGTTTCGGGTTCTCCATGAGCTTCGCAGCCTCGGGCGCCAGCGATTCGATCGCCCGCAGGACTGACGGTCCGAAGTCAGGGGACTCGACCTTGCCGGAAATGTACTCTGTGATCTTCTCATCGTTCACCCTGAACGCCCACTTGCCGAGCTTCAGGGCCTGCCTGATCGCCCAGCCGCGCGTCTCGATGTAGGCGTCCAACTGGTCGTCGATCCACCGGGCTGCATCCGGCGAGTACCTCTCGGCCAGGTTCACCGCCATGCCGCCGATGGCGTCGTGAAGAGGTCCGCTTGCCAGCTGTGTCTCCAACTCCCTGCGGATGGCGGGCCAGACCCTCGCGAAGGAGAGGCTGTTCCCGACCAGGAGCTTCGCCTTCGCGATCACTGCCGCCAGGAGGTCCTCGACGTGCTCGGCCGTGGCCTTCTGGAGGAGCCTTCCCGCCTGCTGCTTCAGCCAGGCCCTCCTGTCCGGCCTCTCCAGCTCTTGCCTGGCGAGTTTCAGCGCCTCGGAGCCGACCTTCTCGATGACATCGTTCTTCTCGATGAAGCCGAACACCTGGTCGGGGGACAGCAGGTCGTCGGCAACCGCCTGACCTATCGCCTGGGCGAGCTGCTTCCTGTTGGCGGGGATGAGTCCTTGAATGCCGAACAGCGTCTTTCGCCTTGGCCTGAACAGCATCTTGATCGCGAAGTAGTTGGTCCAGATGCCCACGGCCCCCGAGAGCGCGATCTTGAAGAGCCAGTCCATCGGTCTCGAGGCGGGAGTTAACCGGGAAAGAATGGCTGAGACAGAAGAGAGCGCCGGCAAGGCCCATAGGGCGATGTCTCGCAGCAGCCTGATGGTCTGCCCTCGACTGCCCTCTAGCTCTGCGATTCCCCGAGCTCCTTCAGACATCCTGCCTCCACGGAGGATTGGCGCATCAGCACTTCACGCAAGAAGCTTCCTGCCCCTTGCTGGTGACGACCAGTCCCCGACCATCGGCCCACTCTCCGAGATTCCCAGAACATTCCAGCCTGAGAGATCCCTCGTCCTGGAGCGCATCCGACTCCCGGCCGGGAGCCTGCCGCATACTCTCCCGACGTCAGTCTGCCCAGGGCACTATGCGAACCGATGGCGTCGCAGTCACGCCTCATGGCCTCGAGCCTTCTGCGGAGGCCCTGGGTTGGCCAGAGCAAGCAGATGCTCAGGCACTCGTTACAGAGCCAGCGGCATAAGCTCCAGCACATCCAGTCCTCCGTCGGCCTGCCGGGCCGGACGATGTCCAGATACACCTGAAGCCAGAGGAACCTTTCGACGTCTCGTGTCCAGTCTTCGGGGGACTCAAATCCGTGTCGGATGATGATCCTGTCTTCCTCCAGATCAATCGGCACAGCCGGCGGGAGCCCAGCCAGAGGTTCTTGGCAAACTTCTTGCATCTCGATTTGGCGGCGGTTTCGATACCCTGTGGGAGCCACGGGATCAGAGCGAAAGAAGGGGGCATGAGATGCTGGCAATGATCGGACTGGTCATGAGCGCGTACGTGTTCACGAGATGCGTGTCGTTCCTCTCGAGGAGCGGGGAGAGGGCTGAGGGCACTCTCGTGAAGGTCCTGTCAGCGGTCACTGCCGCAGTCTCGCTGCTTGGCACAGCCTACTTCCTGTTTGGCTCAGGCAGTTCGAACCTCTGAGGCTGGCGGGATGAGAAAGCCCTTCATCGAGGCCGAGCTTCCAGAAGCAGGCACGTGGAGTCGGACCAGATCAGGCAGGTTGTGGAGGCCACCCGCGGATCCGGGGAATGGCCGGGCAGGGCCCAGTCCGGGGACTCTTCTCGAGGGCTGGATGAACACTCAACCGAAACAGGAGGGAAGATCATGAGAGGAACAGGGCTTACGGGCTTCTCCGCGAAATGGGCAGCAGTTCTGTTGGTCGTGATGATCGCGACTCCTTCGACGGCAGTTGCCCGGATGCTGACGATTCCGGTCGGCACTCCGATAGTGCTCAAGTTCGACGAAACGATCGACCCGGCGACTGCGACCATCGGCTCGACGGTACATCTGAGCGTCCTCCAGGAGGTGACTGTCAACGGCGAAGTAGCCTTCGAAGCCGGGGCCCCTGCCTCGGGCCAGGTCACGCAGTCCGAGAAACCTGGATCGATCGGCAAGCCTGCAGTCATCGGAGTCGCGCTTCAATCAGCGCAGGCAGTTGACGGCACGCTTGTCCCCGTTTCGGGGATGAAGGTTGTCGAGGGAGAGAATAAGCAGACCTCCTCGCTTATCGTCACTATCCTGTGCTGTGTCCTGGGCCTGCTCCTCAAGGGCGGCAACGCGGAGATCCAGGCGGGGACGACCATGGATGCCACGGTCGAACTCGCTACAGAGATCACCATCTGATCGGATTCGATTGAAGCAGGCCATCGCACCACTGCTTCTTCTGCTGGCCTCAGGCCCGGCGTGGAGCGAATGGGACCCCTGGGGATTCTGTTCCGAAGCGCCGGGCGCCACCGAGGCAGCGATCGACGAGGCTGTCGCCCCGCAGGAACTCGTCATGGGAACGGCATACGCGGTATACCGGGGCTTCATAAGCCCGGTGAATGGCTCCAACTGCCCCATGTATCCCTCCTGCTCGAGGTTCGCCAGGCTCGCCATCAGAGAGATGGGACTCGGCCGCGGTCTGCTCGCGGTGTTCGACCGGCTTCACAGGTGCGGACACGATCTTCGCTACTACGATCTGGTTCTCGACGGGGGTCGGATGCTGAGGTACGATCCTCCCTCTCTCAATACGGGCGGAGGCAAGTCGTGATCGCCCTTATGCTTGCTCTGAGCATCTGTTCGCAGGATTTGCCCCGGGGAGCCGACAGCCTGCTGCGGTACGGGGACTACCTCTTGCAGTCGGGTGACTACTACCGGGCCGTGTCAGAGTACAAGCGCTGCCTCTTCTTCCATGCTGGGACCGCCGAGGCCGATAGCGCATGCATCGGTGTAGGTCGCGCCCTTCTGCTGGCCGACCAGTTCAGCCTGCTGGAGCAGTGGATCCAGGAGATGCCTGATGGTTGTCCTCTGCGCCCCGCTTCCTCGCTGATTGCAGCTCAGGGCGCAATCGAAGCTGGACTGCCTGCCGTTGCCCTTCGTGACCTTGATCTATGCCACACGACAACAGGGGATGGACGGCTCGCGGAGCGCAGCTACCTGAGAGGGCTGGCGCTCGTGGAGAGCGGCAGTTACGGTGAAGCTAGTGGCGCATTCTCCATGGTCCCGGACTCTTCCCCCTTCTCGACCCGTGCCTGCCAGTATGGCGATCTGCTGGAACATGCCCCGGATCTCGAGCCCAGGAGCCCGACAGTTGCCGCTCTTCTCGGAGTAGTACCGGGGCTGGGATACGCCTACGCGAATCACTACGGCACCGCCATTGCGTCGCTGATTGTGAACGGGGCGTTGGCTGTGGCGACGATCTCGGCCTTCCAGAGCGGGCATGACGAGACGGGCTGGGCGCTGGGGGTGCTCGGGCTCGGCTTCTATATGGGCAACATCACCGGCTCGGCCCAGAGCGCGAATCGCTACAACCGTTTCGTCAACGAGAGGTTCCAGGAGCAGTTCGTGTTCTGAGTTCCCTGAGGCGCAGGCCTCGAGGCCCCCGCAATGAGGGAAGGGAGGGAGGCTGCCGGGGGTCGTCACTGCCGCGGATGGCGTCCTGTTCGATTCAAGCGCTCCGAACGGAGGGAATCATGAGGCTCTTCATTGCAGGTGCTCTTGTCTCTGCTCTGCTGATCTCGGGGTGCGGAGCGCCCCTGACCAGCCCGATGGATGTCACCAATCCCACCTCCCATGGGTCCGCCAACTACAACTTCAACAGGCCCTTCATAACTGTGGACGAGACCCTTCAGCTCTACTACGGGATGACCCCTTCATCCGTCCTCTCCGCATGTGGCAAGCCTCTCTTCGTCTACTACGGGAGCAGGGATCTCGTGGTCTGGGTGTACGAGGTCCGTGAGATCGCAGTGGGCGCACCGATGGAGAACTGGAGGCCGGTCAAGAGCAGTGAGATCCAGGACTTCGCCGGGGCCTTGCATTACCTCGGCCTGGCCTTTGCCGGGAACTCTCTCAGTTGCTGGGGACCGGTGAACCCCGGGCACTCCTTTGACAAGGCGATCTTCGGGGATGCTCTGCCGGCACCCGCAAGCGCAGGGGAAGAAGAGGGCGGCGCCGCGAGGTAGCCGAACCAGATCCCGACTCCCGGGCGCAGTCTGGCCGCCGGTCCCGGCCGATGGGGCCGGCGGCGTCCGCTCCTCGACCTTCTGTCCAGCAATGCACTTCATCAGCTCGAGGGAGTCCGGCCGCTCGTCGTCTGTTTCCAGGGTGAAGCATGCCTCGCGCCCGGGTCCCGTGGTGGCAAGCTGCTTGCTCGATGAGACGTGAAGAAGGCTGTGTGTCCCTGTCAGTGGAGGGAGGTTGGAAATCCTGTCAGGAAGAGGGAGATCCATCAAGACTGGCGTGCTTGCGGCACTCATCGTGACATTCCCTGCCCCTTCGAGCGGTACCTCGCTGGTGAGCCGATCGTCGCGAATGGAATATCAGAGGGTCATCATGCTTTGGATCAGGCAGTACGGCGCTCCGGAGTACTGGCTGGAGGGATACCCGGCCTGCTGAGATCCCTGAGATCAGCTGTTCCCCGGCCATCTGTTCCACTCTTCGGACGATGAGCCGGGATCGGGAACCATGGCATCACGCAAGAGCCGGCTAAGGAGGAGATGATGAGCGATTCGAGCGGGTCAGGGGAAGCAAGGCGTCATATCCTGCCCATCAGGAACAGGTGAGCTCGGCAGATACTGTCTGCCGGGGGTCAGCCATAGGAATCCGCAAATTCTGCAACTGGCTGGCGGGCATCGGGCGCCAGCTAGCGGAAGGCCGCGTCCGATGGTCTGTCGATGTCTCGCGGAGCTGAGGCAGAATGTATCGAGGACTGGCGACATGGACGGGCGTCGTGTGAAGGCCCACGGGCTCGGCCGGGCGCAGGCACGGCCCGAGCGGGCGGTCAGGCTCTTGCGTCCATGCATCGGCGGGGATCGAGCAGGGGCTTGGTCCTGCCCGCCCGCGTCGATCAGGCTGCACAATGCACTGCAATCCCTCGGTGGCCTGGTCGAGCGTCTTCGCAGCGGGTCTCACCTCGGGTAGTGAGGATCAATCTCCGACCGGCCGACCGACTCCGGGAGATCACCTGGCGAGATGTGCGAATACCCGGGTGGCACCCAAGACTCCCAGGGTCGCCCCGGCGGCATTCCACAGGGAGAGAAGGACCATTTTCCTCGGGTCGCGCGGAGGCCTCGGCCCCTCGGTCTTCATCTCCGAGGCCCTGATCCTGGCCGCCCCCACCGGCAGGAGCGCCAGCCCCAGGAACAGCACACCGCAGACCAGCCAGGCCCAGACGAGCCCGCCCTTCCCGGGCGGGTTGATCCCGTAATCGAAGAAGTTGTAGCCCATCGAGAGGAAGAGCGCAGGCCACGCCAGGATCGCCACTGGGGGCCCGCCGGTGTAGCTCCGGAACTTCTCGTAGAGCGCGGCGAGGATGATCCCGCCGATCGTTGTCACGGGGAAGAGCCAGACCCATCCTGGCGCCGGGTGCTCTATGGCATACGGCCCGCCGCTCGCCACCATCCCGCCCAGGTCCATGACGTCGCGCATCGCCAGGTAGAGCAGGGTCACGCAAGCCGCCATCAGGGAGATGGAGACGAAGAGGCCGATCATGGAAAACGGATGCAGGCCGGTGCCGGGCCTGGACGGGTCGGCAGAGCTGTCAGGGGTGCCGCTCATGACAATGCCTTCCTCTGCTGGACGATCTGCTTCGTTACGGCGGACTCAATAGGGGAAAGGGCTCGCGACAGCAAGCCTTGGTTTGGGCCTTCGGCGGACTTGGATCGCCTGCGGCCTCCTCGTTGACCCTGTCCTGCGGTCCCAAGATGTTGCTTCGTGCTATCAGGGGGTGGTCTCCGGAAGATGGGAAGATCGAACAGGTTCCTTCGAGTCATCGCCCTGCCCGCTCTCGGTCTGGCAGTCGTCGAGGTCGGCTTCGTCTGCGACGTGCTGTTCGCAGGCATCCCCTATCAGGACCCCACGCCTGCGCTCCAGGCCCGATGGGAGCTCCACAGATCGGTCGCCGATGTGCTGTACGGGGCTGGTGGGATCATCTTCCTCCTGGGGTTGCTGGTGATCCCTGTCATCCTGGGGTCTGCCAGGAAGCAGGCGAGGCGGTGCGGCAAAGGCGTCGAGGACTAGCGGGAGGGGGATGATCGTGCAGATCGGCAAGCCTGGATACGCGGTATGGAAGGCCAACAAGGGCCTCATGCTGTTCATGCTGCTCCCCGCGGCAGGGATGGCGATCGCATCCTTCTTCGTCTCGGATGCAGCCCGCACCGACGACGGCTATCCCCTCAGGCCCTTCCTGCAGGTTTTCGCGGGGTTCTGGGTCCTGGTGCAGGCCGTGATCATCGCGGGGATGAGCATGATCAACGCAAGGAAGGCGAAGCTCTTCACGGACGGCCTGGATGGCACTGCCGAGATACTCGGTGTCGAGGAGACGGGCACGACCGTGAACGACATGCCCGTCCTGAAGATCAGGCTGAAGGTGAACGACGGCTACCACCCGGAGTACGAGATCGTCCACAAGGAGATAACCCCGCTCACGCAGATCCCGAAGCTGGTCAACGGCGGCCAGATAGCCGTGAAGGTATCCCGGGACGATCCCAAGCGCCTGCTGCTCATACTCTGAGACCTGCCGGACCACCCTGGCCGCCGGCGACTCCGAGGCCGGGACCCTCGGCTTCCTGATCGGGCAGATCATCGGGATATGGCGGCTCGTGCCGGGCGGGAGCGACGAGCCGGTCCTCGAGCATCCTTCGCTGTGGGAGCGAGGCTGAAGAGCCCCGGGCGACTACAGCACCCCGGGCACCCTGATGGCGAACCTGCAGCCCCCGCCGCCGCTCAGAAGCGACTCCTCGACCGTGACGTTCACCGGGACGCCGAAGATCCCCTCGTAGATCCCCTTGTACCATCCCGCGCTGCAGTCGCAGTATTCCAGCGGCAGCTTACCGTCGATCTCGCGGACCAGGGGGCAGTAGCATGCGGCGATCCGTTTCTCCCGCGGCGTAGTCGCTGCGGCATATGCCGCCGGATCGCGGGGCCGGCGGATCTCGACGATCGCGCCGCCCTCGATGAAGGGGGTGCCGAAGCGGTCGGGATTCTCCCTCATCGATCTCACAACGGCCTCGGCGCTGCCGGTTTCGCGGTACAGGTCCCGCAGCTTCGCGATGTCGGCGTCGCCGAACTCCTCAACGAACCTGCAGGACCGCTCCTGCATGATCTCGCGCCTGGCACCGGGATCGGGCACCTCCTCCGCCAGCCTTTCCTGCGCCCCCGAGGACCAGCAGGCGATCCCGGCCAGGTCGTTCGTGAGCCCGTCCCAGCCCTCCGTGACGCGCGAGCCGATGCCTTCGCCTGCGCGGCGGTCTATCGACTCCTGCCATCTCCTGATCTTGTCGGAAAGCCAGCTCATCGCATCCCCCCCACGGCCGGACCATGTCGGCGGCGCGCGGGACCGGCAAGGCGCCGGAGGTCAGCGGATGGAGCCGGCCACCTTCTCCCGGAACTCCGAGATGTAGTCGCCGAAGCTCATGCCGAAGACGTCGCGGAACAATCTGTCGTGGCTGCTCCAGAAGGTCAGGCCGGTCATGAAGCGATGGAACCTGTCGCGCCCGAACCTGTGGATGAGGTCGTCCACGATCAGGGCGAATTCGCAGTAGATGAACGGCATCCTGTTCTCGGCGTCGATGCGGATCCCGTCCTCTGCACGCGTGCCGAACACATCCGGCGGCATCCAGTTTCCAAGCGAGATCAGTCGCACCGTCTCGTCCCGCGTAGGATAGAAGGTCGCGCCCATCTGGTCGGCGGCCAGTGTCGCGATGCCCTCCAGCAGCCACTTGGGATACCTCAGCGAAGCGGGCAGGCCCATGTTCTGGAACAGGAGGATGTGCGATAGCTCGTGCGTCATGTAGACCCGCAGGGAGATCAGGCCTTCCCGGTCCTCCCTCGACGCCCGGGGCGAGACCACTATCGTGCCGTTGTAGAAGGCGCACAGCCTTGCCCTGGAGATCGACCGCATCGCGTAGGTACGGTCGCTGCCGAACAGGATGATCCTGGGCCTCGAGGCGAACCTCAGCCCATGGAACTCCTCGAGCCCTGCGAAGGCCGAATCGATCCATCCCAGGTCGCCGAAGTCGTAGCCCTTCTGCGCGTAGACTACGGCATTGCGCAGGTCGGTCCTCTCGAAGCCGACAAGGACCGGCGAGAACGGGAAGAGCTTCCCGAACAGCAGGGCGTAGGCCGCCGCCGCGATGACGATCAGCGCTCCCGCCGCGATCAATCCCTTCCGGTTTTTCGCCATCGTGTTCCCTTCGCGGCCGGTGGCCGATCTACCCGTCGAGCAGTGGCGGGACGGGGGTCAGCAAACGGATTCGCCGGACTCCGGAAGGAGAGCAGGAGCACCCGTCATGGTTCCTCCGACGCCTTGGTCCTGTTGAACAACACTGCCAGGGCCCAGGTGGAGCCCGGGAATGTGATCGCCCAGAGCGCCGCGATCCATATCATCCAGTGCGCATACATCTGAAGAGCGATGAAGGGCAGGAGCAGACCGTTCGCGACAAGGAAGAACCTGGCCACACGCTGCTGGCCCCCTCCCGTGAGCGCCATCGCGGCCAGCAGGGTGGCCACGCTCATGAAGCTGTAGCCGAGGATATCGACTGCATACAGAAACGAGTCGAAGGGCGTGAACAGGAAGGGCTCCATGCCCTGGATCCTGCCTGCCGCGAGGCGGGGCGCCACCCACGTCAGCTGGACGTAGTAGTTGATGCTGATTAGCGCCGTGTATACCGTCGCGAAGGCGACTGCCGCATGGGTCCATACCTTCCTGTCGACGGGAGCGATCTGATGCACGCTCACCATCAGCAGAAGGAAGGAGGCCCCCAGGAACAGCGACGGAGTCAGCAGGACGACGAGGCCGAGGGGCGTGCTGGAGTTCTCGGCGCCTCCGCCCGATCCCATCAGCCCGGCCCACTCTGCGATCTGGCCCATGTCGTATGCGATGCTGAACACCGTCGCAAAGATCGCCGACCAAAGGCCCAGAGACCTTGTGGATGGAGAGAAACCCGTTGACATATCTCGCCTCCTCCAGTCTGGCTTGCAGTCTTTCCTGATACGGTGGGCGCGGGTGTGTCAATGGATGCCCGGCTTTCGGAACCCCGGTCGCTCCTTCCATACGGGGCGGAACCTGGTCCGACGCAAGGCGTACTCGCTGCAGGCCCCGGGGGCGAGTATCTTCGGGCGGAAACTGCATTCGACGAGGAGGAGCATGATGAAGAAGAACGTCGGCGGCGTCGACCGGGGAGTCAGGATAGTGCTGGGGGTTGCGCTGGCAGTGGTGGCCTTCCTGGTGCCCATGGGTCAGGTCGTCCGCATCGTGTGCCTGGTGCTGGCAGCCATCGCGCTGGTCACCGGGCTGCTGCGGACCTGCGGCCTGTACACCCTGCTGGGCATAGACACGAACAAGCACGCCTAGGCCTGGGAGTTCGACAGGCGGACCCGGGAGGGATCACATGCCGAAGGAAGCGCTCACCATCGCTGCCCTGATCGGCAGCCCGCGCCACCAGAACACGCTCCACGTCGTCGAGGTGATCGAGGACGAGCTGAAGAAGCTGGGGCCGGTGAAGATGGAGTATATCTTCCTGGCCGAGCGCAACATCGAGCCATGCCGGGGCTGCATGGCGTGCATGGCGAACGGCTGGGAGTGCTGCCCCCTCAGGGACGACATGCAGGACATCCTGGATACAATGGGCAGGAGCGACGGGATGGTCCTGGCGTCCCCGGTCTACATCTTCCACGTCACATCGCAGACCAAGAAGTTCCTCGACAGGCTCCCCTCGTTCTGCCACAGGCCGGCCTTCCTGACCAAGCACGCAATGGCGGTCTCGACGACCGGGATCTTCGGCACGGGGCCGACCCTCAAGTACATGAGCAACACGCTGGGGGTGCTGGGCTTCAGGACCGTCGTGAGCGTGGGAGGAAAGGGCCTGGACGACGGCGGCGGTTTCAACAAGAAGCTCGAGGCGAAGGCGCGCGTGGCGGCCCGGAGGTTCCATCGCAACCTCTCGAGGGGTGACTCGATTCAGCCTTCCTTCGGCAGCATCATGCAGTTCAGGATGCAGCGGATGGTGTGCACGTCCGAGCGCGCAGGGGCGATCTTCCCTGCCGATCATGAGCACTTCATAAAGCTGAAGGGCAGGCCCTACGGCGTCGACGCCCCCATCGATCCCTTCACAAGGGCCGCGGCATGGATCGGGGAGAGGCTCATGGCGGTGATCACGAGGTTCCTGTAGACGGCTGGAAACCGGAACAGGGGACAATGGAAGCATGAGCACGGTCTTCGAGAGGGTCTCGGAGAAGCTCCGCGCGGGCAGAGCCTAGGGGGCTCCTGCTCAATCCAGCCGGAATCGTGGGAACAGGCCCCGGCCGGACCGTAGACGGTGATCAGTAATGGCGTGCGGATCAGATCGCCCTGATCGCGTCAACTGTCGATCAGCCCCGATGGTCGCCGGGTCGGCCGTCGTTCCTGTCTACTGGCGCACCGCCACAAAATACGTATCGATCCACACTTCATAGCCGTACAGGGACGGATCAGCCCAGAACAGCACCTCCCCCGAGCATGAATCGGGAGAAGTGAAGGAAGCGTAGATGCCAGCGCTCCAAGGTGATACTGTTTCCTCGAAGCTCCACGTCCCATCGGCTCCATACTGGATGTTGGGGCTGTCGTTCCAGATGAAGTCGGGATTCCCGGCGATCGCGAACTCGACCGAGAGGTCCTGGATCTCGCCAGCCTCATTTGTCGTGAACTGCACATACCTCTCATCCGGCGCAGGGTACTGCTGGGTCGGGCCGATCCACTGGCCGGGTTCCATGAAGACGTTCGTATTGACCGTCAGCACGTTGCTCCAGCACGTGGAATCGCCCGACAGGGTCTCCACGGCCAGGTAGAGGGTCGTGGCGAGAGGAACCTGCTCCGCGAAGGTGGTGTCCGATGCATCCGTGAAGGAGGCAAGCAGCGTGTCGGGTTTCTCGGTCACATCGGGCTGGAAGGAAGAATAGAGGTTGTACTGGACGAAACCCTCATCGGGACACTTGGTCCAGGAGAGGGACAACTCGTCGAATACCAGACGGCCTGACAGAACGCTGGGCGTCGGGGACGGCGGAGCCTCGGGGCTCTCCGGAGACGACCCGCATCCCACGCAGAGCAGGGCTGCCGCGAATGCAAAGGCAAGTATCCTCATGTCCATACCTCCCCCATAATGGTCGCGGAACCACCCCATGGGCACCGGACAAGCTCTACGATACAACGGCGCAATCCCTTCCGCTATCCCCTGGACTGACATGCGGCGGACCATCCGATGCCGATCCGATGGACCCCCGGCCTGACCCGGGCGACTCGTGGATGATCCGTTCAGCCTTCATGTCAGCGGCAATACGCCGATCGACGTGGACGACCGGGGTGTCTATCCCTGGAAGCGACCGGGCAGGCAGCCGGCATCAGCTTGTCCGGAGAAGGACGGAGGAAGGGATCGGACTCGACCTCTCGAACAGCCCGTGGCCGCCCAGGCCCTCCCTGCCCCGGGGATCCACGAGCCTCTCGAATGCCGTCGAGGCGGCGCCTTCGATCACCAGGGCGACGAGTGCAGCGCCTCCGTAGAGAAGGCCCTCCACCTGCTGCGAGCTTGACAGGCCCGTGGCGCACCAGAACGCGAAGTGCTCGCAGTTGTGGATCGCGATGTTGTACTTGTGCTCGCCCAGCCTGGAGTGCGCCCGCTCCTGGACCTCCTCCGGGCCGTAGATGTGATACCCGTCGAGGATCGCCGATACCGCGAGCGCCTTCGCGGCTTTCAGGCCTGCTGCGGCGATCGCCCCTACAGCACCGTTCAGCCTCGCAGAGACCGGTTCCATTATCTCGTCGAACCTCTGATCGAGGATCCGATGGGCGTCTGCCTCCGTGGGCAGCTTCATCGTCCAGAAGTTGTCGGCATTCCTTAGGAAGTGATGGGCCGGAGTCTTCCTTATCAGCATGTCGCCCGAGATGTCCGACTGCGACGAGGTGTAGTGGATGACCCGCCCATCCCGGACGAGGACCCCGTAGTGGTCGAAGGCCCCGCGGTCGACCCCGAGGATCGAGCCGGGGCCTGCCGTCGCGGGTCTGCGGAAAGTGCCGGCCTTCATGTCTGCGAGTTTGCCACGCGAACGGCCCCTGTGCAACCCCTCCGGCCCGGCCTTCGCATCGCCGGGGCTGACGACGGACCGTCGTTGCCGTAGCTTCCCGGCAGATTCGAGTCAGGGAATGTCCTCCGGGATCGGGAGGTGCACTGTGCTCAGACTCTCCTTGCCGGCGCTGTTCGTCTTCGTCTCCGGCGCCATCGCCGGAAGCATGACCGTCCCTCTCGACTTCGGCTCCAGGGACGACTTCAGGTTCGCCAGCTACGACCGCTACGACCGGATCGAGGGACCCGGCTGGACGTGTTTCTCCGAGCCCGGCGAACCGCTGCTCCCCGCGAAGGTCTACACGGTGGTGGTGCCCGCCACGGCCGGCAGGGTGACGGTGACCGCCTCTGTGCTCCAGAGCGTCTCGATAGGCGACGGCTATTCGATCCAGCCGGCCGCCGTCCCCAGGCCGTTCTCGGCGCAGGAGACGACGCCCGAGGTAATCATCCCCGATCCTTCCATCTACGAGAGCAACGCGCCCTGGCCCTCCGACCCGGTGGTCTCGTACCACGACGGCGACAGGACCGGCTTCAGGCTGGTCGGCTTCGTCCTCTGTCCGTGGACCTACGATCCCGCGACCGGAGAACTGGTTCTGGACACAAGCGTCGAGGTCACGGTGAGCTGGGAGGACGGGTCGGCCGCCCATCCGAGGTCCCAGTCCCAGGTCGATGCCGCGGCCCGCGATCTGCAGGGCTGGGTCATGAACCCCTGCGACATCGCCGCCTGCGGCCCTCCGGTCACCACACCCCTGGCCGCCGTAGACTATCTCGTGATCACGTCCAACGACTATGCTGACTCCTTCGCGCAGTTCGTCGCGTTCAAGAACGGCACCGGGCTCAGCACCGAGCTGGCGTACATCTCCGACATCCTCGCGGCAACGCCCGGCTACGACGATGCCGAGAAGCTCCGCAACTACATCATCGGCAGGTACGACAACGACGGTGTGCAGTTCGTCCTCCTGGCCGGCGACCAGACGGTGGTCCCTGCGCGCAGCGTCTACCTCGAGTGCGAGGGCTGGACCGACACCGCCCCCGCAGACCTCTACTTCAGCGATCTCGACGGGACCTGGGACGCAAGCGGGGACCACAGCTACGGGCAGCCGGAGGACGATCTCGACCTCTACAGCGATGTGGCGGTGGGCAGGGCGCTCTTCGGCACGCCCGAGCAGGCCGCCCTGTTCGTTGAGCGCTCCATAATGTACCAGTCATCCCCTCCGGCGGGAGACTGGCAGACGAGGGCCATGCTGTGCGGGGCGGGTCTGTTCACCGGCTACACCGGGGGAAAGGTCTGCGACTCGATCGCGGTGCGTCTGCCCTCCAGCTGGGAGATCGACAAGGCCTACGAGGCCCCGTCCACGCAGGACGGTTTCACCACCCCCGTCGACATCATCAACAGCGGCACGAACTGGGTGCACTACGCCGGGCACGGGAACACGCAGGGCGTCTACTGGCAGAACTACCCCTACGACATGATGACGAACTCCATCGCCCAGGGGCTGGTGAACGGCGACAAGGTCGGCTTCCACAGCAGCATCGGCTGCCATCCCGGTGCATTCCACTCCGGCGAGTGCTGTGCCGAGGCGCTCTGGCACAACGCCGGCGGCGGAGCAGTCTCGGTGATGTTCAACACCAGCTACGGCTGGGAGGGTTACCTGCCCGAGATGGGCGTCAGCGAATGGATGTGCGTCTATCTCACCGAGGAGGTCTTCCAGCTCTCCAACGGGATCATCGGCAGCGCCTTCGCGACGGCCAAGGACCGCAGGGTGCCTCTCTGGAGCGGGGGGCGCGACAGGGAGCTTTACTGCATCATGGACTGGAACGCCTTCCACGATCCCACGCTCCCCGTCATAGGCGGCAGTACGGGCATCGGCGGACAGGAGACGACACCGCAGGGAACCGGCCCGAAGCCGATCCTCGGCCTGCCCGTGCCCAACCCCGCTGTCGCAGGAGCGACGGTGCGGGTGCCGTCCTGGTTCGCGGGGCAATCGGCAACGCTCGAGATCTACGATCTCTCCGGGAGACTCGTGCTCTCGAACGACCTGATTTCGCCCGGAGACGCCCAACTGACGCTTGCCGGGGCCGGCGGGACGATTCCCTCGGGAGTCTACCTGCTCAGGCTGTCGGACAGCTCGGGCTCGGATACCGGCAGACTGGTGGTGGCCGGGGGCAGATAACACCGAGGCCGCCCGCAGCGTCTACTGACCGGAGGGCTGCCGATGATGGCTGTTCCGGGGCGCGGGACGGCTGATCCTTATCCGGAGGGGTGATCGGTGTACAGGCTTGGACCCGCGATCTTCATGAGCCCCTTCGACGAGCCGGCCGGGAGCCAGGCGACTCTCAGGCCCGAGACCGGGACGGCGAGGACGCGGATCCTCTTCCTCTGTGCCTCGAATTCCTGCCGGAGCCAGATGGCGGAGGGCTGGGCCCGCTTCCTCAGGAGTGACGACATCGAAGCCTGGTCCGCCGGCATCGTGAAGAAGCAGGTGGACCCCAGGGCCGTCCAGGTGATGGCGGAAGCAGGCGTCGACATCTCGGCGCAGTACTCCAAGACGATCTCCGAGCTGCCGGTCGGCGGGTTCGACTTCGTGATCACGCTGTGCAGCGACGCGCAGGAGGCATGCCCGGTCTTCCCGGGCAGGACCGCTGTCGTGCACCACGGGTTCGACGATCCACCAAAGCTGGCGGCGGATGCGTCTTCCGAAGAAGAGGCCCTCGGGCACTATCGGCGCGTGATGAACGAGATCAGGGAGTTCGTGCTGACACTCCCCGGTTCGCTCGAGCCCCCCGGCCTCTCCCTGGACATCCTGTCAATCAGCTGACCCGGACTCGCCGGCCCGCTCCGGTGTGGCCGGCCAGGTCGCCTGGAGCAGGCAGCCGCGGCCCCTCGCCTTCCCCTCGTACATGAGTTCGTCGGCCGCCCTGATCGCGCTGTCGGCGCTCTCCGGAGGCTGGCCGAAGGTGACGGCCCCGATCGTAGCCGCGACCCTCCATCGGCTGGCCACCCCCTCCTCTATCCGGCGGGCTACCCGACCGAGGACTGCGGCGGCCTGATCGAGCGCCGTGTCGGGCAGGAGGATGCCGAACTCGTCGCCTCCCATGCGGGAGACGGAATCGGCGGAGCGAAGGCCGCTCTGGATGTGCTGGGCCAGGGCGTGGAGGAGACTGTCCCCCTCGGAGTGCCCGAAGGCGTCGTTCACCTGCTTGAACCTGTCGAGGTCGACGAATGCGATGGTGAACGGCGACCCGGCGCGGCGGCTCCTCGCGATCGCCCGCTCGACGCGGTCCACGAATACGCGGGCGTTCGGGATCCCGGTGAGGCTGTCCATCCGGGCCAGCACGCGCTCGTGCAGATGCGCCCTGTGCAGCTGTGCGAAGAGCTCGTTGACGAGGAGGAAGAAGCCCAGGCGGATCAGCGAGTTCCAGTAGGCGATCAGCGGGTGGGAGTAGGGGCGCCCGAAGCGGATCTCGAGGTAGCCCCACACGGCTGCTGAGGCCAGCGCCACCAGCCGTCCGGTCCCGGAGGAGATGAGCGAGCCTGCGGCGATCACGGGAGCCAGGTAGAAGATCGAGAAGCTGATCTCTCCGCCCGTGAGGTTGTCCAGGGCTGCGATGAGGGCCAGCAGAAGGAGCACCAGTGCCACGCGAACCGGAAGAGGAAGAGCGCGAAGGCGATCGGTCCAGCCCGTCGCGAACTCCGAGTCCGGTGCGGAGTCCGGCGCCTGTGAAGCTCTCTTCTCGGAAATCTCCCTGTCAGGCATCGCCCGCCTTCCGCAGAGGCCGGATAGAGGAGTGGAGACCCGCTAGCTGATCCCCAGGAGTGCCAGCACCCGGGTGACCACGGCCTGCTTCTCCGCGTCGGTCCTGCGTGCCCATCCTGTTCCTACCACGCCCTTGAGCACGGTCGCCCCCGACTTCCGGAGGCACCGCCTCATCTTCGCCATGCCCTGGATGCCGCCCATGATCGCGACAGGCGCCCCCATGGTGGCGAAGGGCAGGATCACCTTCCCCGGGAAGTCCCTCAGGCCGTCCGCAAAGGCAACGGCGACAGGCGACATCCCGAACGCCCAGATCGGCCCGCCTATCAGCAGGGCATCGTAGCCTCCGTACTCGGGATTGCGCTTCAGCTTCACATCCGACTGATGCGGCCTCACCTCGCCCTCGGGCTCGATGACGATCACATCGACCGCGTGGCCCCTGGCCCGCATGCCGGCAGCAACCTTCTCCGCGAAGTCGCGCGTCGTCCCCGTCTGGGAGTGATAGACTATCCCTGCCTTCATGCGCCGCCTCCTGTCACGGGTCTTCCTCGTTCCCGATCGACTGTTCGTACTTCCACGAAAGATGGAAAGGGCCGAACCCGAGAGTCCGGCCCATGCCGAGAAGAGCCTGCCTAGGGAGTGTACTCCTCCACGGTGATGATCCGCTCGTGCGGAGCTTCGGCCCTGGCGAAGAGGGCCGCAAGCGCGCCGGCCGACGGCGCCGACCAGCAGCAGCAGGCGAATCCTTCCTCATAGTTCAGAAAAGCTCTCTCCATTGTCATGCCGCTTCCGCCGGAAGCGGCGAGGGCCTTTGCTCAGGACCTCCTGATCGCTTCCGGTGAGAGCGTGGGCATCATGACGAGGAACTTCATGGCGGCTCCCTTCTTCCACGGGACAACCTAACATAACGGCCGGAGGCCGGCGGAGCCTGCCGCGGAAGTGGAAGCGGCATCCGACTCGATGGGAAGGGCCGGACGGACTCCCGCCGGGCCCTGGCTACTTGTCCGGGAGAAGGCCCGCAAACGCGAGGCCGCGGCCGATCCAGCGGCGCAGGTCCTCGTCCGAATCGAAGCCTTCGGGCTCGACGTACAGGAAGCCCCTGAGCGGTCTGCCCGTGATGTCGAAGGGATGCGCGTGAGGCTCACGGATCCGCTCGGCAAGTCCTTCATCGTACATGTCGACCCCCCGCGGCGGTTCAAAACCTGCTTCTATGTCCACGGGCACGATCCATGCGCATGATAAGCGCTGACGGAGGCGGGCAGGGAGGAAGGGACGGTCGATCTGATGGGAGGAGCAGGTGAGATCGCTGCTGGTGATCGCCATGACTGCACTGACTGCGGAGACAGCCGAGCTGACGCCGGTGCCGCTCGCCGAAGTCCGGGAGGAGTTCAGGACCCTGATCGAGGAAGCGGGAGGTCCGTTGACCGGTCTCGCGGGCATGGGAGACTCCACGGCGGCGATCCTGACGGGTGACTTCAAGCCCCTGGGCCACGCTACGCTCGTCCTCCTCGATACGGACTCGCCAGGCCTCCCCGGCATGGTGCTCTTCGACTTCCTGGACGGCTCGCCCTACAGGACCGACTTCGAGGCAACCGGAGGCTACCTCTGGCGCCTGTGGGAGTTGCGCGGAGTCACGGCCGACGACCTGAACGACGACGGCTATACCGACATCTCGATAGTCGCCGACTACATGACGGGGATCGGGCCGGAAGGCGCCGTCCCCTTCACGATGACGTCCGTGCTGCTGTGGGATCCGGACTCGATGTCGTTCAGATTCGATCCGGATCCCTCGCACTGACGGGACGGGACTCCTCCCCGCTGTCCTCCGCGACCTCTTCGGGGAGACCCCGCTCCAGCCACCAGCCGTAGGCCACCGGGATGATCAGCATCGTGATGAACTCGAAGAGCATTCCGCCGAAGACAGGCAGAGCCATCGGCCGCGACAGGTCCGAGCCGCGCCCGGAGGCCAGCAGTACGGGGATCAGCGCGATGACCGTCGTCACGGTGGTCATGACCGCCGGCCGTATCCTCTTCGACCCTGCCTCCCGCGCGATAGCCCGTGCCTGCCTTCGGCTGCGTATGCCCCGCTCCTGCCGGAGCTGCGAGATGTAGGTCGAGATCAGCACTCCATCGTCGACGCAGATCCCCAGCAACGCGATGAAGCCCACGGCCACCGCCACGGTCAGGTAGACAGCCCCTTCGGGGGCGACACCGATCAGCCCCAGCGACCACAGCAGCGAGTGGACATGCGGCCACAGCCAGATGAACACGAACCCGCCCGCCACGGCCAGCGGGATGTTCCCGAAGAAGATGATCGCCGGCACCGAGAAGGTCCTGAACTGGAGGTACATCAGGAAGAAGATGGAGGCCAGGCAGATCGGCAGCAGGATCGCGAACCGGTTGCGCGCCTCGATCTGGTTCCTGTAGTTGCCTATCCACCTGAACGAGTAGCCCGGCGGCAGGTCGAGGCGCCTCTGCTCCGCGGGAAGTCCGGCATCCTGCGCCACGACTGCGTTGAGCAGGCTGTCGGCTTCGTCGACGAGGCCGCCCTCGTCCCTTCCCTCTGCGCTCATGGTCACGTAGCCCACCAGCTCCCCATCCACCGACCGGATCATGGCCGGCCCTTCCGCGGTCTCGATGGTCGCAAGCTGGGACAGCAGCACCTGGGCGCCGCCGGGCTTGGGCACGTAGATGTCAGGGATGTCGGAGAGGTCATCCCTGGTATCCCTGGAGTAGCGGATCCTGACCGGCAGCCTCTGCCTCCCGTCCACTACCGTGGTCACGACCATCCCGGCCATCGCCATCTCCAGCTCGCGCTGAACATCGGCAACCGACAGCCCGTAGAGCGCCGCGGCCTGCCTGTCTATCGTGACGTTCACGTAGGGCCTTCGGCTGCCCCTCTGGGCCGAGACGTTGGTCGCCCCCGGGATGCCGGAGAGGATGTGCTCGGCAGCTATCGCGACGCGCTCGATCTCGTCCTCGTCGGTGCCGTGGATCTCCAGACCGATGTTCGTCTGGATGCCCGACTGGAGCATCACGATCCTCGTCTCTATCGGCTGCAGCCAAGATGGCACGATGCCTGGCATCCTGACCGAGTTCCGCAACTCGTTGAGGATTTCCGCGGAAGTCACCCCTTCGGGCCATTCGCTCCGGGGCTTCAGGGTGATGACCGTCTCGATCATCCCCTGGAATGCGGGATCCAGCGGGGAGTCGGCCCGTCCCGCCTTGCCGACGACCGAGGCGACTTCGGGCACTCTCGCCAGCGCGGCGTTCTGTCTCACCATCACGTCGACGGTCTCGTCCAGGGAGGCCTGGCTGAGGAGGGAGGGCATGAAGAGGAAGCTCCCCTCGTCGAGCGGGGGCATGAACTGGGAGCCTATGCCCGGGAAGGCCCGCCGGAGGAAGGCCGTGGGACGGAAATGGGCGGTATCGAGGCCCAGCCTGTCGAGAGGCGCAAGTATCCTGGGAGCGCCTGCGGCTATTCCGAAGCCGAACAGCGTCAGGGCAAGTACCCCGAGGAGGAATTCCCCTCTGTTCCTCACTGCCAGGTCGAGAAGGCGGACATAGGTGCCCACCAGCACAGAACTGATGCGGTCCCTCGCCCTGCTCTCGGTGGATTCTGTGGAGACGCGCCAGGTGACGAGCCCGACGCCCAGGGCGGCCACGATCGCCGCGAACACCGGCCTGAGGTGGAACAGCAGCGTCGACTGGCTAAGCCCGGCAGCAGCCCACGCGGCCAGAAGGCCCAGGCCGGCCGAGGCGATGAACACCCTGATCCGTCGCCTCTCCAGTGTGCTCTTTGCCGCCAGCGAGACGGAAGCGAGCACGGGAACGAGAGTGACTGCGATGATGCCGGAGGAGGCCAGCGCGAGAGTCTTGGTCCAGGCCAGGGGGATGAAGAGCTTCCCGCTCTGGCCCTGCAGGAAGAACACCGGAACGAACCCGATGATCGTCGTGAGAAGTGACGTGCTGATCGCCGGGGCAACGACGGCCACCGATCGCGGTATGCTGCGGACCGAGTTGTCCACGGCGAGGCCCTGATGGATGCTCTCGCTGACGATGATCCCCATGTCGACGAGGGTGCCGATCGCGATGGCGATGCCCGCGAAGCTCATGATGTTGGCGCCCACTCCGATCAGGCGCATGCCGATAAACGAGAGCAGAACCGCGTACGGGAGCGTGCTGGCCACTATCAGGGATGTGCGCAGGTTGACGAGGAAAATCAGGATGACGACGAGCGTGATCAGAATCTCCTGCGTGATCGAGTCGGTCAGGGTCCCGATGGTCTCGTCGATGAGGATGCGCCTGTCGTAGTAGGGCCTTATCGTGACGCCCTCGGGCAGTCCCGGGGAGATCTGTTCGATCCTGTCCTGCACCGCCCGGATTACTCTCTCGGGGTCGGCGCCCACGCGCATCATCACGATCCCGCCGACGAGCTCGCCGTTCTGGTCCGCGAGCGCACCACGGCGGAATGCCGGTCCCAGCGACACATCGGCGACATCGGAGACCGAGAGGGGTCTTCCCCCCGGCCAGGCCACGGGTGTCGATTCGATATCCTCGATGCTCCTGATCCTGCCCACTCCCCTGATCACGAATTCCATGCCGGACGACTCGACGGTTCCCGCGCCCGCGTCCTGGTTCGAGTTTGCGAGGGCGTTGCCCAGCATCCCCAGGGTGAGGCCGTAGTGCCTCAACAGCTCCGGATCGGCACTGACCTGATACTCCCTGATGAACCCGCCGTTGCTGGATACCTCGGCGACCCCGGGAACGCTCTCGAGGGCGGGCTTCACGATGTAGTCCTGTATGCTCCTGAGAGTACCGAGGTCCTGCGGCCCTTCCACGACGTACCAGAAGATCTCCCCGAGCGGCGTGGCATCGGGACCCATCGTTGCGGTGGCTCCCTCGGGCAGGTCGGCCTTTGCCTCGTCCAGCCTCTCCGAAACCCTTGTGCGCGCCCAGTAGAGGTCGATGCCGTCGTTGAACACGATGTAGATCTGGGTGTAGCCGAAGGCGGACATCGCCCTCACCTGGCGGACCCCTGGAAGCCCGCGCAGGGTGCTGACCAGGGGGTAGGTGACCTGGTCCTCCACATCCACGGGGCTGGCGCCGGGCCACTCCACGGCGACGATCACCTGGTTCTCGGTGATGTCCGGAAGCACATCGACCGGAAGCGTGCGGTACGCCCAGATCCCGACAGCCCCCACCGCCAGGGCGAGGACGAGTACAGGAACCGGATTGCCCAGCAGGGCCCTGACAATGCGTTCCATCACATCTCCGGCATGTCCATGTTCATCGCGCCATCGGATCCCGCGGTCTGCGGTGACGAGGCAGAATCTGCCGATGGGGCCTGGTTCAGAAGGGACTCGAGGCCTGTGAGCTCGGCCTGGGAGTCCAGGAGGAAGGCGCCTTCGAGGGCGACCTGCTCACCGCCGGACAGGCCGGAGATCACCTTCCTGTACCGCTCGCCCTGTTCGTCGTACGACACCGAGCCCACCTCGACAAGCCTCGGGCGCAGGAAAAGTCCGCGAGTCTCGGCCGGCAGGCTGCTCGCCGAGTCAGTGGCCGCGACATCCTCCACATAGACGATGTCCCTCGTCCCGAGAGAGAGAACGCTAGATGCCGGGACGGCGAGGACGGGCTCGCGGGCGGTTCCGCGACCGGCCTCCGGGACAGTCGCCTCCACCAGGGCAAGCTCGCCCGGCAGCCATGAGGACCCGGCATTGTCCAGCGAGACCCTTGCGGCGAAGCTCCTGGTCGCCGGATCGAGATAGGGCTCGACCTGCTCGACTACCGCGGGCGATCCGCCGGTGTGGTGGCCCGTGGGATAGACTGTGACCGTGTCGCCGACCGCCAGGAGCCCCTGCTGCCCTTCGAGGAGCCGGGCCTCGACCCAGACGGTGCGCAGATCGGCTATCCTCAGGATCGGCTGGCCCTTCATCACCCAGTCGCCATCCTGGACGAGGCGGTCCAGGACCGTGCCGGAGTAGGCGGAGATCACCGTCACGTCGGCCAGAGGGGTGCCGCTCTGCTCGACCTGATCTATGAACCGGTCGCCGGCGCCCATCTCCCTCAGCCGCGTCCTGGCGGCCTCGACCATGCCGTCGCCGTCAGAACCGGCGCGGGCTCGCTCGATGAGCAACTCCTGCTGGGCCTGGATCAGGTCCGGGGAGTAGATGGAGGCCACCGCCTGCCCGGCCCGGATCCTGCTTCCCGTGGGAGGCGCCGGGAAATCGTCTATCCTGCCGTTCGTCCATGCGGTCACGACCGCCTGCGAGGGCTCGGCCTCGACGACCGTCCCGGGAAAGCTCTCGGTCCTGCTCAGCACATGCATGCCCACGGGGGCAAGGGTGAGGCCGATCAGCTCGCGCTCGGTCCTGCCCACGACCACTGTCTCCCCGTCGGACTGGATCGGCTCCAGCTCCATGCCGCACACCGGGCATCTGCCCGGATGGTCGACGACGACGCAGAGCATCGGGCAGGCCCATCTCTGGAGGCCGCCCCCTCCCGTGGAGCTGCCGTCGCCGGGGCTCTCGAAGTAGAAGCTGTGAGGAAGCGAGAGGAGCACGCCACCGAGGACCAGGCATCCGGCAGCTATCCCGAGCGTTCGCGCGGGATGGCGCAGGCGCATGTCAGCTACCTCCGCCCGGCTGTCCCGCAGTCCCGGGGGACCCGCCGACCGGAATGCCGCTGGCGCTGCAGTACTGCCTGAGGCTCTCGCGGGCGGACGGAGCTATCGACTCGTCGCCGAGGAGAGCAGGCAGATAACGGCCGGGATCGCGCAGGAAGGTGCCGTCGCATCCGCCGCAGCAGAAATGGATCCTGAACCCGTTCCAGTCGGCATAGTTGCCCGCGGCCACGGGTGCGCCCATGACCGGGCAGGTCGCGTTGCCGAGGTCCAGCACCTGCGCCTGTCCCTGAGATGTCCCTTCCGGGATGGCCCGATCCGCCCCGGCGGCTGACGCCCCGGCGTCCCCGCAGCCCGACTCGAGAAGGAGCAGGGCCAGCATCAGAGTGCCCAGGCCCGCGAGCCATATCAAGCTGTTCTTCTGGCGCAACATATATCCTTCCTTTCGCGCCCGGTGTTTCGTACAGAGATAAGATACTATTTTAGTAGGAAATAGTTCCCGATCGCGGCATGATAGAATTGGAGCATCTCCTCCCGGACGGCTTGGGGCCATATTCGGAAAGGCCGATCCAGGAGGCGGGGAGAGCCCGAGACGGTGGCATGCACCCTCCGGGGTCTGTTACCGTGGAGGAGCGGCCCGGGAAGTGCTCTTTCGACGAGTCTGCGGGACGCCACCGGCAGCCGGGGTTGCGGGAGGGAGGAGATATGCCCAACATCACGTTCGACGGGCCGAGGATCGACGACCTCGGCAGGAAGCGCGAGCTGGTCAGGAAGGTCACGGAGGCGGCGGTGGAGGCCTACGGGCTCCCGAAGCAGGCCATGATCATCCTGATCAAGGAGAACGACCCCGAGAACGTCGGGATCGGCGGGGAACTCCTGGCCGACCGTCCGGGCGGGAACAGGCCGGACTGAAGGGAGCTGCACGATGCAGCCTGATGTGATCACGAAGAGGGAGGCGTTCAAGGTGCTGGGCGTGCAGACCAGGATCGAGCCGATGAGCGCCGACTACATGAAGCTGTGGACCGAGACCTACATGCCTCACGATGCGACCATCCGCGCCGCATCGGGGGAGGGGGGCAGCTACGGGCTCTACTTCGGCACCGAGGAGCATGGGAAGGCCGACTTCCTCGCGGGGATGGCCGTGAAGGCCGTCGATGCGATTCCTGCACCCCTGGTCCTGCGCGAGGTCCCCGAAGCCGAGTATGCCGTCTTCAAGTGCCCGATGAGCGGCATCGGCGACACCTGGCGCGGCATCTACCAGGACTGGCTGCCCGGCTCGAAGGAGTACGCCGAAACCGAGGGCAAGCCCTGCTTCGAGTACTATCCCCCCGGAGTGCACGAGGGCAGGGCGTTGGTCGAGATCTACATCCCGGTGAAGAAGCTCTAGGGGTCAAACCGAAGATTCCGCAAATTCAAAGGAAGGAGCCTCCCTTCGGGGACTGGGGCCCCTACACCCGGCTGCCGGCAAGCAGGGCGGCCTCTCCAAGGGTGATTTGCCTCAGGGATCCGTCCTGCAGTGCAAGGATCCTGTCGACTCCCTTGAGCATCGACGGATGATGGGAGATCACTATCACGGGCCTGCCGGAAAAATAGGAATAGAGCTCGTCCATGATCAGGTCGGCCGTCGCGCAGTCGACCGCCGAGAGCGATTCGTCGAGGATCACCATCCGGGGATTCTTGAGGAAGAGCCTTGCCATGGCGAGGCGCTGTTCCTGCCCGCCCGAGAGCTGTCTCAGCCCCTCCCCGATCCTGGTCTTCATCCCCTCCGGGAGCTCGTCTATGAACTCGAGCGCGTGAGCCCTCGATGCCGCGAGCACGATCTCGTCCGGAGAAGCCCAGGGCCGGCCCAGCAGGATGTTCTCCTCGACCGTTGCGGTGAAGATGTGCGGCTTCTGCTGAACGACGCCGAGGCCGGCTCGAAGGGAGGACAGCCTATACTGCCTCAATGGTTTGCCGTTCAACAGGATCTCTCCACCGCAGTTCTCGAGGAGCCTCGTCATGAGACTTGCGAGCGTCGACTTCCCGCTCCCGCTGGCACCGACGAGCCCGAGCCTTTCGCCCGGCCTCAGCTCGAGATCTAGCTCGGCGAGGACCGTCCTGTCCGTCTCGTACCCGAAGCGAACCCCCCTGCAGGAGATGGAATGCAGTCTGGAAGGGAAATCGAGGGCCCCCCTGTCCCCTCGCCCCTCGTCTTCGCCCGCGTCAGCCAGCTCGAAGACCCTCGCCGCGGCACCGAGGCTCGAGCGGACTGTTCCTCCGAACATCAGGAAGGTGTTGATGGGGGCCAGCGACAGGCCCATGTAGTTCCAGAACGCGAGCAGACCCCCGAGAGTCATCTGACCAGCGATCACCTTCTGGCCCCCGTACCAGATCAGCCCGCCGGCGATGACCCATGTCATCCCATCGCAGAGGGAGACCGTGCTGACGACCTTCGCGAACCTCAACCTCGCCCTGCGCAGAAGGTCCAAAGCCCCTGAGACCATCTCGTGCACGAAAGCCTCGGCGCCAAGCAGCCTCGTCTCGGCCATCGACTTCCAGTACTCGCCCACTGCTGTCGAGGCATCGGCGAGTGCGTCCTGAAGCTCCCTGGAAACCCGCTGGATGGGTCGGGTGATGTCCTTGACCGAAATCGCAAAGGCCATGAGTGCGCCCAGGGTGAGCACTGCGAGGGTGCGGTCGAGCGTCACCATCAGGATCACGACCGCGACGAACAGGAAGGACTGTGTCACCAGCTGGACGATCGTGTCGCCGTAGAGCGAGCCCATGGTCTCGACGTCCTGCAGGAAGACGCTGATGACCTCCCCAGGGTTGCGTTTCTTCATGCTGAGGATCTCCTTCCTTAGCAGGGCATCCACGAGCGAACTCCTCAGGTCGAGGAGCACCCGCTCCCTGATCCCTGCGAAGACGAACTTCTGGACCGCGCTGAGCAGCACCCGGACGAGCGAGGAGCCGACCAGGGCGAGAACCAGCCAGCCGAGGACCCGGATGGAGCTTCCCTCCCTCAGATCGTCGACCAGGAGCTTCTGGATCCATGGATTCGCCACCCACATAACCGTCACGACGGCGGTGAGGGCAAGGGCGACGAGTTGGAGCCTCCAGTGCGGCCTTAGGAACTTCAGGCTGCGCCCGAGCAGGACGAGGTTCGGACGGCCCGCTGCCGTGTCGGAGGATGGTCCGCAGCACGAAGGACTGACGTCGACCTCGGCAATCGGCTTCGACCCTGGCGCCGACATCGAAGCCGGTGCTAGCCTGCGGGGCGGAAACGGACGAGGAGCTGGTCGAAGTCCCGCGTTTCCAGAATCGCATAGATCCTGTTCGAGTCTGCGACGAAGAAGTCGATCTGCCAGAGGCCCGTCGTGTCGAGCTGGACGTCAGCGGCCTCGAGCAGTCTCCCTTCGACCGTCGAGTAGATGTCGAACCGGAACCCATCGAGGTTGCCGCGCAGGACCCACAGCCTGGTCCCGTCGACAGTCACCCACATGCCCCTGACCGGTTCGCGCCAGGGGCGGGGATTGTAGACGTACTCGACGACGTTGGACGATCCCATGCCGTTGAGCCAGTCCTCCACCGACTGAGACTCCCGCTCCATCTCGCCGGCGCTCTTCGAGACGACCTCCGCATCCTGACGGATCGAGTAGATGGGATCCCCGGTTTTGTCGACGCACTCGATGCAGTAGTCAGGCGCGTTGCGGCTCGAGTAGAACAGCCTGCCGTCCCCGCATGCATATCGGTATGCGAAGAGCGAACCGTTGAGCAGCTCGGTGGCATCGGCACCTTCGATGCTCGTCGTGTCCTGCAGGTAGACGACCCGCCTCGCTCCGCCGAGGGAGTACGAAGAGACTGCCCAGCCGATCGTCGTCCTGCCCTCTCTGATGAAGATGTCGTGCCTGTAGGCTACGAAGGTGCTGCAGTCCATCTTCTGGATCTCGAACATCGGGTTGCGGCGTACTGGAGGATCCTGCCTCTCCAGCGTCCGGACTCGTCGAACCGCTGGAGCCCGCCATAATCGGAGATCAGCACGGCGGAGTCGGAGACGGCTCCGATACAAACCGGCCAGGCCATCTCCCCGGGGCCGTTCCCCGGTCTCCCGAAGCTCGAGACCAGGTCGTCGTCTTCGTCGAAGGCGGTGATCCGGCTGTTCGGCCCATCCAGGACGAGTGCCCTGTCGTCCGTCAGTGCCACTCCGGTGACTGTCGGGCAGACCGAGTCGCCTGACATCACCAGGGTGTCGGAAGAGCTGTACCGTATCGTGCGTCCGCCCTGCACCGGCTCTCCTGGCTCACTTCCGCAGCCGACCGCGATCAGGCATACCGCGAGCATGACCTCTTCGATTCCCTCCACGGGGCCCGGCTCACCTCCCATCCCTCCGGATGACCTCGTGGCGCAGATAGCCGGCGCGAACCAACCATCCCCGCCACCGAGTCCCTCACGTCATCCCGCTGCAGCACGGGTGAAGGCAGGATTCACTCGCTGAAGTTGCCCTTCGAGCACATGCGGCCGCAGTCCACACCGCACCATTCAGCGTTGCCGAGGCCGTACTGGTCCAGAACCGCCACTGCTTCCGCTATGATCTTCATTTCGTTCCTCCTCCCCGTTTGGGCACTTCCCTCCGCGGTGTCAGCCCGCAGGCCTGGGCTGGATCGAGTCTGCGCCTCCCTCCTGTCCTGCTCGCTTCCTGTAGTTGGCCTTGATGAAATCGATATACTCCCCTTCCGACCGGAACTCGCAGAAGGGGGATCCGGTCTCGAGCCAGTCCCGCGGACAACTCCCCCTGCAGGTCGGCAGATACCGGCAGGTCTTGCAGGGCTCCTCACCGTAGGGGTCCCACCTCATCCACGAGGACCTGAGCGCCGGATCCGGCTCGGGGCTGCTCAGGATCGAGCCGTAGTCGGGATGGCTCGTCCCCACCTCGTCCCAGCAGAGCACGAAGTCGCCGTCGGGCAGCACGACGCGGGCTCCCAGAGCCACGGCACAGCACCCGGGGACCCCGGCCTCGAGCCTCTTCCTGAGGAAGTGCCATTGCGGAAACCGATGACAGACGCAGTGCATGTTGTTCTGCGTCGCATCAGGATCGTCCCGCCAGCGCGTGGGGGCGACATGGAGCTGGACGTTCCCGCAGCGGAGGAAGGCCTGCTCGACATCGTAGAGCGACCAGGACTCCCGGTGGAGATCGTCGTCGACGTTCATGCGGACGTCGATCCGCATGTGGCTGGAGGCGATGATCACATTCCGGACGATCCGCTCGAAGGTGGCGCTTCCGTCCTTGAGGACCCGCCTGCCGTCGTGGTACGCCCTGTTCCCGTCGATCGTGACCTGCGCATGCGCAACACCGGAGTCGCGCAGCCTGATGGCCGTGGCCTCGTCCAGCAGATAGCCGTTGGTCACCAGGAGAGTGTTCGGGACGACGTCCTTCGCCCCGCAGATCTCGATGGCCCTGGAGCAGATCCTGCAGCAGGTCTCGGGGATCAGAAGAGGCTCGCCCCCATAGAAGGTCAGGGATAAGTGGCTGGAGTGGGACCGCCCAATCGCCTCGAGGATCTTCTCCTCGACCTCGGGACGAATGTCCTCGCCGGATTCCGTCTCCTGTGTGCAGTACGGGCAGGCGAAGTTGCACCTGGTCGTCGGGACGACGCACATGTAGGAGAGATCGGTCGAGAGCCTGGGCGCCAGCATGACCTGCCTGAGGAGCTCCCTCTCGTCCGCATCGTCCGGGACGAGGAAGCCCCCCTCTGCGAGCTTCGAAAGGACGGCAGGGTCGAGACGGGATGAGTCGACGACCTGACCGGGCGCGGCCGCGACTATGGGGCCGACCGTGTCCTCGTGCTCCCTCTCGACCTCGGCCATGCATCCCGTGGCCCCGTTGAAGATGATCATCCGGCCGTCGTCTTCGACAGCCCAGTTGTACAGTGAAGTCTTCATCTCATCCTCCGCGCCGCACCGGGGCCCGCAGACCGCCGTGGCATATGGGAGTCGGGGTGTCATGCCACCAGTGTATCCGTGAATTCGGACTTTTCAAGGGGGCAGGAGGGGGTCGAACCGAAGATTCCGCAGATTGTCGGCCGGCTGTGGAGCCGATCCGCTACTGTCTCTTGATGTTATCGAATTTGCGGAATCTTCGGTTTGACCCCATGATATAGGTCATCGTCACCTGCACGAACTGCGGCAACCCGATCGTGGTCAACGGCCCCCTGTCGAAGCCCGTCTGCGCTTCCTGCATGCAGGCGATGGAGATCACGCCGGACAACTGGAAGAGCATCATCGGGGACTACCTGGAGGAGTACGACGGGTACGGGCCGGGAATGGGCACCGAGGGGACGATGATGTCCGGCAACCTGACGGTGAAGTACTCCTGCGTCAGGCTGCCGCCGCCGGATCCGGCATGTCCGAAGTGCGAGACCGGCTGGGACATCGCGTCCGTCCGGAACGGGACCGACGGATTGCTCACCTGCGCGAAGTGCGGGCACACGACCCCCGTGTTCCCTGCTCCGCCGTGGCTTGTCGGCGTTGTTCCCCAGACCAGGCAGGTCTTCTTCGCGGAGAGGGACGGTGCGCCGTCCGCCCCGGGAGCGGAGGCCGGCGAGGCACGGCCTGTAGCGCTCTCGTGCCCCCAGTGCGGTGGCGGCCTGCTCGTGACGGGAGACTCCGAGAGGATGATGCCCTGCAAGTACTGCGGGGTGGATGTCTACCTGCCGGACGCGGTCTGGCTGAAGCTTCACCCCGCAAAGGTCGCGAAGTACTGGATGATCAGGTTCGAGGGGCCGTTCAAGTCCGCCGACTAGGCGGGAGCGGCCGCTAGTCCTCGGCTATCTCGTAGCCGTCGCACCTGATGTCGCAGTAGCAGAACCCCGTCGCCTTGCGAGCCTCCTGCTCGCCGATCCAGGCGTCGAGGCCGATCTGCTTCATGCGCTCGCCGTCGGCGAGCATCGTCACGTAGCCCCTGGCGATGCCCCTGATCCTGTGGCATGGGTACTCGTCACAGAACGGGCAGACGTCCACTCCCTTCGTGCGGGCGCACTTCCGGATCCCGCAGAAGGGCGGGCCGCACTCACCCCCGCGGCAGCTGCAGATGCCCTCCGAGTCGGCCATGTTGCTCAGGAACTTCCAGAAGTCGACGAAGCCCGGGAAGTTCCCGCCCCAGTTCTCCCAGCCCTCCTTGCGCATCGTGTCGCGCAGAGCGCGGCTCTGCCCGGGGATCCTGTTGCACTGCGAACACAGGCCGCAGTACAGCCCGCAGTAGGTCACCTGCGTGAGATCAGCCATCCCTCCAACCTCCCTCCGCCGAACATAGGAAGACCGCCCACGGCACGCCCGCGGGCGACCGGGGCCGCCACCGTGTAGATTGCCGGGGTCCACCGATCGGCACCAGCGTCGAAGGGAGAGGAATGCCCTGGATCCTGTACACGATGCTCGGCGTCTATGGAGCCCTCTCGATCCTGTTCGCCTTCCGGCGCCCTCCGCAGGGTGTCGAGCACTTCTTCAAGGTGCCGGGGATCTTCGCCTTCCTGCCCGACAGGCTTGTCATGCCCGTTGGGAGGGTCTTCGTCGGCCTCTGCTGCTTCGCTCTCGGCATCTTCGTCTTCGTGATGCTCTCCCGATGAAGGCCCCGCTGGCTCCGGCCACGGGAGGGAGGCTGACGGGATGACCTCGGAGGAAGTGAAGTCCCTGGTCCTTGAGATGGGAGCCGACCTCTGCGGCATAGCACCCGTCGAGAGGTTCGCCGGCGCCCCGGAGGGCTTTCACCCTCGCGACATCTGGCCCGGCTGCAGGTCCGTTCTCGTGTTCGCCTGCAGGCTGCCGGAAGGCGCTCTCGATGCGACGAGCTGCATCCCCTACACCTTCGCCTGCAACCGGCTCAACGCCGACGTGGACTCCCTGACGCTGGCTTTGGCGCGCCGTCTGGAGGATCGCGGCCTTAAGTCCGTGCCCCTCCCGTCAGACGATCCCTCCGAGCACTGGGAGGCGCAGAGGGAGCACGCAAGGGGCGTTCTGTCGCTCCGCCATGCGGGATGGCTTGCCGGGATGGGGTCGCTGGGCAGGAACAACCTGCTTGTGAACGACAGACTCGGCAACATGCTCCACCTGGGGGCCGTGTTGCTGGATGCCGATCTGGAGGGCGATCCGCCCGCGAATTACGGCGCCTGCCCGGATGGCTGCAGCCTGTGCATCGAGTCATGCCCCAGATCGGCCCTGGACGGGGTGACGGTGGACCAGAAGGCCTGCCGGCCCCTCTCGAACTGCAGGAACGAGAGGGGCTTCATCCTCAAGAAGTGCTGGACATGCCGCAAGGTGTGCCCGAACCGGTCGGGTATCGCCGGCGCGAAGGCCGCAGAGCCCTGCTGACGGCGCAGGCGGGGATCACCACCTGATCCCGTACACCAGGTCGGTGTCGTAGCATCTGACGAACAGCGTGTCGTGCCTCGCGAAGAGGTACTCGGGGGCCGAGGGCACGCCTATCCTGTCTACGACCTCCCCGGTCAGGCGATCCAGCTCGTAGATGTAGTCATCCTCGTCGGCGAATCCGTATCCCGTGATGATCGCATCGCCCAGGATCAGGAAGTTCCCGGAGTTGGAGACGAGCGGCTGGCTGCGCCAGAGGAGCCCGAGCGGATCGAGGGAGATCGCCGTGACGTATGCGTTCTCGCCTCCGGAGCTCCCGGCGTAGGCGGGGTGCGCGTTCGAGACGTACAGCACGTTGTCGAGGACCTCCGCCCACACGAGCTGCTGGAAGGTGAATGCTGTGTCGGCCGGATCGTCTCCGGGGCAATGGGCATAGTTGATGAAGTCGAACACTCGCACGATGCCCATCGTCGCGGGATCGTGGATGACGAGGATCCTCGGATCCAGGACGACGCCGAACCTGTTCGGGGGCGATCCGTAGAAGGCTATGGCGGCCTCGTCCCCGAAGATCACCTGGTACAGGTAGAACCTCCCCGCACCCGGGGTGCGCAGGACCCGGTCGATGCCGCGGGGTGGAGTGGTCCCCCTCGTCGCATCGTTCACGCCCCCGTTGTGGTAGGTGATCGCCGGCCACACCCAGATCCTGTCGAACCACTCGGTGAAGTCGGTGACCTCGTTGGGGCTGCTGCCGAGAAGCACCAGCCCTGGGAGCGCCCGAACACTCTCGTTCAGCGTGTACTCGAACGGCGGAGTTTCCAGCGGCGCGGGGAGCACCTCCCCGAACCCGGTCGTCGCGACCAGAAGCAGAAGGCTCATGCCGGCCCCTTTCTTCCTGGGTCGGCGACAAGATATGAAGAATCCGGGCCCGGGTCAGACCCCGGGGTCGAAGGCGGTCGGGGGAACCTCCGCCCGTCAGCTCCCTCAACCGCCCCCGCAGCCGCAGACCTTCGCCTCTCCCCAAGTCGCCGAGGACAGATCGCTCGTGAAGGTCACGACGAGCTGAGGCCGCAGCTCCTCCTGGTCGCCGTCCTTCGACCAGAAGCCGGGAACCGATGTGCCTGTCGTGCCGATGGATGTGCAGTAGATGCCGAAGTTGTCCCGGCTCCCGTCGATCCATGCCTGCACGAAGGGAGTCACGTCGATCGAGAACCACGTCGAAGGCTGGGGCCACGAGCCCGACAGCACCGGCTCCGGGCCGTAGGAGGGCTGGGTGTCGAAGGTCACTGTCAGCTCGTCCCATGCCTCGTTGACAAGGTAGAAGACCGGCTGACCCGACGGCGAGCCCGTGAAGGACATGCAGTACATCCGCATCTCCGCCGACTCTATCTGGGTGCCCGCAGGGATCGACGACAGGTCCCACTGGATCAGCGAGCGGTCGTAGCAGGAGCCATACCGGCCGTAGTAGAGATGGGCCGGGCCGCCGTTGGGATTCGTCACGCCGGGCTGGCAGTCGCAGACATACGCATCCTGGACGGGTATGAACACGATCTCGTCGGCAAAGACCATCGACGATGCGAGAACCATCAGGAGAAGCACCTTCATCGCGGACCTCCTCTTGTATTTTCAACAACGCTTCAGTCGTTGCTGAAAACATCTGACCGCGACGGGAGGTTGTCAACAATGAAGAACCTCCTGCATGCCAATAGGTACTTTACATCTGGATGCCCCGCTGGTATCGTTGCTAACAACGAGAGGATCCGACATGACGGACAGGGCGATGCCGGCGAGGCTCCCCGAGTGCTTCCGGGCGCTCTGGAAGGAGGTCGCCAGGGCTGACGAGGAGATGCATTCCCGCAGGAGGCTCTCGGAGAGGCTCGGCGTCTCCACGCACACGCTCCAGAGGATGCTGATCGACGGTGACGTCCCCGATCTCACGAAGTGCCGATCGTCCTATGTGAGGGCCTCGTGGACGCGGACCGTGGCCAGGATGGCGGCGGGACTCGGGCTGGACCCCGGGACGACGCTGGAGTCGGTGGGCATCCCGTTCGACGCGAAGGCCGAGTCCATCATCCGTTCCGAAGCCGCGAAGTGGGAGGCGCCCGGAAGGAGACGACCCTCCCGACAGGTGCCGGACTTCGCAGCCTTCATCCTCGCTCTGATGCGGTCGATGCCCGAGGAGGGCTCCGGCGCGGGGCGCGACGCGCGGGAGGACATGCTCAGATCGCTCCGGCGGTACCTGACCGCCACCGGAGCGACGGCGCCGGGCATCGCCTGCGCATCGGACCTCTCCTCGGGGGCGTTCTGCCGCTCGTGCATGGCATCGCTCAGCGACGAGCACAACAGGGGCGCTTCAGAGACCTACTGCAGATGGTGCTCGGACGAGGAGGGACGGCTCCGCGAGCGCGAGGAGGTCCACCGCATCCTCACGAACTGGTTCCTGCACTGGCAGAAGGGAATCTCCGAGGCAGAGGCCTCCGACCGGGCGGGACACTACATGAAAGCCATGCCCGCGTGGGCAGGACGGGCTTCCGAGAGCCCGTCCCGGATCGGCTGACGGACTGCGGGCCCGGAAGCGGGCCTGTGCGCTAGACCAGCCGGACCGGCTTCGAGTCGCTGGGGTCGAGCGCTACGCCGTCGAGGTCTGCGACGGCCCTCACGTGATACTCGTACTTCTCGTCGGCGGCGAACGAGGAGGCCTTCCCGAGAGCGCCCAGGACCCCGCCCTTCTCCGCAAGCGCCTGGGAGCCGGACAGTTTCAGCACGAACGGTAGGGTGAACTCCATCTCCTTCCGTTCATCGGCCTTCAGCGTGAACGGGTCGCCCTGGTGCAGCGGCACTTCGCCCAGGACGAACTCCTTCGTCTTCCGCTGCTCGCCGGTGCCCGAGGTGTACAGCTCGACCAGCCGCACACGGATCGACTTCACCTTCTGCTCGCTCTTGCCCACGAGGGCGATCCTGCCCCTCAGCTCGCCGGCTCCCTTCTCGACCTGACCCGGGACGGTGAGCTCGAGGCTCGCAGTGCCGATGCCGAGTCCCTGCTTGATCTTGCCGAAGAAAGACATTGCCCCTCCTTGTCGGATGGTCTGACGACCGCGCCAAGCTACGCCAGCCCGGGCCCCGGCGTCAATCGGCCGCCGACGGAGCCGGATGCCCTCTTCCGGGGTGTGTCGAGCCGGATTTTCGGTATTTTGTAGCTGACCCCGGGCTGGTTCGGGAGGGAGCCGATGGGCGCGAAGGGCACTGACTGGGCCGACAGGGAGCACAGGAAGTCGGTCGTCGACACCCGCCGCTTCCTATGGCGCGACGACACGGTCGAGATGCACGCGAAGTGGCTCGGGCTCAGTGACGGGATGTCCATGCTGGACCTGGGCTGCGGCACCGGGTACGTTGGCCGGACCTGGTGGCGGTTCTGCGGCCCGGGCGGCTCCTACACCGGAGTGACATCTCCGCGCCCCTGCTGGTCGAGGGATCGGAGAAGAGCACCGACTGGATCCCCGCCGGGAGAGCCGCCTTCGTCAGGGCGGACGCCGGATCGCTCCCGTTCGATGACGGCACCTTCGACTGGACCGTCTGCCAGACCCTCCTGATGCACATGGAGCATCCCGAGCACATCCTCGCGGAGATGATCCGCGTGACGAGGCCAGGCGGAGTCGTCTCCTGCAACGAGCCGGACAACAAGGTTTCCATGACCGCCGGCGGCTACGACTCCTTCCCGGAGCCCACGATCGAGGAGGACCTCCTCTGCCTGAGAGTGGCCCGCCACTGGATCGAGGGCCGCCGAAGGCTGGGCCTGGGGGACTGGACCATCGGCCCGAAGGTCCCCGTGATGATGCAGAGGCTCGGGCTGGAGGATGTGGACATCCGGGTCGACGACATGGTCGGCCTCCTGCAGCCGCCGTATGACACGCCGGGCATGCAGTTTCGCATGAAGCAGATACGCGAGTCCATCAGGCAGGGGAGGAAGCTCGGGGACGACTGGGGGAGGGATCCCGCGCAGAGGGAGTTCCGCAGGCTCTTCTTCGCCGGCGGGGGCACCGAGCACATCTGGCGCAAGTACTTCGGGCTCCGGCGGAGGCAGTGCCTGGAGCGGATCCCCGAACTCGCAGGGCAGCTCAGGCGCCGCACCTACTTCTGCTGCCCGGCTGCATGCTCGTTCTTCAGCATCAGGGGACGGAAGCCGGCCGGCTGACCACTTGCGAGGCCCTCCGGTTTGCGTCGGACCGCCCCGAGTCCACATGATCGATCCGGCTCCAGCCGGGCGGCGCTCCAAGCCCGGCGGCCGGAAGGGACGGGGTTGGGAAGGGCGATACCCGCCGATCTGAGCTACATAATCGCCATCGTCGGCCTCTTCACCCTCCCCCGCATACTCCAGCGCTTCAGGATCCCCAGTGCCGTCACCTGCGTCGGGCTCGGCGTGGCCATGGGCATGGGGTTCGGCATCTTCCACGACGACAATACGATCAAGACACTCTCCACGCTGGGCATCGTGGCGATGTTCCTCTTCGCGGGGCTCGAGATGGACCTGAGGGAGCTGGGCTTCGCGTCGAGGATCATCTCCCAGCACATCGGGATCCAGGTCTTCCTGGTCGCTCTCTCCGTGCTCGCGATGATCAACTTCCTCGGGCTGGGCATCAGGCCCGCCCTCCTCGCGGGGCTGGCCCTCTTCTCGCCATCGACCGGCTTCATACTCGACTCCCTGGCTTCCCTTCGCCTCGACCGGGCGGAGCAGTTCTGGGTCAAGACCAAGTCCATCTCGACCGAGATCGTCGCACTGCTCGTCCTGTTCTTCACCGTCCAGTCCACCTCCGGAGGCAGGCTCCTCCTGTCGGTGGGCATCCTGGCCGGCCTGGTCCTGCTCCTCCCGTTCGTATTCCGGGCCTTCGCCTCGACGATCCTGCCCTTCGCCCCGAGGACCGAGTTCGCCTTCCTCGTCTGCGCGGCGCTCGTGTGCGCGTCGATCACCCACATGCTCGGCGTCTACTACCTTGTGGGATCGTTCATCGTCGGGCTGACGGCCCAGCGCTTCAGGGACCTCCTGCCCGAGGTGGCTTCGGAGCGGATGATCCATGCCATCGAGGTCTTCGCCTACTTCTTCATCCCGTTCTACTTCTTCAGGGTGGGCGTCGACTTGAAGCCCGGGAACTTCTCGGCGGCCGCGCTGATCACCGGGGGTGTGCTCCTCGCGATCGCCATCCCTCTGAGGCTTGCCTTCGTGGCCGAGCACCGGAGGCTGGTCCTCGGCGAGACCTTCCGGCAGAGCCTGCGGGTCGGGATGCCCATGCTCCCGACTCTCGTGTTCACGATGGTCATCACTGAGATCCTGAGGGACCGCTTCGGAGCCTCACCGGCCCTTGTGGGGGGGCTCGTCATCTACTCGCTTGTGAACACCTCGATGCCCTCGTTCCTGATGCGCCTGCCTCCGCCCGTGTTCGAATGCCCGGATGCGGCGCTGCTGGACCCGCCCGGGGACCAGGGGAAGGCGCCCTGTCAGAAGTAGTACCAGATGCTCGAGTAGTCCGAGATGTCCTCGCCGATCTCAGCCAGGCGCGTGAGGTAGTCGAGGATCGGCACGTCGGTGGCGACGTATGACTTCTGCCTGGAGATGTTCTTCTCCCAGGGGTGGAACTCGTACATCCTGGAACCATCCGGCAGGATCGATATCAGGTCGCGGTGCTGGACGGCCCTGAGATAGCTCTTCCCCAGCCCCGGCACGTTGTAGACGGGCGAGTCGGTCCTGCGGGTGCCCGGCAGGAGGCGGGCCTCCTCCTTCTGCTCCTGGAGGATCCTGGCGATCGGGACCCGGTAGGCGGCGGTCTCCTCCTTCCCCTTCGGGACGAACGTGTAGTAGGGGTCGATGCCGCACCGCCTGATCAGCATCCTCAGAGCGGTGGCCTCGTGCCGCCTGGAGTTGAAGAAGGTGAAGACCATCTGGTTGTAGACGGTCAGGCCCGCCCGCTTCAGCCGGTCCACGGCCTCGACCAGCTCCGGAGTGATCTCGCGGGGATGCTGGATGTGAGTGACCACGCAGACGTCCCTCGCCCCAGGCTCCCTGAACGAGCCCAGCATGGAGGCCAGCCTGCCGGTGATCCTCATGGGCATTGTCACCGGGGCCCTGCTGCCGATCCTGATCAGGTCGATCCTGGGGTTCGCCGAGAGCCGGGTGAGGACACCCTCGAGGGCGTCGTCCGACAGCGCCAGGGGCTCCCCGCCGGTCACCAGCACCTCCCTGATCGCCGGATGCGCCTTGATCCAGCGGCAGGCATCGTCCAGCTTCGACGGCTTCGCGGCAGCTCCGGGAGCCATGGCGGAGTCGATCTCCCAGTTGCGCTGGCAGTAGACGCAGATCTGCGGACATGCGTTGAAAGGCTTGAGGATGGCTATGGCGGGGTACCTCCTCGTGACGAGATCGACAGGAGAGGTGTCCCGCTCCAGCATGAAATCGAGCTTCGACGAGCGATCGGCGCGGGCTGCGGCCACAGCCTCCACGTATTCGGCGGGAGGAAGGACCTGTGCGCGCAGAGATGCGTCGAGCGTGTTCGAGGGGTCCGAGTCGATGAGTGAAGCGTAGTAGGGTGTGACGGCGAAGGGAACGCCCAGCTCGCGTGCGCGTGCCAGCCCGCTCGACTCCTCCGGGGTCAGGCCGATGACCGAGGACACCGCGCCGGGGTCCGTCAGGATGTGTGTGGACTGCCAGCGCCGTCGCCCCAGTCCGATGCCGTTCCGCCCAGCTTCTTCAGGATTTCCCTGCCGTGCCGGGCGCGATCGTGGACGGTCTCCTGATCGAGCCCGTCCCCGTATCTGCCCATGCTCTCCTCCACCGAAGCCCACAGCCTGTCGAGATCGGCCGTGCGTGCCCTTGCGGCAATCCGGCCCGTCATCGCGGAAGTGCTTATCTCCTTGGTCTCGATGTCCACCTCGGACGGCCGCTCAAGTCCGTTCAGGAGGTGGGTCACCTCTGCGATGAAGGCAAACGAGAGGTTCATGGAGTCGCGGCCCGACGCGAGGTCGTGAAGGGCCGCGGGCATGTCGAATCCCGACAACTCGGAGGCCCTCTCGCCGCACATCGCGCGTATCACCCTGGCGCAGTCCCGGATGATCGAGTAGGTGGAATACTCGGTCCAGTAGGACGAAGCCTCGGACTGCCAGAAGGCCGCGCTCTTCATGAGGGCCTCCCGGGCTCCCTGGACGGAGGAGGCTTTCGCTATATCGCTAATAGTCATGAAGTTGTGGCTTCTCAATGCTTGGGGGGTGTAGATGCGGTCGAGGTCGGCCCTCACGCCAGCCTCCTCTCTTGCTTCAGGGCGGCAGGGAACGAAGGGCGCCGGAGCAGATCAGATGGTTAGGAGAAATATAACATAATCGGACCCCCGAGTCTATGGGGCGGGGCCCGCGACGCTCCTAGTCCCTCGTCATCGTCCGGACGTGCGTCATGATGATGTCCTCGAGGAACAGACGGATCCGGACCCGCAGGCTTTCGCTCATCGTCGGCAGGAGGATCCGCACATCGGGACCGTTCGAGTACGTCACGAGGATCCCTCCGGAAGGTCCCCGCTGAACGGCCGTCACCCATCCCATCGGCACATAGTGGACCTCGGTCTCCATGGAGAGGAAGCCCGGCCTCCTGAGCCTGGTTATCACCGATACGCCCGCAGCCTCGGCGCGGACTGCCATGCGGAGAGTCGTGACGCCGAAGAACCTCACCAGAAGAAGGCCCAGCGCCAGGGCGAGCGCCCCGGCCGTCAGTGCCCCGCCGAAGCCTCCCACACTGGCCCGCACGGTCCCGGATGCGCCGGACCGGATGAAGGACGCGAGCGTGTCCCTCACGGCGACCACGTGAGCCTCGTCCTGGAACGGATAGGGCTCCCACGTCCCGACATGTATGGTGCCGGAGTCGCGCACGACGATCATGATCGAGCAGAAGAGGGGCGCCCTCCCCTCCCGGATGGCGGGCATGACCGATGTGGGTCCGCCCTGGCAGACATCGATCTGCTCGATCGAGGGGAGATCGAGCACGAGGCTGTCGCTCCTGCCGAGCAGATAGGACTGGATCACGGTCAGCGTGCCGGGTTCGGACTGCCTGCGCTGGGCGATCATGTCGGCCCTCCTGCCCAGGGCCTGGGCAAGGAGCGCGGAACCCGTCAGGACCACGAGCACGGCGAACGCCGCGAACGGCCTGGTCGAAATGGTCACCTTCATCCTGCCGTACGTGGTCAAGGCAGCCCCCTTCCGGGCGGGTGATCAGCATCGCCAGCCGGCGCCACGAGCGTGAAGATACATCAGCATGGATGAGGGGGCATCTTCCGCAGAGAGCCCGCTTCGGTTATCATAGGTGGAGAACAAGGAGGCCTCCCGTGAGGATGACTCTCGCCGTCATGGCTTGTTTCTGCGCCGCTTCCACGGCCGGCTCGCTGCCGTTCGCAAGGTCCGGCATCATCGATACCCCTACCGCCTCGGTCCTGAAGCACACTCAGGTGGAGATCGGCGGCAGTTTCACCGCATACAGCTATCAGAGGTCCGACAGCAGCTCCCAGAGCGACTTTGCGCTCGCAGGCCACATCGAGGTGGGCCTTCTGGAGAGGCTCCAGCTCGGAGTCACCTACCTGGGGGCAGGCGGGATCTCCGGCCAGTTCAGGGTGATGGCCCTGAGGGAGTCGATCTCCAGGCCCGGGATCGCGGTCGGGGTGGAGAACCTCACCGGCGAGAGGAACTACGACTTCTTCAAGGGCGACAGCGGCCTGTACGTCTACCCGAGGGCCCAGAACCTCTCGGCCTACATCGTCTTCACGAAGAACTTCGACTTCACGACCGGAACGCCGATAGCCCTCAGCCTGGGCTGGGGCACGGGCAGATTCATGCAGGACACCGATTCGGACGGATTCGCCAACCCGGTTCCCGGCCTGTTCGCCTCCTTCGAGTACCACCCGAGCCCTCTGGCCTCCTTCATGCTGGAATGGGACGGCCGCGACGCCAACATAGGCGGCTACTACAGGCTCGGTACGGTCGCCCGGGTCTCGGGGGCGATAGCCGAGTTCGAGCAGATCTTCCGGGGTGACTCCAGGAATCAGATGGATGTCATGCAGAGCCCGAAATTCACGCTGGGCTTCCAGTTCTTCTTCGGACCGTTCTTCAACCGCACGACCCTCCAGCCGACCGAGAGGCTCAGGCGGGAGCGGGACGAGCAGGCCCTCCAGCAGCTCGAAGAGGCCCGCAGGCACGCGCTGGAGCAGATCGAGGCGCTCCTCCGCTCGATGCAGCCCTGACGCCCTGGGCGTTGACGCTACCTCAGGCCTTTCCTATTAACTGATATGTAAGTGTGTCCAAGGCGGAGGTGCCTTCTTGCAGCTGGTGGTTCTTGCAGCGCTGATCGCTTACGGGCCAAACCCTTCCGATGGGTCTTCGGGGGGGTCGCCGGTGGTCGTGAACGAGTTCATGGCGTCCCCCCTCGCTTCGGCGACCGAATCCGAGGGCGAGTGGATAGAGCTCTGCAACCGTTCCGATCAGTGGGTCAACCTCTCGGGATGGCGGATCGAGAACCAGAGCGGCGCCAGCATCGTCCTCACGACGTTTCTCGTGCAGCCCGGCGGGTTTTTTGTGCTGGGGGCCTGCGGCGACTCGTCGCGGAACGGCGGTTACACGCCCAACTACGTCTATTCGGGATTCAGGCTCAACAGCACGGGCGAACTGAGGCTCTACGAGGCGGGCGGCTCGCTGGCAGAGGATATCGTGTACACGACTTCCTGGCCGGTCGAGCCCGGATGCTCCTGCGAGCGGATGAACCCGGGCTGGGTCGGCAGCCTCCCCGGTTCCTGGGCGGCGGCCGTGACGACCTTCGGCGATGGCGACCTGGGCACGCCCTGCCTCGTGAACAGCGTGTACGAGAACTCGTTTGCCGAGAACACCTGGGCTTTCATCAAGGCATTTGTCCAGTAGGAAGCTGCTCCTCGCGGCCTTCCCGGCCATCTGCATAGCCGCGTCCGCCGCCGATCCCCTCACGGTCTTCTTCATCGATCCGACCTTCGCCGACTACTCGGGCGATGCGATGCTCGTCTGCACCCCGGATGGAGGCCACTACCTCATCGACGGGGGAGATGCGGGCCAGGATCCGGCCTGGGACTGCGGCACCAGCCGCATACTGCCCCTTCTGGACAGCCTCGGGGTAACCCGCCTGGACGGGATCGTGGCGACCCACCCGCACTCGGATCACGTAGGGGGGCTTGTCTCGGTCGTCGAGGCGCTCCCGGTCGATGTCGTCTGGGACAGCGGCTGGCCGTATGCCCCGACGCCGGCCTACGCGGCCTTCCTCCAGGCAGTGGAACAGGCAGGAATCCAGGTGGTCGTCCCACGGAGGGGCGACACGCTGGACTGGGGTCCCGCAGTAGACGTCGAGGTCCTCCATCCGGTCGCTCCGCTGGACCCGGGGAACATGAACAACGCCAGCATAGTCCTGCGGATGACCTGGCACAGCGTCACATTCCTCTTCACCGGCGACATCGAGACGGAGGGCGGCGAGAACCTGATCATCCAGGCCCACGAGCAGGGCCTGATCCCCTCGCTCTCGGCCGATGTCCTGAAGGTCGCGCATCACGGCTCGAGCACATCCACAGGCGCCGGTTGGCTCGACGCTGTCGACCCCGCCTGGGCAACCATCGAGGTCGGAGCGGGCAATCCCTACGGCCACCCGCACGCCGAGGTGATAGCCAGGCTCCTCGCACGCGGCATCGACATCTTCCGCACGGACCTCGACGGGACCTTCTACATCTCGACGGACGGGTACGGCCTCTACTACAACAGCCTCCCTCCCTCCGGAGGGGGGTCTGCCAGCGGGCTGGTCGCGTACCCCAGCCCCTGCGCTGGACCGGTCACCTTCTCGTGGCCCCCGGACGAGCAGGCTTCGGCCCTGCGCGTATACAACCTGATGGGCGAACTCGTGTTCGAGGAGTCCCCGGCCGCGCCGCCCATCCACTGGGATTTGTCCCTGGAAGGCGGATCGCTGGCCGCTCCAGGGCTCTACTCGGCGGTGCTCGAGCTCAGGGGAGGTGGGGAGTGCACGGAATGCTTCGCCATCTCCCGCTGATCCTCCTCCTCCGGGCGGCATCGCCCGCCTTCTCCTCCACCGGGACTGCCGACGCTCTGGTACTTCTGGTCCCGGGCTTCGCAGAGCAGATCCGCCTGGGCGAGGCGGGCTGGGCGATCGGCGGGGCGGCCTGGGGGGCATGCGGCAATCCTTCGACCATGACCCCCGGGTTCTCGGCCTCGGGGGGCAGGTGGAACTTCTCGACGACCTCCGCAGCGGTAGCGACTGCCTTCCAGCCCGTTCGGGGCCTCGCTGCAGGAGGGTTCGCCCGCTTCGTCGGGCGAGGAGGGCTGACCGGGCGCGACGAGTCGGGAGTCGAGACGGGCGACTACTCGTGGTCGTCCGGCACTGCCGGAGCCTCGGCCTCGTTCCCCCTGCCTCTGCCGGGGGCGCGTGGCGGGGTCTCCGCAGGCGTGGTGTGGGAGAAGGTCGATGACGCTTCCGCTTCGGGAGTGACGGCGTCCGCCGGGCTCTCGGTGAGACCGCTGGAGTCGCTCGAGGCGGGCCTTGCGGTGCTGAACCTGGGCTGCGCGCCCTCCTGGAACGGCATCACGAAGGACATGCCCACGCAGGTCAGCACCGGGGCCGGCTGGCGGGCGACCCCGTTCCTCCGCCTTCTCGGAGGAGCCTCGATCGGATTCCGGACCTCGACCAGGCTCTCGGCTGCTTTCGAGGCGGAGGCCTGCGGGCTCTCGGCCTCCGCCGGGTGGACGGCGGTGCCGGGACAGGACGAGGCGGGCGGCTTCTTCGCGGGCCTGTCCTGGAAGTTCAGGCACGAGTCGCTGTACTCGGCCGAGTTCGCGACCAGGCAGACCGGCAGCCTCTCCTGGCCCGTCTCCGCGGGCATTTCCGTAGCCTTCTGAAGACCCGCCGACCGGGCTATATTCATACGGATCAGGCACGGCGCCCGAGGGCCACGTTCTGCGAAGGAGGTACCCGCGAGATGTCTTCGAGGAATCTTCTCAGGCTGACTCTGTCGCTCATGCTGGCCCTGCTGCTGTCCTGCGGCAACGACGAGAGCGGGCCGGCAGGGGCCGGCGGGGCCCCGACGCCTTCGGTCCTCACGGCCGATGCCTCCGTGGTGGCGAACTCAATCACGGTAAGGTGGACCAGGTGTCCCGACACCGACTTCGACGAGTACCGGCTCTACCGCTCCGCGGATCCCGGCATCGAACCGGATCCCGGCCAGGCCACGGTCATCGCAACATTCACCAGCGCCTCCGACACTGCCTGGATCGACACCGGCCTGGACTGGAGCTCCGACTACCACTACGCAGTGCTCACCAGCGACATGGAGGGCCTCGAGTCCTGGAGCAACGAGGCCGGGGCCACCACGCCCGACTCGACGGGCGGGATCCTGACCTGCCACGACATCCAGGGAGAGGCGGGCTCCTCCCCCTACGAGGGGCAGGTCGTGACCGTGGCCGGGATCGTCACCGCGGGAGGGGACGAGTACTACAGCTCGCTGTCCCCCTATGCCGTCATCGGCGACGCGACGGGGGGGCCCTGGAGCGGTCTTGTGCTCTATGGCGACAGCGTGGCCGATCTCCAGAGAGGGCAGTACGTTGCGGTCACCGGTGAGGTCCAGGAATACTGGGGCCTCACCGAGATCAGTTTCATCACCGGCATAGAGGTGCTGGGCTCGGGCGAGCCTCTGCCCGACGCGAGCCAGGTCCAGACGGTCGAGCTGACTGACGCAGGCGGAGCCGAGCAGTGGGAGGGCGTGCTCGTGACAATCTCGGACGCCCTCGTCGACTCGGTGGCCGCCTACGGCCAGTTCACCGCGGACGACGGATCGGGTCCCTGCGTTCTCGACGACATGGGCGGCTACTCCTACGTCCCGGCGGTCGGGGACACGCTCCTCTCGGCCACCGGAATACTCTGGTACGGCTTCAGCGAATGGAAGCTGGAGCCCCGTGACGATGCCGATCTGGATGTGGCCTACGGGAGCGGCTCCGGAGGGGTCCTCTCCTGCTACGAGGTCCAGGGCCAGGCCGACTCGTCTCCGTACGCCGGACAGGTCGTGAGCGTCACCGGGATAGTCACGGCGGGCGGCGGCGAGTTCTACAGCGGCAGCGCCGCCTACGCTACCATGGCCGACGCGGGCGGCGGCTCCTGGAGCGGCCTCGTCCTCTACGGGACAAGCGTTTCCGGACTCGTGAGAGGCGACAGCGTGGTCGTGACGGGAGAGGTTCAGGAGTACAACGGGATGACCGAGCTCAGCAGCATCAGCTCGGTGCAGGTCGTCTCGGCCTCGCATCCCCTGCCGGCCCCGGAGATCCTTTCTACCGGGACGCTCTCCACGCCGGCCGACCCGGAGCAGTGGGAAGGCGTGCTGGTCAGGGTGCAGAGCGTGACGGTCAGCAACCCGGATCTTGGCTACGGCGAGTGGTCGGTGACCGACGGAAGCGGCGACTGCAGGGTGGATGACCTGGGCGACTACACATACACGCCGCAGGCCGGTGACCAGTTGTCCTCGATCACCGGGATACTCTGGTACAGCTTCGACGACTTCAAGATGGAACCGAGGGACGGCGCGGACATAATGGAGTAGTCCTACTCCCCGCTCTCCTCGGAGATGCACCAGCTCGCACCGCTGTTGTTGATCTGCAGCAGGTATCTCATGATGCCCACCTTGACGGCGGGCGGGGGGAAGTCCGGCCCGAAGGGGGCCAGGCAGGCCAGATCCGACGCCGGAGGGAGGGCCTCGCACTCCAGATCGACATGGGGCTCCGGGACCGGGCGGGTCGGGAAGCCCGCCATGTGAGAGATCAGCAGGTCGCGCAGCTGCGGCCAGCTCATGCCTTCGGTGCTGAACCCCGCTGCACGCACGTGTCCCCCGGCACTGGTGAAGACCTGCCTGAGACTGACCAGGAAGTGGGCCATGTCCCAGTCGCCCACCGAACGCGCTTCCCCGACAAGCGTCTCGTCGGGCCTCGTCGTGACCACGATGCTGCCCCTGCGGTAGATGCGGCTCAACTTGCTTGCCAGCGTCCCACCCATGCCGGGTGGTACGTCGTCGAGGTAGACGAGGATCATCCCGAAGGCGTCGGCCTCGGGATCCTTCATCTGCATCGCGCGCGTCAGCAGCTCGGACAGGAGCTGTGCACGGGTCTCGCTCCAGTCGAGCATGTCTCTCCACTGCTCGAGGCAGAGCTCGCGGTGATCGCAGAACATGAAGTCCAGGATCCGGTGTATGCCCGAGTTGTACCCCTTGCCCACCACCGAGGTTATCTGCTGGCGAACGCTGGCCGCGGACCAGTCCCCGGTCCGGTTGGGCCAGACCTCCAGGATGTGCCGGAGGCCCTCGGTGAGCCTCGACATGTCGATCGAGCGGAATCTGTCGAGCAGGTGCCGGTTCCAGGCGAGAAGGGGCACCCTGTCGGAGATGGTCCCCAGCGCCACGGCCGCAAGCAGCTGCGGGTCGTCCTCCCAGTCGGGAAACAGCTCGATCAGGCATGCATAGAGGACGCCGCAGCCTGACAGCACCGTGCCGGGGAAGCCCGTGGCCTGCGGATCGATGAGAACCGTGGCCGCCGGCAGAGGCGGGTTGAGCGTATGGTGGTCGGTGATGACCACCGTGGCGCCGTTGGAGATCGCCCAGTTCACCCCTTCGACGGACGAGCATCCGCAGTCCACTGTCAGGAGCAGGTCGCCGCGAGCGAGGAGCCCGTCCATCCTCTCCTGTATGAGGCCGTAGTTCTCGGTCGCCCTGTTCGGGACTATCGGAAGTACCGTGAAGCCTTCGCCCCTGAGCACCCTCAGGCCGACGAAGAGCCCCGTGATGCCATCCATGTCGTCGTGACCGTACAGGACGATCTTCGATCCGGGGGTGTGCCTGACACGAGACAGCTCCCTGCCGAGTACGTCGAGGCCCTGCAGACCTGTCTTCCAGTCCGGCCTGGGCGGAAGCCACTCCGGAACGGGATCGGCGGCATCGGGGAACCTGTGGCGAAGCACGGCAAGGGCCGGTTCCGGAAGACCCGACCCTCTCGAAGCACAGACAATCTCTCCCCGGCCGCATCCGGCCGAATAGTCGAACACCTAGTAACCCCTCCGTATGCCTGATACCTACGCCACATCGCCCCGCCTTGTCAACCGAGATGTCCTGGCCCTCTTGAAAGATTCGCCCCCGTGAATAAACTAGAGAGGAGCATGGACCTCAGACTTGCCCCCGCCCTGTTGGCGACGGCGCTCCTGGCCGGCCGAGGCCGGGCCGCCTTCGAGCCCGTCGCCCAGAGCCCCTGGCTCGAAGGGGGCTACGCCGCCTGCCAGTTCCCGAGAAGCCCCATGGCATGCTGCTCCAATCCGGCGCTCGCCGGGCTCATGGAGTCCGCCTGTCTGTCCGCCTCGGCCTCCCGCCCGTTCGGCCTGCGCGAACTGGACCGCGCAGCCCTCTCGGCCTCCGTCCCCTTCGCCGGAACCGTCGCCTGCGGAATCCTCACTGCGTCCGGCAACAGGACATACAGCGAACTGACCCTGAGTGCTCCCTTCGCCTGGCGCGCCTCACCCGGGCTGATACTCGGGGTGTCCCCCTGCCTCCACAGGCTGGCCATCCAGGGCTATGGATCGGCTGCAGCCTTCTCGGCCGGGCTCGGCGCGGTCTGCAGGCCGGTCGAGGGAGTCTACCTGTCGGCCGGCACGGGCGGTCTGGCCGCAACCGATCTCGGACGGAGCGGCGACCCTGCCGCGCCCCTGTCCCTCTCCGCGGGCCTGGGCGTCTGCCCCGTCTCGTGCGCCAGGCTGGCTCTGGGGGTCTCCAGGCAGGAGGGGCTCCCAATGGAAGCCTCCGCTTCGGCATCCTTCTTCTTGGAAGGGCCCTTCGGCCTCCAGTTCTCCTTCGAGTCGTCGCCCGCCAGGTTCGCGGCCGCAGTCTGCCTGGATGTCTCGAAGGTCGAGGTGCTCTGCGGCTACGCCGAACACCCCGCTCTGGGCGGCTCGCCGGCGCTCGAGGTCGTCTGGGGGCGCGCGGCCTTCCAGCCGGAGCCGGTCCAGGCCCTGCGAAGCGAGGATACCGAGCCGGCCTCGGACATTGTCGTGGACATCAACTCCGCCGGTCCGGAGGAGCTGTGCAGTCTTCCCGGAATAGGCCCCGCCCGTGCCGAGGCCATCATGCGATGGAGGGAGGAGAACGGTCCCTTCGGCTCCGTAGACGAGCTGGCCGACATTCCCGGCATCTCGGCGGCCATGGTCGAGACCCTCCGGGGAAGGCTGGCAGCCAGATGACCGCCCTGATGCTCCTTGTCGCCCTGTCCGTCCCGGGTGGTCGGGGCGACCTGATGCTCAGGCTCTGGAGGAGGTTCCCGGAGTGCAGGGGCGTCGCAACCGGGGCCTACGCCGGCGACGGCGCGGCCTTCCTCTGCAGGGCCCGCGTGAGCGCAGGCGCAGTCGGCGGATTCCTCCTGACCGAGAAGGATCGCGGGGAAAACTGGGGCGATCTCGTGGCATGCGGAGCATCCTGCCGCGCAGGCCGCTTCGATGCGTCCGCCGGCTGGCTGAGGGCCTCTCTCGGATCGGGCCTCGTGTTCTCGAATGCCTCTTCCTGGGGTGCGGAGGCCGCAGGACTCGACGCCCGCCCTCCCGGCAGGGAAGGCAGGCTGGCCACCGCTACGGGCGCTTCGACCTGCGAGGGCGAGCCCCTGACGGGCGTCAGCATCTCCTCCGAGATCGGGGATCTGACGATCTCGGGCCTCCAGAGCTGGTCCAGGATCGACCCTTCGGGCGACGGGCTGCATCGGACGGATTCCGAGAGGGCCTCCAGGGGTTCGATCCACGAGACGGTCTCCGCGGTCAGGGGAGTTTTCGGGCTGGCGGGCCTGAGCCTCATGCGCCGATCGGCCGACGGGGAGGAGACGCTCCGCGCAGGGGCGGACTTCGGTATCGACCTCGGTGGTCAGCTGTTGAGCGGCGAAGCGGCGGTGGAGAGCGACACGGCCTCCTCGTGCGCTTCCTGGCTCGCGCTCTCGCGTGCGGCCGATCGGTTCCGGTTCTGCGTTGCCGCATTCCACACGCCCGGCGAGTTCGGAGAGGAGAGATCCTCTTCTCCCTCTGGGCTCGACTGCGACTTCGGGTGCGGTTTCGCGATCAGATGGAGGCCGTCGACAGGCTGGCTGGGCGCTCTCTCGATCTCGGGCGGAGAAGCCGGGGGGGAGTCCGGGCAACGGGGCAACCTGGAGGTTTCCAGGCGCGTCTCGCCCAACCTGGAGTTCCTCGGAGGCGCGAGGGCCTTCCTGGCGGAGGGGGGATCGTCCTGGAGGGAGACTCTCAGGATCTCCTGGAAGGTCTCGCCCGCGACATCCCTCAGCCTCAAGTTCCAGTCCACGTCCGCCTCGGAGGGAGATTCCGGCGAGTGCGGAGGGGCAGTGGAGGCGCAGCTTAGGCTCTCCCCGATCAGGGCGCTGTCGACGGCCGTGGGCTGTGCGGCGTTTTCCACGGCCGGCTACGATTCCAGGGCCTACTGCGGCGAGCTGGGCTTCCCCGGGGAGACCGGCTCATGTGCAGTGTGGGGCAGGGGATTCCTCCTGCAGGGCTCGGCAGCCTTCTCGCTGGGAGGGGGCGCACAGATCAGGGCCAGGTTCTCGAGGCTGTCCAGGGAGAACGTCGAGTCACTGGGATCCGGCCTGGAGGAGACGCGGGGACCGGTCCGCACGGAGGCGGGGGTCCAGGTGGAACTGCCCCTGGGCAGCTAGGCCTTCAACGCCTTCGCCAGCAGGGCCTTCACGAGGGAGGTCATCTCTGCGTCGCCGGTTCCGTCGACCTCGATGGTTATCCTGAGCCTCGTGTCGCCCGCCCGCTCGATGGACACGGAAGCCGGCCTGTCCGGGGCTGATGCAGCATGCCCGGCCTGCGGCGCGGGGCGCGGGGCCGACGGAGGCCGCGTCGCCTGGGGAGTGGCCGACGGACGTGCAGCCGGGGCCTGGGCCTGCCGGGCGGGCGAGGGTGGAAGCGCCGGCGCCGGCGCCGGTCCGGCGATGTCGCGGAGCACCCGGAAGGTCAGGATCATGAATGCGAGATCGGTGTCCGGCGCACCCGTGACCTTGCGGAAGAAGGGCATCAGCTCGTCGGACTCCCGGGCCTCGGGATCCGGGAACACGTCGTAGAGCCTGGCATAGGACCTCCTTACGGCCTCGGCCAGGATCCGCCCGGACGAGTCTGTCGAGAGGGCCTTCCACGCCTGCGTGGGCCTGCCGTCCGGATCGAGGAAGCCAAGGAAGACGAGGAGGTCTACGAGGGCGTCGTCGCCGTCCCGTCTGAACCCGGCGCCCCTGAGGTACGAGATGTCCACCTGCGGAGGCGGCTGGGTGTTCTGGCGGATGAAGTTCAGCAGAAGGTCGATGCTCCCCGGATCCCGGACAGCTGGGAAGTAGTCCATCTCGCACCCCCTCGAAGGGAAGATATGACCGCGGGCCCGGGGAGAGAAGAGGGAAGACGAGTCGGCGGATTGACTCCAATAGATGTTGGTGCGATATTGGCGTACCTTTGGAGGTAAGCCAATGCATGTCGAGCTGGACGACGTCGAGTTCGTGACCGAGACTGCCGTGACCATCCGCGGCAGCCGCAGAAGGACCACGGTCCCCAAGGAGATCACCGACAGGCTGGGTCTGCTCAACGCCGACAAGCTGCGCTGGGTCCTGCTGAAGGACGGGACAGTTCTCATCACACATGTGAGGAAGCTCCACCCGCACGAGGCCGACTTCGGGCCTGACGGAAAGGCGAACGCATGAGAGCCATCATGGGTATCACCCTCACTGCCGCGCTCATCGGGCTGGCGGCATGCGGCGGGAACCGGCCTCAGGCCACCCGCAGGATAAGAGTCGGCTACTTCCCGAACGTGACGCATTCACAGGCCCTCATCGGCCTTGCACGGGGCGACTTCGCGAACGCCCTCGGACCCGATGTGACGATCGAGCCCGTGATGTTCAACGCGGGACCCTCCGTGATCGAGGCCCTCTTCGCCGGCGAGATCGACCTTGCGTACATAGGCCCGAACCCCGCCATCACCGGCTATGTCCGCTCCGGCGGAGAGGCCCTACGCATAGTCTGCGGGGCGACAAGCGGCGGTGCGGCCCTCGTGGTCAGGGATAGCTCGGGCATCAACGGACCCGCCGACCTCTCGGGGAAGACCCTGGCCTCGCCCCAGCTCGGGAACACCCAGGATGTCGCCCTGAGGCACTACATCGAAGACAACGGCTTGAGCACCACCGACAACGGTGGCACCGTCACCATCCTCCCGACCGAGAATCCCCAGATCCTCGACCTCTTCAGGCAGGGTCAGATCGACGGCGCCTGGGTGCCCGAGCCATGGGCGAGCCGGCTGGAGGTCGAGGGCGGCGGAAGGATACTGGTCGACGAGCGCACGCTCTGGCCCGAGGGCAGGTTCGTCACGGCCCATCTGATCGCTTCCACGACTTTTCTCCGCGACGACCCCGACCTCGTCAGGAAGTGGATCGCGGCCCACGTGAGCATCACACAGTGGGAGACAGCCCATCCGGACAGCGCGAAGGCCCTCCTCAACTCCGAGATCGCCCGCCTCACGGGCAGGGAGATACCGCAGGAGGTCCTGGATTCAGCCTGGGCGCGGATCGACCCGACCTGGGACCCGGTCTGCACATCCCTGCTGTCCTCGGCCGACGCGGCCTGGAGAGCCGGGTTCCTGGACCAGCAGCCGGACCTGTCGGGCATCTACGATCTCACCATACTGGATGCAGTCCTCGACAGCCTTTCCCTGCCGCGCCCGGCGGGCCAGCCCTGAACCTGGAGCTGTCCGGTGTGTCCCGGGTCTTCCGCAGGCCCGGGCGCGAAGTGACGGCGCTTGCCGGACTCGACATGAGGGTCGCATCCGGGGAGTTCGTCTGCCTCGTCGGCCCGTCGGGGTGCGGCAAGACGACCGTCCTGCACCTTCTCGCAGGACTCGACAGCCCCACCGGCGGAAGCGTGACTGCCGACGGCGCGCCCGTGACCGACCCGGATCCCTCCAGGGTCCTTCTCTTCCAGGAGGCGGCCCTCTTCCCCTGGTTGACGGTGTCGGCGAATGTCGAGTTCGGTCTGAAGCAGAAGGGAGTCCCCAGGGCGTCGCGCCGCGCCCGGGCGGAGTCGCTCCTGCGGACCGTCCACCTCTCGGGATTCAGCCATTCGTGGGTGCACGAGCTGTCCGGGGGGATGAAGCAGAGGGCGGCCCTGGCGAGAGCACTTGCGGTGGATCCTGCGGTCCTTCTCCTCGACGAGCCCTTCGGCGCCCTCGACGCGATAACCCGGGACCGCCTCCATGCCGAGCTCCAGGAGATCTGGATGCGGCAGAGCATGACCGTCGTGTTCGTGACGCACAACGTGCGCGAGGCCGCGGTCCTCGCCGACAGGATCCTGGTGATGTCCAATAGGCCCGGCCGCGTGGTCTCGGAGCACAGGGTCGACCTGCCGCGCCCCCGTCACATGGAGGACCCGGGGATCATCCCGCTGGCGAAGGGCGTCCTGGACGACCTGATGCCGGAGGCCTCCGATGCCTGATCCGCAGGGACGCGAGGCGGCGCGGGTCCCCGTGAGGCTGCAGCAGGTGCTGTTCTTCGCAGGGCTCCTGGCTATCTGGTGGCTCCTCGGGGCTCTCCGGATCTGGCCCTCGTACATCTTCCCGACAGTCGGAGGCGTCTGCTCGGCCCTTGCCCATGGATTCGGGACCAGTGCCTTTCCGATGGCGATAGGAGGAAGCCTGCGAAGGCTCGCGTGGGGCTACGGCATCGCCCTGGCGGGGGGCACCGCGACAGGGTTCCTGCTGGCCCGCGTCAACTGGTTCAAGGACACGTTCGGGCTGCTCGTGCTCGGCCTGCAGACCCTCCCCAGCATCTGCTGGCTGCCCCTGGCGATCCTCTGGTTCGGGCTGTCCGAGAAGGCAATCGTCTTCGTCGTCGTCATGGGGGCATTCCTGTCCATAGCCCTCGCCACGGAGGACGGCATCCGCAACACGCCCAGGGTGTACATCGAGGCGGCCCGCAACCTGGGGGCAGGGGGCCTGAGACTCTACACTGCCGTGATCCTGCCGTCGGCCTTTCCCACGATGGTCACGGGCATGAAGTTGGGCTGGTCCTTCGCCTGGAGGTCGCTGATGGCGGGGGAACTGCTGTATGCCGTCCCCGGCCTCGGCTATCAGCTGATGATGGGCAGGGAGCTGAACGACATGCCCGCGGTGGTCGCCGTGATACTGCTGATAATCTGCATCGGGCTCGTCACGGACAGGGTGCTGTTCTCGCTCCTCCAGAGGGCGGTACGCTCCAGGTGGGGCCTCAGCCAGGCTTCGGCCAGGGGGCAGGGCTGAGCGGGCCGGGCTTCGGGGCGGGCCGGGACACCCGGGCGGCTCCCCGCCGCGTCCGCTACTTCCCGTCCTTCCTGGCCGACGTGTACGAGGAGAGGTCGTAGCAGATCTCGCACGACGGCATCGGCCTGCGGTCGAGCGCCACGCCCGATTCGGCGAAGAAGGTCTCGGCCAGGGTATCGTGGTACTCCGAGAAGATCACGACCCTCCTGATGCCTGCCGCGACGAGGGCCTTCGCGCATGTCGTGCACGGCATGTTGGTCACGTATGCGGTCGATCCGTCGAGGGAGACGCCGTGCCGCGCTGCCTGGCTGATGGCGTTCATCTCGGCGTGGTTCGTCCTGACGCAGTGGTTGTCCACGACCAGGCAGCCCACATCCTCGCAATGCGCGGCCCCCGGGAGGGAACCGTTGTAGCCGGTCGAGAGCACATAGCGGTCCTTCACGATGACGCATCCGCAGTGCATCCTCGGGCAGGTCGCCCTCTCGGAGGCGAGCATCGCCAGCTTGAGGAAGTACTCGTCCCAGCCAGGTCTCATCAGGCCCCTCCCTCCACGACAACCGAGAGCGCTTCGCCTGAGAGCCACTCGATCCCTGCGGCACGGGTCACGTTGAGCAGATCGGCCTCGAAGGCGCGGAGGCCGGCGAGATCGCCGGCTGGAGCGCAGACCCTGATCGCGCCCAGCGGCGAGGCCATGCTGAGGTTGTTCTCGCTCTTGTGTCTCCTGGCTGCCTCGATGACCTGGAGCGCCGTGTCCCCGGGAGCGACCTCCCCGGGAGAAGGCGCCGACAGCGCGGGCCATGGCGCCAGATGCAGGCTGACGTGCCCCTCGGCGCTCCTGAAGATCTCCTGATAGAGCTCCTCCGTGACGTGGACCAGTATGGGAGCGAACAGCCTCAGAGCGACGTACAGCGACTCGTACAGGGCCTTCTGAGCGGCGGCGCGAGGCCCTGGATCGCTCCCGTAGAGCCTGCCCTTGATCACCTCGAGATAGTTGTCGCAGAGCGCGCTCCAGAAGAAGGTCTCGGCCTCCTTCATGCAGATCGAGTACTCGTACTCGAGGAATCCCTCCGTTGCGGCGGAAGCCGCAGACGCCGCCCTTGCGAGGATCCACCTGTCGAACGGGTGCAGCTCGACCTCCCTGGAGGGATCGAAGCCCTCGAGGTGCTGGGCGGCGAACCGCGAAGCGTTCCAGAGTTTGGTGACCAGGCGGCGTCCGAGCCCGAGGACCTCTTCGCTGAAGACTACGTCGGAGCCCAGCCTGCTGCTGCACGCCCAGTAGCGGAGCTCGTCCGCCGAGTACTGCTCCAGCGCGGCCAGAGGGTCGCCAGCGACGTTCCCGCGGCTCTTCGACATCTTCTCCCGGCTCGGGTTCAGCGCATGGCCGCTTATCATCACGTCGCGCCACGGGATCGATCCCGTGTGAAGGTGAGCCTTCACGATGGTGTAGAAGGCCCAGGTCCTGATGATGTCGTGCGCCTGAGGGCGGAGAGCCATCGGCAGGAAGTCCGGCCTCTCGTCCTTCTCGCCCCACCGGGCGTTGATCTCGGGCGTGAGCGAGCTCGTGGCCCAGGTGTCCATGATGTCCGCCTCCGGCTCGAACTCGCCGGAGCCGCACCTCGGACAAGGCCTTCCCGGGCTGTCCTCCAGGGGATCGACGGGAAGGGCCTCGGGAAGGGCCATGATCGGCTCCCCGCAGCCCCGGCAGTACCACAGCGGAAACGGGACCCCGAAGTACCTCTGCCGGCTTATGCACCAGTCCCACTTCAGGTTCTCGACCCAGTGGTCATAGCGGACGCGGAACGTGGACGGATACCAGTTCACCTCCGCCCCCCGCTCGAGAAGCTCGTCCTTCAGATCGAGGATCCTGATGAACCACTGCAGGGAGACGAGGTACTCCAGCGGCGTTCCGCACCTTTCGTGGACATTGACGGAATGGACTATCGGACTGCCTCCGGGCAGGAACCCCCCGGCCTCCAGCTTCTCCACCACCGCCGCACGGGCCTTCGCGGCAGGCATGCCCTCCAGGAACCCGCCGAGCGAGTTCATCCTCCCGTCCCTCTCGAGGGCGATCCTGAGGTCGAGCCCGTACTCCTCCCACCAGGCTATGTCGGTCGTGTCCCCGAAGGTGCAGCACATGACGAGCCCGCTCCCCTTCTCCGAGGAGACACGGCTGTCCGCGAGGATTCCGACCTCCCTGTCGAAGAGCGGGACGACGGCCTTCCGCCCTTCGAGGAACGCCCACCTCGGATCTGCCGGATTCCTGAAGACGGCGACGCAGGCGGGGAGGAGCTCGGGCCGGGTGGTCGCTATCGGGATAGTGCCGCCCCCGTCGAGCGGGAACAGCATGTCGTAGAAGACGGACGACAGCTCCCTGTCCTCGGTCTCCGCCTGGGCGACCGCGGTGCGGCACTCCGGGCACCAGAGGGTGGGCATCTCCCTGCGGTAGACCCTGCCCCTGGAGTGCAGGTCCAGGAACGACCTCTGCGAGAGGCGCTGGACCTCGGGCGAGATGGTCGTGTACATCTCGTCCCAGTCGCAGGAAAGGCCCATCCTGGTCCAGAGATCCCTGAAGCCGGCCTCGGCCTCGCGCGTGACCTTCAGGCACAGCCTGACGAACTCACGCCTCGGCATCTCGTGGGCCTTCACGCCCAGCTCGCGCTCGGTGAACCGTTCCGAGGGGAGACCGTTGTCGTCGAAGCAGAACGGGTAGAAGACCTCGTCGCCGCGCATGCGACGGAACCGCGCGACGGCCTCCGCCTGGACATAGCTGAAGACATGGCCCATGTGGATCATCCCCGACACCGTCGGCGGCGGGGTGTCGATCGTGTACAGGGGCCTGCCCGACCCCGGATCGAACCTGAAGATGCCCTGCTCCTGCCACCAGCGTTGCCAGCGCGGCTCGGAGGCTGATGCTTCGTAGCGCCTGGAAAGGGCCAAGGCTGCCGTTCCTTTCGTCCTGGGATTCCCCGCGAGGGATGACCGTGAAGACATCGAAGCTGGCCGAAAACCTCGAGACGCGCTAAGATAATCCTCATCCGAACGGCTGCACAAGACCGGACTCGGAGGCTCTGGTTGGACAGGCTCAACAGCAGGTTCGAGATACGAAAGCAGCTCTCGGGCATTCCCGGGGGCTCCGGGTTCCTCTGTGCGGACCTCCTCTCAGAGGGGCGCCCCTGCATCGTCACGGTCTCGGACGGACAGGCCCGCCAGGGTCTGGACCGCTTCTGCCGGATGCGGGATGTCTTCTGCCCGTCTCTGGTGTGGCCGGAGCTGTTCGAGGTCGTCGCGGGCGGGAACTCCTGGCTCACCTCGCGCAGGTTCCTCGCAGGGGTCCCGTACAGGCCCGACTCGGAGGAGCAGGGACCCGAGGTCGAAGCTCAGCTCTCCGAGACGATCGTCTACCTGAGGAAGCAGGGGATCGATCCCGGAACGATAGACCCCTCGCTGCTCCTTGTCTCCGAGGAGGCCGAGCCCCAGCTCTACCTTCTCGACCTCCCGCCAGGGGAGCAGGGCACCGCACCGGGCACGCCGATGGTTCCACACGGCTACAGGCCGCTCCTGGCGCGTGATGCGCCGATTCCAGTCAGGCTGTACGGCTGTTCGGACATCCCGGGGATGATCGCCGAGTCGATACTTGCCGGGACGGCCTCCGGAGGTCCGGCATTCGCCGTGCTGACAGGGGGCAGGCCCCTCCAGTCGGCCTCCGTCGTCCGCGAGGCCTCCGCGCGCCTCCAGCTTTCCGGCTGGAGGACCGTGGAGATCCGGGCTTCGGCCGACCGCTCGCTGTTCGACGAACTCCTCGACACGCTCGTCACGCTGGAGGTATTCGACGGCTTGAGCAGCCTGACCACCCTTCCGCCCGAGCTGCTGGATGCCGGGCCGGTACTGCTCGAGGTCCGCATCCGCAGCTCGAGGCTCAGGGACGTCGAGCCGCTGGTTGCGATGGTCGCCGCCGCCGGGGGAAGGGCGGGCCTCCTCGTGAGGACGGATGCCGGCTACGAGGGGGGCTTCTCCTTCCCCGCGGCTCCCCTGGAGATCGACATCGGCTCGAGGAAGCCGTTGCCGAGGGAAGAGCTGCTGAAGATCTTCCTCGCGGCCGACAGGATGCCCGACGGCCTCCTCGAAGCCGTGGACAGATACGAGCCGGAGGGGCCCTCGGACGTTCTCGCCATGCTGAGGTTCTTCGCCTCGCGGCAGGTGCTGGAGCGGCACGGGTCCGACTGGTCCTACAACGCAGGGCGGGAGAAGGCGCTGAGCATCGCAGGCGCCTCCGGATCGGTGCCTCTCAGTGCCGTGCTCCGCCTCGACACCCTCGATCGCAACATCCTCACGGTACTGACCGACCTATCCGCTCCCGTGAGCCTGGCCGCGCTGGCCGAAGTCCTCCTGGAGGCGCCCTCCGTGATACTGGCCTCCATCGAGAAGCTCCTCGCCGCAGGGCTTCTCGCAAGGGTGGAGGAGAGGAGCTTCGTCGGCTGGAAGTCGCTCGGACAGGCTCCGGAGGAGTTCCTGGCGGGCCCGGACGACTCGGCGATCTGGAGCGAACGCTTCGTGAGCTTCGTGCTGGGGAGCCCCGCCGCAGCCCTGCCGGAGCTCCTCGCGGCAGCCAGGCTGGCGATGTCCGAGCCGTTCGCCCTGGCGAACATCCTCTACTCGGCCCTGATGCTCGCTCTGGAGGCCGGAGAGCTCGAACTGCTCTCGGACCTGGCCGGCCAGGTTGCCTCGATACCTCCCGAGTCCTTCTCCCCGGCGCAGATGAGGAGCATCCTGCTCGTCGTGGAGCCCTGCAGGCTGCAGAGGCTCAGCACGACGGTGATGAAGTCCATGCTCGAGTACTGGCTCGGGACCTTCGAAGAGAAGCAGGACCTGGCTCTGGTGCAGACCCGCATGGGGGAACTCGCCTGGATCGACAGGGACTACGAGAAGGCCTACTCCCTGCTGGACAAGGCCCTGGAACTTTGCAGGAACGGCCCGGGGGGACTGTCCGATTTCACCCCTTCGGCCCTCTCCTCGGCTCTCAGGGTCGCCACGGCGCTGGGCAGGGTGGAGGAGCTTTCCGCCCGCGTCGGCTCCATGCACCTTGCACTGACCGTCGAGGCCCGCCCCGAGACGGTCATCGGCGTGCTCTCCTGGCTGGCGGTCATCCAGGCCGAAGCCGGGCAGGCGCAGGAGGCGCTGTCGCTGCTGCAGAAGGCCGCACCCTTCCTGCCCCAGGCCGGACCTGCCGGCAGGCAGACGTACGACTGGTGCCACGGCCGGGTGCTGATGGTCTTCGGCGAGCTCTCGGCGGCCGCCGGTTCACTCGAGAGGGCCCTTCTTCTGGCCGAGAACAGGGCGGACCATCTGTCCGTCGCCGAGATACTCAGCTCGCTCGTCCTCTGCCAGGAGAGGCTCCCGGGCTACACCGTAAGGAAGATGATCGAGAACCTCGATCTGGTCGCCGAGAGGGCGGCCGCGGCCGGCAATGCCTCGTACCGGGCCTTCGCGCTCAGCAGGCTTCTCGGGCTCTGCATGAGGTCCCTCCAGTTGTCCAGGGCCTACTCGATCTCCGCGGAGCTCGAGTCGCTCGGCCGCGACCCGGCTTCGGAGGAGGAGGCGTACGCAGCCTGGTACAAGGCCATGATCGACTTCCTGGTCGGCTCCGGCCCTGGTCTGGGGTCGGCGGATGCGTACATCCCGGGGACGACGGACCTCCTCGACAGCTTCACAAGCGGCGAGGACCCGACCGAGGCCGTATCCAGAGTCTCCTCGTTCATCAGGAACTCCGGCCGCGGCGACCTCGTGGCCGCAGGCCTCTATCTGGCTCTCGAAGCGGCCGCCAGGGGATTCGACACGCCTGCCAGGATCATCGGGTCGGCCCTCGCCGAGCTCTACAGGCCGCACATGGACGAGGTGATCCCCGCCTGGAGGCTCTGCATAAGCGGGCTCCTCTCCGCCAGGCCTGCCGAGATGGAGAAGGCCCTTGCGTCGGCACAGCATGTCGCGCGCCAGCTCGACAGGCTCCTCCTGGTCTGGATGATCCTTCGGGTGCGGTCGAGGATCGACCAGGGAGACGATCCGAGGAGAAGCGCGGCCCTCAAGGTCCTCCTCGAAGAGCTCGACCGGCAGATAGAGGGACAGCTCCCGCAGGCTGCAAGGGCGCGGTTCGTGAGGCAGCCTGACGTCGTGCGGCGAAGGGAGAAGCTGACCGCGCTTTGCCCGGCCGGATGCCCTCTCGAGAGACTGAGGGATGCACTCGAGGAGTCGGTCAGGGGAGTCCCTGCGGGCCTGCCGTCCCTCGGGGCCGGCCGCGAGGAGATGGCCATACGCTCGGACATCAGCTGGGGCCTGGAGATGCTGAACAGCTTCTCGGAGGCCAGCCGGGTGTCCATCCTGACCTTCGAGGACGGGAGCTGCTTCGTCGACGAGAGCCGCGGCTATGGAGCCGGACTCCCGCCCTCCCCCGAGATGCTGGAGGCCGTCAACTCGTCGGGCGGGCGCCACTTCGTGGTGGAGAACTTCGGGAAGACGCCCTTCGGGAGCCGGTTCCTGCATGCCGTGCCTCTGGGCAGATCGCACGTCCCGGTACACGCCACGGACCGCAGGAGGTCACAGGAGCCAGGGATGGACGGGCACTACCTCGTGGTCGAGGTCGACTCGCCCTTCAACACGCTCTCCGCAGGCAGGGAGAGCATCCTGATGTGCTTCGCCAGACAGATCTCCACCTCCATGGCGCTTCGGGAGCTGGAGATGCAGACTCAGCACGACAACTTGACCGGGGCGAAGATCGCAGGGGTCTGGCTTGCCAGGCTCCGCGAGGCCCTTGCCGGGAATGCGGTGACGAGGGAGCGCCCTCTTGCCGTGCTCATGATGGACCTGGACTTCTTCAAGTCGGTCAACGACTCCTTCGGGCACCGCGAAGGCGACCGCGTGCTCAAGACATTCGCCGAGACAGTCTCCTCGACGATCCGCCCTCTGGACGTCCTGGGCAGGCTTGGAGGGGAGGAGTTCGCCGTGCTCCTCCAGGGAGCCTCCGAGAGAAACGCCCAGACGGTCGCGGAGAGGATCAGGATCAAGGTCAGCTCCAGCGTCCTCAGGCCGGACAGGCGCCCCGTCACGGTCAGCATAGGGATCTCGGTGGCTCCGACACACGGCGAGTCGGCCGAGCTGCTGATAGCCAGAGCGGATGTGGCACTCTACGAGAGCAAGCGGAAGGGCCGCGACAGGTGCACCCTCTGGACCCAGTCCATGGCAAGCACGTTCTCGGAGCAGGACACCGAGTCGCTCCTGAACACCGGCGATCCCGGCTGGGACCAGCACATAGCGCAGACCGTCTTCAGACTCATCGGGACGTCCGACCTGGATCTCCAGCATCTCGCGGACGAGATACGGAACGCCCTGAGGTGCGAGTACATCATGCTCAGGCCGCCCGCGGGCGATCCCGTCAGCCTGGGGCTCGCCGACACCGCCAGGGCCTTCCGCAACCTCGCGCCCGGCGGGCCGGGAAGGCCCGACGAGGCGGTCAGCCCCGACAGGATGTACTACGGGGTCGCGGTCGAGCTGGAGCCCGGGGGAAGCCTCCTCGCCGTCTGGCGGGCCGAGGATGTGTCGCCGCGAGTTGTGAAGGGGCTGGTGGCCGCCTTCGGCAACCTGGCCGGGCTGATGCTGGGACGGGGAACCGATTGAGGGAGGAGGGGACTGGGGACTGGGGACTGGAGATTGGGGACTGGGGACTGGAGACTGGGGACTAGAGGCCGGGGACTAGAGACTCGCTTCAGCAGACCCGGCCCGGATCAAAGCCCTGTAGCCTGTAGCCTGCGATTGGGCCAGCCGATCAGCCCCTCGGACTTCAGACCTGCGTGATCCGAGTTCCTGTGGCTCTCCCTCCTTCTGACTCCAGTCTCCAGTCCCCGGTCTCCAGTCCTCTTTGTCCCCTACTCCTGCCAGCCCTTCGCGAAGATCCTCGTGAGGACCTCTACCAGCCGCTCGACCGGCACGCGGATCTGCTCGAGAGTATCCCTTTCGCGGATCGTGACCGCCGAGTCCTGGAGCGAGTCGAAGTCAAAGGTGACGCAGAAAGGTGTCCCGATCTCGTCCATCCGGCGGTAGCGCTTCCCGATCGATCCCGTGACATCGAAGTTGACGGGCCAGAACGGCCTGAGCAGGTCCGCAACCTTCAGTGCATCCGGCTCGAGTTTCCTCGAGAGGGGCAGGACGGCCACCTTCACGGGAGCGAGCCGCGGCGAGAGCCTGAGGACCACGCGCTCGCGGTCTTCGACGACATCCTCGTAGTAGGCATCCAGGAGGACCGCCAGGAAGGTCCTGCCCACCCCGCCGGAAGTCTCCACAACGAAGGGCACCACCTTCTCGTTCGCGACCTGGTCGACGAAGGACAGGTCCTGCCCGCTTCCGCGCATCTGGGCGCCGAGGTCGAAATCGGTCCGGTTCGCTATTCCCTCCAGCTCGCCGAATCCCCCGGGCGAGAACGGGAAGGCATACTCGATGTCCGTGCAGGCAGCGGCATAGTGGGCCAGCTCGTCCTTCGAATGGGGCCTTAGCCTGAGGTTCTCCTGCCCGATCCCCAGCGAGCGGTACCACGACACGCGCTCGGCCACCCAGTACTCCATCCATCTGTCGGCCTCGTCAGGCCTGCAGAAGAACTCCATCTCCATCTGCTCGAACTCCCGCGAACGGAAGATGAAATTCCTGGCGGTGATCTCGTTCCGGAAGGCCTTCCCGATCTGGGCGACTCCGAACGGCAGGTCGGGCCTGACCGCATTCACGATGTTCCGGAAGTTGACATAGATCGACTGGCATGTCTCGGGCCTGAGATAGACTACCGCCGCCTCGTCCTCCACCGGCCCCATGAAGGTCTTGAACATCAGGCTGAAGTCCCGGGGCTCGGTGAGCTCCCCCCCGCAGTCCGGGCATCTGGAGCCCTCGACCTGGTCCGCCCTGAAGCGGCCCCGACAGGACCTGCAGTCCACCAGGGGGTCGTGGAAGTTCTCGACATGGCCCGAAGAGCGCCACACCTCCGGGTGCGTGATTATCGCCGTGTCGACTCCGTACACGTTGGAGCGTGTGCGCACCATGAAGTCCCACCAGCTCGCCTCGATGTTCCTCTTCAGCTCGGCACCCAGAGGACCGTAGTCCCAGGCCGACTGGAGCCCCCCGTATATCTCCCCGGACTGGTAGACGAAGCCCAGGCGCTTGCAGAGCGAAACCAGCTTCTTCATCAGCTCTTCATCGAACGCCATTCTCGAGATCCTCCAGTACTGCCAGTGACCTGAAACGGAGCCTCCCCTGCACGTGCGCCTCGGCGAACTCCCTGAGGAAGTCGTGGCACTGACGGAATCCGCCCTTCCACAGCCTGGTCCTCCTGACAGCCCCCAGCGGGGCCTTCCGGCACATCCGCAGGAAGCCGACTATCCCTGCCGGCGGATTGAAGTCGCCACTGTCTGCGGCGCACTGCAGGCAGATGGCCCCTCCCGACGAGTGGTTCCATGCTGTCGACGGACCCGCGGGCCGGCCGCAGCGCGTGCACCTGTCCGTCTCCAGCCCGAGCCCGGTCAGGCTGAGGAGCTTTTCGACCCCCGAGCATACTACCGGCCAGCCCGGAGCGCCCGAGCCCAGCTCCCCGAAGACCTCCGCCGTGAGGTGGAAGGCCTGCTGGGAGGGCTCGTTCCCCGAGAGGAGGGCCATCACCCACTCGCTCCACAGGCCGGCGAACGCGAAGGCCATGGGATCGGATCTGAGGCCGGCCGAGGGACGGGTTACGCAGGCGTCGGTCAGGGTGTCCAGCTCCCTGCCCTCCCTCCTGCTGACGGTCGCCTCGATGCCCGAGAAGAGCTCGAGAGCACCGGCGAAGTGGCTGTCCGGCCGGAGGGCGCCCTTGGCCATCACCGAGATGCGTCCGCAGTCCAGCGAGTAGAGCGCCACGATGAGGGATGACTCGCTCCAGCGGACCCGACGGAGCACCCAGGCCGGGGTCGTGAGCCTCAAGGGTTCTCTGCCCGCCCCCCGGTGGCTTCGGGAGCGACCTTCAGGAGGAGGATCCTCTGCCCCCTGACCTTCTCGACGGTGAAGACGAACCCGCGGAGCGACACCTGCTCGCCGGGCCGCGGTATGTGGCCGAGGGCTGAGTAGACGAGGCCTCCGGCCGTCTCTACGTCGCCTTCCTCCCAGCTGGTGCCCAGGAGCCCGTTGAGATCATCCATGGGCAGCATCGCGTCGATCCTGTAGGCGCCCAGCGCAAGAGACTGCACGAGAGGGGCCTGCGAGTCATCGTACTCGTCCAGGATCTCGCCGAAGACCTCCTCGACGATGTCCTCCATGGTCACGAGTCCGGCTGTCCCGCCGTACTCGTCGACCACGATCGCCATGTGGATCCTGTGCTTCTGGAACTCCCGGAAGAGGTCGTCGATCCGTTTGTACTCGGGCACGAAGTACGCCTGCCTGAGCACCTTCTCCATATGGAACGACCCTGCTCTGCCTGCAAGGAACCTCAGGAGGTCCTTCGCATACAGCACGCCGGCTATGTCGTCGATCCTCTCTCGATAGACGGGGATCCTCGAATGCCCCGCCTCCAGGGCCTGTCTGACGACGGAGTCCAGATCGTCCGTCATCTCCATGCAGACCATGTCTATCCTCGGCACCATGACCTCCCTGACTATCTTGTCCGAGAAGTCGACGATGCCGTCCATCAACTCCCGCTCCTGGTCGAGGTCCTCCCCGTCGTCCTTCTCGTATCTCTGTTCCAGCCAGAGGAAGTCGGGAGGCGTGAAGGCCCATTCCGACGCCGGATCCTCAGGTGACATCCGGCCGAGCAGGAGCCTCACCGGAAGGTAGAACAGGATCCTGAGGGCGAGGAAGGGGATCCTGAAGGCTCTGACCGCAGGAGCGGGCCTGGTGTGCCCCAGCCTGGAGGGAAGGAGCTCCCCGAGCAGGAGGACGGCGCAGGACAGCACCACCGCGATCGCCCAGCCCGGCACAGCCGGTGCGCGGAGAGCGGGCGACAGCGCCGAAAGCACGACTCCGGCACCGCAGGAGAGCAGGGCGGCAAAGCGCGCAAACCAGAGGATCCTCAGGTTCACCGCGGCGGCGCGGCGCCTTTCCGACGGGTCCCTCCCGAGGTCCAGTATCAGCTCGGGAAGGGCGGCGCGGGTGGCATTCGACACGAACAGCACGACGAATCCACAGCAGAGGAGAAGAAGGCCCGCCGTCAGCATGCGCCCTCCAGTCCGGCGGCGACCATGGATGCCACCCTTGCGGACATTCCCCGGGCCGAGTCTTCGTCGTCATGGGTCCAGCCGCAGAGATGGAGATATCCGTGGAAGACCCGCTCAAGGAGCTCCTCCAGGGGCGGGCAGAGCCTCACGTCGACGTAGATGACGCCTTCCGGCGTCTCTCCACCCGGTTCCGAGAGATCGAACGTGAGGACATCCGTAGCGTGGTCGACATGGCGGAACCGCCGGTTGAGGACCCTCATCAGCCCGGGGTCCGCGAGGACCACCTCGATCGTGCCCTCCATGAGTGGAGCCACTATCCGCTCGATCTCGTCCGGTTCGACGGGCGGATTCTCAGCCGCCGTCTCCACGCTGAGCGTCAGGGCCATACGGATAGTCGTGCACCCTTTCGTGGAATCTGCCCTTGAGCACCTGCAGGAAGGCCTTCTGGATCGATATCAGGTTCCCCCGGGTGATGGCGCAGTGGTCCAGCTGGCCGTCGGTGTCCTTGTCGTCTATGACCAGGGAGACGATCTCCTCCAGGCGCTCCCGATCCGTCTGGCCGAGGTTCTTGGTCGCCGACTCGACGGCGTCCGCAAGCATCACGACGGCCGCCTCCCTGGTGGAGGGAAGGGGCCCGGGATACCTGAAGTCGCTCTGGCGGACGGAGTCAGGATCCTCCGCCTGCTGCCTGGCCTTCTCGTAGAAGCTCTTGACGCAGGTCGTCCCGTGATGCTGCGCGATGATGTCGATTATCGGGGGAGGAACGTTGAACTTGCGCCCGAGCCTCACGCCTTCGGCGACGTGGGCGATCACCTTGCGGCAGCTCTCCCTGGGGGAGAGGGAGTCGTGGGGGTTCCCGCCCGCCAGGTGAGGGAGGTTCTCGATGAAATACCTCGGCTCCATCAGCTTGCCGACATCGTGGAACAGGCCGCCGGCCTCCGTGAGTTCCGCGTCGGCATCTATGGCCCTGGCGGCCTCCGCCGCCAGGTCAGCCACGTCCTGCGAGTGCTGCCAGGTGCCCATCGCCCACTGGCTGAGCTCACGCAGCAGAATGTGGTTCCTGTTCCGCGCTTCTCCGATGGCGAGGACCGTCGTCACCCCGAACACCCTCTCGAAGGACGGAAGGAGCGATATCGCGATTCCGGTGCAGGCCAGCGGGGCGATGACGGTCTCGAGAGCGCCGATCCAGACCGGGTTGCTCGTGAGGCCGATGTCCAGCGTCCTGCAGGTCGCGAACGCGAAGAGCCCGCCCGCAGACGCCAAGGCGGCGCTGAGGGGAAGGCTCGTGCGCTTCCTCAGGTCCCAGGCCGCATAGCCCGCCAGGCTTCCCGAGATCGAGCCGATCAGCATGCTCGTGTAGGGATGGGGCTGGCCCGCCGCCGCCGCCGCCGAGAAGAGCACGGAGAACACCGCAGCGTCCCTGCGGTGGAAGAATATCGCGGTGAGCGCCGCGCCGAAGGTCACGAAGGTCGCGAAGGAGCCCCGGTAGATCTGTCTGAGCACGAGCCAGACGAGCGAAGTGGCGGCCGCGGAGAGGAGCCAGATCGTCGCGAGCAGCAGGATCCGGTTCATCCCGGCCCGGGTGTCCTTCATCGAGTCCCTGACATAGAGGGTGGCCAGCAGGAGGATGCCTGCAAGAAGGGCGAAGCGCCCGATGCCGTATCGTATCTGCCGGCTGGACAGGCCTGAGTTGCCTGCCGATCTCAGCGCCTCCAGCATCTGCAGGGTCCGGCCGGTCACCAGGCCGCCCGGAGGCACCAGCGTGTCTCCCGTCACAATCACGGTATCGACCATGCTCATGGACTGGAGTGCCGCCTGGACGTTCTCCGCCCTCCGGGCGCTGTCCGGGAGTACATTCGCCCGGAGAAGGGACTCGAGCGAGTCGGTCGCACCCGAGCCGATCCCGCCGGCCGCGAGGAGCTGGCCGAACGCGGTCGTCACCTCCGAGAGGCTGTGCACGTTGAGGCTCCCCAGCGGAGTCGCTCCCGTGTCGCCCGCGTTCCTGCGCATCACGGCCATGTCGCCCGAGAAGGACCGCCTGACCATGTCCACGTCGAGGACGCCCTTGTCGTACATGGCGGAGAGCTCACGCAGGAGGCCGTTCACGTAGGCCGTGTCCGAGGAGACGCGGACCAGCCGGGCCTCGAGGGACGCCCTGACCGAAGGCCAGACCCCGGAGTCGTAGACGAGGTAGAAGGGAACGGAGTTCTCGACGGCTGCCCTCTGCTGGTCCAGCTCGCTCCCCGAGAGCGGAACGGTGAACGTCGTCGGCGAGATCAGCCCCGAGGGCATCGGCTCGCCCTGGGCAGCCTCGAAGTCGAAGAAGGACAAGGGCGGAGCCAGCAGGAACACGAAGACGCCCTCGAGGGCCACCAGCAGGAGGAGAAGAGCGATCCTGCCCTTCATGGCACAGCCTCTCCCGTCGTTGCCTGCCTGCCGAACGCAGCGATTATCCTCTGGACGAGAGGATGGCGCACGACGTCGTCCTCGCCGAGATAGACGAAGCGGATCCCGTCCACCGAGGCCAGTATGGGCTGGATCCTCACGAGTCCGGAGCTCGTGGGCGGACTCAGGTCGATCTGCGTGATGTCTCCGGTGATGACGGCCCTGGACCGGAATCCCATCCGGGTCAGGAACATCTTCAGCTGGGTCAGCGAAGTGTTCTGCGCCTCGTCGAGGATGATGAAGCTGTCGTTCAGCGTCCGCCCTCTCATATAGGCGAGCGGCGCCACTTCTATCGCTCCGTTGTCCACGCTGCGCCTGAGCCGCGCCGGGGAGAGCGTGTCGTTCAGGGAGTCGTAGATCGGCCTCAGGTAGGGATCGATCTTCTGCTGGAGGTCCCCCGGCAGGAAGCCCAGGTTCTCCCCGGCCTCCACGGCCGGCCGCGTGATGACTATCCTGTCGACCAGGCCGTCGCGAAGGGCCGCGACCGCGGCCGCGACCGCTATGAAGGTCTTCCCGGTGCCGGCGGGCCCTATACTGAAGACGACCTCGCTCTCCCGGATCGCACGCATGTACGCCGCCTGCCCTGGGGTCTTCGGGACGACCGTTCCCGCCTTGCCCGGAACCGACAGCTCCAGCCCCGACTCGGAGGGAGCAGGGAAGTCGAGGGCCTTGCGAAGGGTCAGCTCCTGCACCGAGCCGTTCATGGCCAACTCGTCACGAAGCCTTTCAACCACGCACGCCGCCTTGTCGACAGCCTCGGCAGGCCCCGTGAAGATCACGAATCCGTCGCGGTACACGGCCGTGACGCCGAGCCTGCTGCAGATCATCCTGAGACGGGAGTCGCCCGGACCGAAGACCTCGCCGGCCTCCATGAGCGGGAGCTCCCTCCTCGAAGTGGCAGTGGATGTCATCACCCGAAAATATGAAGAAAGCAAAAGGGAAGCTCCCCCGTTCCCGGAGGAGCTTCCCTGGAGCTGCAGAGACTAGCGGATCGCGCCGGCGCGGGCACCGGTCCTCGGGACCGTGAGCACCTGGCCGGGATAGATCAGGTTCGGATCGCTGATCTTGTCACGGTTCGCCTCGTAGAGCTGCGGCCACATGCCGGCGTTGCCGTACACCGTGGCGTACCCTGCGATCTTGCCGAGGAAGTCGCCCTCGACGACCGTGTACGAGCCGACCAGCGGCACGGGGATGATGATGGTGTCGCCGGCGTAGATCAGGTCGGGATCGCTGATCTTGTCACGGTTGCGGTCGTAGATCTTCGGCCACTGCGTGCCGTCGCCGTAGTACTGGTGGTACGAGGCGATGGTCCAGAGGCACTCACCCTCGACGATGTGGTGCGTGACACCGGAGTTGCGGAGCTCGTCGATGGCACGGCGAAGGTCGGCGATCTGACGATTGAGATCGGCGATCTGCTGGTCGAGAGCGGAGGCCTGGTCGCGAAGCGGCTGGGCCGTGGCCTCGAGCCCGGGGATCTGGGCGTCAGCTTCAGCCTTGACCCACTCCCAGTATGCGATCTGGAGCGGGAGGTTGTTGTTGCCCATGTCGTCCATCTGCTGGTGCGAATACTGCGAGAGCTCTTCGGCCGTCCATGTCTTCGCGGAGGCGGTGGTAGCAAGACCGAGGCAGAGAGCCAGAGCGATCAGCATGAAACGCTTCATTTCTCCTACCTCCTCCTGCTAACGGCCGCCGAGTGACTCGTACTCGGCCTGAAGCTCTGCCAGCTGCTGCTGCAGCTGAGTGACCTGCTGCTCCTTCTGCGGGATCGTAGTCTGCAGTGTGCTGATCTCGGACTGCAGGCTCGCCACCCTTGCCTCGGCGGCGAGGGCCGCTGCACGAGCCTCGTCCCTTGCGCGGATCTGCTCCTGGCTCGGGCCGCACGCTGAAAGCAGCATTGCCACAGTCAGGATTGCCAGGCAGAACCAGATCGTCCTGGTTCTAAGCATAGACGGAACCTCCTCTCAACTACCGCATGCCAGTTAGCTGTCAACGGCACCCTATTTTCGGACAATTCGACACCCCGGCACCCGGGATGCTATTCCCACTGCACGCTCCTGTCAAGCAGGCAAGGGCGACACCCGCGTTCGAAGATCATAAGCGCGAGTCTCCCTCTCCAGCCAGTGGCGCAGGGGCATGGAAGCGCCTCCGCCGGGAGACGGCCAGCCAGGCCAGAACCACGCCCGCACCGGCGCAGTCGGCGGAGAAGTCGTACACCGAGCAGTCGCGCCCCGGCACGAACGACTGGTGTATCTCATCCGCGCCGCCCCAGAGAGCCGCGACGGCCATCAGCAGCATCACGCGGCCCCCGGCCAGATCCCTGTTCCACCAGAGCACCGCGGCCAGGATCCCGAACTCGAACAGGTGATATACCTTGTCCTGCAGCGGAAACAGGGGCGGGAGGACCTTGAGGGAGGGCTGACTGCTGAGGGTCCAGACGCCCGCGAGCACGGCGACAAGCGCCACCCTCCGGGACCATGTCCCGATCCGGCTCACTGGCCGCCCGCCTGCTTCGGAACGGCAGAGAGCTCGACTGCCCTGAGGGCCCGGCCGCCGGCCTCCCTGGCCGAGCACAGGGCCCTGCACGCCTCGGTCAGGAGCTGGGGAACCCTCCGATCAGCCTTCGTGGTCGATGCGCCCACGCTCACCGCCACTATCTGCTCACGTCCATCCGCGGCCACGGGGTGGTCCGCGAAGCTGCGGAGAACGCAGTCGCCCACGGCTTCGGCCTTCCCGCGATCCGCCCCGACGAGACAAATGGCAAATCTGTCCCCGCCCACCCTGGCAACCATCGCGCCTTCCCCGGCCAGATCCCTGAGCCGGGACGCGCAGGCCGCCAGCACGGAGTCGCCGTACCTGTAGCCTTCGACCGCATTGATGCCGGGAAGGGAGTCGATGCCGGTCACAAGGACCGACACGCTCTTGCCGAAGCGCTGGACGTCCCTCGTGGCTCGCAGGAGGAACTCCATCGCGTCGGACAGCACGGGAAGCCCCGTAAGACCGTCCCTGCCATGGACCATGCGCCTCTGCTCCTCCAGGAGGAGCTTCTCGAGCGAGAGCCCTAGAACCGTTGCCGCGAGGCTCACGGGGGACTCCGCCCCCTGACCGAAGCCCTCGTCAGACGTGCTCTCCAGCAGCAGGACGCCGGCGCTCCTGCCGGAGCAGACAAGCTGGGATGCGACGCAACTCCCCGCACCGCCCCCCTGCTCGTCCGAGGCCGAGAGCGTGAACGCAGGCCGCTCGCCCATGCGGAGACGATTCCTCCTGACGGTCCCGCCGCTCCTCGACACCCAGCCGGCTATGCTGTCCGATGCCTGGAGGGACCTGCCCGACCGCCCCTGCGACAGCGGCCCGAGCGACTCGTAGACCTTCAGCGTGCCCGCGTCGTCCTCCAGGAGGGCGACCGTTGCAGTGAGGTCGCCGCCGTGATCCACGAGCCACTCGGCAGCCGCGTGCATGGCCGCAGCCACCGAAGAGGCGGAGGCGCACCTGGAGATGAGCAGCGAGAAGTCGTCGCCGGCCTTCGGATCGACATCCTGGGCCGGCTCCGGAGCGGCGGTGGCCTGCCCGGTCCTCTCGAGAAGGACCTCGCAGGCGGCAGCGAAGAGCGGGATGCCCAGGAGTGCCCTCAGGGTCGGAGCGGCCCGCTCCAGAAGAGAACCCAGTCCTCCGCCTCCGTAGAAGACCTCCGATGCGGCTTCGCATAGCCCGACGAGTATGCCGGCCTCCAGGACAGGCCCCTCAATCCGGGGGAGCCCCATCCAGAGGAGCATGAGGAAGTAGGCCGGGAAGAGCGGACCGGAAGCCCCTCCCGTGAGCTGCACCGCAACGATCACAAGGGAGGTGACGGCGGCGGAACTCGAAAGGCCCGGGCGCGTCCTCCTCTTGTGCAACACGCCCGCGACGGCCAGAGCCGCGGCGAGGAGGCATGCTGCACCAAGGTATGCCGCGGCGCCGGGCTGTTCCGTGTCGGGGCGCAGCACGCCGGTGCCTGCGAGCAGGACCGATACGGCTAGCATTGCCCATCCGGCGATGTCGAGCAGAATCAAGGGATCCTCCGCTTCAGGCTCCGCGGCGTGTGCCGGGACTATGCCGAATCGCGGGGCATCCGTCCCGTCCACGCAAGGGATTGACGCCCGGGTAAATGCTGGTCATGTATCCTTTGCTTTTCCCCGAGCCTTGCACGACCAGATGCAGTTCCCAGCAGGCCATAGGACGCCAACACGAAGGAGCAGCCCTTGAGGCCGGCGGATTTCGCATCCGATTCCGTTGTCAGAACCGGAGAAGAAACGACCATGACGGACAAGCCTTTCGAAGGACTGTCGCTGGCCGACCTGGAGAGCAAGACCCTGGTCGAGCTCCAGGCCCTGGCAAAGGCCATAAACATAAAGGGGCTCTCGGGAAACCGTAAGCGCGAGATAATCCAGAAGCTCCTCGAAGGACAGACGGAGAGGAACGGGCTGGAGTTCGCGACCGGGGTCCTCGAGATACTCCCCGAGGGCTACGGATTCCTCCGGTCGGCCCAGTCGAACTACCTGCCGGGGACGAACGACATCTATGTCTCCCCCTCGCAGATCAAGCGCTTCGGCCTCCGCACCGGGGACACCATCGCCGGGCAGGTCAGACAGCCGAAGGAGGGCGAGAAGTACCTGGCCCTTCTCCGCGTCGAGACGGTCAACCACAAGAGCCCCGAACTCGCGCGTTCCAGGCGCAGCTTCGACGATCTCACTCCCTACTACCCGGACAAGAGGTTCTACCTCGAGACCGGTCCGGAGGAGATGTGCGGCCGGATAATGGACCTCCTCACCCCGCTCGGCATGGGTCAGAGAGCCCTGATAGTCTCCCCGCCCCGTGCAGGGAAGACGATCCTGCTCCAGCACATCGCCAACGCCATAGCCGCCAACCACCCCGAGGCCGTCCTCATAGTCCTCCTCATCGACGAGAGGCCCGAGGAGGTCACGGACATGAAGCGCAATGTCCATGGCGAAGTCGTCAGCTCCACGTTCGACGAAGCGCCCAAGCGCCATGTCCAGGTCTCCGACATCGTCCTCGAGAAGGCAAAGAGACTCGTCGAGAGCGGACACGACGTCGTGATACTGCTCGATTCGATAACGCGCCTGGCCAGGGCCAACAACACCGTCATCCCGCACTCCGGCAAGATACTCTCCGGAGGCGTCGACTCGAACGCCCTGCAGAGGCCGAAGCGGTTCTTCGGCGCCGCCCGCAAGATCGAGGAAGGCGGGAGCCTGACCATAGTCGGCACGGCCCTGGTCGACACGGGCAGCAGGATGGACGAGGTGATCTTCGAGGAGTTCAAGGGGACCGGGAACTCGGAAATAGTCCTCGACAGGCGCCTCGCCGACAGGAGGGTGTTCCCGGCCATCGACATAACCAAGTCCGGCACACGCCGCGAGGAGCTCCTTCTCGACGACGAGACCCTCCAGAAGGTCTGGATAATGAGGAAGATCCTGGTCGACCTGAATCCCGTGGAGGCGATGGAGCTGCTGAAGAAGCAGATGTCGCAGCACAAGTCGAACAGGAGGTTCCTTGACGCGATGGCCACCCTCTCCCAATAATCCCGGCCGCATCTCAAGCAGGGGGACTCACTTGAAGAAGGACATCCATCCGAAGTACGAAGAGGCCGTTTTCTCCTGCGCGTGCGGGAACTCGGTCAGGACCCGCTCGACCGGCGGCGACATCAAGTTCGACATCTGCTCCAACTGCCATCCGTTCTACACGGGGCGCCAGAAGCTCATCGACTCAGCCGGAATGGTGGACCGCTACAACCGCCGCTACCAGAAGGGCGCATCCAGGAAGTCCTAGCGGCACCGGCCGGAGTCGCAGGGGGGGCTTGCCCCCCCTTTTCCTTTAGAAGGGGGAAGCTTTGAGTGGTGGGAGCGACAGGCCGAAGGCCGGAGGGCAGGCGGTCATAGAGGGAGTCATGATCCGTTCCGGCGCCGCGGCGGCCGTGGCCGTCAGGGCTCCGGACGGCACCATACGGGCCGGCAGGCTCGGGACTCCCGTGCTGGGTCTGAAGGGAATCTGGAAGAAGCCGGTTCTCCGGGGTGCGGCCATGCTCCTCGACACCCTGCGCATCGGGATGGCGGCGCTCAACTGGTCGGCGGAGGCGGCGGAGCCGGAATCGGCAGCGAAGAAGGGCGGCTTCCAGTCCTTCGCCGCGACCGCCACAGGCCTGCTGCTCGCGCTGGTGCTCTTTGCCTGGCTCCCCCTCAAGCTTGCGATGATCCTGCTGCCCGGCGGCAGGGCGAACCTGTGGATCAATCTCTTCGCAGGGGCGTTCCGGGTCATGGCGTTCTTCGCCTACGTGGCGGCCATCTCCCTCATCCCCTCGATCAGGCGCGTGTTCGTCTACCACGGGGCGGAGCATCAGACCATCCACGCCTGGGAGAAGGGGCTCGAGCCCCTGGTCGACGGCGCCGCGGGGGAAAGCCCTCTCCATCCGAGATGCGGAACCAGCTTCCTCCTCCTGGTCATCCTGCTGGGCATCCTCTTCTATGCCCTCGTGGATACCGCGGCCACGGCCATGGCCGGAACGGTCATCCAGGCCCACTGGAGGGTGCTGTACCACATTCCCCTGCTGCCCCTCGTCATGGGCCTCAGCTACGAGGTGCTGAAGGTCGCCGACAGGAACCTGGAGACCTCGTCCATCGCCCGGGCGGTTTCCGCTCCGGGGATGCTCCTCCAGAGGATGACCACCAGGCGGGCGGGAAGGGCGGAAGTGGAGGTCGCAGCCGCCGCTCTCGAGCTTGCGGTGGGGATCGATCCGGGCGAGGGAGTGAGAGTGGAGGAGGACCCCGTTGGCTGAGCGTGCGGCGATGCTCCGGCGCCTGGAGTCGATCGACCAGGAGCTCTGCAGGCCTGCCGTCCAGAGGAACCCGTCCTCGCTCCGAGCGCTGACGTCCGAGAGGGCCTCCATCGTGAAGATACTCGGCCTTTTCGACAGCATCGACCGCAACAGGGCCTCCCTCGAGGAGATGCGGGAGGCCATGGACAGCGGCGATCCCGACCTCATGCAGATAGCCAGGGAGGAGACTCCGGGCCTGGAGCGAGAGGCCGAGTCTCTCGAGGACGAGCTGCGGAGGCTCCTTCTCCCGCGTGACGAGAACGATCAGCGCAACGTGATCGTGGAGATCCGGTCGGGCACGGGAGGCGAGGAGGCGGCGCTGTTCGCCGGTGACGTCTACAGGATGTACACCGCCTATGCCGCACGGCGCGGCTGGAAGACGGAGATCCTGGGGAGCAGGCCTTCGGAGCTCGGCGGCTTCAAGGAGATCGTCTTCTCCGTGACCGGCAGGGAGGTGTACAGCAGGCTCAAATTCGAGGCGGGGGTGCACAGGGTCCAGCGGGTGCCAGAGACGGAGGCTTCCGGGAGGATCCACACCTCGGCCTGTACGGTGGCGATCCTGCCGGAGGCCGAGGAGGTCGAGGTGGACGTTCGCCCCGACGACCTGAAGATCGACGTCTACCGTTCGACCGGGCCGGGCGGGCAGAGCGTCAACACGACCGACTCGGCGGTGCGGATCACCCACATCCCTACCGGCCTGGTCGTGACCTGCCAGGACGAGAAGAGCCAGCACAAGAACAAGGCGAAGGCGATGAAGGTCCTTTCCTCGCGCCTCCTGGCCCTGATGACAGAGAAGCAGGACTCCCAGCGCGCCGAGACGCGCAGGAGCATGGTCGGGAGCGGGGACCGGAGCGCCAAGATCCGTACCTACAACTTCCCGCAGTCCCGGGTCACGGATCACCGCATACACCTCACGCTGCATTGTCTCGATGCAGTACTCGCTGGAGACCTGGATCCCCTGATCGATGCCCTGATCCGCGACGAGCAGGACAGGCTCCTCGCGGGCAGATCCTCTGCGGCAGAACATTCGAGATGACCGACGGCGGCAGCACGGACGCCGCCGGAGCACTGGCCGAGGCAGCCCGGAAGCTCCGCGAGGCGGGCTGCCCATCTCCCAGGATCGACGCAGAGCGGCTCCTGTGCTTCGCCCTGGGGACCGACAGGGCCGGGCTGTACCTCATGCATTCCAGCCCTCTGCCCCCGACGAGCCTCGAGGAGTATCGAGGCATGGTGGCGAAGAGGGCCGCGCGCGTCCCCCTGCAGCACATAACCGGTACGGTGGAGTTCCACGGGCTTCCCTTCGTCTGCGCCCCGGGCGCCCTGATCCCCCGTCCGGAGACGGAGGTCCTGCTCGACAGATTCCTGGACGCACTCCCCCGATCACCCCGACTCCTGCTCGACGCCGGCACCGGGTCGGGAGTGCTCGCGGTCTGCCTGGCGCTGAGGTTCCCGGAGGCCGCCGTTCTTGCCACCGATGTGGCGATGGAGCCCCTTTCGGTCGCGGCTGCGAATGCGGCCCTGCACGGTGTGAGGATCTCGTTCGCCGCGTGCGATCTCCTGGAGGCCCTGGATGCAGGGTTTGACGGCATAGTGGCGAATCTCCCATACATACCCTCGCTGGAGATCAGGAACGCCCAGCCGGAAGTCGGGCTTCACGATCCGGGCATTGCGCTGGACGGCGGGCCGGACGGCCTGGCCTTGATCCGCAGGCTGGTGGCGGACGCGCCGCGCTGTCTGGCGGAGGGCGGCATCCTGGCCCTGGAGGCTGCCGGAAGGCAGCCCTACAGGATCTCGCGGCTGATGGAGCGCTCCGGCGCCTGGAGCCGGGTGACAAGGGGGCCCGATCTCGCGGGGAAGCCTCGATGGGTCATGGCGACACGCGGATGAATGCAGTCAGGAGGAAATCCAGGCCCGTCAGGGCCGGGAGCGTGGGCATCGGCGGGGACTACCCCGTCGCAGTGCAGTCGATGACGAACACGCCGACCTCCGATGCCGGGGCGACTCTGGGGCAGGTGAGGAGGCTGGCGGCTCTGGGAGCCGAGCTGGTCAGGGTGTCAGTCCCGGACGACGAATCGGCCAGCTCCCTCGGGGCCATAGTCCGGGGATCACCGGTCCCGATAGCGGCGGATATACACTTCCGACCCGACCTCGCCCTGAAGGCGCTCGATGCAGGAGTCTCCAAACTGCGCCTGAATCCCGGCAACATCAGGAACAGGAGCGATGTGCTCGAGATCGCCGCAAGAGCCGCGGCGCTGGGAGTGCCCATCCGCGTCGGCATCAACTCGGGAAGTGTTCCCGGAGACGTCCTCAGGAGACACGGCGGGCTCAATCCGGACTCCATGTGGGAGGCAGCGAAGGTCCACCTCGACCTGCTGGAGGAGTCGGGCTTCGAGGACATCGTCGTGTCGATCAAGGCAAGCGATCCCCTTCTGACCGTCGAGGCGAGCAGGAAGGCCGCGGCGGAGTGCACATACCCTCTGCACATAGGCGTCACCGAGGCCGGCCCCCCCACGCTGGGCGCCGCCAGGAGCGCTGTCGCCGCTGCCCTGCTGCTCTCCGACGGGATAGGCGACACGCTGAGGGTCTCAGTCTCCGGCCCCCCCGAGGAGGAGGTCCCCATAGCCTGGGAGATCCTCTCCTCGCTGGGGCTGAGGCGGGGACGGCCGAGGCTGGTCAGCTGCCCGACCTGCGCGAGGAGCAGGGTCGATGTGGCGGGACTCGCCGCCAGGGTGCAGCAACTGCTCTCGGGGACGCGGGGAGACTTCGTGGTGGCTGTCATGGGCTGTGAGGTGAACGGGCCGGGTGAGGCCCTCCATGCCGACCTGGCGGTAGTCGGGACCCCGGACGGGGTCGCCCTCTACTCCGGAGGGCGCAGGATCGCGGGCGGCCTCGCGGCAGACGATCTGGAGAAGGCGCTGGAGGATGGGATAGGGTCCCTGGCAGATAAACGCGGAGGTTCAAGTTGACGAGCTCGAGCATGCTCCAGGTTCTACTCAGGAAACTGGCCGAGAACGACTATGACGAGGTCGACATCCGCTTCACGGACCTGCTCGGCTTCTGGCGTCATGTGACGATCCCGGCGCGCAACGCCACGAAGGACCTCCTGACCAGGGGAGTAGGGTTCGACGGATCCACCCTCTCGGGGATGACACCGACCGAGACGGGCGATCTCGCGCTCGTCCCGGACCCGAGAAGGGTCTTCGAGGACAAGTTCGCCGAGAGGCCGACTCTCTGCCTGATCGCCGACATAGTCCACCCGGACTCCGGGAAGCCCTACTCCAGGGACCCGAGGGGGGTGGCGAAGAAGGCGCAGGAGGCGCTGAGGGGCTCGGGTGTCGCCTCCGAGAGCTACTGGTCGCCCGAGTTCGAGTTCTACCTCTTCGACAGGGCGCTGTTCTGGAACGAGCCCTGCAGGGCGGGATACGAGTTCTCGAGCATGGAGTCGCCGCACAATTCCGGCAACCCCGACTCCATGGGCCTGGTGCACCAGGACCACAGCGCCTATCACAGGATGTTCCCGGTCGACAGCCTCCACGATGTGAGAGCCGAGATCTGCGCGGCCATGCAGGAGGCCGGCATCGAGGTGAAGTACCATCACCACGAGGTCGGGCGGATGGGCCAGGTCGAGATAGAGGTCACCTTCGCGCCGTTCCTGAGCGCCGCTGACAACATAATGATCACCAGGCACATAGCCCGGAACGTCGCCCTGAGGCGCCGGCTTGCGGCGACCTTCATGCCCAAGCCGCTTCCGGGCGAGCCGGGCAGCGGCCTGCACTTCCATCTCTTCTTCGTGAACGGCGAGGAGAGGGTCTTCTTCTGCAAGGAGGGCTACTGCGCCCTCAGCGACCTGGCAAGGGGCGCGATCGCGGGGATCCTTCACCATGCGCCCGCCCTGTGCGCGTTCACCAACTCGAGCGTGAACAGCTACCACAGGCTGGTCCCCAATCAGGAGGCACCCGTCTATCGCTTCTTCTCGGGTGCGAACAGGAGTGCCGCGGTGCGGATCCCGGCCTATGCGAGAACCCCTGAGTCCATGCGATTCGAGTACAGGG
>Ga0172362_10000027_pt1 | contig 86192 bp, 65 predicted proteins | sample LakKivs1_kivu2a2_FD_114534 | JGI IMG/M metagenome (GOLD analysis project Ga0172362, IMG submission 114534) | Sediment microbial communities from Lake Kivu, Rwanda - Sediment s1_kivu2a2 | ecosystem: Environmental > Aquatic > Freshwater > Lake > Sediment | place: Rwanda: Western Province, Lake... | reverse complement strand
CGAAACCTGTGACCGGCAGCGGTCAGCGAGGCAATCAATTCTCTGGTATTGACAATATTTCCGTTATGGGCGCCGACCAGACGTTGCTGACAATCAAAATGGGGCTGGGCATTCCGTGGTAAAGGCTGGCCGAAGGTTGCCCAGCGCAGCTGGACTATTCCCTTATATCCCCGCATTTCCTCAAAATGAAGTTTCTGGTTAACCTCCTCTATTTTCCCCACATCTTTTCTAAGTGCAACCCGGCTGCCGTCAAAAACGCCCATTCCGACCGAATCGTATCCGCGATAGGTCAGACGCCGGCCGGCATCCAGAAGGATTTTTCCCAGGTCGGGACGTTTGTGCCGAAAAATAATGCCGAAAATGCCGCACATGGCCTTCTCCTATGCAAACCGACTTCTTTCTTCCTCCCAGCCCGACCGCTAATCGCGCCCGATCCCACCCAGGCTGTGGCTGACCTTTTTAATCTTGCTCTTTTCTATCATCAGTGAACCCTGGTAAGCCACATAATTAAGGAGAATCATTACCCTCTCTTTATCGCTCAGATTCCTGTAGAACAACCCTTTCAGTCCTTTCAGGGGGCCTTCCATAACCACAATTTCATCTCCGGGCTGTGGTTCCTCTCCGTATTTCATGAATTCAACCAGACCGTTTTTTTCTCTTAACTTAAGACTTCTGATAATCTCTGAGTCAATGGAAATCGGGCCCGAGGAGTTTCCAATCACTCTCTGAACACCCCGGGTATAGATCACTCTCCGGTACTGTTCAGGATATTTAAACTTCAGAAATAGATAGCCAGGAAAAAAGGGCCGGATGACTCCGTCCTGGCGATACTTCGGATTATAGACGGTCAGGCCAGCCCGTCTGAAAAGATCCTCGACCTGAAATTCCTTTTTAGGTTTAGTCCGGATGACATACCACCTTATCATTCTCACCGCTTACCCATCAGCAAAATCTACCCCGGCCCGAAGGCCGCTTCTCTTTTCAGGAGAAAAGATTTTCGATTTCTTTTATCTTCTTCGGGATTTTTGGACCCAGCACCCGGCAGCCGCTTTCAGTAACCAGAACATCATCCTCGATCCTGAGGCCACCAAAATCGAGAAATTTTTCGACGGCGGCGTAGTTTATGAAATCTTGATGTTTCCTTTCCTTTTTCCAGGTGGCAACCAGAGCCGGGATGAAGTAGAGGCCGGGCTCGACGGTCAGCACAAAGCCCGGTTCCAAAGTGCGGGCCAGCCTCAGATACCCCAGACCGAACTGTTCGCTGCGCTTGACATTCTGATCATAACCGACATGGTTTTCACCGAGATTTTCCATGTCATGGACGTCAAGACCGAGCATGTGACCAAGACCGTGCGGGAAAAACAGAGCATGGGCTCCCTGCTCGACAGCTTCATCCAGGTTGCCCTTCATCAAACCCAAATCATTAAGGGCTTCAGACATAACCCGGGCTGCCCGGAGATGAACCTGGCGATATTTCCGACCGGGACAGATGGACCTGATGGCTTCTTCCTGACCCCGGAGAACAATGGAATAGATATCCCGCTGGCGCTGATTGAACTTTCCTCCGACCGGAACCGACCGGGTAATATCACAGGCATAGTGCCGGGCTGATTCAGCTCCGGCATCCATCACCATCATCCGGCCTTTTTTGAGGACGTCACCGTAAGAGGTTTTATGGAATATCTGTCCATTTATGGTGATGATGGGCGGGAAGGCAAAAGATAGCCCATTGGCTCTCAAGACCATATCCATGAAAGCCAGGACTTCCTGTTCCCTGGCCCCGGTTTTAACTCTGGGCATGGCCGCCAGGTACATTTCCCTGGTAACGGAAAGGGCCTTTTCGATTTCTTTGATTTCTTCCGGGCTTTTTACCGAGCGCAGAGCCACAACAGCCCGGATCAGTTCCACAGAAGCGGAGGATTTTAATTCAGCCGGTGAGATACCCAGCCACTCGGATAGCTGCAGGCTGGTTTCAGCCCGGTAGGGCGGAAGAAAATGAATCGGGCGGCCCTGACCGCGGGCTTTCTGCAAGTACTCCTGAAGTCTGGTGGAAGGCATAACCTGCCTTACTCCGGCTGCCGCTGCCCTATCCTTCATCTGAGGCTGGGGTCCGACCCAGATGATATCTTCGAGAGTGACGTCATCGCCGAAAATTATATCCCGGCCTTCGTCTATATCCACAACTGCGGCCAGCCCTGGAGAATCCAGCCCGAAAAAGTATAAGAATGTGCTGTCCTGCCGGAAAGGATAGGCATTGGCTTTATAATTCATCGGGCTATCGACATTTCCAGGAAAAAGGCAAAGACCTTTCTTGATCAGGCTCCTGAGTTTTTTTCTTCTCTGCTGATAGGTTTCAGGCTTGAACATGAACTCCTCCTAAAATAAGTATTTAGGGACATCTATACCAGATTTTGCAGATTAAATCAAAAGGGTTCCGGAGTAAGAAATCAGACGACTCTTTGTTGAAGAAACAATGGATATTCAATCCGAAAGAGAAAATTGGATAAAACCCAAGGTAGCAGATGGTCAAATAAAAAAAATGGTAGCGGGGGCTGGATTTGAACCAGCGACCTCCGGGTTATGAGCCCGACGAGCTACCTGACTGCTCTACCCCGCGATCGTTTTCAATTATAACAGAAAAACACCTTTTGTCAAAAAAGCTGGAGCAGGACATAAGCCGAATTCAGTTACTGCCTGAGGCAGCGGCGGTCATTTGTCTGACCGGTTGATTGCTCAGCCGGTTTAGCGACCTACCCACCCCATCGGACGGGCCGTCCTCAAACGGGGCTAATTTGGTCTTGCTCCGGATGGGGTTTGCCCTGCCTTCGCTGTCACCAGCGAAGCGGTGAGCTCTTACCTCGCCTTTTCACCCTTACCGGCTTCTGCTGGAAGCCGGCGGTGTTTTTTCTGTGGCACTTTCCTCCGGTCGCCCGGAGTCGCGGTTAGCGACCATCCTGCCCTGTGGAGTTCGGACTTTCCTCCCCTTCTTCCTCATCGGAAGAAGAAGCGACCGCCTCGCCTGCTCCAGCCTTTATTTTTATACCATATTGCTCCAGTTTTTTGTAGAGGTTGCTGCGCGGGGTGTCGATTTCCCGGGCCGTTCTGGAAACATTCCAGTTATTGATCTTCAGCTTGAAGAGGATGAAATTTTTTTCGGCTTCTTCCCGGAAATCCTTAAGGGTCCTGACCTTACGCAGGTCGGGCAGTAAAAGTTCTCTGTCCTGCAAAAGATAGTCGGGCAGGTCTTCCGGTCCGATAATTTCTTTATCGGTCAGGATAATTAACCGTTCCACCAGGTTCCTCAGTTCCCTGACATTTCCCTTCCAGGGATACTTCATCATTATTTCCAGGGCTTCGGCCGAAAATTTTTTGCGCCGGAAGTTGTTCTCCTCTGAATAGACGGAACAAAAATAATCCACCAGTAGAGGAATGTCTTCCTTCCTTTCCCTGAGGGGCGGAACGTAAATCGGCACCACGTTCAGCCTGAAAAACAGGTCATCACGGAAGCGACCTTCCTTCATCTCTTTTTTCAGGTCTTTATTAGTGGCGGCGATAATCCGGACGTCAACCTTGATTATCTTACTGGAGCCCACCCTCTGGACTTCGCCTTCTTCCAGAACCCTGAGGACCTTAGACTGAGTTTTTAAGCTCATATCCCCTATTTCGTCCAGAAAGATGGTCCCGCCGTCAGCCAGTTCAAACTTGCCCGGTTTACGCTCGGTGGCTCCGGTAAAGGCCCCTTTCTCATGACCGAACAGTTCGCTTTCGATCAGCTCTTCAGGAATGGCGGCACAATTGACCTGAACAAAATTCCAGTCAGCCCGCGGGCTGTTATCATGTATGGCCCTGGCCACCAGTTCCTTTCCAGTGCCGCTCTCACCCTGAATCAGAACGGTAGCGTTGGTGGGGGCAATTTTTTGAATTTGCTGCCAGAGGCCAAGCATCAGCGGGTGCTGTCCAATAATCCGGTATTTTTTTTCTGTTCTTTTTTTAATGTCCTGAACTGTCGTCCTCAATCTTCTGGCTTCCAGGGCGTTGCGAACACTTAACAGGACTCGCTCGCGGTGTAGAGGTTTTTCCAGGAAATCGAAAGCACCCAGTTTGGTGGCGTCCACGGCCATAGAAATGGTGCCGTGACCTGAGATCATGATAATCTCTGGCGCCGGGAGCCTTTTCCTGAACTCTGCCAGAAGGTTCAGTCCGTCGCTATCGGGTAACCTGATATCAAGAAGGATGAGGTCAATTTCCGGGTGGCTATCCAGAACCTCCCGGGCGGTTACTCCGTCCGCAGCCTCATGGAAGGCATAGCCCTCATACTCGAGAATCATTTTCAGAGTCTTGCGGATGTTATCCTCGTCATCCACCACCAGGATACGGTATTTTCTCTCTTTGGTATTCATAAGTTCATTTTAACACACCCGGCCCGGAGCGCGAAAATAGATATTGATTAATTCATCTTCAACCCTTATATTCTTTAGAGGAGGACTGAAATTTCCATCCTAAGGAAAGCCATTGCGGTCAGCTGTTTCCTCTGGCTGGTACATTTTCCAGCTACAGATAAAACAGTCACCGCTGGCCCGCGGGACGGCCTGACCGAAACTGAATTCAGCCTGAGTAATGGCCTCCAGGTCTATCTTTTACCCTATTCCGGGACATCGCTGACGACCATTGTCCTGGCCATCAAGGCTGGAACGGCCGAAGAAACTCCCGAAAACAGCGGCTGGCTTCATCTTCTGGAGCACTGCCTGCTTTTCCGGCAATCTCACCTGACAGCTGAAGGCCGGCTTTTCCGGACGATCGCTCAGCTCGGCCTTTATTATAATGCCCTCACCGACCAGGACCTGATGTTATTTGAAATCAGTCTGTCGTCGGAGCAGCTTGAGCCTGGCCTCCGTTTGCTGAGAGAAGCAACCTTTTCTTACAACCTGACCGAAGAGGCCCTGGAGCAGGAGAAAGCGGTGCTGCTCAAAGAACTGGCTGAAAATAGCCGTCAGCCGGAAAAGGTCGGGCTGGCCGCAGTTTATGAACTGGCTTTTCCTGGAACCGGTTATGCTCTCCCCGTTTATGGAAAAGAAGAAGCCGTCAGCCGGGCCAGTCTGTCAGGACTTAAGGAACTTCATCAGAAATTCTTCCGCCCGGACAACGCCGCTCTGGTGGTGGTGGGAAATATTGACCCGGACAAAACAAAAGAACACATCATGGCGGTATTTTCTGACCTCAGGGGAGGCAGTGGACTGCACAGGCGGCCGTCTCTGTCCCCCAAGTACCCTGGTCAGGGGGCAACGATTGAGCGCCGGATGAAAGTTTCGGATACCTATATCTTGGCCGGACTGCCGGCGCCCGAATACGGAAGCCCTGACCGCATACCGGTGGATATGCTGAGCGAACTTACGGGGCAGGGTCTGAGCCCGCTTATCTATCAGGCTTTTTCCGGTCAGCCTGACCTTGTCTCTTCGGCCCGTTTTCACTACCTCAGCCATGAACAGACTGGACTGATTTTTATATCTGTAACTTCCGGGGAAGACGACGTACCGGCAGTCAAACGGCTTCTTCAGAATTTTCTTCCCCGCCTGGCTGAAATAAACTATTCCCGACGGGACTACCTGCCGGATCAGCAATTTCTGGTATTCGATTTTCTCCAGGGCGGGAAGAACCGCTTTCAGTGGCTGTCGGAAAAAATGACCGAAAACCCATCCGTTCTGGCACAGTCCCTGGCCAGGCATCTTCTGTTGCGAAGCGATCGTCAGGGGGAGAATTATCTTGAATCCATTACCGGGCTTGATTCTTCCGACCTGAGAAAAATCGCCCGACGGTATCTGTCCAGAGTCAGACCGGTCTGGGTGGTAATAAAACCAGAAAAGAAATGAAAAAAAGGAGATTGATTATTAACAGGTTTATTATGAGCTCAATCCTGGCCGGACTGATCTGGACCGGGCCGTTGCCGGCCCAGCCCTTAACCTTTGAAGTTTTCAGCCTGGAAAACGGCCTTAAAGTCTATTATCAGTTTCAACCGCAGGCCAGATTAACGACAGTTGTTTTTCATTTTGGGGGCGGCCAGTCTCTGGAAATGGCTGGAAAGGCTGGCCTGGCCTACCTGACGACCAGACTGATGGCTGAAGTGACCGATGAAGACCGTCTGTCTGAACTTCTGGCTTCTGGAGTAAATCTTACCGCCGGCAGCCGTGCTGATTTTTCGGTCATTCAATTTGAAGGTCTCAGCCGGCATCTGGATAGAACCATGGAAATTGTAGCCTCAGGCCTGAAGAATCCACTTTTCTCAGGTCCGAGGATAGACCGGGTCAGGAGCCAGTTGAAGCTGGAAGCCAGGAAAGAAACTTGCCGGCTGGTGGACACGGCTTTAATCTGCCTGCGCCGCCAGATATTTCCCGATAGTCCCTATGGTCGTTCCCTCTATGGCAATGAAGCCGACCTTAAGTCTATGTCTAAAAAAGACATCAGCCAGTTTTATGAATCAATAATGAACAGCGGTTCCCTGAGCCTTCTGGTTATAACCGACCTGGAGAAAAAGGCCCTTCAGGAAATCCTGACCAGACATCTGTCCTGGATCAGGGGCAAAATTTCAAACGATAGAAAAAAATTTCAGGCTGCGGACAGTCCCCCTGAAAGTGCCCAGCTCGCCAGCTGCGACCTTTATCAGGGCCCCCCAGGAGCTGCGGTTGCTCTGGGCTATCTATTCCCGGGGCAGCTGGATGAAACCTATCCGTCTGCCTATCTGCTGGAAAAAGCGATCGGTGAAGGTCCAGGTTCGCTGATCTGGAAACTTCGCCAGGAAAGCGGGCTGGCCTATAACTTAAACAGCCGGCTGGAAATCCTGGGACAAAATATTCTTTTCTTCTGCTACCTGGAAACTGAAAAAGAACAGGCTGCTTCTTCTCTTTCGATGTTGAAGCAGACCTTTTCCCGTCTGAGCGAGCAGGGGCTGGACCCTGAAGCCCTGGCTTCGGCCCGGGTAATAGCCAGAAACAGTTATCTCCGCGGATCCTATTCCCGCGACAATCGTCTCGGATTTCTTTCGCTGACCCTGGGAGCCGGTCTGCCGGCAGATTTCTATAACAATTTTCTGCAGCGCCTGGAAGAAAAAAACCCTGACCAGCTCAACGAGCTGGCCAGGGCAACTTTCGCCGCTGACCGGGCCTTCGAAGTGGTAATAATCAGGGACTGATCAGCCTTCGGCTAGTTTTTTGTAATATTCAAACCTCTTTTTGGCTTCCTGAGCAGCCTGAGCGAACAGCTCGCGAGCTGCTTCCGGATAATCCTGGAGAACCGAACGGTAGCGGATCTCATTCTTCAGGAAAGCTTCATATTCCATCTTGGGTTCTTTGGAATCCAGCAGGAACGGGTTCTTGCCTTCTCTGGCCAGCATCGGATTATAGCGGTAGAGTATCCAGTATCCGGACTCCACAGCCAGCTTTTCTTCCTGAATGGACTTGCTCATATCTATTCCGTGGTTGATGCAGGGAGAATAGGCGATGATGAGCGACGGACCCTCGTAGGCCTCAGCTTCCAGAAAAGCCTTCAGACACTGATTCATGTTAGCTCCCATGGCCACCGAAGCTACATAAACATAGCCGTAACTCATAGCCATCCGGCCCAGGTCTTTCTTGGCGGTTTTCTTGCCGGACGAAGCGAACTTGGCCCGGGAGCCAGTGGGAGTGGCTTTGGAAGCCTGGCCACCGGTATTGGAATAAACTTCAGTGTCCAGGACCAGCAGGTTGACATTCCGGTTCATGGCCACCACATGGTCCAGGCCGCCGTAACCGATGTCGTAGGCCCAGCCGTCGCCGCCAATGCACCAGACGCTCTTATCGATAAGATAATCCTGCAGCTCAGCCACCTTGGCCAGATAAGGCCTGGCGGCATCGTTTCTGGCCAGGGCCTTGGGCAGTAGCTCCTGAATTTTCTTAACGGTAGCCTTGGCCTGGTCTCCCCTGTCTTTCCAGAGTTCTTTCATCTTCTGGAAGGCTTCAACCAGCTCGGGCAGGGTTCCGGCTCCAATGGCTCCATTCATACTTGCCCAGAGCTGTTTTCTTATAGTGTCGACCGCCAGCCTCATGCCAAAACCGTATTCAGCATTGTCCTCAAACAGGGAATTGGCCCAGGCCGGTCCCTTGCCTTCTTTATTTTTGGCATAGGGGGACACCGGGAAGGTTCCGCCGTAAATTGAAGAACAGCCGGTGGCATTGGCAATTATCATCCGGCCGCCGAACAGCTGGGTGGCCAGCCTGATGTATGGAGTTTCTCCGCATCCGGCGCAGGCACCGCTGAATTCAAAGAGCGGCGTCAGGAACTGGGAACCCTTGATGGTATCAATTTTGACGCCATCCAGATGGCTTTCGGGCAGGCTCTCGAAGAATTGTTCATTTTTGTTCTGTCCGGCAGCCCTTTCTTCATCAATCGGCACCATGACCAGAGCTTTTTCCTTGGCCGGGCAGGTTTCGACACAGACGCCACAGCCAACACAATCCTCAATATAAACCTGGAGACGGTATTTCAGATTCCTGTCATTCTTGGTGTTGGAAACCAGGGTGTTGAAATTCTCCGGGGCTTCCTTCAGGTCGGCCGGCAGAATCTGCTTGGCCCTGACTGCGGCGTGCGGACAGACCAGAGCGCACTGATTGCACTGGATGCAGTTTTCCGGCAGCCAGCGCGGGACCATTTCGGCAATGCCTCTTTTTTCCAGCTTGGCCGTGTCAGTCGGGACACGCCCATCGTCCGGCATCTTGGAGACCGGAATGGTGTTGCCCTTGAAATGCATGATGGGTTCGATTACCTGGCGGGCGAAATCGCTGGCTTCTTCAGGAATCAGCCTGGGCACCCTGGCCGACCTGGTGATTTTCTCAGGAACAGGAACCTCTTCCAGGGCTTGCAGAGCTTTATCGACCGCAGCCATGTTCATTTTGACCACATCTTCGCCCTTCTTATGATAGCTTTTATAGATGGCCTTCTTTATAAGGTCGATGGCCTCAGCTTCGGGCAGGACACCTGAAATTTTGAAGAAACAGACCTGCATGATGGTGTTGATCCGGTTCTTTAATCCGACCTCCCGAGCAATCTTGAAAGCATCGATGTTATAAACTTTGACCTTCTTCTGGATGATGGTCTTCTGCATATCCTCAGTCAGATGCTCGAACACTTCTTCTTTTTTCCAGGGAGAATTCAGCAGGAAAGTTCCCCCTTCCCTGAGGCCTTCAAGAATGTCATAACGACTGATATAAGCCGGCTTGTGCAGGGCGACGAAATCAACCGTGTTCAACAGGTATTCTGACTTTATCGGGTGCTTCCCGAATCTCAGATGGGAAATGGTTACTCCACCCGATTTCTTGGAATCGTACTCAAAATAACCCTGAGCATAAAGGTCGGTGTTGTCGCCGATGATGGTTATGGAGTTCTTGTTGGCGCCCACGGTTCCGTCGGAACCATAGCCCCAGAATTTACAGCGAACGGTTCCGGCCGGCTCCGTTTCCAGAACTTTACCCACCGGAAGAGAAGTTCCCGCAACATCATCTTCAATGCCAACGGTAAAGCCGTGGAAACAGGGACCGTTGAGATGGTCATAGACCGCTTTGACCATGGCCGGGGTGAGTTCTTTGGAGGACAGACCGTAGCGACCACCGATGACCTGGATATTCCGTCCACAGAGAGCAGTCACCACGTCCAGATAGAGTGGTTCGCCGATGGCTCCGGGTTCCTTGGTCCTGTCGAGAACAGCGATTTTCTTGACCGTCTGGGGAATGAGAGACCGGAAAGCTTCCGCCTGGAACGGACGGTAGAGCCGGACTTTCACCAGCCCGACCTTATAACCATGTTTGTTAAGATAATCGATGGTCTCTTCGACAGTTTCGGCGCCCGAGCCCATGATGACGATCACCCGGTCGGCGTCTGGAGCGCCAAAATAATCAAACAGATGATACTGCCGGCCGGTAACTCTGGCCACCTTGTCCATATATTCCTGGACGATGGCTGGAGCAGCAGCGTAATATTTGTTTACGGTTTCCCGACCCTGAAAATAGACATCTGGGTTCTGGGCTCCCACCTTCATCATCGGTTTTTCTGGATTGAGAGCTCGTTTTCTGAAGTCTTCCAGGTACTCGGGTTCAAACAGCTCGGCCAGTGCTTCATAGGGAACAATTTCCACCTTCTGGACCTCGCTCGAGGTTCGGAAGCCGTCAAAGAAATGCAGGAAAGGCACCTTGCTCTTGAGGGTGGCCAGATGGCAGACGATGGACAGATCCATGATTTCCTGGACCGAGCCCGAACACAGGAGGGCAAAACCGGTGTTCCGGGCAGACATAGCGTCAGAATGGTCGCCAAAGATGGAAAGGGACTGGCAGGCTAAAGACCGGGCCGAGACATGAAAGACAGTTGGCAGCAGCTCGCCGGCGATCTTATGCATGTTGGGCAGCATCAGCATAAGTCCCTGAGAGGAGGTAAAGGTGGTTGTCAGGCAGCCGGCGCTCAGAGAACCATGAACGGCCCCGGCGGCTCCGGCTTCAGATTGCATTTCCACCACTTCCACCTTCTGTCCGAAGATATTCTTTCTTCCCTGGGCTGACCATTCATCGGCCATTTCGCCCATGGTTGAAGAAGGAGTAATCGGATAGATGGCGGCTACTTCAGAGTAGGCATAGGCCACATGAGCGGCCGCAGTATTACCATCGATTGCTTTGAATGTTTTAGCCATCATAACGCTCCTTGATTAAATTAAACAGAACATTATATCAGAATGCCGGAGACTATTTAATAAGGAACTGAATTTTATCCTTTCAGTTCAGTCCGACCTTCCAGAGCTTTTTTAATGGTCAGCTGATCGGCGAAATCAAGGTCGGCTCCTACCGGCAGACCCATGGCCAGCCTGGTTATTTTAACCGGCATGTCTCTCAGAACCTGACAGATGAGGGAAGCCGTGGCCTCCCCTTCTACCGTTGGATTGGTGGCAATGATGACTTCCCTGAACTGGCCGCTTTTGAGACGACTGACCAGCTTTTCCAGCCTGAGTTCGTCAGGTCCGATTCCCTTAATCGGAGACAGGGAACCCAGCAGAACATGATAGCGGCCGCTGAAGATACCGGTTTTTTCGATCGAGGCCACATTAAACGGTTCTTCCACAAGGCATAACTGCTCATCATTGCGGCGGGGGTCAGTGCAGAGCAAACAGGGATCGACGTCGGTGATATTATTGCAGACCGAACAGTAAAATATTTTATTCTTGACCTCAACGATAGCTCTGACCAGTTCGGCCGCTTCTTCGGCCGGAAGACCCAGCAGGTAAAAAGCCATTCGCTGGGCTGATTTCAGTCCGATGCCCGGAAATTTTCTCAGTTGTTCTATCAGGTCATGAAGCGGCCGGGCGTACTCAAACATCGAGCATCTCCCTCAGAATAGACCTGGAATCTTGAGACCGCCGGCCAGTCCGGACATCCTGGCCTGAACCTCGGCCTCGACTTTGGCCGCCGCTTCCCGGAAGGCTGAAACGATCAGATCCTGAAGCATTTCAACATCGTCCCGGTTGACTACCTCAGGTTCCAGCCGCACTTCCAGACAATTTTTGTGACCGTCCATGACTACGGTTACCATGCCGCCGCCACTCGATCCTTCGATCCTCATTTCGGCCAGCTCTTTCTGCAGTCTTTCCTGCATCTCCTGGGCGGCTTTCATCATTTTTTGCAACTCGGCTAAGTTTTTCATTGTCTTTCCTCAGCGTCTTTCGGGCCGGCTAAGGTTTTTCCGGTCCGGTTTTTTTCCTCACGGCCACCACCTGGCCTTTCAGCGAAGTCAGCAGGGCCCTAGCCTTCGGGTCTGCCAGCAGAGCCCGGGTTTCCTCGCTGTGGCTATTTTTATTGAGTGGTTCGGACTTTTCTTTGACCGAGGGCCCGGGACGGTTCAGGCTGGAAGCCCCGTTAGAGGTTCCCGCCTCTTCCAGTTTTAGTTCCAGGTTCTGACCGCCAATTTCGACCCAGAGGCGATTCAGATAGGACAGGTTCTGCTCTATCAGTTCGGCAAAGTGTTTTCGGTCTCGGGCATAAATCAGACGAAGTGTTCCCTTCACAACTTCCACCCGGTTGACCATTTTCATGATTGGGGCCAGGGCCGGTTTCTCTCTCATCACCCGAAAATAAAGCTCATCCGCCTTTTCCTGGTTGAAAATGGAGAATCCGTTCTTCCGGACCTGATTAAGGCTATTTTTTGACCGGTCGGTCGAAGGTGCCCGGACCGAATTTCCGCTGGCCATCTTGCCGGTGGTTGGAGCGGCTGAATACCCCGAATCAGGGGGCTTTCGTTCTGTAGGCCCGGCTTTAGACCCAGAGAGTTCTTCCAGTGCCTGTTCCAGCGGTTTGAGGTTTTTGAGATAGCAGAGTTTCATCAGCCAGGCTTCAAGAAATATTCTCGGCTGGGAAGAATAGCGAAGACCTGACTCTCCGTCCTGCAGGAGAAGAATGTAACGCAGCAATTCCTCGGGCTGAAAATCACCGGCCATTTCCCTTAGGTCCTTAATTTCCTCCGGCGACAGGAGGAGAAGCTCTGCCGGACGTGAGGAAACGCTTACCACCAGCAGATTGCGGAAATATTCAATCAGGCCGCTATAAAAGTGTCGCAGGTCTATTCCAGCCGAGACCAGTGATTCAACCAGCGTAAATATTTCTTCGCTCTTGCCCTCCAGAACCGAGCGGGCTAGATTTTCATACAGGCTGCGGTTGATTACCCCCAGGACTTCCTCGGTTTCCCGATCCTCAACCCGGGGGCCGCTGAAAGAGACCACCATGTCCAGCAGAGTCTCGGCATCACGCAGGCTGCCGTCGGCTGCTCCGGCAATCAGTTTAAGACTGTAAGGACTGAGGGCAATGTTTTCCTGTCTGGCTATGAACTGCAGGTGGTCAATTATCTGCTGGCTGGATAGTCTCTTAAAGACAAAATGCTGACAGCGGGAAGCGATGGTCCGGGGTACTTTGTGAAATTCAGTGGTGGCAAAAATAAAAACCGTTCTGCTCGGAGGCTCTTCCAGAGTCTTCAGTAAGGCATTGAAGGCATCGCGGCTGAGCTGATGAACCTCATCGATGATAATAACCCTGTAGCGGCTGTGCATGGGTTCATATTGAATGCTATCCCTCAGAGCTTTGACATCTTCTATCCCCCGGTTGGAAGCCCCGTCGATTTCTATAAAATCAAGCAGCGATTCTTCGTTGATCGCCCGGCACATCGGACACTCATTACAGGGTTCGGGAGCCGGGCCTTGTTCACAGTTCAGAGCTTTGGCCAGAATTCGGGCCACGGTGGTCTTGCCCACTCCCCTCATTCCCGAGAACAGGTAGGCATGGCCAATCCGATTTTCCTTTATGGCGTTCTGAATGGTCCTGACCACGGCCTCCTGACCCACAACCTCTCTGAATTGACGGGGGCGGTATTTTCTGGCCAGGACCAGATAGCCGGACTTGGTTTCTTCAGGTCTGGATGACATCGTTTTTGAGTTCTAATGAATCAGGCGTTATCTTACCACAACCGGCCTAAAATTCAAACCGGATAGGAGTCGCCGATAAAATTTCTGGCATTTTTGTTTAATCTAACGTATAAATTTTCTGAAAATGAAAACCCGAACTCAGGGGCTGTGGCTGGTCCATCTGGCCGTTTTATTTTTCGGCTTTCCCGGCGTGATAGGAAAAATTCTGCCGCTCAGCCCAATTCAGCTGACCTGGTTCCGGGTTTTCCTGGCCAGCCTGGGACTGCTGGGAGTTCTTCTTTTCCAGAAAATTAAGCCTGCGATTTCTGGTCCCGGGTCGGTAGTGCTTCTTGTGGTAGCCGGTTTTCTGCTGGCCTTTCACTGGACCGCTTTTTTCCGTTCAGTGCAAATTTCGACAGTAGCGGTGGGTTTGCTGTCATATTCCACCTTTCCGGTCTTTACGGTCTTTCTGGAGCCATTGATTTTAAGGACAGAGTTTAAAAGGTCATATTTACTTTTTGCCCTGGCCTGTTTTCTGGGTGTGGTCCTGATGGTGCCGGAATTCCGCCTGGACAATCAGATTTTTCTGGGAGTGCTCTGGGGAATATTATCTGGTTTATCCTTCGCTTTTCTGGCGATAATCAACCGGATTCTTTCGCCCGGACATTCCAGCCTGGTGCTGGCCTTTTACCAGGACAGTCTGGCCATGGTTTTCCTGCTGCCACTATTTCTGAAGGAACCGGGGCTTTCGCCTCTGGGAACCGGAAACTTTGCTTTGATTCTTTTTCTCGGCCTGGTCTGCACCGCCGGGGCTCACACTCTTTTCATCAGGGGGTTAAGGTTTTTGGAAGCCAGGCTTTCCAGCCTGATCAGTTCCCTGGAACCTGTTTACGGTATCATTTTCGGTTATTTATTTCTGAGGGAGATTCCATCGCTCAGGACTGTGGCCGGAGGCCTGTTGATTCTGATTTCTGTTGTTCTAATCTCCTGGAAAGGTTCTTGGCGCCGCTCCTGATTTTTCCCGGTTAGCGTTTTTCTTCATCCGCCTTCCGTTTCAGCTCTTCTTTCCGGAGAATCTTTTTTTCTTCAGCCTGTCTTTTCTGTAATTCCTGTTTTTCCTGTTCATGTTTTTTCTTCAGTTCATCCAGTCTGGCCTGGACTTCAAACTGCTTTTTCTGTCTTTCCTGTGGTGGAGCGTTTCTGGCTTCTTCTTCAGCCTGTTTTTTCAGGCGTTCCAGTTCCAGTTTTTGAGTCCTCTCCAGAAGGCTGCTTTCCTGGCGGTGTATAATTTCAACATTTTCCGGTTGCTGTTCCTCGGGCAGGCTTGCTCTCTGCTCCGCCTCTTCTCTTTTCAGCACCGTCTTCGGGGATGTCTGTTCCTGTTTTACCTGTGGCCGGTAGATTCTGACCTCATCAATTCCCTCCCCGGCTTCTTCGGGTCTTTTTACCTCCCGGACGCTTACTTTGGTCACCGGTCTGCGGGTCAACCTTTCAATTTCCTGAGGTGAAACGGCGTTGTTGATAATCATGTTGCGGTCTCTGATGGTGTATCTATCCCTGGCCACGGTATAATTTATTATGGTAATGTTTCTCTCGGGCGGCAGAATCCAGGCTCGCAGCTGATTCGAGTGAAACCGACGGCCTTCTATAAATATCCAGTAGTGGGCCGGCAGGTCGACTCTTCCCCACCTCAGGCCGAACCCGGGTACGAAATCCACGCCTGGAGGCAGTGGAGCCCAGCCTATGTACAGGTCGCCAAATCTCCATATTACCCAGGCCGGAGCCCAGACCACATCGGGTACCCAGAACCAGCCCAGACGATTATCCCAGCCCCAGCGACCATAATGGAAGGGAATCCAGCCCCAGGGATGATGGGAAATCCAGGTCCAGCCATAATCGGTGAAGACCCAGCGCCCGTGAGTATAAGGACGCCAGTGGCGGCCTACTCCCCTCGGAATCCAGACATACCCATAGGGATTATAATAAACCCAGTAGCCGTATCTGCCCAGGTAATCATAGATGTAGGAGATGGAAATTGCTCCGTAGATCGGCTCGGGCGGGCTGGGCGGTGTTTCATATGTACTTTGCCCCCGATTCCTCGCTTCATCGTAAGGAAGATACATGATACAGCTTGAGGCCAGAAAAATTATAGCCAGGATAAAACCAAGCTTCTTCATTGCGTCCTCCTGCTATTAATTTAGCAAGAAATATGCCGGTTGTCGTCCCTGGCCTGTCCGCTCAACCTGTTCAGAAACCGGTAACAGGGCGTCCACTTTTGGGGACACTCATATAAAATTAGGTTTTTTCCAGTCTCTTGAAAACCCTTTTAATTCTTCTGAAGGCCCAATCCAGTTCTTTTTTGCTGATAACAAGCGGAGGAGCAAATCTTATGACATGTTCGTGGGTCTCTTTGCAGAGCAGACCTTCCTTCATCAATTCTTCGCAATAGCGCCGGGCTCCGCCAGCTTCAGGACGGAGTTCTATGCCGATGAGCAATCCCCGGCCCCGGACTTCCTTAATTTTTCGACTCTTGATGGTTTTCAGTTTTTCCAGAAAATACGCACCTTTTTCTTCAGCGTTACGAACCAGGTTTTCTTCCTGAATAACCCTCAGGGCTTCCCGGGCTACGGCGCAGGCCAGAGGATTTCCGCCGAAAGTTGAACCGTGCTGTCCAGGTTTGATAACTTCCATAACCTCATTGGTCGAAAGAACTGCTGATATGGCGTAGCATCCGCCGCCCAGGGATTTACCGATAACCAGCAGGTCCGGCTTTATTCCTTCATATTCGCAGGCGAAGAGCTTACCGACCCGGCCCAGGCCGGTCTGGATCTCGTCGGCAATGAACAGCACATTGTTTCGTTGACAGATTTCCCGGGCTTTTTTCAGAAAACCTGCGGGCGGTATCAGAATTCCGGCTTCCGCCTGAATGGGTTCGACCAGAAAAGCCGCGGTGTTGGGGGTTATGGCCGACTCCAGTGCTGCTTCATCACCATAAGGAATGATCTTAAAGCCGGGAGTAAACGGCCCGAAATCCTGGCGATAGAGCGGTTCAGTTGAAAAGCTGATCACGGTAACGGTTCTTCCGTGAAAGTTATTGGCACAGGCAATTATTTCGGCCTGATCCTGAGGCACACCCTTTTTGAGGTAGGCCCATTTACGGGCAATCTTGATCGCCGTCTCCACCGCTTCCGCCCCGGAGTTCATCGGCAGAACTTTATCAAAACCGGTCAGGTCGCAGAGTTCTTTGGCCAGCAAAGGCCACTGGTCATTCCTGAAAGCCCTTGAGGTCAGGGTCAGTTTTTTGGCCTGTTTCTGCAAAGTCTTAACGATACGGGGATGGCAGTGTCCCTGATTTACAGCCGAATAAGCACTCAGGAAATCCAGATATTTTTTGCCCTCGACGTCCCACATCCAAATTCCCTTGGCCCGGTTGATAACCACATCCAGAGGATGGTAATTATGGGCTCCGTACATATCTTCCAGGACGATGTAATCTCTGTTTTGCATATTATTACTCCTTTTAATATTGATGGCGGAGAGGGCGGGATTCGAACCCGCGGTAAACCTTTTGGGCCTACACACGCTTTCCAAGCGTGCTCCTTAAACCACTCGGACACCTCTCCGCTGGTTAAAATTCTTCATTAGATTATCAGAATAAGATTCTTAAATCAATTGCCGTCGCTTCTGGTTTGCGGTTAAAAATCACGCCAGTAGATGGAAATAATGTCCTTGATTAAAGCTGCGGCCGCTCCCCTGGGGTCAGATTTGCCCCCGGTCAGAACTATGTAACCCATGCAATCGGTATAAAAGATTATTCCCTTGTTGCTTCCGTCGACCGCGGCCAGAGGATGGTCCGGATTGAGCAAGGCCAGACCCACTTCGACCTTCCAGGGGGCATCGGGTGTTTCCCGGCTGCAGCGACCGATGAGCTTTATCGTTTTGCCTATCCGGGCGGCTTTGGCCATTATTTCTTCGGTCAGTCCGTTTATCCCGTTGACTCTGGCTTCGGACAGTTTTATCTCAGTTCCCAGAACCCTGTTGGCGATTATCACCATCTTGGCCGCTGTATCCCAGCCTTCAATGTCCTGAACAGGGTTGGGTTCGGCAATTCCCTTTTCGCTGGCTTCCATCAGGGCTCGCGAGAAACTCAAACCATCGGCCATCCTGGTCAAAATATAGTTGGTGGTTCCATTCAGAATTCCCTCGATGGCCAGGATCTCAGCTCCGGCCAGAGAATGCAGGCCAACGTCCAGAGTGGGCAGGGCGGCCGCCGTGGCTCCACTGACCTTAAGAGCTACCTGATTCTTACGGGCTTCAGCATCCAGTTCCGAAGGGTAAACCACCAGGGCTCCTTTGCTGGCTGTAACCACATGCCAGCCTCTGGACAGGGCGGTCTTGATCAGACTGTAGCTCGGTTCCCCCGTGTTCAGATCTGAGGGTGTGCAGTCGACCACCACTCCGGACTTGAATTCATCAAGCAGGTCAACCAGGCTGAACGTCTGAACCCAGTTCGACAAATCGGTTTTGTCCCCGCCGCCTGCTTCGGCTTCTGAAACCATTTTCCTGGTACCAGAAAGCAGAACTGCTCCCGATCTTCTTATTATTGCTTTTAGTTCGAGAAATAAGCCATAGCGCTCCCGGCAATAGTCATATTTTTCTTGGAGCAGTTCGTAGAAAGCCCGACCCACCCGTCCAAACCCGACCAGAATAATGTTTACCTTTTGCATCCTTCCACCGGAACCTGTCAATTATCTAAATGGCGGAGAGGGCGGGATTCGAACCCGCGATTCCGGTTATTACCCGGAATAACGGTTTTCGAGACCGTCGCCTTCAACCACTCGGCCACCTCTCCACTTCCCTGTAATTTACTTTATCGTTAGCTGGTTTTCAACCACCATCCATTTTTTTCTGGACTGCCTTTTCAGGTGAAAAAAATCCTTCAACAACTGTCCGCATTCTTCCCGGCAGAGCCCGCCGCAGATTTCCGGACGGTGATTGGCTCTGGCCAGATCGAACTTCAACCGGGAAACAACCGCGCCGGCTTTGGGGTCTTCAGCGCCATAAACAAGTCTCCTGACCCGGGCCTGCACTATGGCTCCCAGGCACATGGGACAGGGTTCAACGGTCACATAAAGCGTCGAGCCCGGCAGCCGGTAATTGCCGGCTTTCCTGGCCGCTTTTCTCAGGACTAATATCTCGGCGTGGGCTGTCGGGTCGGTGCCGGATACCGGACGATTATGACCCCGAGCCAGAATCCTTCCCTCCTTTACCAGCACCGCTCCGACCGGCACCTCTCCCCTGACCGCAGCTTTCCTGGCTTCGGCCAGGGCCAGTCGCATAAAAAAGACATCATCAGCTTCGGGTTTCATTTTCACCGCACGATAATTTTAGAACTATCATCCAGCTGAGGCAAATATCTTCAGGGCCTGAAGTCCCGAATGTTTAATTATTATATTATCCATAATCCATTCTGAACGATTAAGACTGCTTTACTTACCACTTTCCTTCGGGTAGACTAAACCATGAGAGTAAAGTTTTGAAGACCGAACGCCTCAAATGCCTGATCTGCCAGCAGGAATTCAACTTCCGGCCCAATGATATTTTTTGTCCCGACTGCGGACAACCGGGGGTGTTTCCTGATTCCATAGCGGGAAATATTCAGATTGTAAATGAGGCCCGGACCTCTTTAGAAAAATTCGCCTCTTTCCTTCCTCTGAAGAAGGTCCGGCCTGAGTTGAGTCTGGGAGAAGGGCAGACTCCTCTTATTTCTCTGATCAACCTGGATAAGAGCTGCTGCCTTATGGCCAAACTGGAATCGGCCAACCCGACTTTGAGTTTCAAGGACCGCGGTTCAGCCCTGGTAGTTCAAAAAGCTCTGGAGCTGGGCTGCCCGGCTGTGGGCACGGTTTCGACCGGAAACATGGCCTCATCCACAGCAGCCTATGCCGCCCGGGCCGGACTGGATTGCCTGCTGTTGGTAAAAAAGGGCACCTCGGCTGCGGCCCTGCGGTCCTCAGCCCTTTTTAACCCGATAATAGTGGAAACCGGCGGGGATTACGGACAGCTTTTCCGGGAAAGCTACCGGCTGGGAAGAAATTTCGGCATCTATTTTGCTAATTCTGTAGACCCGATGCGAATCGAAGGTTACAAACTGACGGCCTTTGAGATCTGCCTGCAGCTCCGCCGGGCTCCCGCTTCTGTTTATGTGCCGGTCAGCTCCGGTGGGCACTTCATCGGCCTCTATAAAGGATTCCTCGAGATGAAACGGGCCGGTTATATCAAAGATATTCCGGTCATGGTTGGAGTTCAGGCTGCGGCCTGCGCTCCCATAGCCCTGGCCTTCGCTGAGGGGAAGGATAAGGTGAAGAAAATTCAGGCGTCTTTAACCATAGCCCATTCGATCTCTAATGCCGACCCCCCGGGCGGAAATCTCGTCTTGAAATTGGCCAGGGACTATAACGGCTGGCTGACGTCAGTTTCCGATGAAGAGATGCTGGAAGCCCAGAAGGAACTAGCTGTAAAAGAAGGCCTGTTCGTACAGCCGGAATCAGCTTCCACCCTGGCTGCCTTTCTTAAACTGCGTTCTCGTTTTGAGGGGACTTCGGTGTTGATTCTCACCGGGCAGGGATTGAAGGCCGCTCACCAGCCCGGGCTGGAGAGCATAAAGTATCAGGCAGCCGGAATTGATGAGTTGAGAGAATTTATCCGTTCCGTTTATAGCCAAAAATAAAAAAAATCTTATCGAGAGGAGGAACAATGCCAGGAGAATTCAAGACCGGCTGGTCCGGCTATGACCTTCCCAGAATCTCAGGCCGCTGGCTGAAGTATGGAGCGGTGGCGGTTCTGGTTATAATCCTGCTGGCCACTTCCATTTATCAGATCAAACCCGAAGAAATTGGAGTCATTCTGCGCTTCGGTCGGTTTGTCAGAACCGCCGAACCGGGATTGCATTTCAGACTGCCGCTGGGTATTGAAAAACTGACCAGGGTTCCGGTGCAGCGGCAGCTAAAACTGGAATTCGGCTACCGCACAGCCCGGCCGGGAGTCAAATCAGAATATTACGTGAACGAAGAAACCAGGAAAGAATCAATGATGCTAACCGGCGACCTGAATGTGGTCGTGGCCGAGTGGATCGTTCAGTACAAAATCAAAGACCCCTATAAATTCTTATTCAAGGTTCGTGACCCGGTGCAGACTTTCCGGGCGATGGCTGAGGCGGTTGTCAGACAGGTGGTGGGCGACGCTTCCGTTGATGAGGTCATTACCTTCGGCCGGGCCGACCTGGCCGCCGAGGCCATGACCGCACTGCAGAAGCTGGTTGATATTTATGAACTTGGACTGGAAATTAATCAGCTTATTTTCCAGGATGTCAACCCGCCCGACCCGGTTAAACCTTCATTCAATGAAGTCAACCAAGCCCTGCAGGAAAAAGAGAGGAAGATAAATGAAGCCTGGGCCGAATACAATCAGGAAATACCGAAAGCCCAGGGCGAGGCCGAACAGATGATCAGAGGAGCCGAGGGCTATGCCGCTGAACGGGTAAACAACGCCCGGGGAGATGCCGCCAGGTTCATTTCAATCTTCCGGGAGTATTCAAAAGCTCCGGCCGTCACCAGAAAAAGGCTTTACCTGGAGACGCTGTCCGAAGTCCTGGCTGGAATAGACAGGAAGATAGTAGTCGATGAAACACAGAAAAATCTTGTTCCCCTCCTGAATTTGGGCGAGGAGGTGAAAAAATGAAAGCTTCCACCATGAAAATACTCATTACCATTTTAATAATTATAGGTTTGCTGGCCCTGATAGACGGCGTTTACACAGTTTCTGAGACCAACCAGGTGATCATCACCCAGTTTGGTGAGCCGATCGGAGCAGCCGTAACCTCTCCGGGATTGCATTTTAAAATTCCCTTTATCCAGAAAGCCAATTACTTTGAAAAAAGGTGGCTGGAGTGGGACGGAGATGCTAACCAGATTCCGACCAGAGATAAGAAATATATCTGGGTAGATACTTACTGCCGCTGGCGGATCAGCGACCCCCTGGTCTTTTACCAGCGGGTTAAAGATGAAAGGGGTGCCCATTCCCGGCTGGATGATGTGGTTGACGGCGAAACCAGAAACGTCATTGCCAGTTATGATTTGATAGAAATCGTCCGCTCGACAAACCGCGAATTCAACCTGAGCGAAGAATCGGCTCTGCTCGATTATTCAGAAGTCCTTGGCAAAATTCAGGTTGGCCGGGACCGCATCGCCGGGATGATTCTGGACCGGGCTTCGAAAATCACTCCTGAATTCGGGGTTGAGCTAAAAGATGTCCGGATAAAGCGGGTCAATTACGTGGACGAAGTGCAGAAAAAAGTCTTTGACCGGATGATAGCCGAAAGACAGAGGATCGCTTCCAGATACCGCTCGGAAGGAGACGGCCGCAGCGCTGAAATCCGGGGCCAGAAAGAGCGGGAGCTAAAGATTATTACTTCTGAAGCTTACCGCAAGGCGCAGGAAATAAGGGGCCAGGCCGAAGCCGAAGCGACCAGAATTTACGCCCAGGCTTACAACCTTGACCCTGAATTCTACCAGTTCTTAAAAACCCTGGAGACCTACCGGGCAACGCTGGCCAGAAATACCTGGTTGATCCTGACCACCAACTCTGAGTTTCTTAAATACCTTAAATCGACCTCGCGTTAGCCGGATTAGGATTACGACAGTCTGGGACAATCAGGCCAGCAACCGGTTGGCGAAAGCGAAAAGAGCTGGAGAGCCGCCGGTATGGATAAAGAGCACCCGGTCCGAAACTTTGAGATATTTCTTGCCGGCCAGGTCAAACAGGCCGATCATGGCCTTGGCGGTATAAACAGGGTCCAGGACCAGGCCTTCTTTCTGGATAACCGTTTTTATCATGGCAACAACGTCGGGCGTAACCCGGCCATAACCTTCTCCCAGATAATCATCAAGAAGAATTATATCCCGGTCATCAAGATCTATCTTCAGCCCCAGAGTTTCTACCAGTTCCAGCGAAATTTTTTTGACCTGAGGCAGGAATTCTTCCTTTCTGTCTGAAACGCAGATGCCGACAATTCTGGTCTCGAGACCAAGGGCTCTGGCGCCGACTATCAGTCCGGCCTGGGTGGCGCCTGAACCTGAAGCCACTATCACATAATCAGGAGGACTTGAACTGGCTGTCTGTCTGGCTATCTCAATCATGTCCAGCATATAGGCCAGGGCTCCAAGCGGCCTTTTCATGTTACCTCCTGTCATCGAGCCGCCGACAGACACCAGGTATGGCTTACGTCCCTTTTTAGCTTCGAGCCGGGCCACTTCGGTCAGGAATCTGAAAGCCTGTTCCTGGTCGGAAGATTTTCCGCCGGCTTCAGTGCCGGCTACTATGATTTCGGCATCCAGGAGTTTTTCTATCAGGATATTACCCTGGTCAGGAGAAGATAAATCATAAGTTCTGAAGAGAGCCAGGACAGGTTTCAGACCAAACCTGCGGGCAGCCGCGGCCGTTTGCAGACACCAGTTCGATTGGAGGCTGCCCCAGGTAATGATGGTATCGGCTTCCTGGCTCAGGGCGTCAGCCAGAATGAATTCCAGTTTGCGTGATTTGTTTCCCCCGAAGGCCAGACCGGTCAGGTCGTCTCTCTTGACCAGTACTTCTTTCAGGCCAAGCTCTACGGCCAGGTTTTCCAGTCGGTACAGAGGTGTCGGCAGGCTGGTCAGTCTGACCCGCGGCCATTTGTTGATCAGTTCTTCCAGCTGGGCGGGAGTATAAACAGACATTTTTTCCTCCTGTTCAAGCAAGCGGCAGGGCTCTCATCGAGAAGCCAGTGCTCCCGGTTAGAGTCCTGACTAATCTGTCCTCAACTAATTGCCAGGATTCTTCTCAATTCCAGACATCAGGAAGAACCTTTACCCAACCGGAAACTTGCCTGCCGGCAGCTTCGACCACCACCCTGTATTCACCTTCCCGGATCGGGGTGTAGACATAAACCGGGTCGAGCTGGACCCGGTAGCCGGCAGAAGCCATCCTGGCCATCATCTGTTCTACCTGTTTTTTTTCTTCCGGGGTTCTTTCCCGACGGGCGGTCAGGTCCCAGAAAACCTGATTAATTCCGGCTCTGGTTGTACCCCTGAGCTCGTTGATCAGCATCTGGCCCTGGTAAATCTTTATCTTGACTTCGCCACTGACATCTGATTTCAGATAATAATTGATCGCTGCGGCTTGCGGTTCACTTTCGCCGTCGTAATTCAGGGTACTGGAATGGCTCGTTTCCTTATCCAGCCATCTAATTTTTGGCTCTGGTGTGAAAAGATAAAGCTCCCGGTTGAAAATTTCTGGAGTCATTTCCTGCAGCCAGGAGATGTCGGTAATGAATATTCCCCGGCCATGGGTGGCCACCACCAGATCATTTTCCCTCTGGTGCAGAACCAGGTCGTGCACGGGCTGGGTTGGCATGTTTCCCCTGAGTCTATGCCAGTTTTTTCCCGCATCCAGAGTGACATAGACTCCAAAATCGGTGCCGACAAATAGCAGCGCCGGGTTTTTATAGTCCTCCCGGATAACATTGACCGGCCCTTCGGGCAGATTTCCAGAGATGGAAGTCCAGGTCTGACCGTAATCCTCGGTCTTGAAAATATAGGGCCGGAAGTCGTCGTGCCGGAAGCCGGTAACAGTCAGGTAAGCAACGCCTGGGTTAAAATTGGAGGCAACAACACGGCTTATCCAGTAGCCGGGATGCCCCTTAATTTTATCGGTCAGTTTCTCCCAGTTCTTGCCGCCGTTCCTGGTAATCCAGACCTGTCCATCATCGGTCCCCACCCAGAGCAGACCTTCCATCAGGGGCGATTCGTCGATGGTGGTAATGGTGCAATACTGAATGTTACCGTCTCCTCCCTTGCCCTGGGGAAGCTTCTCCTTATCGTTGGTGGTGAGGTCCGGACTGATTTCAACCCAGTATTCGCCGCGGTAGGGAGATTTTAGCAGAATATTTGCTCCATGATAGATAACGTCGCTGTTATGTTTTGAGACCAGGATAGGGGCACACCAGTTCCAGCGCAGGTCTTCCCTCTGGTATCTGATTCCTTTCCTGTCGCCCGTCTGAAGGTCGATTCTCTGGATGGCTCCGAACTGAGATTCATTGTAAAGATAGCGACTGGTTTTCCAGTCAAAAACGTTATACATACCGTCCCCGCCCCCAACGGTCGACCAGTGTTCCAGTCGAATTGGCTTCCCCCCGGCTAGGGTGCTGGGACCGAGATGGGAGCCATTGTCCTGAGTGCCGCCGGCCACACGATATGGGTAGGAATTGTCAACGCCGACGGCGTAAAATTGAGCCAGAGGAAGAAAATCCGGGTGATACCAGGTCTTACCCCCGTCATAAGTGATACCCATTCCGTGATCATATCCCAGGAGCATATGGTTTGAATTTTCGGGGTTAATCCACAGAGCATGGTTATCACCGCCGAAGTTAAAAACTCGTCTACTCCAGGTCTTGCCCCCGTCCCTGGTGCCAAGGACAGATACGCTGAGAACATAAACCACTCTATCATCATTGGGGTCAACTACGATCTGACCATAATAATATCCAGGAGCTCCACCGATGCTCTGGCCATCCGGACTGATTTTTCTCCAGCTTTCGCCACCGTCATCCGAGCGATAAATCTCACCATCGATCATACCGCTGCTGGACAGTCCCCTGACGATCTCTCTGTACCTGTCTTCAGGGCTCATTCCTGGTTTGTTGGCGTTTTCTATACAGGCATAAACGATTTTCGGGTTCCGCAAATAGACAGCCAGGCCGATTCTGCCCAGAATCCCTCCTGGCAGGCCGATTTCCAGTTTTTTCCAGGTGAGGCCCCCGTCGGTTGTCTTGTAGATGCCGCTACCCGGACCACCCAGCTGATAATTCCAGGGTTTCCGCAACCGGTCGTAAGCAGCCGCATAAAGCGTGCCGGAATTTTCAGGGTCCATGGCCACATCTACTACACCCACGGTTCGATTATCGACCTTGACCTCCAGGACTTTCTTCCAGGTCTGGCCTCCGTCCGTCGTCTTATACAGCCCTCGATCCTCATTTTCAGAGTAAAGGTGCCCCAGTGCGGCCACATAGACCACATCCGGGTTAACCGGGTCGATTACGATTCTGCCTATGTGATGGGAATCTTTTAAGCCCATGTTTTTCCAGGTTTTACCCCCATCAACGCTTTTGTAAACCCCGTCACCCCAGTAAGTGGACCGGGAATTGTTAGCCTCCCCGGTGCCCACCCAGATGACCTCCGGGTTGGCGGGGTCAACTTCAATATCACCTATGGAAAAAACATTTTCCCGGTCAAAGATTGGCTCAAAAGTAATTCCATTGTTGACCGTTTTCCAGAGACCTCCAGAAGCGGTGGCGGCATAAAAAGTAAAAGGTTTCTGGCGGGGTACGGCAAAGTCCACAAAACGCCCGCTCTGTCTGGTAGGCCCGATAGACCGGTATTTTATGGCCGGCGAAAGACTGTCTCCCGGATTGACGTTAGCAGACAGTTTTTCTTTTTTCGGCTGCGCTTTCACCGGCATTAATCCGACCGATAGCATGGCTGCCAGCATTAAAGCCAGTACTTTTTTCTTGGTCACCAATAACCTCCTTGCTCTATAAAATTTTTAAGGGAGGCCGGTTCCAGGTTCAGGTCTCTTCCACCACCGAATAACCCAGGATCGAAGCCAGTTCAAAGGCCACTTTCTTGAGGTCTCCGTAAAAAGTCACCCGGTGCCATCCCCACCGATCCCACATAGTAAAGAGTTTTTCAAAATCCCCCAGGGGCTCGGCTACCAGTTTCGTCCGGCAGGCCCGGTCATCAAAAGAGTTGCCGACGGCCTTGGCCTGGTGCAGCAGGATAGCTTTTTTGTTCGCGTCAATTTCCAGGCTGGTGGTCAGATAACCGGCGGGCATAAGAGAGCGCACCGAGGCTCCCTGTCTGTCTTCCGAATGGGTCAGGATTTCAAAAGGATTGGAAGGACCATCGGGTCCGAAGACCCGGTTGGAGGCAACGCAGTGCGCATATATGATCTGCCGGCCGGCTATGTCCAATACCGGGTCAGAGATATACCCCGGGCGGCCCCCGGTCATCAACCCGAAAGCTACCATGGTGGCCGTTGACCTCAGGTCGGCTTCGCAGGCTCCGACCAATCCCTGGTTGTTGAGTTCAAAAAAGCCCAGGCAGGGATAAGCCTTGATATGCCCTCCGTAAAATCCCCCCAGACAGTTTATGGTGATAGCTCGGGCCTGGTGCTGATGCAGGAGCTCTCTCATCCCCAGGTACATGGAGGCAGAGTTTAAGAGTTCTGAAAATCTGACGCCCTGAACCAGGGATGCCCGTTTCCACCAGCTACGAGCTATTGCAGCAGCTTCCTCTCTATCAGCCCGTTGCCAGGCTGAGTTTAATTCCGCAAAGGGCAGATTTATAACCGGAATACCGGCTATCTCCTGATCTTCACCGCGGTTTTGGTCGCGGAAAAGAAGAATTGGCGAATGTTTCATCCGGTAAAAAGTCTCTTCCGCGGAAATGAGGTTTACCCGGTCGGGATAGCAGCTGAGATAACCCGGGGCCGGAGTCAGATTTTTTCTGACCTTTTCAATAAGGGCAGAAAAATCGCTGACCTCATTTTCAGTCCGGATTGTCTTAAAAACCCTGGCTGCTGCCACCAGGTGTTCCGGATCTGAAGAACAGATGAAGCCAAAGTTTTTTCGATCCTGCCGGATCAGGTCTGCTGTATATACCAGAAAACCGCCACTGCCGCCGTACAAGAAATCAATGTAGAGCACAGGTTTTCCGGTCTCGACCGCGGCCTGCACCACCCGGTTCCAGCAGTTCATCTGAAACACCAGATAGCCATCAATTTGTTTTTCCCGGTCGGCTTCCAGAATTGATACAGCTTCTTCCTGACTGCTGGCTGCAGAAACCAGAAAAGTAAATTCAGGCAGGCGTTTTTCAAGAATGGAGGCATATTTTTCCATGACCGGTCTGAAGTCATAACCGAGGTTTGGCCAGTCCGGCCGGTCCTGCACCGGACGGTGGAGGGCAAAGAGCAGTCGCAGCCTGGCTTCTTTCCTGACAGGAAGAGACGAAAGGTCAAGAAGAGCCACATTCTGGGCGGGACCAGATTTTAGACCGGGGCAAAAACAGCTGGCCGCGAACAAAGCACAGCGACCACAGCTTTTGAAGAAATCCCTCCTTCTAATCAACGAGTAGCTGGAAAGTAATCGACCGCTGGAGTTGCCTTTACTCATACGCTTATCCTTTCGAGCTTCTCAATCTGATGGCTCTTAAATTTAATCTGTTAGATTATAATTAACCATAAATGACGATACTTTCAGTCCAGAGTGTCTGTCAAGATAAAAATACCGGAAAAATGACATTTTTTGAAAAATATAGACTCAAAACGACTAAAAACATTGACATCTCTGGAATTTAGGCCTAATATCTAAAAAAATGTGGTTATTGACTGAAAATAAAATAGTTAAAAGAGCCGTCGGGATGGCTTCAGTATTTTTCTGCTTTTTTCTGATTTTTATGAGCAGTGCCCTTTTTCCCCAGCAGATAGCAGCAGAAAAAGACGGCCAGCAAATTGTGATCAGTGGAGAGCCTGACCGGATGGGACTTACACTCCTGCCCATCATTTACTATACTCCCGAAACCAGAATTGCTTTTGGCCTGGGCGGCCTTTTTACCTACCGCTTTGGCCTGATACTCAAGAAGGCCCGCCCCAGCACCATGTTCATCGGAGCCATCTATACCCAGCTCAAACAGTTTACCCTGCAAATAAAACCCGAAATTTATCTCAACAATAATTCTGTCTTTCTGGCCGGGAACTTCCTGGCTGAACGTTTTCCGACCAAGCTCTGGGGAATAGGTCCCGATACCACTGATGACTTGGAAGAAATCTATACTCCCCAGAGATTTCTGATGGAACTTGGCCTTCAAAAAAAGCTTGGCCGGGATTGGCCGCTTTATCTCGGGTTGAAATACCGTCTGGAAAGCACCAAGATAGTTGAGACCGAGCCCGGAAAACTGCTGGCCCAGAATCTGGTTACCGGAAGCCGCGGCGGTCTTCTTTCCGGGCCTGGACTCGCCGCCAGCTACGACAATCGCGATAATATTTTCTATCCGAATAATGGACTATATATTCAGGCGAATTTGAACTGGAATAACCATTTCTTTGGAAGCGATTATGATTTTTTGAGCTTCCAGCTGGACCTGCGCAATTACCATCAGGTTGGTAACGACCAGGTGCTGGCCATTCAGGCTCTGGCCGAAACCAGCACCGGCGATGTCCCCTTCTACCGTTTACCGCGCCTCGGCGGGGATTCTTTGCTTCGCGGTTTTTATAATGGCCGTTTTCGGGATTTGAACCTGGTGGCCTTTCAGGCCGAGTACCGCTTCCCGGTCTGGAAAAGACTGGGGGCAGTCATTTTTGGAGCCATGGGCAGCCTGGCTCAACGTTTTCGCGAAATTTCATTTGATAACCTGAAATATGCGGCCGGCCTGGGCCTGAGATTTAAGATCATACCCAAGGAGAATGCTAACCTCCGGGTGGATCTGGCTTTTGGACCCGGGACTTATGGAATCTATTTTAAGGCCGGCGAATCATTCTGAAATTTGTCTAAATTTCTGGTCCGGGGTAAACTGACTCGCCTCTCCGGGAAATTCACCCCTGAAATTTTCTATTTTATCTTAGCTCCTGCCCTGGCCGATCGCTCTTGTTGTTTTTCCTGGAGTCCGAAACCGTGAGAGATGCAGGACGTCGGGCAGACCTGTTCGCATTTAAGACATCTCACACATTGAGAGCTATCGGGATTCTTATAGATTTTGATATTTACCGGACAGGTTTTCTGGCAGGCATCGCAGACAATGCAGCTCTCCAGGTCGACCTTCATCCTGAAGGCGCTAACCCGGTTAAAGAAGCCCAGAATAGTTCCCAGCGGGCAGACCGTCCGGCAAAAAGGCCTCATCGATACCGCCATCCAGATGAGAAAAAGAACCAGCAACGATATTTTCCAGGCAAAAAGAAAACCGAGCTGGGCCCTGATGGCTGAATTCAGGGCCGAAAGGATCACTCCGGCCTCAAGGGTGCCGGCTGGACAGACCCATTTGCAGAACCATGGCCAGCCCAGGCCCGAAGAATCCACCACCAGCAATGGCAACAGCAATACCAGAAAAGCAAGAATCACATATCTAAGATAGGTCAGAAAAGTCGGAATTTGAATTTTGGGCAACGGAAGTTTATGGACAAGTTCCTGAAGAAAGCCAAAAGGACATAGCCAGCCGCAGGGCAGGCGCCCAGCCACTGTTCCCATCAGGCCCAGACTTCCGACGACATACAACCCGATTTTTTTCTGGCCGGTGCTCAGATTATACCTCATTGAGTTCATAGCGTTCTGCAGAGCCCCGACAGGACAGGCACCAACAGCCGCCGGGCAGGAATAGCAATTCAGGGCCGGTACACACAAACCTTTGGTCCCGGCCTGGCTGATATTTCCCCTGAGGAGAGAGAGAAAATCCAGGTTGAATCCCAGGGCGGCTGCGATTTGGAAGATTCTTCTTTTGCTTTCTGTTGTCAATCTTCTGGCTTTCATGGCTCAGCTTCCTATCCGATTCCGATACATTCAAGACAGACGGTGACCGCTTTCTTCCAGACGACCCTGAACTCTCCGCTCAACAAGCCCAGGACGATGAAGGCTAACGACAGAAATAGAAAACTAAAAAATATTAATTTTCTTTTGTTCTTCATGATCACCTCTGGCGGGTCTCAACAGGCAGGTCGTCCCGGTTACTCCATTCATTAAAACTTCCGTCATAGAGCCGCACCTTCGGGTAATTGAGAAGATACTTCAGGGTTAAATAGGTATGTGAGGCCATCAAGCCCTGACCGCAGGAAACTATTATGGTCTTGTCCGGGGTTATGTCCATAGCCCTGAGATTTTCAGCTATCATTTTGAGGTCTTTCCAGGTTCCGTCTTCCTTGAGAAAAGAAGCCCAGAAAATGTTAATCGCTCCAGGGATATGACCGTTTCTCTTCCAGTTGCCGCGTTCTCCCGAGAACAATTCAGCCGACCTGACATCCAGCAGAACTGTATTCCTCTGATCGCGGTTTCTTACCTGTTCCAGCGTTGCCCGGACCGATTCGTCCGGGTTGACCTTCTGACCATAAACGGCTCGGCTCAGCCCGGGGTAATCGCGGGAAACTGGTCTGTTTTCATTCTTCCAGCGGTTAAAACCACCATCAAGAATAGCCCAGCCCGGATGCTTGATGTAATCAAGGACCCAGGCCAGGTAGGTTGCCCGGTAATTATTAATCTCGGTATAGATGATTATGGTCGTCTTGTAACTGATTCCCATTTCTTCAAGCAATCTGACCAGAGCTTCAACCGGAATAAGACGTCCGGGAACCCCATTCTGGGGCCAGCGCAGGGCGGTCTCGTCCAGATAAACAGCTCCCGGTATATGTCCGGACCAGTAATCTCTGATATCGGCTCTCATATCTACGACTCTCAGGCCGGGCTGATTAAGGTTGGCCTGAAGCCAGTCTCCCGATACCAGGCGCTGATTGAGGGGGGATTGTGCTTGCAGGGCAACACAAAAAATCAGGCTCAGGGCACAAAAACCTACCAGCCGGTTTGAACTTCTAATTAATCTTTTCATTTTTGTCTTTCCTTTTTGCTGAATTAATTCTAACTGACCAGCACCTTTTCCTGTCAATCAACTTTACTCCAGGGAAAACAGGTTATTCTTAACCTGGCGCAACCCATCGGAACCAGCCTGATGGTGGTTGCAGGTTGACTGGAAACAACCGGACTGGCCGGAACCTTGCCTACCATGCGGCCCTCTTCTTTCCACTCGGGGAGCCTCCTGGCCCGGGCTTCAAGAACCAGCGGAGCCGATTCCAGGGAAAATGGTTGATAACCAACTGCCCTCTTCTCGATAACTCTTATGTCCGCGGCAGGAATCTTTGGATCCAGCAGCAGGGCATAATTCCAGGGAGAAGCGGGCAGCACTTCCCAGGCCGGCCAGTCTTCGTTGCCGCCCGCCTTTTTCCATTCTTCCCTGATTTCCAGAGAATACCAGAGAGGACCCCTCTTAATAGAAGCGGCCTGCCCCGAGCCGCTCCAGAACTGAACCCTGACCGGTTCTTCGAATGCGATGGAGACCCGGTCGCCGTACTTCCAGGTGCGGTCAATGACCGCAAATTCTCCCGGGGCCTTAATTTCCTGGGGCCGCGTTCCGTTAACTGTAATAAAAGTCCTTTCTGCCCATCCAGGAATTCTCAGATAAAGCGGAAAAGGAACCGGCTCGTCGGTATAGACCGTCAGCTCAATCCGGCCATCAAAAGGATAGTCCGTGTCCTGAACAATCCTCACGACTTTGCCCTGGTTGCCAGCTCTGAAATTAACCATTGATGGTCCGTAAAAAACGGCGGCCAGTCCCTGGTCGGAAGTTGCCAGCCAGAGATGCTCAACATAGTATGGCCAGCCAAAGGCTACATTGTGCTGGCAGCATCGGTACTTCCAGGGGTCAAATGACAGGAGGATACCGGAGTTCTGGAAATCATGTTCACCGCTGCTGTCACAGGAAATGAGATTGGCAGCCGTCAGGTAATGCAGGGCTTTTAAGTCCGGCGTCATAGCCGCCGGCAGTGAATTAACAGCAATTTCTTCGGCCCGGTCTGCATAAATCACCTCTCCTGTTATTTTGAGAAGCGATTCAAAGCTATTCATAAATTCCACCATGGTGCATGTTTCTGCCCCCTGCCTCGGGTCGTTGTATCCCGGCCGGATATTCTCATCTGCCCCGAACATTCCACCCGGCTGTTGCCCGTAGGCATCCCTGACCTGCTTATAATTTCTCTCCACTGCCTCCAGCAGTTTCCGGTCTCCCGTTTGCTGGAAATAAACTCCCGGATACCTTAGGCCCATGGCAATATTGACACCATGATAGAAAGAGCTCTCTTCCCAGTTTCGGTCACGTTCTGGTGTCAGCACCGGGGAAGCCCAATCAGCAGTCCGCCGATATATCCTGTGGCCCAGGTCCAGAAGCCATTTTTCTCCGGTCCGGTTATACAGCCAGTAAATGCTTTCTAGATTTTCGCCGCCCCGGAGCTTCTGCCAGCTCCCCGGCAGAAGTTTTTCTTCGGGCAGGTTGAATTGATAACGGAAATAGGCCAGCATGAAATCGAGCACCCTTTGATCTCCGCTGAATTCATAGTAATTCTGGAGGCAGTTAAGGGCCACCATATTCGGCCAGAGATCATTGTTTTCTCTGTTTTCCACAGGACCAAAGTAACCATCCGGCTGCTGGCTTTTCAATATGGCTTCAATCCATTTGCGGGCGGTGGAAATCATTTCCGGGTCTCTGAGAAGAGAGGCCAGAACGCCATAACCCTTGAGCCAGTATGGCATCTCCTCCCAGCCGCGTCCTTTTAAGGTCAGCCAGCCTGAATCAGATTGAAGAAACCGTGATATCTCGCTCAGGCGTCCGGTCAGGCCAGCAGCCATGAGCCGCAGCTGACTCAGAAGCCAGCCCCTGGCTTCTATCTGGCCGAAAGAGAGCTTTATTAAAGGATTGGCCCGCAGGGGTAGCCTGTTGCCCGGATAATGAGTATTAATTCTATCGACAGGTGGGGTCTTGGCAGTCCTGATTTCGTTCACCGTCTGTCCTCCAGCTATACTTGTTACGGATAAGATAACGAGAATCATAACTGATAACAGGAAGCTCCTGTTCATAGCCTTCTCCTCTTTTACATTTAACCACAAATGAACCATCTTTACTAATTTCGTCGGGACCGGGGTTTATCGGACCGGCGGAGAAATTATATGATTCAAATCTGAACTTCATATATTTTTTTCATTTTTCCAAAACGTAAATCGGGATTAAAAACATAGGCGTAAAGATTGATGCTCCGGAAGTACGGGAAAAATCTGCTGCCGAAAAGACAGCTCTGAGAATAATAACCCTTATTCCATTCAATAACCCCGACCATTCCCTGCCCGGCCAGATAATTCAGTAAACAATTCACGACTTCTTTTTTTTCCTCTGAATTCAGCAGCTCCAGATGCAGGTGGTTCAACCAGGCCCAGCGTTCGACACTTTTTCCAAGATGCTCGTGTTCCAGATAATTGATCAGACCGACGAGTTGTCCCCCTTTTCTGAGGGCGAGCGTTGAGGAGACCCCGGGATACATTATTTCCCTTTTCAATTCTTCTGGTCCGTTCCAGATTCTGGCCAGATCCACCCGGTCACTGTAGGAATTGAGGAGTTTAACGGCTTCTGGAAGGTCAGTCTGGCTAAATTCTTCAAGGCTCAGGCCTTCGGGCAGGCGGGAGGCCGGAAGCTTATCAGCCCCCCAGAGTTTTATGGCCATTTTTTCCCAGCCCTTGAGGCTTTCGGAATAACTGACCTTTTTCATGTCCAGGACCCGACCGAGGACAAACATCTTTTTGAGATACTGCAGTGGATGCCCTTCCATCTTGAATTTTTCTATCAACTGTGATGAACGATGCCCTGATTCAAGATAAAGCAGAGCGAAATCGTAGCGGGTTATTTCCTGATTGATTCTGACTGCTTCTTTTATAATTGCTCGGGCCAGGCCCTTTCTGGCCAGTTCCCTGCGACTGACCAGGAGGCAGCTGAGAATGGCCCGGAAATTCTGGCCGCGATAGTAAAAGGTCCGGGGAACATTGGCCAGGAAGGCCAGGATCTCCCCTTCCTTATAGGCAGCTATAAAATGTCGGGAATCAGGAGCCAGCTCCATCAGGTATCTGACAAACTCGGGTCGGTACAGATTGGGAAAAGATGAAATTCCGTATTCATCTCTCCAGGAGCTATGGGCCATTCTTTCCAGGGCTTCCAAATCACCATGAAAAGGTTCGATGACAACCCCGGCAAGGTTTGTTAACTCCGACATCTGACTCTCCTTTCAATTAAATTCATCCGGGAATATAAAATCAATCTGTCGGTTATCCACCTCGGCTTTCGGAGCCAATTATTTAGATAGATTCGATTATATTAAATTTTATAGGCTGTCTGAATCAATTTAATTCTGGTCAGGGGCGCTTTTTGCGGGCCAGGGCCCGGAATAAAATATTCTTCAGTATTTAATTCTTAAAAACTGTTGTGCTATAATGCCTCTCTTAAATTTTGGCGATCCAGTATATCCTGGTTCCAGTCATTCTTGATTAAAGGAGTCTCCTTTGATCGATAATCGCCTCTATAAACATCCTATTCTGCCAGTCGAAGACAGGCCCTTATTTACTTTTTATTTCCGCGGCCAGGAGCTCAGAGCCAGGGCGGGTGAAACCATTGCCTCGGCCCTGTTCGCCAATGGCATCAGGATTTTCAGCTACCATCACAAGGATGGAGCTCCTCAAGGAATTTTCTGTGCCAACGGCCAATGCGCTCAGTGTCTGGTGCTGGCCGACGGCTTCCCGGTAAAGTCCTGCATGGAATTAATAAAACCGGGAATGAAGATTGAACCGGTGGTGGGACGGCCAGAGCTGCCGCCAGTCGACCCGGAGGCAACTCTTGACCTCAAGCCGGTGGAAGAAATTGATGTTTCGGTGCTGATAATCGGCGGAGGCCCGGCCGGGCTGTCTGCCGCCATTGAACTCGGCCAGCGAGGGGTGGACTGCCTGCTGGTGGATGACAAACACCGGCTGGGAGGAAAACTGGTTCTCCAGACCCATCGTTTCTTCGGGTCAGTGGAGGCTGTTTATGCCGGCACCAGAGGAATTGATATTGCCACCAAACTGGAAAACGAGGTGCGGCGCTATCCGCAGGTAGGAATCTGGCTTCAGAGCACAGCACTGGCGGTTTTCAGCGATAAGAAAGTCGGAATTCTCAAGGAAAACAGAAAATACGCCCTGGTCAAACCGAAGATTTTGCTGGTGGCGGCCGGAGCCAGGGAAAAATCATTGGCTTTCCCGGGAAATGACCTGCCGGGAGTCTACGGGGCCGGAGCTTTTCAGACACTGGTCAATCGCGACCTGGTTAAACCCACTGAAAAACTATTTATAGTCGGGGGCGGCAACGTAGGGTTGATCGCCGGCTACCATGCTCTCCAGGCCGGTATCAAGGTAGTGGGCCTGGTGGAAGTGATGCCCGAAGTTGGCGGCTATAAGGTTCACAAAGACAAGCTGGCCAGGCTGGGCGTTCCCGTTCTGACTTCCCATACCATTCTGAGTGCCAACGGAAAAGATTGTGTCGAATCAGTAACCATAGCCCGGGTCGATGAAAAATTCCGACCTGTTCCTGGCACTGAACGAACTCTCAACTGCGACACCGTCCTGATCGCGGTTGGACTTGACCCGGTCAACGAATTTTATCTTAAAGCCCGGGAATTTGGCCTTCCGGTTTATGCGGCCGGCGACGCCGAAGAAATAGCCGAAGCCTCGGCCGCCATATTTTCAGGCAAAATACGGGGGCTGGAGATTGCCAGAGAGCTGGGCGTCGTTCAGGCTGAAATTCAGGAAGACTGGTACCGGACGGCTGAGATCTTGAAATCCAGACCCGGTCCCACCTATCCAGAGCATTACCTGGAAAAAGAAGAAGGAGTGTTTCCGGTTATTCACTGCCTCCAGGAAATTCCCTGCGATCCCTGTTCGGCTGTCTGCCCCAGGAAGTTGATTGAAGTCGACCGCAGCGATGTCCGTAAGCTGCCTTTATTTTATGAAGAAAAAGAAGGCAAAGGATGCAGTGGCTGCGAACGCTGCGTGGTTTTCTGTCCCGGTCTGGCCATAACCCTGGTTGATTACCGCCGGAACCCGGAATTTCCTGAAGTTACCATTCCCTTTGAATTCTTAAAAGAAATCATCAATCCCGGAGATGAGGTTTCGGTGGTTGATATTTCCGGACAGGAACTGGCCAGGAGCCGGGTGACTTCTGTCAAATCCATCAAGGGCAACGACCGGACGATTCTGGTCAAGGTCCAGGTCCCCAGAGCAGTGGCCAAGAAAGTCAGCGGACTGAAACTGCAACCGGAAATTACCGAAATTGAAGGAAAATATCAGGAAAGAATTCCCGACGAAGCGATCATCTGCCGCTGCGAAAGAGTCACCGCCGGAGAAATCCGGAAATTGATCAAAGATGGTATCAGGGATATAAACGAGATCAAGACCATAACCAGAGCTGGCATGGGGCCCTGCGGGGCCAAGACCTGCACTCCGCTGGTTCATCGCCTGTTCCGCGAGGAAGGCGTTCCCGAGAGTGAAATTGTCGACCAGCCGAAGCGGCCGCTGTTCATAGAGGTGCCGCTGGGATTGTTTGCCGGTCTGGAAAGAGGAAAGGAGTCCGGGAATGAGCCGCGCTGATTACGATGTCATCATAATCGGAGCCGGCAGTGTTGGCACCCCGGCTGCCCTGTTCCTGGCCAGGAAGGGATTCAGGGTGCTGGTGATCGACCGTAACCCCAGTCCCGGCCAGAGTTCCAACAAGAGAGCGATCGGCGGCTTAAGGGCCACCCATTCCGACCCGGCCAAAATCAAACTTGGCCTGCGCAGCCTTAAGATTTTTTCTACCTGGAAAGAAACTTACGGTGATGAGATTGAATGGCATCAGGGTGGCTATTGCTTTGTTGCCTATCGGGAAGAAGAAGAAAAGACGCTTAAAGAAGTCTTGCCCCTTCAAAAAAGACACGGCCTGAAGATTGACTGGCTGGAAGCAGAGGAACTGCGAAAATTGATTCCCGACCTTAATCCCCGCGGGCTTAGTGGCGGAACTTTTTCCCCCGAAGACGGTCATGCCTCTCCTCTGCTGGCGGTGGAAGCTTTCTACCGCCAGGCCAGGAACTCCGGTGCTCAATTCCGATTCAGGGAAAATGTCACCGGCCTGATAATTGAAAATGGAAAGATCAGCGGGGTGGTAACCGATTCCGGGAAATATGAAGCTGGAGTGGTCATTAATGCTGCCGGGGCCTGGGCCGCGGAGGTAGCCAGGCTGGCCGGAATGGAAATTCCGGTCAACCCGGATTCACATGAAGCGGCCGTCACCGAACCGGTCCAGAGATTTTTTGAGCCTATGGTAGTCGATATCCGGCCGGTCAAAGGTTCAGCCAACTATTATTTTTACCAGCATGCGACCGGCCAGATCATCTTCTGCATTACGCCCAGCCCCAGCATCTGGGGTTTTGATGAAAGGGAGACCAGCGACTTTCTGCCGATGGTTTCCAGGAGGATGATTGAACTGATGCCCAGACTTCAGAATATTAGGGTCAGGCGAACCTGGCGCGGACTTTATCCCATGACGCCGGACGGCTTCCCCATCGTCGGCTGGTCAAGAGAAGTTCAGGGGCTTCTGCTGGCCGTCGGTATGTGCGGCCAGGGCTTCATGCTGGGCCCCGGCGTGGCTGAGCTGCTGACCAGGCTGGTTTCCGGTCAGCCTGGACCCGACGACGAAGAAATTCTATCCTATCTCTCACCCTACAGAAGTTTTGTCAGCGAAGAAAAGCTTAAATAGAAATACGGCCGGAAAGGTTATCTGAGGATCAACTGCCGGCCCTCGGCCTCGACCACCCGGAGTGGGTAATCAAAAAGAGCCTCCAGCAGTTGGGCATTGAATATTTCTCTGGCTGGACCGGCTGCCAGAATCCGACCCTTTTTTATCATGACCAGAAAATCGGCCAGCCTCGGTATCAGGTCGATGCTGTGAACTGAAGTAATAATCGTCCTGTCCTGGTCTTCGGCCAGCTTTCGCAGCAGATTGATTATTTCCATTTCATGTCTCAGGTCGAGGAAAGTGGTCGGCTCATCCAGAAGAATTATTCTGGAATCCTGGGCCAGGGCTCTGGCTATCAATATTATTCTTCTTTCGCCGCTGCTGAGCTCCTGCAATTTCCGGCGGGCCAGAGCTTCCAGACCCAGGTAGGAAATGACTTCTTCCGTTTTCTCATAATCAGCTTTGGCCGGCGGTGAAAAAATATTCAGATAGCCACTCCGTCCCAGCAGGATATAATCAAACACCCGGAAATTGAAGCCGGCTTCGTGTTCCTGGGGCACATAGCTGACCAGCCTGGCCCTTTCCAGTCCTCTGAGACTGGAAAGTTCCCGACCATCCAAGAAAATTGAACCGGCGGCCGGTCTGGTCAATCCGGCCAGAGTCCGGAGCAGCGTTGATTTGCCGGCTCCGTTGGGTCCGATCAGCACTGATACCCTGCTGGCGGCAAAAAGCAGACTGTCGACGCTGAGCTCGAAGTTTTCATACTTGAGCTTAAGTTGTTCCACCCTGATCTGCATTTGCTAACTCCAGCTGGCTTTGCCCCTTTTGATTAAAAATAGAAAAAAAGGAATCCCGACCAGGCTGGTCAGGATCCCAACCGGAAATTCAAAGGGCGACAGGGTCCTGATCAGGTCGTCGGCCAGCAACATCAGACTGGCCCCGAAACCGGCCGAGACCGGTAGGACCAGTCGGTTGTCGGCCCCGACCAGCCCCCGGACGGCGTGGGGCACAATGAGACCCACCCAGCCTATTATGCCGGCAATGGACACCACCGCTGATGTTATTAGCGTGGTCAGACAGATGATAAGAATCCGCTCTCTTTTAACTGCCAGGCCAAGAGAGCTGGCTTCATCGTCGCTCAGACTCAGGGCATTTATCCGCCAGCCCATTTTCAGAAGCAGGGCCAGACCGGCCAGAATTAGAGGAGCTGACCACAGAAGGTCAGGCCAGGTGGCCTGGGAAAAGCTGCCCAGAAGCCAGAAAAAGAGGGCCTGGAGGGCATAGGGACTGGCCACAAATTCCAGCGCTGAAAGAAGGGCTTGAAAAAGAGCGGAAACGATTATTCCTGTTAACAAAACTGCCACCAGGGTATTCCTGGCTCCTCCGGAGATTGTCAGAACCAGGGCAACAGCCAGCAGGCCGCAGACAAAGGCCAGAACCTGGGGAGGGAAATTCCGGCTCAAGAGGACCAGAGAAGCGGCAGCCCCGAAGCCGGCTCCGAAGGAAACACCCAGGATGTATTCATTGACCAGAGGATTTCTGAAAAGAGACTGAAGGGAAGCTCCGGAAACCGAAAAGGCGGCTCCGGCCAGAAGGGCCAGAATCACCCTTGGCAACCTGATATTGAGGACAATATTGGCCATCGGGCTGGCCAGCAGGGCAGAAGGGCCCCCTGAAATTCTGGCCAGTAGAATTTCCAGTACTTCTCGCAGTGAAATTTTTAGGGTGCCAAGACTTAAGGAAATTAATAGCAGGACCAGCGGAAACAGGATAGCGGTATGCAGAATGGCCCTTTTTCTATTCTTTATACTTAAACCAATCATAAGCTTTTATTTTAGCACACAGCTTCTGGAACAGTCCCGGGCGTCCGTAAAAGAAGGTGAAGATTTCATCGCCAGCCGCCAGAATGACCCGGGCGTCCGGAGGGTCTCCATGAAGCAATTCGGAAAGATAAAGACATTCTACCAGCACCAGGGCGGGATCCCACCAGTACCAGAACCCAAAAGTATAATAAACCCTTTTTTCTCGAACCGCCCTTATCGTCCGCAGCCTCGAGTCCGCGAGAACCGTCTCCACCGTCACCGCCCTTTCTTCCGGAGGGTAGTTGCCCTGAACCAGGATTATTTCGGGGTCAAGTGAGAGCAGGGTTTCCAGGTTGAGCAGCGTGGTGTCCGAACCCGGGTAAATGCTCCGGAAACGACTGGCCAGGTTTCGCCCGCCGGCCAGGTCAACCGGTTCATAATAAACGGGAGAGCGCAGCAGCGAACCCCAGAAACATAGATAGACGAGCGGTCTTTTCCCGGCGGAAATTTGAGCTGTCCTGACTTTGATTTCAGCCAGCCGGGAACGCAGGTAATCGTTCAGGACCTGACCGCGCTTCTCATTTCCCGTAATTCTTGCCAGTATCTCAATCTCTGCCAGCAGGTCATCGATTCTGCCGGCTGCGCTCAGGCTGACGATCGGACAGGTTAATTTCCGGCTGAGGTTTCTGGACAGGAAAAATTCTGATGGAGATAGAAGAACCAGGTCTGGCTCCAGTTCAAGTATTTTTTCTACTCTGGCGTCCTCACCGCTGATTGAAACCACGGGCAGGTTGATAATGCCGGGAAAGATAATGGGCAGCAGATGGTCATAACGGTGTGAGAAGCGGTCGACCGCCACCACTTTTTCCTGCTGCCCCAGCGCCACCAGAATTCTGAGCAGTTCGGGCTGGAGACAGACTATCCTTTCCACTCTGGCCTGTATCTTAATCTGGCGGCCCAGACTGTCTTTAATCTTAATTTGAGGCGGGAGTGAAGCGAAAATTCCAGGCGCAACAATAAGGATAGTAAGCAACAAAAATAATAGAGACCGTTTTCCGACTGTCATTCTGATTCCCTGCTTTTATATGTGATTTTGCGAACTATCTGGGTCTTATCTGGGCTTAGTTTCCAGAGCCGACAGCAATTTTTCAACCGCGGGAATTAGGGCCAGCTGGCATTCGGCCCGGGGGTTTTTAATCTCGGCCAGCAAAGTCTTCTGTTTCTCCAGCCATTTATCTCCGGGCCGTGTTTTCGAAGCCAGATATGATAGAGCCGCTGCTCCCATGGAAACCAGCTCGTTCAGGTTTTCGGCCAGCGGTTTGACTTCTCTCAGGGCCGGAATCCTTTCGCTGAGGGCCGACACCTGAACAGCAGCTGCGGCCAGCTGGCTGAAACTATTTTTTAACTTCTTTTCCTGCTCTGAATCTCTATTGGAGATAAACTCCTGAGCCAGCGAGGTGATCTCTCTGCCCTCAAGCGACTCTGGAAAGCAGGTGTCGACAAACCTGGTCAGGGGAACAAGCGAAGTATACTTTCGCCCCTGGCTGTGGCGGGTATATCCCTTGACCGGCTCGGCTATCCTGGCCAGAGTCTTGAGGGCGGACATCTCGGCCGAGCTGACCGGGCCACCGGCTGCCACCAGCCGTCTCAACATCATGTCCTGATTCCTCAGATGCTGTACCCCGTTTTCTTCGAGCTGAATGCTTATGATTGATAAGCGGTGGTACATATCATCCACATCACGGATTTCCTGTGGAGACCAGAGCCTTTCGGCAATGGCCGCAGTCCGGGGCCAGATCCTGGAATCAACCGTTTCGGGAGAAACCAGTTCTGCCCACATGGTGGCTTCTCCCCCGAGAATCAGTTGCTTTTCAGCCGCAGTCAGAGGCGAATCGGGCGGAACAGGGTCATTGAGATAATGCCTCTCGGCAGTTTCACACAGGTCGATGTAATACCCGTTGGACAGAAGACCCTGGTATCCCCTTCTGGCTCCCTCAACCAGGGCCTGGGTTCCCCGCCAGGACTGAATGACGATATCCTTCGGAAGTCCGGGCTGGTAAATCTCGTCCCAGCCAACCATTTTTTTATGGTACCGGGTCAGGATCTTGAGAATTTCCTTATTAAAGTAGGCCTGAAGAGCATGATTGCCGTCCAGGTTATGTTTTTTCATAAAAGCCTGAATCTGCGGATTTTCCTTCCAGTGAACGGCTTCCACTTCATCGCCTCCGATGTGCAGGTAGGGGTCCGGAAAGAGAGAAGCCATTTCCCGGAAGAAGCGGTCAAAAAATTTATAGATTCCTGGATGAGCCGGGTTAAAGACCGGATGAAAAACACCAAAACCACGCTCGATGCGGTAGGGTCCGGGAGCGCTGGCATATTCCGGATAACCGACGAACCAGCTGGTGGAATGACCGGGAATATCGAATTCGGGCATCACCCTGATTCCCAGGTCGGAAGCAAAGCCTATAATTTCTCGAATTTGCTCCTGAGTATAATAAAGCCCGTCCGAGCCCAGCAGATGAAGCCTGGGGAAAGTCCGGCTTTCAACCCGGAAACCCTGGTCCTCGCTCAGATGCCAGTGGAGAACATTGAGCTTGACCGCGGACATGGCCAGCAGGTTTCTCTTTACGACTTCCAGTGGCATGAAATGCCGGCAGGAGTCTATCAGCAATCCTCTCCAGGTGAAGCGGGGACGATCCTCGATCCGACCACAGGGGAAATAATATCCCTGGTCGTCGGCCGAAAGAAGCTGCAGGAGCGTTTCCAGGCCCCGGAGTATACCCAGCTCGGTCGGAGCCTGAAGCTCAATTCTATCTTTTTTGACTTCAAGAAGGTAGGATTCGTCCTCATTGGGAACAAGCTGGCCGGCTCTTTCAAATTTATAAAAGAGCTGCCTGTCCGGTCCGGCAGCCTGGTCAGCCAGGAAATCCTGTTCCAGGAATAATCCTGTCCTTCCACTCAGCCTGAACATGAACCTGGCTACTGCCTTGAACACCCGGCCTCCGGGCTGATCCTGGCCGCCAGCCGAGAATTTTTCATCAATCCGGAATTTATCCGGCCCCAACTGGATGCTGGCCGGATGAGGCATCAGGGGCGGAATCTGGATGCCGGTTCTGGAAGAGCCAGCAATCTTAGCTTCGGTAATCGGGGACAGGAAAATTATCGTGGCCAGGAATATGGTTGAGAATCGGGCCATGGCCATCAGTTTCTTTTTAAGAAAAGCGCACATCTTCTTTCTCCTTGGTAATTTTCTCGCCTTCCGAACAAACCAGCCATCCGGCAGCAGGAGCCAAACGGGCTCCCGCCACCGGATTTATAACCACTCAAATCAGGCTCTTATTTATATAACGGGTCAGGGCTGACCTTGATTGTCCGGTTCATTACCTCCTGACCGTCGACAACCAGGCTGACTTTATAGATACCGGGTTCAACCAGTCTGGCGCCCATGCGGCCGAAACCGAACTGACCGGGGGGTCGGGTGCTTCGACGGTTCAGACCCCAGAAAACTCTCTGCAGGCCGGGAGACACCGAGCCATTTATTTCCTGAACCACCTCCCCTCCAAAATCCTTGATTACCAGGGTTAGCTTGGAAGCTTTGTTTTTCAGGTAGTAATAGATGTTCACACCCACCGGAGGATTGGGAGCGCTGGCAAATTCGCCGTAGGACTGACCGCGGCGGTCGAGCATCTGCCACAGGATGCCTTCCTTAATTTCAAACAGGTAAGCATTCTTATTAAGATTGTCCGCTGTAAATTCCTTGAAGGGATAAATATCGGTTACATAAATTCCGCGGCCGTAGGTGGCGATTACCATTTCTCTGTCTCTCTTCTGGATGGCCAGGTCATTGATGACCACATCAGGCACCTGGGGGCCTGAAAATCTCATCCAGTTCTTTCCCCGGTCGAAAGTGACATAAAGGCCGTAATCGGTGGCCAGATACAGAACATCCGGGTTATTCGGGTCTTCTTCAATATCGTTGGCCGGGTTGTTCATTCCGCCGGATATGTCTTCCCAGGTCTTACCGAGGTCCCTGGTAACATAGACATAAGTCTTATCTTCGTTGTGGGTGCGGTAGCCAGAATAGATTACATAGCAGGTATTGGCTTCGTGCTGGCTCGGCTGGACCCTCATCACCCAGCGGTCATATGGGATGAGGGCACCCTTCAGGCCTGACCTGGGCTTACCGTTGGCATCATAAAAATTGGCTGTAATGTTGGTCCATGTCTGGCCGTAATTGGTACTCAACTGAAGGTTGCCATCATCGGTTCCGGCCCAGTAAAGGCCCGGCTTTTTTGGCGACTCGGCAAAAGTATAGATGGTGGCGTACTGCAGATTGGTCTTTTTAGAAAGGTCGATTCTGGTCTTATTCTGCTTGCTCAGGTCGGGAGAAATCGTTTCCCAGGAATCCGGGTCTCCGTGTCTCAGGGAACGATGAACAAACTGGGAGCAGATAAAAACAATTCCGGGGTTGTGGGGAGAGAGGTAAATGGGCGCATCCCACTGGTACCTCTGGGCCGGAGCTCCGGCCGCTTCTTCATCCCGGGTGTTACGGCGAGCCAGAGAAATACTTTCTCCTGTCTTGAAATTCATCCGGCGGGAAGCACCAAACTGGCTCTCCCAGTAAATAAATTCCGGGTTCCACCAGTCGCGGACAACATAAAAACCATCGCCCGAAGGCAGATATAGCCAGTCTGACGGATAAACTCCGTTGGGGTTGCGGTTGCGGGAGGGGCCGAACCAGCAACCGTTATCCTGGGTCCCGCCCATAACGTTATATGGAAGTTCGTTGTCTACCGAAACATCGTAAAACTGCTGGGCGGGGATGGTTTCTTTCTGGGACCAGTGCAGGCCTCCATCCCAGGTCTCACTGACGCCGCCGTCGTTGGCGTTCAAAATATGCCTGGAATTGAGCGGGTCTATCCAGACCGCCCTGGAATCGACATGGCATTTTTTATTGGCCTCCCAGTTGGCAAACTGAAACGTCTTTCCACTATCGCGTGAAATCACGGTTCTGGTTGCGGGGGCAATCAGCACTTTATCATCGTTGGGGTCAATGGTAAGCCGTCCGTAATAACCGGCCTCAACCTGATTAACAATTTCACTACCCCAGCTCATCTTGTACTCGGTCATTCTCTGCCAGGTCTCTCCCTGATCTTCGGACCGGTAGATCACACCCGCCTTCTTGACAGGTCCCATGGGCTGCAGAGCTTCGCCGTAAATCATATCCAGCAGGCAACGGTTTAGAGTTTGATAGCGCCCCTTCACCTGGTCATAATCTCTGGCCAGGTCTTCTCCTTCTTTCAGCAGGTCGAGAATATCTTTCCTGTCCTTGTAGACGGTTCTGGCTTTGCTCAGGAGAGCCAAGGGACTTATCTTGAGCTTAAGCAGCAGATTCGGGTCCCCGGCCAGGACAGTCAGGTTATCCAGGAGGAAGGCTTCATCTTTTATGTATTTATCATCGTAGGTCAGGTTATCCCTGAAGTCCTGTTTTATAGCCGTCTGATTACGGTCTTTTATGTTGAAGGTCGCAGCTTCAAAACCGGGCGAATCGGCCAGCAGAGCCGTCAGCACCAGGCGGTTTAACCGGAGAAGATCCTTCTCTCCTTCTTCAGCTTTTTTCAGAATCTTTTCGGTTTCTTCCACCGCCGCTAAAGCCACCTCATCCCTGGCGTAGGCTTTTCTGGCAGCAGCCAGCAGGCCCTTCCAGTTAACCGTGGTTTTCTTTTGAAAATCGGGGTCGCGGACCAGGTCATTCAGTTTATTTACCAGATCTTCAACCTTTTCAAACTTGAGAGCCTCAAATTTCAGGTATTTCAGGAACTCCGGTTTAATTTTATATTCCTTGAATTTATTGAGATAATAACCATCCCGGAACAGGGCTCTCTGGTTATAGATAGCCGCCCCTTCCCTGTCGCTAAGACCGAGGTTGACCTCTTCATCCAGGCGTACATAGACGATCTTCGGGTTCTTCGGATAGATGGCCAGTCCATTTCGGCCGGTTTTCATCCGGTCCAGGTCCGGCAGTCCGGCCGTCAACTTTTTCCAGGTCAATCCGCCATCCGTTGTCTTCCAGATATGGTTTCCGGTCTGTCTGTCGAGAAAGGTCCAGGTTCGGCGGTATATCTTGTAACCGGCAGCGATGACCACATCTGAATTGCCGGGATCCATCACAAAATCCCCCACCACCCGGTCCTTGAGGTCCAGCACTCTTTTCCAGGTCTTGCCGCCGTCGGTCGATTTATAAAGGCCGCGTTCACAATCCTGGTCAGTATCATCATAAAGTTTGCCCTCAGCGGCCACGTAAACGATGTCCGGGTTTTTAGAATCCACTTCTATTCGGTTTATGAAAAAGCTATTTTCCAGGCCGATATGGACCCAGGTCTTTCCGGCATCGGTTGATTTCCAGACGCCGTTGCCATGATAAGCAGCCCGGCTGTGGATCGGTTCTCCGGTTCCCAGGTAAAGAATGTTGGGGTTGGAAGGGGCGATGGCCAGATACCCCATGCTCTGATTGCCGTATTTTTCAAAGATGGGCTCAAAATGTATTCCCCCATCAACAGTTTTCCAGACTCCTCCCGAGGCGGTCAGCACGTAGTAGGTCTGGCTCTGACCGGGAGGCACGGCAAAATTGGTGATGCGACCCGAAAATGGCCAGGGGCCTATATGCCGCCAGGTGAACAATTCCAGGTCTCTGGCTGTGATTGGAATTTTATCTGAAAAGGCGGCTGGTTTCTGGGTCTCTTCCTTCTGCGGCCCGCCGTTTCCAAACAACGGAAGAAGAAAGAAAAACAGGAGCAAGATGGATAAAAATGTCTTTTTCCTGATAGATTCAGGCTTGTTAATCATATGGCCTCCTTGAATTATTTATTTTCGTCTTTTTCATAAAATATTCCCGCCGCCCGGGGGGAAATTTTTCCAGAGCATACCTGACCGCAACCCGCGGCAGCTTCGATCCGAAACTCAATAAAAAGTTCTCCAGAAGCTGGCGGTCGGTTTTCCCGGCTTCCCGAAGCAGCCAGCCGGCGGCCTTGGCTACCAGGTCCTCTTCCTTGTTGTCTCTGACCGCCAGCTTAAGGGTCCTGAAGATAAAATCAAGATTTTCTTGTTCTCGAGTCAGCTTGACCAGGGAGACCAGAGCGGCCCTTCTCAGGTATGGGCTGTCATCTTTTGACCACTCTGCGATGATTCTCAACCGGTCGGGATTTTTCAGGAAAAAGGGCCCCAGGACCTCCATACAGAGAGTATCTATGAGCGCCCAGTTATCCAGATAACCATTCTTGAGCCAGGACTTTATTTTCTCCAGATGGGGCTTTTTCAATCCCGAATGGAAAAAGCCGAGCAGGAGCAGACCGCAGGACCGGCATTCCAGCTCCGGCCAGTAAAACAGAGATTCAGCCAGTTCCAGTGCCTGCGGAATTGAAAAGGCCGGCTTTACCTTTTTGTAAACCTCGCGGCAGAGAGCTCTGAGGTCGGCGGCCCTGACACCGAAACAGGCAATCTTTTCAGGAAAAAATCGCTGGGCGGTCCGGGCTGTTTTCCGGTTGGCCAGCTTTTGCAGGCGGTTGACGATCTCCTGCTGGATTGCCTGGATTCTGATTGGGTTATGTTCAACAGCAAGCATGAAAATTAAGACTTTTCCATTTTATCCGATTGAGCCACCCCCGGCAATAAAAAAAACAAATTAATAGCCAGCAAAAAATTTCTTGTTTGCGGATTCAATAGAATCTGACAACCGGATTACTGTCGGGACTGTTTCCGGCCGAGAGTAGAAATCCCCAGCGGGACATAGAGCGGACAGAAACCAAAAAGACTGGTGGCCAGAAAAACAATGGCGACAACCGCCAGAATATAGGCCAGCGTTCCCTTAACCACTCCGGCCAGCACCAGAATGGCCAGGATAACGGCCAGCAGAGTCCTCAAGGTCCGGTCCAGAGCTCCCATATTCTGTTTCATTCTGCCCTCCTTGTTTTTCAAATCTTAAACATATCATAATAAATAATTAATCTAATTGCCAGATAAATCAAAAGGTGCGAAAATTGACCGCGGTTAACGAAAGAGAGACAGACGATGCAAAAAATTAAAGTCCTTTTTGTGTGCGATGACAACAGCCTGAGAAGTCCCATGGCTGAAGCCTGGCTTAACCACCTGGGACAGGGGAATTTTCTGGCCAGAAGTGCCGGCTTCGAGCCGGGAGGCCTCAATCCCCTGGCTGTTGAAGTCATGAGAGAAGTCGGCCTGGATATTTCCGGGCACCTTCCGCGGAGCGTCTTTGAATTATATACTGCCGGTGAGCTTTTTTCCTATGTCATTACACTTTGCGACCCGACGGCGGCCGAGCGCTGTCCTATCTTTCCCGGAGTGTCCAGGGTATCCAACTGGCCTTTTCCGGACCCGACACGGGAAGATATCTCAGAGACGGATAAGAGGCAGAAACTCAGAGAGGTCCGCGACCGGATCCGGGAACGTGTGGAGAGATTCATCCAGATGACCAGGCCCGAATCTCAGAGCTGACTCCAGTCTTACCCCATCAGATCGCGCCGGGCGGCTTCCATCAGCAGGAAGAAGGCCTGCCCCTCTGTTGCTACTCCTGCTGATTGAAAGAGCGGCGATCCGCAAACATCGTTAACATAACCCAGAGAATCAACTTTCTTATGAACGGCCTGGCGCATAGTTTCGGCTGTTTTCAAATATTTCTTTCCGAGCCAGCCCAGCTGGACATTGCGATATATGGTGTAGGCCAGCATCTGGGCCAGATTGGTTTCCACAAAACTGTCAGGCCGGTCCAGGACATCGTGAAACAGTCCGTCTTCTCTCTGATACTTCAAGCAGCCGTCCAGAAGGTCCTTGATATAACTTTGCAATTTCTCTTTTTCCTTTCTGAAATTGCCAGGAAGACTTCGCAAGATCCTGGTCATTCCGGCCGCTGCCCAGCCGTTGCCTACCCCCCAGAAGTCCTGTCTTTCATATTTTTTGAGGCCGTAATCATAGATATGAGAGAATAATTTCTTTTCCGGATTCCAGAGGTATTTTCTCAGCCCGTCGACCTGAAACAGAGCTTCCTTAAAGTAACCCATGACCGCCAGAAACGGCGGACACATGTACATGGAATCAATCCACAGCTGGGGTTTGTTGTCTATATGAAAGATGACTCCGTCAGCTGTGCGGGGAGCAGTCTTCAGGAAATATTCAGCCTGCTTCCGGGCAGCTTCGAGCAGTCGCTGGTCAGAAAGAACGCGACCGGCAAACAGGACAGCCTCGCCGTTGGCTCCCGGGTCGGTCACTCCGTGATTGTCGCAGACCTGGCCCAGACGCCCGTCATCCCACTGACGGAGGACTGCTTCCCGGGCCATCATTATAACCAGTTTCTCCTCTCCCAGTTCGAGAAGAGCCTGAGCAGCCACACCCTGCTCCCAGGCCTGTCGCTGCATGGTCAGCATGACCGTCTTAACCCGCTCAATCAAGTTGCTTTCGGGTGAGCCTGCAATTTTCTCTCCTGAGCTGAGGCTCCGGCCGGGAGAGGCAATCAGCTTCCCCCGAAACAGGCCTGACACCAGTACGACTCCCATAAAGTTTCTTCTGTTCATCAGCACAGACCTCCTTTCTCTTCTGGATTAGCCCTTTATAATTGTTAAGGTCATAAATATGCGGCTCGAAAGTATTTTTTTCTTTCCATCTTAAATATAACCTGATCTCATACCAACAACCGCTAGGCTCCCCGGTCAATCAGAATTCTCAAAATATTCCGTATATATTTTTTGAATTCGCTCCTGAACAAGTTTTTCCAGACGTCTTCTGTCATCTGGGGTCAGGCTCCGTCGGTAACGTTCATAGTCCTCAAAAGTAATCCGATATTTCTGATAAACCAGGTCCATCTGGCGATGGGCTTCTTCCAGGTTTTCTTTATGCTTATCAAAAATAAGAGCTGCCCTGGCGGTGATGTCAACATAAATTTCTTCGGTGATTCTGGGGGCAGGAGGAGTGACAGGTTTGGTTTCTTCCATGATTTCTTGCTGCGGCCAGTCTGAAGCCTGTTCCAGGTCTTTTTCTCTGGCGCAGGATAGAAAGCCAGCAAGCAGGGAAACCAGAATCAGCATAAGAGCGGGCTGAAGACGCAGTCGCCAGTAATTCCTGTTTGGACTGGCCCAGGTCATCATTTGCGTCCAACAACAGTCAATCAGATTCAGGCAACTTTATCGGCTCTGTTTTTCCTAAGACTAATCCTGGTAATATCGTCTTCTAATCCTCTTAGGCTTTTCGTTAACCGGATCGGCATCCAGCACCCACAGGCCACGGCCATGGGTGGCGATAACAATGACATTATCTCTGGGATGAATGATGAGGTCGTGCACATAGACTGAGGGCAGATTGCTTCCCAGAACCTGCCAGGTCTGTCCCCTGTCTTTTGAAACATAGACCCCGAGGTCCGTTCCGACATAGAGGATGTTGCGGTCCACCGGGTCCTCCCTGATTACATTGACCGGTCCAAGCGGCAGCCCTTTAGAAATATCCTTCCAGCTGCGGCCAAAATCAAGGGACATCCAGACATAGGGTGAAAAATCATCATCGAATCTCCCCTGCTGCGTCAAATAGACCGTTCCCATTTCGTACTGGCTGGCCACAATTCTGGAAACCCATTTCTGGTACGGCAGACCGGAGGTTATGTCCTGCCAGTTCTTACCTCCATCTCTGGTTACCGAGACCCGACCGCAATCGGTGCCCACGTAAAGCAGGCCGTATTTCAGCGGGGATTCGGAAACAGCGGTAATCGTATGGTAGGGAATATCACCGGCTTCAGCCGGAGTAAAATAGGTCAGGTCCGGACTGATCCTTTCCCAGGTGTCTCCGCGGTCGAGAGACCTGAAAAGGTACTGCATCCCATGGTAAATGATGTTCGGATTGTGGGGAGAGAGAATAAAATGGGCCAGCCACTGACCACGAAGTTTTGGTTCCTCCGGGAAAACTCTGGGAACTATCAATTTAGTCCTTTCCGGACCGCGCAGACTCAGGTCGGTCCTGGTCAGATTCCCGTAAAATCCGCAGGAGTATACCAGGTTGGGGTTGGTGGGGTCGATGGCATGGTGGGATCCTTCCCCGCCCGGAGATCTTTCAAAGGCTACCGGCCGGATTGAATTTCTGCCTCTGCTCAGGTCGACCGCTGCCCGATAGCTGCCATGGTCCTGCATTGAGCCATAAACATGGGAAGGGGTATCCAGATCGTAATTTATGTTGAAAAACTGACAGACCGGAAGAGTCAAGCTGGAGTTCTTCCAGTTCTTTCCGCCGTCGTAGGAAATTTCAAGGCCACCGTCATTGACGTTGATCAGATAATTTGAATTATCAGGGTCGATCCACAAACCATGGTTGTCAACATGATACATGTTCTGAATTTCAGTAAAGGTCCGCCCGCCATCTCGGGAAACGCTCATCGGAACTCCCATAATATAGACCGTATCGGGATCGTTCGGGTCAACCCTGATCTGCCCGAAAACCCAGCCATAGGTGCCGGAGTGGCTTTCCAGATATTTTTTCATTTCTTCAGTAGTGGGAGCTGTAAGCTTCCAGTTCTCTCCACCATCATCCGACCGGTAGACGGTGGCTCCTTTTATCAGGCCGCTGCTGGGCAGGCCATAAACATCATCTTTTTCCTCTTCGCTTGGCTGTCTTGAAATTTCATAATTGTCTACCAGGGCATACAGGACGCTGGGTTTCTTGAGGCAGATATCTATTCCTATCCTGCCTCTGAATCTGGGCGCCGGCAGACCATTATTGATCTGCTTCCAGGTTTTTCCACCGTCAGTGGATTTCCAGATTCCGCTCCCGTCATAATGAGGCTCGTTTCTGGGGTCATTCCATTTCTTTCTGATCCTCTGCCAGGTGACGGCATACAGGGTGTCATGATCGACCGGGTCTATCGCCAGGTCAATGGCTCCGGTCTGGTCATTTATATAAAGAACCCGGGTCCAGCTCAGCCCACCGTCAGCAGTCTTATAAACTCCCCTTTCCTGATTGAAGGTCCATTCGTGTCCGGAGGCAGCCACATAGACCAGGTCAGGATTTTTCGGGTGGATGATGATCCTGGAGATGGTATTGGTATCGGTCAACCCCATATGTTTCCAGGTCTGCCCGCCGTCAGCCGATTTATAAACGCCGCAGCCGGGATGAGAACTCCGAAAAATATTGGCCTCTCCGGTTCCCACCCAGATAATTCTGTCATCGGAAGGAGCCAGGGCGATGTCTCCAATTGAGGTCGAAAGCTCGCGCTCAAAAATGGGTTCCCAGGTTGTGCCCTCGTTTTCAGTCTTCCAGACTCCTCCTGAGGCGGTGCCCACATAAATGGTGTAATTTTTTCCTCTTGGCGTGACCACGGCCACGTCAGTGCAGCGCCCGCTGACGTTGGTCGGACCAAGAAACTGCCATTTTAGTCCGGCCAGTGATGAAGATCCCCTCATCTGAAGGTGCTGTTCGTAGCCTTTAAGCCTGACCTCTGGCGGAGTGCTCTGGATTCTGGCTGGCTTCTTCTGGGACTGAGACAGACCAGGCCATCCCGGAAAACCAACGGCCAGAATCAGCAGAAAACTAATAAAGAGCCGATTGATGTTTTTTTTCATCGGAAACTCCATGTGTTTATCAGACAGATCCTTTTTAAAGAAAAAACCTGCCCATATCAAGAAAAAATTAGAGGCTGGACCTAAGGTTTGTCCCGAACTTCTTTTTCCACCACAATGGTCAGGTTAGAAGCCAGGGCGGCAACAGCCCCGATTGCTGCCCAGACCGGGGCGATAAGAGTGCCCACGATACCCACGGTCAGGGGAATTTCCATAAAGGTGCGTCCGTCTTCGGTTTTTAAGATTATCCGCCTGGCATTTCCTTCCCTGATTATTTCTTTTATCTTGTCCAGGATTTCAGAACCGCTAACCCGGAATTCTTCAAAGCCTGTCTTTTTCTCTTCCATTTTTTCTCCTTTATAATTTAAGGTAATAATCAGTCGCCAAAAATTTTTTTCAAAATAATCCTGGAACCTGGCAGCAGAGAATCGGAATCAATCTCTCTCCAGGCAGCATAAGTTATTTTCCATCGGCCATCTTTTTTTGCCAGCCTGAAATCGAATCGGTAATATACCCCGACCAGCCCTACCAGCTTTCTCAGGTTTTCGAGTGGGCCCGAGGACAGCAAGACGTCGGCCTGAGCTTCAGCCTGACCTTCATCAATATCTACGTAAACATCAAGCATATGGATCGCGATTCCCTGATAATTCTTAAAATAATATTCCAGCAGGCTGTCAGTCTGCTGAGTGTCCCGTTCCTCAAAATCCCGGTAATCTTTATCCAGTTGCTCAATAATTTTGGCCCGGTTCTTCTTCTCAGCCAGGACAGCTAATGACTGGAGCTGTTCTCTGATGACTCCCGTTTCATCTGTTTTTTTACAGGCGTTGCACCAGACGAGAAAAAAGAAAATGAAGACTGACAGGACGACCAGCCCGATAGGCAGGAAAGGGAATTTTTTAATATCAGTTTTATGCCGGGTTATCAACAGCAATGCCCATCCTTATTATTAATTTCCGATCATAAGGGCCTCTTTTTTTATTCTGTCTGTATCTTCTACCTTAAAAACCTAAAATACCGGGGCTTTTAGCCGGCGGAAACTCCGCCCCCGCCGCCGCCTCCTCCCCCTCCACCACTGAAGCCGCCCCCTCCCCCGGATGAATAATGGGCGGCCTGGGCGCTGGCCTGGCTGATGGCGGTGGCTGCTTTCTCGATTGAGGCCATGGTTGCTGATATGGCCTCCAACTGACCGCTCAGACCCGCCGTCCCGTAGGCTCCGCCCAGCCAGGCAGCCGAGGCCGCCTGCTGCCCATCCAGAATCCGGGGCAGCATTTTGACCAGCTTCTTGGCATTTCCGAACAGAATTCCAAAGACCAGGTATTTTTCCCAGAGCCGGTAAGCTTCGGCCGGGATTTCTTTGAACTCTGAAAAGTCATCCAGGAACCTGTCCAGGGCTTTCCATAATTCATTTTCCCGAGCCCAGTCCCGACGGCGTCTCTTGAGTTTGGGAGCCAGTATCAAGGTCAGGATGAACATTACGGGAGAGAAGGTCAGACTGGCCACCACCAGGCTGATTATCAGAAAGGTCATGCTCAGCCGGCGGCTTCCCGGCTCTAAAAAGCCCAGATCCCGTCCTTCCTGCTGGATTTCCTTCTGCCACTGCCTGAACCAGGTCTGGTATTCCGCCGGGTGTTTTTTGAGATAATGTATGAGTTCATCCAGGGATATGAGGCTGCCGGGCCTGCCGGCATTATCCGCCCGGTCAAAAACGATTTCCAGGACTGACTTCTCCCAGTTTCTCAAGCGGTTATCTTGCCGGTAATCTTTATTGAGTTCGAAATATGTTTTATCCTTTATTTTTGAGCCCAGCAGAGTCTTTTGTTCAATCTTCTCCTCTTTTATCGTCAGATAGCCTCTGGTTGCCAGGTCAAACAGGGTGGCGGTAAAGGCCACCGGCAACGGCTTCTCCCCTTCCCGTCGCAGGACCTGAACCAGAGCCGGTGGCAGGTCGGATGGCAATTCCCGGTAGTATTCAGGAATATCCTCAAAGCGATAATCTCGTCCGAATCGTTTCCAGTAATAAAAATAAACGAGTAGCCACAGAAGAGGACCTATTATCTGCCAAATTACCCACGCCAACCCCAGTTTTTTCAGGAATTCAATCCTTCGTTCTTCTCTCTCCCGGGCCTGTTTGACCCGGGCGATGGTCTCCTCAACAAATCTGGCTTCTTCTTCTTTTATTTTTTCCAGATTATAACCGGTAGCCGGAAGACCAGCTACCGACCCCACCGGCCAGACCACTCTTATTTCCATAAACTGCCTGGAGGCTATATCGCTGGCTATAAAGCGCACGGTCTTCTGGTCGAGAATTTCCGACCTCCCGGAAAGCGGCCCATGTCCGAAAATGAGCAGCCGGTCGCGGTCGGCCACGGGTTCAGGCAGGTGCACTGTTACCTCGGCTCTGGCTGTCGGCCGGTCAACCTCAGTACCTATAATCTGCCAGTAAAGCTCGGTGATATCGGTATAGTTCAATATCCCATTGACAACTCGATAGCTGAGGTTGAAGGTTCTCCTTTCATTCCGGGCCGAAAATCTCCATCTCGCCTGAAACCTCCCGCCCTCAACCGATGTTTCGAGCGGCAGGTCCAGGCCCCGCTCGTCCCGGACGCGAAAATCCTGAACCTTTACTTCCAGGCTGGAATTTTTTCTGGTTCGCAGAGGGATCCAGAGCGAGGCCCAAGAAAATTGTCCCTGAAATTCAAAGGTCAGGAATTCATTGACATGAAAAGAACCATCTTTCTGAACATACAGGTCGGCCCGGAGTTCCGGGAAATAATAATCCTTTTTTTCGGCAGCCAGAATAACCTGAAATAAAAGGGCCAGCACTAAAAAAGAGAGCAGTCTTAAATAAATCCGCCGACAGGAATAAGTCATTTTATTCCTCGCCTGGATTAAGAATATCTCCCGACAGAAACCGTAACACTAAATTTTCTTACTCCCGGTTCGGGCAGCTGACCTTCAGCGCGAGAGTACCTTGCGGTAGACGTGTTCCAGCAGATGAACCCGGCTCTGGGGATCAAGCTCAACAAATTCCAGACCCATTTCAAAGACATCATCGTCGAACAGGCTCTTGACCCAGCGCACCTCGGCTACACCAGTGATAAGCTTCTGGGATTCGGCCAGAGCGATTTCCAGCCTGACCCTGGTCTTGACCGGCAGGGGTGAATCGGTCACCAGTCGTAAACCGCCCACCGAAATATCCCGCGAAAACGAATAGAAAGATTCTTCTTCCTGCTGCTCGTTTCCCGGTAGCACGTGAAGAACAACCTTGTTCTCCTCGTCCAGTCTCTTTTCCCTTCTTTTTTCCATTGCGCTCGGAATGGCTTTCCTCCTTTGCCTTTTTTTCTTTATTAACACAGGCCGGAGAAAATATCAACAGAATTTTTCCCGCCGCCTCTTTAACCGGCAGACTTAATTTGACAAAAAATACGGAAAAAAATATCCTTCTTCTAAAACCGGTTGAGATATTCTAAGAAAGGAGTTAGCTGATGAGCGTCAAATTCAGATTGAGCGCCATGATGTTTCTTGAGTACGCCATCTGGGGTTCCTGGGCCCCGGTGCTGTCCGCTTATCTTCAGAACAACCTGGGATTCAGCGGCGGTCAACTGGGTCTGATCTTCAGCCTGCTGCCGCTGGCCACCATCATCTCTCCTTTCCTGGGAGGACAGCTGGCCGACCGCTATTTTGCCAGCGAAAAAGTAATCGCCGTGCTGCAGCTGGCCGGAGGCCTGCTGCTGATTCTGATAGCCAGCATTACCAGCTTTCAGCCGATGATGTGGCTGATGCTGGTCTACTGTCTGGTCTATGCCCCGACACTGGCCCTGACCAACTCCATCGCTTTTGTTAACTTAAAAAGCTCAGAAAAAGAATTCGGAGCCATCAGGGTCTGGGGAACGATCGGCTGGATAGCTGCCGGCTGGGCTCTGGCTGGATGGCGCTGGCTGGTCAAATCGCCGGAAGGAATCGCTCTCAAGGGCGATACCCTGATACTGGCCGGGATCTTCTCCATAATTATGGGCATTTATTCTTTCAGCCTCCCCCATACTCCGCCACAGAAAGAGGCGGCCAAACCCTGGGCTTTCCTGGAAGCCCTGAAAATGTTAAAAGATAAGAATTTTCTCATTTTTGCCATCATTTCCTTTGTGGTAGCAACCGAGCTTCAATTCTACTATGTGTTGACCTCGCCCTTTCTGACCCAGAAAGTTGGTGTAAATCAACAATCTGTCTCGTTCGTTATGACCATCGCTCAGATTGCTGAAATCTTTGTCATGGCTTTTATGCTGAGCTGGGCCCTGAAGAAGTTCGGAATGAGAATGACCCTGACTCTGGGCATCCTGGCCTGGCCTATCCGCTACATAATTTTTGTCATCGGACAGCCTTCCTGGCTGGTGATTGCTTCCCTGGCCCTTCATGGTTTCTGTTATGTCTTTTTCTTCACCGCAGCTTACATTTATGTCGACAATATTGCTCCTAAAGATATCCGCCATTCGGCCCAGAGCCTGATTGCGGTCATCATTCTCGGGTTCGGCAATTTTGTGGGCAGCCTGTTCTGCGGCTGGATTCAGGACCTTTTCACCAGAGACGGAGTGGTCAACTGGCGGGGGACATTCCTTGTGCCGACAGTGTTGACCCTGATCTGTCTGGTCATATTCCTGGCCTTCTTCCGGGAAAGCCGTAACAGGTCAGCGGAAACACAGACGGCCGCTGGAGGCTGATATCGAGTCTTTAAAATGATTCGGTTAATGAGGAGGAAAATGCGGGCAGACCTCCTAAATAATTTCTTAGATTATTAATGAGCGAAAGGAGAGGTAAGATGAAAACAAAAAAGAAAACTCTGGGGATAGGCTTCATCGGCGGCGGTTTCATCACCCGATTTCACATAAGGTCGTGGGTTGGAGTCCGGAACGCTGACATCCTGGGCATCTATGACCCCGACAGGAAAAGAGCTGAAGAAGCAGCCGCTCTGGCCAGGCAACTCAAAGTCGGCGAAGCCAGACCTTATAAATCCATAACCGAGATGGTGTCCGACCCGGCTATAGATGCCATCTGGATCTGCTCTCCCAATTACACCAGGACCGCGGTCATGGAAGAAATTGCTGAAGCTGTTCTAAAAGGCAAGGGTGAGCTGATCGGGGTGACCTGCGAAAAGCCGCTGGGAAGAAATGTCAGGGAAGCCCGGCGGATGCTTCAGCTGGCTCAGAAAGCAGGCCTGCTGGATGGCTATCTGGAAAACCAGGTCTTCGCCCCGGCTGTGGTCAGGGGAAAAGAGATTGTCTGGGCCCGGGGAGCCAGGCTGTGCGGGCGTCCCTACCTCGCCCGGGCGGCCGAAGAGCATAGCGGACCCCATATGCCCTGGTTCTGGGAGGGAGAATTGCAGGGAGGCGGAGTGCTCAACGATATGATGTGCCATTCGGTGGAAGAAGCCAGGTTCATGCTGACCCCGCCCGGAGCCAGCCGGGAGGAATTGACTCCGGTCAAAGTTACCGCCTATGCCCATTGCCTTAAGTGGCAGTTGCCGGAATACGTTGACCATTTAAAACGGATAAGCGGGGGAAAACTGGATTATGCTAGCCGCCCGGCCGAAGATTTTGCCAGGTCGGTGGTGGAGTATAAGGACAAACAGGGAAACATTCTGGTGGTGGAAACAACAACCTCATGGTGCTATGTTGGCGCCGGTCTTCGTCTGACAATGGAACTGCTGGGCCCGGAGTATTCCATGCAGGTCAACACCCTGGATTCAGGCCTCAAGGTTTTCTTCAGTCGACGGGTTAAAGGCAAAGCCGGAGAAGACCTAGTGGAAAAGCAGAATGCCGAGGTCGGACTGATGCCGGTGGTCTCCAGCGAAGAACACGAGTATGGCTACACAGCTGAAAACCGGCACATGGTCGAATCCTTCCTGGAGGGCAAAAGGCCGGCCGAAAACTTCAGCGACGGCGTCAATGTGACCGAGCTCCTGATGACCGCCTATATGAGCATCGAAAAAGATAAGACACTCCCCTTCCCACCTCCTGGGCTGGACAGTTTTATTCCGGCTGTGGCCAGGGGTCAGTGGAACCCCAGGAAGAAAAAATGACCGGTTAAAAAACAGGTCAACTATTTATAATAAAACTGAACCTGGAGAGGAGAAAATGAAAGGCAAAAAACATATCCTGCTTTTCGCTCTTTTGGCTTTCTGCCTGCTGGTTCCAGGCTTCATGCCGGCATTGGGCAGCGGTCAGGAAAAGGTTATCCCGGATGAGATTAAACAGCAGGTCAAGCAGACGGATTATAAATCTGTCCGCATAAAAAAATTCCCTGTGGCCATGCAGTGCTGGACCTACCGCGGCTATACTTTCTTCGAAGCCCTGGAGAAAACCAGGGCCCTGGGTATCGATTATGTTCAGGCCTTTCCCGGACAGAGACTGTCCCGGGACCTTCCAGCCAGTGTCGTCTTCAATCACCAGCTGGATGAAGAATACCTGAAACTCGTCCGGGAAAAACTGAACAGTCTGAAGATGAGCGTGGTCGCCTACGGAGTTGTCGATACCGGCCGGACTGAGGAAGAAATGCGCCGGGTGTTTGAGTTTGCCAGGAAGCTGGGTATCAGGGTAATTGTCACCGAGCCTCGGGATGAAGACTTTCCAGTATTGAGCAAACTGGTCAAAGAATACAACCTCAGGATTGCCATTCATAATCATCCTGAACCCAGCAAATATGCCCACCCGGCTACGGCCTTAAGATATCTTCAGGGCCTTGATGACAGAATCGGCGTCTGCGCCGATACCGGACACTGGATGAGGGGTGATCTGAAACCGGTTGAGTGTTTGAGATTGCTCCAGGGCAGGATAACTGATGTTCACCTTAAAGACCGCAGTGATTTTGGCACCAGAAAGGCGGAAGATGTAGCCTTTGGCAGCGGAAAGGCTGATATCAGGACCATCCTGGCCGAACTGACCTGGCAGGATTATGACGGCTGGCTGACCATTGAATATGAAAATGAAAAGGAAGTGATGACCCCGGAACCGGCCATTCAGAAAGGGCTGGATTTCATAAAAAAAATAACCTATTACGAAGGCTTTGAGCAGCTGCTGAGCAGGTATAACGGGTATTATGAAAAGCACGGCTGGAACCACTACGGTCCCGGATATTTCGAGCTTGACCCAAAAACTGGAATCCTGAAATCGCAGGGCGGAATGGGACTGCTCTGGTATAGCCGGAAGAAGTTTAAGGATTTTGTTCTGGACCTGGAATTCAAGTGTTCGCAGAAGAATACCAATTCTGGCGTCTTTCTCAGGGTTCCTGAAGTGCCGGTCAGCGATGATTACATCTACCATTCCTTTGAGATCCAGATTTACGATGCTGGTGAGGGAATTCACCGGACGGGAGCAGTTTATGATGCCCAGTCACCCTCGAAAGAAGCCTCCAGGCCAACCGGAGAATGGAACCATTTAAGGATAACCTTTGCAGGTGACCGGCTGACAGTTGAATTAAACGGGCAGAAGGTCGTCGATTGGAAAGCTGAACCCAGGGGAAAGGTGCGGGATTTTGCCCGGGAGGGTTATATCGGGCTACAGAACCACGACAGTCTTTCTCCCGTCTATTTCAGAAACATCTATATTAAAGAAATCGTCAACTGACCTCAGAAACCCGGAGTAATGGTGAACTGCCAGTGCCAGCCTTTAATCGGGCGGTCAAAAGGATAGACATAATCAAAGCCCAGTACCAGCACCCTGAATAAGTTAGTTCTCAGGCCGAGGCCAGCACTGGAAACCGGTTTCTTATCCCCGCCAAACCAGGTTGGTTTTTCTCCCGAATACCAGGCAGTGCCGATGTCATAGAAGGCAAGGAATTCGAGGGGCCAGACCCCGTAATAGCCTTTTCCAAGGCCCAGCACCCTGAAGACTGGAAATCTCAATTCCACATTGGCTACCAGCATCCTTGTTCCCAGCAGGCGGTTGAAATCAAACACGTTGGGATTTGTTTCATCGAATTCGCTGTACAGGAAACTGTTATAATCATAGCCCCGGACCAGGGTTTCGTAACCCAGGAACAGAGGCCAGAGCCTCTGGTCCTCCGAACCCTTGCCATAACGGCCGTAATGCAGAATCCGGAAAGCCAGGGTGAAAGGTCTCTTGGGAATGAAGTACCGCCGATAATCAGCCAGGACATTGATAAAATTAAGGTCACCGAAATTGGGTTGAACCTCAAGCAAGTAAGCCTGTCCCAGGATCGGACTGCAGGCCCCGAAAAGAGAACTGTCATAAACCATGGCGGCTGAGGCATAACCGTACTTGAGAGAATTCGGGGCTGGAAGGTCAAGCTGGTAATAATCGATGAGCTGGAAAAAGGCGGCATCATAAATATAACGGTACATTTTGCTGTTGAAATCTATTAAATTGAAGCCGGCAGAAAACTCAATCCTTCTGAAAGTATTAAGAGGATAGTAGGCAAAACCTCCCAGCTGGTAGTTAATCTGCCGGTTGAGGTATTCTTCCTGAACATAAACCGGAATTCCGCCCATTTCGTCAAAATAAGCGTTGTAAGACCCGTAAATATAGGGCACTCTCTGCAAAACTGCCCCCCAGCTAATTCTGTTCCTGGAATTCATGTAACCAACAAGGGCGTAGCTGTCTATTAATTCATAATTGGTCTGGGCCATAGTGACCAGGGTGTGATAACCAAGCATGTCACTCCAGAAGGCGGCGATACCTCCACCAGCGTAGGTTCCATAACGGTCCACACCGACCGCCACTGTCGGCTGGGTAACAAAATCCAGCGACAGCTTCGGCCGGTAATTGGTGATCGGGAAATCCGTCTCTTTGGGCAGTCCGTATAATGGGTTCCTCAGCAATCCCAGCAATGCTCCTTCTGGCTGGGTCCTGGGAGGCAGCAGGTTTAGTGGCCTTTCACCGAACTGAGCAATGGTAGCCTGCCCCTGGAGATTATCTGATGAATCAACCAGATAAACGGAATAATAGCCTCCTTCGTACACCGACATGGCCAGTTGCCTCTTACCAGGAGAATAGGAAATGGCCGGACTGAGTTGAGTAATCCCGCCTATTCCACCGAACAGGTTGGTAACCTGGTAGATTTTGCCGTCGCTCAGGTCAAGCCTGTAGAGGTCAGTTTTTCCGGTATAATCGGACAGGAAGAACAGGCCTCGCCCATCTTCAGACCACTGGGGATTGACATTCTTCCCCGAAGGAAAGCCCAGAACCCGGCTGACCTCCCCGCTGGCCACGTCCATAAGAGCCAGTTCGTAATGGCCGCTATCCAGCCACTGGAGGTTGGCGCTGAACCTTTCGGTGACAAAGGCCAGCTTGCTGCCGTCAGGAGACCAGACGGGATGCAGGTCGCCGAAGCTGTCCCTGGTCATCTGCTTCAGGGTATTGTCATTCAGGTTGTAGATAAAAATATCGGTTACCCCGCCGACCAGGGCGGCAAAGGCGATTTCCTGGCCTCCGGGCGACCAGGATGGATTCAGAATCTCGCCCAGTTCCGGAAAAGGTATCTCCCTCTCGATTCGTCCGCTCAAAGCGTTTATGATAGTGAGCTGGGGCCGCCCTTTGCTGACCGTTCCCAGCACTATCCTCTGGTTGTCAGGAGCCCAGGCTCCGGCCGACCTGATGAACTGGATACTCTCAAAATGAGGGTCGATCGCCGTTGAGGTCAGCTTCCTCTTAACTTTGCCCGTGGCCGGATCAGCGAGGTAAAGGTCTATGGAGAACAGGTCGCGAGAAGAGAAAAAGATCATGTTCTGTCCGTCAGGGCTCAATACGGGGGAAACGTTATAGGGATTATTTTCAGTTCCCTTCAGGAGGAGGCGACCATACTTATCGGGATTTTCAGTCAGAGGAACCAGCGGCTTATAAGCTTCCTCCATGGACTTGTGCCAGTCTTCAGACAGTTTCTTTAAGGGAACTCCGAGCACTCCCTGAAGGACTGACTCATAATCTCCGCTTCTGGCCAGCATCCTGAAAATCTTACCTATCATCTCATCGCCCCAGCGGCCTCCGATGTAGGCCCAGACGGCATGCCCGTAACGATAAGGGAAATACTTATAATAATTTTCAAGTTTTTTAATCTGCGGCAGGTCCTTGCGTTTCCAGGTATCCCTCATCCACATCGAGGTCTCGGTATCAACAGGTCCGATTGACAGATATTCGGACAGCCCTTCAATCAGGAAAAGCGGAACCCGGAGCTCGGCTCCTGTGTATCTGGCCTGGTCGGAATGCCCCTGGCCAGCAATATCGTACTGGAAAGCATGGACCAGCTCATGGCCGATAACATGGTCGGTTTCGGCCAGAGATACCCCGTAAGGCAGAACGATACGTCTCTTGAAGGATTCAGTCACACCGCCGGTTCCCTCCCCCATGGCTTCGGGAATGACTGTAGTCTGCTGGAATTCCGGGCTGCTGGAATAAATTATCAACGGCTGACGACCTTTTAGCTCATGGTTGAAAATCCGGCTCAGGCGGGAATACCAGCGCTCGGCCATCATGGCGGCCTGTTTGACCACCTCTTCATCTTCCTGATAGTAATAAACATCAAAGTGCTTGGTTTTCATTATTTTGAAGTCAAATCTCTTGTACTGGACCTTGTTTCGGCCGAAATACTGGGCGGAAAGCGGCATCACCGAAGCCATAATAAAGAGAGCCACCAGGACAGAAATAGTCAGAGTCAGTTTATGCTTAAAGGAACGCATAATCTCCTCCTTCTATTCATTACTAATTTTCTATATATATTATAACCCAATTCCTGAAAAAATGATTCATTTAATGCAACCGGGAGGCTATCTGTTATCTCAGCCGGAAATATGATATCTAAGTGTTCATGGTAAAGATTTCTGAAGTCCAGGCAAAAAGTATCCTGAACAGGTCAAAAATCTTTGATTACTGTCTCAATCCATATACCGGCTGCACCCATGGCTGCCGTTACTGCTACGCCGGGCTTTTTATGAGAAGATATTCCGGCCACTCTGAACCCTGGGGCCAGTTCGTGGATATCAAACTGAACGCTCCTGAACTGCTGCGGAGGCAGCTTCCTCGTGCCCGGCGGGGAACAGTCTGGATAGCCTCTGTTTGCGATCCCTACCAGCCGGTAGAAACCCGCTACCAGCTAACCAGAAAATGCTTGCAAGAACTCAGCCGGTACAATTTTCCGATTTTCATCCAGACCAAGTCCGACCTGGTAGTCAGGGACCTTGATATCCTAAAAGATATGGCAGAATTGGAAGTTGGTTTTTCAATGGCCACCGACGACGACCGGATAGCGGCCCTGTTTGAACCCGGTGCGCCGTCCATAACCAGAAGGTTAAAGGCCCTGGAAAAAATCAAAAAGAGTAATATTAAAACCTTCGTCTTCATAGGACCAATACTGCCCCAGACCCCCGGGCGCCTGGTAAGCCAGATCAGGGGCCTGGTGGACAGAGTTTTTATTGACCGCCTCAATTATCTCAGTTATTTCATAAATTTTTACCGAGCCCACGATATGCTGGCTTATACCAGCGATGACTTCTTCAACCGCATGAAGGACATCCTGGTGAAAGAACTGGAAAAATCTGAGCTGGCCTATGAACTCATCTTCTGATTAAAAATAGTTTGCTTTATATTCTTCTCTTGAGTAAGATTTTTAATCGTGATTGCTCAGACTCTGGTCATAACCGCTATAATCATTGCCGTCTATGCTCTTGCCAAATGGCGAGGGCTGTCAGTTGAACTCAGCCTGCTGCTGGCCACAGTGGGCGGTGCCCTCGGGGGCTCCTTTTTTAAAACCCCTGAAATCTGGGAAATTCCCAGGCATCTGGTGGAGGGCTCCTTCACCTACCTGGACGTCATCCTGGTTTTTTTCACGGCCACCCTTTTCATCACCATAGTTCAGGAATCAGGCGGAGTCAACTTTGCCGTTCGTGAAGCTGTCCTCCGGTTTTCGAGAAACAGGTTTCTGGCTCTTTTACTGCTGATGGTCATCGTTCTGATTCCAGGAGCCTTGACCGGAGCCGGCAGCGTTTCACTGCTGGTGGTTGGAGCCCCCGTAGCCCTGGCCTTGAAAGGCCTGGGCGTCCAAGAAAAGAAAATCCCGGCCATTCTTTTTATTCTGGCCGGCCTGGCCGCGGCCGCCCCTCCGGTAAATATCTGGGCCATGATGCTTTGCGCCGGAACGGCCATCCCCTACGTGGGGTTCGAACTGCCTTTAGGCCTGCCGGTTATTATCCTGGGCACACTGACTATCATCATTCTCGGAGGACGACAGAAAGAGACGGCCAGTCTGGAAGCCTTCCTCGAAAAAACCCGCTGTCATCCGGCGATGAACTGGTTCCGCCTGCTGGCTCCGTTTGTGGTGTTCTTCGCCCTGGTGATTGCCTACCGGCTCTGGCCTTTTTCCTTTCCCATCCTTGGTTTACCTCTGGAATTCCTCCTGGCTTCTCTTGTGGCTCTGGTTGTTAGCCCGGTCAGGCTTAATTTAGTCAGCGTGGCTTCTTCAACCGTCAGCAAGTTGCTTCCCCTTCTGGCAATCATGATAATAGTGGGAATGCTCCAGCAGGTTATGGCCGCCAGCGGGGTGAAAGGGTTGATTTCCTATTCAGTTCTGATAATTCCTCTCGGTTTGCTGCTCTGTCTTCTGCCGATCATCATCCCGGCTTCAGAAGGAGTTCTAACCTACGGGGGCGCAGCCATTATCGGCATTCCGCTGGTCTGGTACCTGAACTCTCTGGGCTACCACGCCACGGTGGTCATCGCCGGCCTGAGCTTGCTCTGGCCCCTGGGTGACGGATTGCCGCCGACTGCTCTTATTGGTCGCCTCAGCCTGATGGTTTCCGGCCAGGAAGGAAAATACTGGAATTTTCTCAAACAGACCTGGATTCCCTGGCTAATCATCACAGCCGTCGGAATGCTGATGATCATATTCAGTGGCCGGCTGCGTTTTCTGGTGATCGGATGATTGATTTTAACTTTAAGGATGCACGGCCATGATAGCCAGAATAATTATGATTGCTTATTACCTGATAGCCGCCTTTTTTGTGCTGATTACCATTAAGAACATGCTCCAGGAAAAGAACAGCCGGGACCGGGTGGTGCTCTATTTGATAACTCTTATTCCTTTCATTATAAGATTGCTCCGGATCAAATGAAGGTTAACCCATGAAAACACCAGGAACTGGCTTCAAACTGATAACGGCCGCTGCCTTTATCGCTCTCCTGGTAGCCGGCGGCTGGCCACTCAGAGAACACCGGCGCTTTCCGGTGGAGATAGTCTGCGGGCCCGGCGTGACTGAAATCCGGCCCCTCAGCGACTATTTGCCCGCGCTTAAAGGCACCCCGGCCGATACTCCCGTTTTCATCCTGTCAGGGAACACACCTGGAGGCTCGGTCCTGATTATGGGCAATACTCATGCCAACGAGCCTGAAGGCATGCTATCGGTAGCCATCATGATTGAGAACGCAGTAGTGGAGAAAGGAACTGTTTATCTGATTCCAGCCTTCAACCGCAGCGCCAGCCTGAACACCAGACCGGGAGAGGGATACCCCTTATATTTTACAGTGCCTACTCCATGGGGAAAAAAGAAGTTCAGAATGGGAAACAGGGATGCTTCACCGCTGGATCAGTGGCCCGATCCTGATGTTTATATACATTATCCAGAAAAGCAGATGCTTTCCTACCTCGACATCCGTAATACTAATCGAACCTGGCCAGGACGCAGGAACGGCCTGCCCATGGAACAGGTGACCTTCGCCGCTATGGAGCTTCTCCGCCAGAACCGGGTGGATCTGGCCATCGACCTCCATGGGGCAGAAACGATGTTTCCGGTTACCAACTGTATAGTGGCTCCGGAGAAATCCATGAGGATCGCCACCCTTGCTTCCCTGACGGTAAAATCGATGGAAAGCTTTGAAAACCATCTGGAATCTTCTCCAGAAAAATTCCGCGGACTTTCTCACCGGGAAATAGGAGATTATTCAGACACCCTGCCGTTTCTCCTGGAATCCCCCATCCCCTTTCTCGACCAGCCGACCGGAGCCAAGACCGAGCAACTCTTTCTCGATGGCCGGGACGAATTTCTGCTCAGCCTGTCCCGCAAGAAAAAGCTGTTTGTTCCCTACGATGAATCCGGTTGGTCTCTTGACCGCAGAATTGGACAGCATCTTTCGGTCAGTCAGGAAATCATAAGACAGTATTCGAGGAAGGCTCCCGACCGGGCGATAATCATCAAGAATGTCCCGCGGTATTCAGACCTGGTCAAAAACGGGACTGGAAGCTATTTCCATAATCCATCTTCGGCGGAAAAAAGCAAGGTGGTGAAAATATAAATTTAATTATGGCGAGTTCTTACTTGAACCCGGGTTGGAAGACAGCCCGAAAAAAGAATCAGGGAGCAGTTGAAAAATGAAGAAAGGATTAATCCTGAGCCTGGCTTTCGGTCTGTTCATACTGAGCTGGTTGCTTATTCCCGGCCAGCAAAGCGGAGCCAGCGCCAACAACACCATTCTGTCCTCTGAGAATTGCACTGTTATCATGGTAGGCAAAAAGGCTTCGGCCGACGGTTCGACCATGACCACCCACACGGCCGATTGCGGAATCTGCGACTGGACCTGGCGTTATGTGCCCGCGGCCGACCATAAACCAGGCTCTACCCGGAAGATTTACCGAATTTCCCAGATGAGAACCTGGCCGCCGCAAGAGGGCCTGAAGTGGGACCTGATCAAAAAAGATTTCACCGGTCTGGAAATACCAGAGGTCCCCCATACCTACGGATACATGCATGGCGTTTTCGGCTATATGAATGACCAGCAGCTGGCCATCGGCGAATCAACCATTGGGAACCGACCGAAAATGTCCAACCCGACCCAGACTCCGGCCTTCAACATTACCATGCTGACCCTGCTGGCCATGGAAAGATGCCGGAGCGCAAGGGAAGCGATCAAACTCATGGGTTCTCTGGCAGAAAAATATGGTTACGGGGGCGAGGACGGAGGGGAGATGCTGGCCGTGGCCGACCCGGAAGAGGTCTGGGTATTTGAGATCATGCCCGTGGGACCGTTATGGACGCCCCAGAGTGGCCAGCCGGGGGCGGTCTGGTGTGCCCAGCGAGTGCCCGATGACCAGGTCAGCGTTTGCCCCAACGAATCCAGGATAGGCGAAATCGACCTCAACAATCCTGACTATTTTCTGGCTTCACCAAATGTAATTTCATACGCCGTGGAAAACGGTTACTGGGATCCCAAAAGCGGGCAGCCCTTCAGCTGGAAGAAAGCTTATAGCCCGGCCGAAGGCAATGCCAAGGACCAGCCCCGGCGGGCCCGAATGTGGCGGTTTTTTGACTTGGTCTCGCCTTCATCCAAATTCTCTCCCGCCCTCCCCAATATGGATTTTCCTTTTTCCGTTAAACCGGACAGACTCCTCTCGGTCAAGGATGTAATGGAGATGACCAGGGATAAAGGTTACGGGACGTTCTTTGACCCGACCCGCGGGATAAGGGGCGGGCCCTACCGGAACCCGAATTATGACAGTGCAGCCAGGTTGATCAGCGTTCGCAACGCTGAATATACGACGGTAACGCAGTGCCGCGGCTGGCTGCCGGCAGCTATCGGGGGGATTGTCTGGCTTTCCTGGGGAGCTCAGGATACAGCCTGCTACATGCCCCTTTATGCCGGGATTGAAGCCCTGCCGGCTTCTTTCAGCCTCGGCGACCACTGGGTCTTCAATCGCCAATCCGCCCGCTGGGCTTTTGATTATGTTGATTTTCATGCCCAGGTGGCCTATTCGCTGGCCCTTGAAGAAATCAAGAAAGCCAGAGAGAAATGGGAAGACGGGGCTCTCAACCAGATTCCAGATATCGACCGGAAAGCTCTTGAGCTCTACAAAAAAAATCCGAGAAAAGCCACCGAATTCCTGACAGCTTTTTCCATGAGCAACGCCGAAGCGGTGGTCAGAGCCTGGTGGCAGCTGGGAGATGAGCTGCTGGTCAAGTTCAATCACCTGAGTTATTACAACAGCGAGAGGCGAACGGTTGAAAGAAGAAAAATGGATTTTCCGGAAGCCTGGAAAAAAGCTGTCCGGATAATGGATATATTTTTCGAATGAAAATTTTTAAATAGCAACGGAGGTTCAAATGTCAAAAAATTGCCAGCGACTCAAATTTCGTCCCTGGTCAGTTTCAGTCCTGGTCTTGCTTCTGGCCTTTCTGGCGGTTTTTTATTTTATAGCCCCGGCCGGGAAAACCGAACCGGGACTGGAAGTCTCCAGGCCGGCTGACAACTGCACTTCCATTCTGGTCGGCCGGCTGGCATCGGTCGACGGCTCGACCATGACCACCCATACCTGTGACTGCGGTCTATGTGACTGGACCTGGCGACATGTTCCCGCTGCCCGTCATAAACCCGGAGAGACCAGAAAGATCTATCATATTTCTCAGTTCAAGACCTGGCCCCCGACCGAGGGCCTGAAATGGGACCTGGTTAAAAAAGATTTCACCGGTCTTGAGATCCCCGAAGTCCCGTATACTTACGCTTACCACCACGGCATGTTCGGTTACCTGAACGAAAAACAGGTGGCCATAGGCGAATCCACCATTGGCAATGTCCGCAAGCTGGGCAACCCGACTCCGACACCGGCCTTTGACATTACCATGCTGACCATCATTGCCATGGAGAGAGCCAGCACGGCCAGAGAAGCCATCAAAATAATGGGCGAGCTGGCAGAGAAGTATGGCTATGGATTCCACGACAATGGAGAAATGCTGGCTGTGGCCGACCCCAGAGAAGTCTGGATTTTCGAAATAATCCCGGTCGGTCCTCTCTGGACTCCTCAAAGCGGCAAACCGGGAGCAGTCTGGTGTGCCCAGAGAGTTCCGGATGACCAGGTCAGCGTTTGCCCCAATGAATCCAGAATCGGCGAGATTGACCTGAATAATCCGGATTACTTCATGGCCTCTTCCAACGTCATTTCCTGCGCGGTTGAAAACGGGTTATACGACCCGGCCAGCGGTAAACCTTTCAACTGGAAGAAGGCCTACTCCCCCGTTAATGAAAGCGCCATCAGTTCCAACGGAAGGTACCAGCGACTGTGGCGATTTTTTGACCTGGTGGCTCCTTCTCTCAAGCTGTCTCCCAATACCCCCAACATGGATCTGCCATTCTCGGTAAAACCCGACCGGAAAATCTCTGTAGCTGATGTGATCAACATGACCCGTGACCGCAGTTATGGCACGCCTTTTGACCCGGTAAAAGGCATCCGCGGCGGGCCGTTCAAGAATCCCAACTATTACCGTCAGACCAGGACCATCTGCGACAGCCGGGCCGAGTACTCGACAGTGACCCAGAGCCGGGACTGGTTGCCGGACCCGGTAGGAGGGCTGGTCTGGATTTCATTCGGTTCGCAGGACACCGCCTGCTACATGCCTTTTTATGCCGGGGTTACCGAGCTGCCGCCTTCGTTCTCGATTGGTGATCACTGGGTTTTCAACCGGGATTCTGCCCGCTGGGCCTTCGATTTCGTTGATTTTCAGGTTCAGGTCATCTACTCGGAAGCCATCAAGGATGTGGAACAGGCCATTCTTAAATATGAAAAACCGGTCATTGACCAGATTCCAGAAATCGACCGCCGGGCGGCAGAGCTTTATAAGAAGAGCCCGAAAGAAGCGGCCAAATTCCTGACCGGCTTCTGCCTGAACAATGCCCAGAACGTGGTCAGAGCCTGGTGGGATCTGGGCGAACAACTTCTGGTTAAGTACAACCACCTCTACCTGTATAACGTGGAGAAAAGGACCTACCAGCGGCGTTTCCCGGCATATCCCGACCTCTGGCAGAAAGCAGTCCGGGCTTTTGATGTCCTGCTTGAGCCTGAGGAAAAAAGATAGGGGGAAGAAACCATGAAAAAAAACAATTCTTTTCATTTTATTCTGACTGTTTTATTCTTGATATCGGCTGTCTTGCTTTTCGGTCAGACCGTTCCCAAAGCCAGTCTGCCGGTGCTGACCACTTCTGCCGGTCAGAGTCCGGACGTGACCACGGTCAACATCATCCTGGAAGAAGCCGGAATCGGCTATGATTATTGCGACGTTCCCACTCCTGAAATCCTGGCCGAGGGGGTGGGACTGGGAGACCGCGAGTCCGAACCCGGCTTCCATGCCGAAGTCCATACCGACCTCATGAAATTTAAGAAGGGCACTCCGTTCAGAACCGTGATCATGGCCATCGGTGCTAGCCTCAAAGGCATGGGTGCTTCCGGACTGACGGTTGAAGCGGAAGAGGCTCGCCTGAAAAAAGTTATCGATTACTGCCAGGCCAACAAAATTTTCATCATTGCCGTTCATATCGGCGGGGAGTCAAAACGCGGTGCCCCCGGAAGCGACAACGAAAGAATGATCGAGGCCGTGGCCCCCAGAGCCAACCTCCTTATAGTTACCCGGGATGGCAACAAGGACGGGCGGTTCAGTAAGATTTCAGCTCAAAAAAACATACCGCTGGTAGAAGTCAATTACGCTCTGGAAATAGTTGACCTGCTGAAAAAAGTTTTTGAATGACCTCTGGCCCGGAGTTCAGGCTTCAGAGAAAGCAAGCCTTTGATTCAATCAAAGGGTTGACTGCAGTTTTTTCTGGGCTTTCAGAAGAAGTTGTTCGCCCTCATGGATGAGGTCATCCAGCCGGGCGATGGCAATCCTGCACTTCAGGTTTTCCATCTTCCTGTTGCCCTTGCCCTGATTATCAAAATATTTTTTCAGGTAGGCCTCCAGCTCTTCAGCCGAAAATAGCCGGGGCAGGCAGGCATCGGCCAGAAGCATCTTCTTTATCTCTTCATAATCAATCCGGTCGCCCAGAGCCAGCTTTATATCGCGGGCGGTTTCTTCCCGCCACCGGGCATATTCCGGCGTGGAATAAGGGGGTAGAGGGCCGAGCAGTTTCCTGGCTTCTTTCAGCGCTTCTTCAAAGAACAGCTTCCCCTCCTTCAGCAGGCTTTTGGCTCGATAATATTCGGGGCCGGAAGCAGCGGTCTTATCATCCAGATAGATTTTGAAAAGGTTGACCGACTGGGCCAGTGCTTCATAGGCTGACTTGATTTTTACTTCAAAATTAAAATCCATTGGCTTCATTTAGCCCTCCTCCAAGGAGCCAGGCTGATTTAAGGATAACAATTTTATAATCCTTTTTCAAAAAATTATTTTTTTACGATGGCCGCAGCCACTACGTTGGCAATCCTGCTGCGTACGGAAATGATTTCCCCCTTATCGTCCGGATGGACTCGGTTGGTCAGGAAGATTACGGCCGTGGTTGTCTCCGGGTCTATCCAGATGGATGTCCCCGTATAGCCAGAGTGACCATAAGAACTCCAGCCGAAAAGATCTCCCCTGACGGTGGCATAGTCCGAATCGAGATCCCAGCCGAAACCGCGACCGGCCGTCTTCAGGCGGGGAAAAATCTCTGTCATCCTCTCGACGGCCAGCGGGCTGAGAATTCTTACTCCCCTGAACTCTCCCCGGTTAAGCATCATCTGGGCAAAAATAGCCAGGTCGTCGGCAGTGGAAAAAAGGCCGGCATTACCTGAAATTCCACCCTGAAGCCTGGCCAGAGGGTCATGAACAATTCCCCTCAGCGGCTGGCCGTCTATAACTTCGGTCGGAACACACCGCACTTTAACCTCTTCGGGAGGATTAAAAAGGGTGGAGTCCATACCCAGCGGCTTAAAAATATTCTGGCGGGAAAATTCGGCCAGGTCCTGGCCCGTCACTATCTTAACAATCTGGGCCAGGGTTATATAATTGAGGCAGCTGTAAACAAATTTTTCTCCCGGCCGGTATTCTTTCCTCAACCCGGCAATGTGCTTGACCAGGACTTCGGTCGGGCAGGGCTCCCCGTATTTGGCCGCCACCTCTTTCGGGTCGGTATAGGGAGGCAGTCCAGAAGTATGGGTCAGAAGATGAAACAGTCTGACTTCTTCCCCCGGAATTCCCTTTTCCTCAATATAAGGAACAAACTCGGGAATGAAATTTGTAACCCGATCCCAGAGCCTAATCCGGCCCTGTTCTACCAGTATCATGATTGAGGTGGCCGTGGCTACTGGCTTGGTTAAAGAAGCCAGGTCAAAGACCAGGTCAGGTTTCATCGGCGCCGGGGCCGGCACCAGTTGACTCTGGCCGTAAGCTTTTCGCCAGACGACTCTCCCCTTCCTGGTCACCAGAAGAACCGCTCCCGGAAAATCACGCCGCTCCAGAGACCGGGCGATGACCTCATCCAGACGGCCGAGACGCCCTGAATCAAAACCGACCTCTTCCGGACGCGCTGCGGGCAGCTTGATTTCAGCCGCCAGGGACAGGCCGCCAGTTAAAATGAATAATATTAATACCAGGCCCCGAAGGAAATATTTGTTTTTCATTTCCAACCTCCCCTCATCTGGCCGGTGTTTTCCAGACCAGACCATCCTGTCTGATGTGCAATTTCTCATTACTCCCTTTATTTTTATAAACGGCCTCAAACAGGCTCGGGGTAGCCTGAATCTGGGGTGGATAGTCCCAGCCCTTAACTCTTAAAGCCTTTTCACGCTGCAGGTTAAGCTGTTCCAGGCTCGGCGCGAAATTTCCGTTGCTGGCAAAATAATTCCTCTGCCGGTAATAAATAAGCCGCAGGGCCCATTTAACTTCGGCCTCCGGGTCTTCGTCGCAGTATTCTCTTGCTTTTCCGGCTTCGGTTGAAGTGAATTGAACGTAACCCCACATCTCGGGATAGTGAATATTGACCAGGCCCTGCGGGGCCCAGGTCCAGTTATCTTCAGGAAGCTCGCGTCCGGTGACTTTATCCTTCATTTTGACGTAATTTCCACCCTCAACCATCGTCCTGTATTCAACCCGTGAAAAATTAATCCGCCACAGGTCACCGCTTTCCGGTTTTTTCTTGAAAGGAGCAGCTTCTTTCAATACTTCCCAGGGAATGGCTATTTCTACTGACCAGCCCCGGTCTTTATCAGCCGGGTTGTTCAGGGTTCCATCCACCAAAACGGCCGTCTTCAAGCCCTGAATATCCCAGGCATGAATGGCCGGTCCACCGTCACGGTAAGGTTTGACCAGGAACAGGTCCCAGACGGTGTTCAGGGCGTTTATTTCCAGTTCATAGTAATTGTGAGTATCGCCGTCGGGGTCAATAAAGACCTCAAAATCGTTGTCCAGGTAGATGACAGAATCCCTGCGGGTGAGCGTGGCCCAGACATGTGGCTCTTCCAGTTCGGCTCCCAGATAAAAATAGTCGTCATCCCAGAGCATCTTAACTCTGGTCCTGAATCTCGGTTTCGGCTTGCTCTTCCCCTCAATGTCCAGAAAATCTTCCGACCAGTAAACGCTCTTCCAGGAATTTTCGTCCAGCCGCCCGTCTACAGTGATGGGACCGGCTGTCCGGTGACACATATAATATCTCACTGAAGGATTGATCCGGGGCTCGTCCACTCCATTCAGAGCTGGTGAAAGAGGAAGGGCGGTCAGGCAGGCCAGCCCCAGAACTACTCCCAAAGAAGCTGTCTTCATGCTCATCATTGATTCTCCTGCGAGTTTTTTATTCGGAGGCTGTTTTAATCTCCAGATATATCATTTTTTGCCCTGACCATTTCAAAAATTTCAAAAAATCCTCCCGGGATATTTTCACGGTGGCGGTATTGACGTTGGGATGGAAATTAAGCTCGGTCTCGGTCAGCAGGTCACTGTCAATAACCACTCTGACCTCTTTTTGGGCATCATTTATCAAGCCAAAGGGCGAGACAGCGCCAGCGGTCAATCCCAGGTATTTTTTCAGCCTTTCGGGTGAGGCAAAACTTAAGCGGTCTTCCTCCAGACTCCTGGTCAGTTGCTTCAGGTCAACTTTTTTATGGCCGAGGACTATTACCAGATAATGATGGTTACCCCGGTAATTTCTGATAAAAAGATTTTTGCAATGGGCTCCCCCGCAGTCTTTCCAGTACAGACTCGATTCTTCCAGGGTGAAAACCGGAGGATGTTCAATCCGCTCCCATTTGATGCCAAGGTGGTCCAGAGTCTCCAGGACCCTCTTTTCTTCAGGGCTCAGTATCTCACTCATCTCCAGCCTTCTCCCGCTTATTTTACTTAAAGATAAAAAACTTTAAAGCTCGGGCCCGTTTTTATATAATTCTCCCTTCCAAGAGAAAGATGACTTCCTGCTTATTCACCGCCGCAAATATTGGACGACTTACAGTCAGCAACCGATTCGTGCGCTCGGCCACCCACGATTACCTGGCCGATGACCCGACCGGCACGATCACCAGCCCTCAGCTGGAGCTTTACAGACGGCTGGCTGAAGGGCAGATTGGATTGATCATTACCGGGCATGCCTACGTCCACCTTTCCGGCAAAGCCAGTCCTCGCCAGATTGCAGCCGACGAAGACAGAAAAATACCCGGGCTCAGGAGGCTGGCCGAGGCAGTCCATAAGACCGGCAGTGGCTCGCTAATCTTCCTTCAGCTGGCTCACGCCGGACGGCAGACCAGACCAGGGCTGTGCAAACAACAGCCTGTAGCTCCTTCGGCCGTTTATGACCCGGTTTCCAGGATTATGCCCCGGGAGTTATCTTCTGCTGAAATTGATACGGTAATCGAGTGGTTTATAAAAGCTGCCGAAAGAGCCAGGCAGGCGGGTTTTGACGGAGTCCAGATCCATGCCGGACATGGTTATCTCCTGAGCAGCTTCATTTCCCCTCACACCAACCGTCGGAATGACGACTGGGGAGGCAGCGTGGAAAATCGTTCTCGAATTATAAGAGAGATAATTGCCGGCATTCACCGAACCTGCGGTTCCGAATTTCCGGTCATAATAAAAATGAATGCCACAGACCATCTCCAGGACGGAATAACCCTGGAAGAAGCCAGAGACATAGCCATATCTCTGGAAAGTATTGGCCTGGCGGCGATAGAAATCAGCGGTGGAATGAACGAAGCCGGACTGGGCTCAGTCTGGGCCGGTCTGCGGACAGAGGAAGAAGAAGGTTATTTTGTTCCCCTGGCTGCAGCCATCAAGAAAGCTCTCCGGATTCCGGTCATGGGGCTCGGCGGTATAAGGACTTTTCGGGTGGCCGAAAAAATGGTCGAAAGTAACCAGGTGGACCTGATTTCCATGAGCCGTCCCTTCATCAACAGACCCGACCTGGTCAGGGAATTTCAGTCTGGAAAGTTAGACAAATCACCATGCCTGTCCTGCAATAAATGTTTTAACCCCAGAGGGATTCGTTGTGTTCAAAATCCCTCCCCAGTCTGAACATTATTCAATCCCTTGCGACCGGCTCTCCGGCTATGTAAACTTGCCTATGTTACTTTCTGATTTATTAAGTTCAATTATTAACAAATAATCCAGATATTTTTTTATTTTTATTTGAATTTTTCCATGAAATCTTATAAAAATAAGCCTTAATAAGCCCATGTCTGACCCGGATGTTATTTTCAGTTTGTTTCAAAAAGCGCGCGGCCGTTTCCCGGGCTTTGCCGTTGACTCCCGGGGAGAAAAACGACTTTATCTAAACAGCGGCGCCGGAAGTCTGACGGTCGATAGCTGCCTTAAGGCCATAAACGCTGAAGGTGCCGCTCTTAACCCGATGCCCGGACAGATAACCCCTCCCGAAAATGAAACTCTGCAATTCCAGCAGCGGGTCAGGCAGCTGGTAGCTGATTTCCTGGGCGCTGCCAGTCATGAAGAAATCTCGTTTCATTTTTCCACCACGGCGGCCCTATTTAATCTGGCTTTCGCTCTGCGCTCGCTTTTCAAACCTGGCAAGAACCTGGTGGTAAGCGACCTTGATCATTTTGCCAATATCTCTCCCTGGGAAACCATCGGCAGTTCGCAGGGAGCAGAAATCAGGCGGGTCAGGTTGACCAGGGATCTATCACTGGATACGAGCGATCTGGTCACCAAACTTGACCACAATACCGTTCTGGTAGCTCTGACTGGAGCCTCCAACGTCCTGGGAACGATTCTTCCTCTGACCGACCTGGTTTCCGAAATCAAGCAAAAATCTCCGGCCCTGGTGGTGGTGGACGCTGTACACCTGGCTCCTCACGCCCCCGTAGATGTGAGAGAAATTGGCTGTGATTTTCTGGCCTTCTCCGGCTATAAAATATTCGGGCCAATGATCGGCATTCTTTACAGCCGGCTGGATACCCGGGACAGATTTTCGCCTTACCGGGTTGAGACCAACAAAGAGCAGCCTCCTTTCTGCTGGGAACAGGGCATGCTGCCCAACCTTCATCTGGCTGGCTTAAAAGGCGCCCTGGAATATCTCCTGGAACTGGGACAGAAAGCCAGTCCGAAGGATTCTTCATCACCAGCCCGCAAAATTTTCCGGCGGGCCCTGGAAGCGATTAAACGATATGAACAGGACCTGAGCCTTTATTTTCTGGAAAGATTCAAGAAAATTGATTTTCCCCGTCTGAAATTTTACGGACTGGACAGCCCAGGCCGGGTGACTGCGAGGACGCCAACATTTGCCCTGGAAATAGCCGGACTCAATCCCTCTGAACTCAAAAAGCTGTTATGGGAAAAGGGACGGGTCCTGATAGCTGACGGGAATCACTATTCGGCAGTGGTGGTCAGACATCTTCAGAAGAGCGGACTCAACCGGGTAAGCCTGTCTCACTATGATGGACCGGATTCTATAGATCTTTTCTTTGATTGTCTGGAAGATATAATTTCCCATCAAATAAATTTAACGTCATCATAAGGAGTTAAAAATGGCCAAGTTTGAAGGAGTTAAATGGGCTCCCGGACAGATGCGTTATTTTCTCTATGATAAGAGCTTTGAAATGTTCGAAGCCCAGGCCAAAACCTTTGCTGCCACCAGATCTGCTTACTATGCCAGCTTCCTTTGTTTTGAGGGCATCAGGTATTTCTGCCGGAAGAATGAGCGGGGCAAACTGGAACTGGTTTTTGTCAACTGGGACCAGAACCTGGAGCGCTTCCGACGGAGCATGGCTTTCAATCTGAGCCGCGAGCAGCAACCAATTGTACCCACCCGCGAAGAACTGGAGAACCTTTTTATCCGAAAGTTCTTCTCCCATCCGGCTCTGAGAACTTATCTGGAAGAAATGGCCGAAAAAGGAGCCCAGGGCTATCTGAGGCCATTCACCCTGGACGAAGAACACTCAATGGGAGTGACCTTCCCCAACTTCCCGGCCATCAGGGCAGTCACCTGTATGTATGACCGGTATCTGGGAGAGCCTTTTGTCGGGGTGATCATACCCCATCTGGTCAGGGCTCTTGGAGTTAACGGTACTGGCTGCCTGAAACTGGGCATTAATTATCTTGTGAGCATTAAAGCCATAGACGAAGCCCGGGCTCTGGTGCCGGAAGTAGCTTCCGTTCTCTTTCTTGATGACCGGACCTATCTGCCGATCGAGCAGCGTGAAATCAGTGAATGGGATTCATCCTGCTGCCTGTTTGCCCTGACTGATGGCACAGTGGTCAAGATACCCGAAAGCAACCTGATCCTCCCTTCTATCACCATCAAGGGAATGGTGATCATCTTAAGGGAGATGGGCCTCAGGGTTGAGGAAAGGCCCTTCACTTACGGGGAGCTTCTGGAAAGGGCCAGGAAAAATGAGCTGGTCACAGTAGCCAGTATCGGCACGGCGGGAATCCTCAACCGCTGTGAAAAGCTGGTCCTGGTTGACGCTACCCTGAAAATAATCGGTCAGCACCTGCCAGTTAAGAATCACCCCCTCTACCAGAAACTCAGAGAGGTGCGTGAATATTACTGGAACGTTTACCGGGGACTGGCGCCGGCCCTGCCTGGATTAAATATTTTCAGGTATGAAATTGATTGAGGGCGGGGTGAGGTCCGGCTTTTCTCTCTGACGCGGCACGGAGATGTGAGTCGGTTGAATATATTTTAAACAGATATAGGTCAGGTGTCACAACAGGCAACTAATCCGGTAACCGTTATCCGGTAATCAAAATAAATTATCAAGGCGGTCTAATGCTGAGAAAACATCCCCGGGCTCTAAGTTACATCTTTTTCACTGAGATGTGGGAACGGATCGGTTTCTACACCCTGATGGCCATTCTTGTCCTTTACATGGATCGGGTGCTGGGCTGGTCTGATTCCCGCAAGGGCGACTGGTACGGTATTTTTCTGGCTATCTGCTATTTTTTCCCTCTGGTCGGGGGCTGGCTCGGCGATAGAATCTTTGGCCGTCTGAAGACTGTCAGGTCCGGAGCAGTGCTGATGGCTCTGGGCTACGCCGGGCTGGCTATATCGTCGGCTTCCCAGACGATCAGTTTCAAGCTGGGGCTTCTGCTCATTGCGGTCGGAACGGGAATATTCAAGGTTAACATGTCAATGCTGGTTGGAAACATCTACCAGGACAGGCCACAGCTTAAAGACGCCGGTTTCAACATTTATTACATGGGAGTCAATCTGGGAGCCATGGTGGCCCCCCTGATCGCTACCGTCAACAATGCTGTTTTTAACAGCTATCACCTGTCCTTCTGGGTCTCGGCCGCAGGCCTGATTCTGGCCCTTATAATATTTCAGGCCGGGCGACCCCACCTGGCTGCCGCCGATGACCTGAGATTCAGAAAAGAAGAAATGGCCGCAGCCAGAGAACTACAAAAATCTCAGGCAGAAAGCAGGAGTCAAGATATTTCGGGATTTAACTCTGAACCCGATTTTTCCGGCCGGATCCTGGCCCTGATCATTCTCTTTGCCATAGTTATACTATTCTGGGTCGCTTTTTACCAAAACGGGTTTGCCCTGACCCTGTTCGCCGCTCGATCCACTGTCCTTAAGGACTGGCTGCGGCCGGAGACCTACCAGTTCTTTGAGCCTTTTTTCATTCTGGTCCTGACTCCGGTCATGCTGCTGCTCTTTGACCGTCTGCGTCAGAAAGGGCAAGAGCCATCCACCCCCCGAAAAATTTTTCTCGGAATGCTATTCATGACTGCGGCCATGTTTATCATGGTTCTGGCTGGCTTGAGGGGTGGCAATCAAGACCTTAATATTATGTCGCCGCTGTGGCTTATCAGCACCTATTTTGTGGTCACCATAGCCGAAATCCTAATTTCACCCATGGGACTGTCCTACGTTTCCAAGGTGGCCCCATCGAGAGTTGGCGGCCTGATGATGGGTGGCTGGTACCTGGCCATTGCCTTCGGAAGCTATGGCAGCGGGCTTCTGGGAAAATTCTACAGCCGCCTGCCCCACCATCATTTTTTCCTGTTTCTGGCCGGGTTGCTGGCTCTGGCGGCCGTTCTGGTGGGATTGGCAGTCAGGAGACTCGAACGATATTCCCGCTGAAATTAAGAATAGAAATGAAAGTAAAAAGGAGAATATCTGATGGATATAACCAATGTCCTTATTAAAGAAAAAACTGAACAGGCTGTGAAGATACTGAAGGAAAGCGGCCTCGACTGCTGGATAACCTTCACCAGGGAGAGCGAAATTTGCGGAGACCCCAGCCTGGTTTTTCTGGCTCCGGGGCAGGTCACCTGGCACTCGGCTTTCATCCTCACCGCTGGCGGCCAGAAACGGGCCATAGTCGGCCTGTACGACAAGAAAGCCATCGAGGATACGGGAGCTTATGATACGGTCGAGGGGTATGTGACCGGCATAAAGGAACCATTACAAAAATTCCTGCAGGAGCTACAACCGCAAAGAATCGGAATAAATTATTCCAGAACCAGTGAAATCTGTGACGGGCTGACCCACGGAATGTACCTGACCCTTCATGATATCCTTCAGGAAATCGGACTGGAGAAGAGACTGGAACCGGCCGAAAAAATAGTCTCCGCTCTGAGGGAAAGAAAATCACCGGTGGAAATCCAGGCTATTAAACGAGCCATTGCTGTTACCGAAGAAATCTTTGAGCTGGTCAGGGGTTTCATCTCCCCCGGAAAGAGCGAAAAGGAGATTGCTCAATTCATGCTGTCTGAACTAAAAAAGAAAGGTCTGCCGACAGCCTGGGGACAGAGCACCTGTCCGGCCGTTTTCACCGGGCCGGATACCGCCCAGGCTCACTACTCCCCGACCGACCGTCTGGCCGAACCCGGGCACATCCTGAATATGGATTTTGGAGTTAAGGTTGATGGTTATTGTTCAGACATGCAGCGAACCTTCTACCTGCTGAGGCCGGGAGAAAACCAGGCTCCACCAGAAGTCAGGCATGGTTTTGAAACCATAGTCCGGGCGATTGAAGAGGCCAGGGCTGCCATGAAGCCCGGAGTCCAGGGAGTAACAGTTGACGCGGTTGCCCGCAAGATAATTACCGCCGCCGGCTATGAAGAATTTCCCCATGCGCTTGGACATCAGGTCGGGCGGTTTGCCCACGACGGGACGGCTCTTCTGGGCCCGTCCTGGGAAAAGTACGCCGACAAGCCATTCCGCCCGCTGGAACCGGGTATGGTCTTCACCCTGGAGCCGCGCCTGACAGTGCCGGGACGGGGTGTCGTCACCATAGAAGAAATGGTTGTGGTAACCGAATCCGGGGCTGAATTTCTCAGCCATCCCCAAAAAGAATTATTGTTGATTGGCTAAAGAACATAGCTGCCGTTGACCAGGCGGACAGAGCGACAGATTATCCGGGATTATAAAAGCTAATCCCGACAGAAATCCAATTTAAGAAAGCAGTAACAATGCTTTTTATGGGTTAAGAAGACGGCCAGGGAAAATTTCCGGCTGTTCAATCAGCGCCAAAAGGCTCTTCCGGCGAAACCGCTTCCAGTCCGCCCATGAATCTGGCTCCTTCTTCTGTGACCACCATGCAATCCTCAATCCGGATGCCGAATTGGCCGGGCAGATAGATGCCAGGCTCGTTGGAAAAAGTCATGCCTGGCTGGATCCGGAGTTTGTTACCCTGAACCAGATAGGGAAATTCGTGGCCTTCGAGACCGATTCCGTGCCCGACCCTGTGGCTGAAATACCGGTAGCCGGGGCCAAACCCGCCTTCTTCTATTACTTTTCTGGCTGCGTGGTCGACCTCCTCGCAGGTCGCCCCCGGGCGGCAAGCCTTGAGAGCTGCCAGCTGTGCCCGTCTTATAATTCCCCAGATTTTTTTCTGCTGGTCGGAAGCCCGGCCGAAAATCAGAGTTCTGGTAACATCGGAGCTATAACCCTCAACCCGGCAGCCACCATCAACCAGGATAACGTCTCCCCGTTCCAGATTCTTTCTTTTTCTGGAGCCGTGAGGGAAAGAAGAAGCCGGACCGAAAGACGGGCTCCCCGAGCCAGCCACTCCATATCGAGTATGAGCCTCTCTTATTAACGAAGACAGTTCATCCTGAGTCATCCCCTCCCGGAGTTTTTTAAGGGCTTCCCGGTAGGCCAGTTTAGTTATCCGGTTAGCCGCTTCCAGGCATCTTATTTCTTTCTCAGTCTTAATCCCCCGACAGCCCTCAGAAACCGGGCTGCCATCGGCCAGTGCCAGCCCGGGATCATCGCGCCTGAGTCCGTGGATTATAAAAGCTCTGGTTGAGGGTTCAACCCCAATTTTTTTCAGCCCTGAATATTCACGGACTGTTTTGCTGATCAATAAAAATGGACTTTCGTTCTCTTCCCAAGTTCTTATTTCCTGTTCGGGCGGTATAATTTCCCGGGCCCGGTCCAGCTCGAATGCCGAACAGACCCAGACCGGATATTTCTCTGGGAAGAGGAGAAAGCCAAAGGTTCGTTCGCTCCGCCACCAGTTGACGCCCGTAAAATACTGCATGGTTGGCCCGGGCTCAACCAGCAAGCCACCAAGCTTATGGTCGATTATCAACCTGGATGCCTTCTGCCATCGGTACTGAAAATCTTCCAGTCCAAACGGCCCGACCGATTCCAGCAATTTTTTTAGTTGGCCATCTTCCGCCGGCATGACTGGCTGCTGCCCCTGACCCGCAGTCGTCGCAGCCCGGCCTGCACTCAGTAGAGCCAGAGCTCCCAATTTGAGGACATCTCTTCTTCCCGGCATTCAGCACCTCCAGATAATTATTAAAGGACTAAATACCCCAGAGCTGCTCCTCGGGTCAAGATTTTTTATTTGGCAGAATTCCATCTAGCTAGATCTGGGTTGCAGGGTTCAAGCAACTTAAGAGGATTAACCGGGAGCAAAAAACTGAAAATTTAAATAAGATGGCCTCAATACTATCATCATAACTGCGGCTTATGATTATATGGCCGAGACAATGTCTTTACTGCTCTCACCCTTGATCATTTTAATTTTCTCTATTCTACTTCCGACACCAGGCTCAGCCTTTACTTTGCTCAATAAAATCTCAACACATTCGAGTAAGATAGACCGGTCTGTCTAAAATCCGCGGGCGTATCTGGTCCAGAAAAGTTCATAAAGCTCGCGGTATCTTTGCATGACCGCTCTGGCAAAATCTCCTGTATACTGAGTCAGATACTCATCAACAGTCAGGGGCTCTCTGTCGGGTGTTTTGCTGTTGATTATTTCCAGAACTTTCTTTTCCACCAGGGGCAATTCGGCCATGGCTTTTTCTTCAAAAGCCCGGACTGTATCTTCCACCAGCTGGCGATTATCGCCCCACCGCAGTATGGCCAGCCGGTTGGCACGGCGGAATATCCAGGCCGCCGAGTCTTCCCGGTAGCGGTGCTGAGCGCAGATTTCAAAAGACGGCGGCAATTCACGAACCCCGGCAAATATCGGTATTCTGGCGCTTAAAGCCGGATTATCAAAGGCAAACCAGCAGACGGCCCCGACTGCCGGCGGCAACCAGCTCCTGAGCTGGATGACGGTGGCATAAGCACAGGCATTGATGGCGATCGTGCGCTGAGGGGCTATGGTTCCTGGCTTTAGGGTGTTTATAAGATTAATCCAATCCCGGGACATCCAGTTGCTTACCACCGGGCTCCTGACGAGTTCATCCGAATTTCTTTTTCTGACTGCCAGGTTCCGGCTCATATCGTGATCAGTACCCTCATATGTTTCTCTGTAGAGGCGAAGGATGTCGCGAACCGAGACCTTCCGCTCCGGCTTTATGGAAAAGGGCAGCTCTTCCGCATTCGGGTCAAGTTTCAGAGATGGGGCCAGCTGGCTGAAAACAAAATATTCTCTGACGGCAAAGGCTTTGGTTCCTCCGTAAGCTTTCCAGAACTTAAAAGGCTCATCTTTCTTCGGATCCCACCAGCCCATCTCTTCAGCTACCCGGAAAACATTATCGGAAGCCAGATAGTTATTCGGGTCCTTCAGGTTCAGTTGACCGATGCGGGGAATGTTGGCTGAAATACCCACCTGGTCGTCCGGAATCCTGACCGCCGCCCAGACCGCGCCTTTTTCCAGCGGCCCGGCTCCAAAGATTTCAAAGTGCCAGACCTCCTTGCTGTCGGCTATGGTCAGGCATTCGCCGTAATCACCGTAACCGTACTGCTTCACCAGTTCTCCGGCCAGCTTGATGGCTTCCCGGGCAGTTTTGCATCTTTCAAGCATCAGCCTTTCCAGCTCTTCGATCATGAACATCCCTTCAGGGTTATAGAGCTCCTGCTTTCCCCCGATAGTCGTCTCGCCGATGGCCAGTCCGAACTCATTCATGGCCGGGTAGGCAGTATTAAGAAAGGCAAATGTCTCCGCTACCCCAGGCACCTCACCCTTTAGGATTATCCCCCTCGTATCCTGAGGAGTCTCGGTATGCATCAGCCCCTCATAGACCTTGTTCATAGCCCCCGGCTTGCTCTGGCGACGGGGAACGATGTTGACCCACTGACGGTAATTTCCGTCGCAGGTATGGCAGGTAATGACCGAGCCGTCGGTAGAAGCCAGGCGTCCAACCATGATACTGGTACAACCCCAGCCTTCATCCTGGCCGCTCAGAAGCTTCGAAGCCGTTTGGGTCGCTGGAGCAGCCAGCCAGAGCCAGGCCAGAGCTAACAGCAGTCCAGACAGCAATAACGTCGATCGCCATTTTTTTGAAATCATCTTAAACTCCTGTTGATCTTTATGAGTATTTCATTATCTTTTTTGTCATCCGGAGTGTCAAACGCTTTTGCCCGCAGGGCAGCAAATTATGGGCTTGAGTTTATTACCGGTCCCGGCCTGAGTTAAAATAGTAAAGGTAAAAATTCCGACCATGAGGATAAGTTTCAGTCAGCCGGTTTTCATTCCCTGGGGAGGTTTTTACGGCCGGCTGCTTAATTCCGACCTGATGATAATCCTGGACAATACCTTGTTTGCCCGGGGTTTCACTTTCGTCAACCGCAACCGGCTCAAGGGACCCCAGGGTGAAATCTGGATAACTGTCCCTGTCAGGAAAAAAGGGCTTGGCCGGCAAAAAATTCGAAACCTCCAGATATTTCAGCCTGAAGTCTGGTCCCGAAAATTCCTGGCCCTTATTAAGCACTATTACGGACATTCGCCATATTTCGAGCAGACGGTCAGGGCCATGGAAAGCCTTATCGCCGGCTGCGGCACCAATTTTCTCCACCTGGCTCTGGCCAGCTCCGAGTTTCTGGCCCGCAGATTTGGAATCACCACCGGATTCAGGCTTCAGTCTGAGTTGGGAATAGAAAGCCAGGGGACTGACCTGTTAACCCAACTGGCAGAAAGAGCCGGGGCCCGGGAGGTTCTTCTCCCCTTCCTGGCCAACCGCCACCTGAATATGGAAGCTTTTGCCAGGGCCGGGTTAAAGGTTGTTTATCTTAAATATCAGCCCGTGGCCTACCCTCAATTCTGGGGCGATTTCATCGCCAACCTGTCAGCGCTTGACCTCTGGCTTTGCTGCGGACATGATGGTCTTAATAATATTGTCCGCAGTTCTAAGCTGGCCGCCGCTGATTGAAAAATTCAGGCTGTCGGAGGCCGCGAATCCCGGCCATTGCTGAAAATTAGATATTCTCTGGTCAGCAGATAAACGGAACCTTTCAGCCCCAAAAGTTCTTCCACCACATCCTGGATTCTGATCGGCTTCCGGGCATCAAATTTTATAAAAAACCAGAGCTTTTTCTCCGGCCAGTCAGGCTCTATTTCTACCTGATTTTGATAAAGGTTTTTCAGACGTTCCAGATTTTCTTGAGATGGCCGGTTTTCAAGCTCCTCCAGGTTTGCCAGCTCCGGGTCGGAGAGGTCCAGAGTATAAACCAGGCCTTTTATATCCTGAGAGAGGGGTGGACAATCAGCCCCGCATTTGATCAGAGCCTCAAACCGGAGACCCTCAGGCAGAACTTTATTGATTTTTTCCAGAAACCGGGCTTCATCTATATTTTCCTGGGCTTTGAACTCCATGGCCTCCGCCCTGGCTTCCAGACCGAGGGGCAGAGCCGGGCTATAGGTCATCAGCATCTTTGGATGGTAGCCAAGAGAAAAAGCCGTCTTCAGTCCCGCCCGTCTGAAAGCTCTTTCCAGATGATTCAGAAGGTCGTTGTGAGATATAAACCGGGCCGGACCGGATTTTCGGTAAATAGCCCGATATCTCACCGCTTCCGGAAGAAGTTGCCCCCTATCCTCATCTGGCGGTAATGAAACTGGCTGAATCGTTTCCTCTGCTTCCCGCTCGGCTTTATAATCGGGCCAGATACAGGCGAGACAATCGGCGCAAGTTTTTTCCAGGCAGGATTGGCTGTAACGGCCCTCACGGCTGGCCTGCAGTTCCAGTTTAAGGTAATCTTTTTTCAGACCGATGTTCACAATATCCCAGGGAAGGTCTGCTTCCATGGGGATAGCTTTAAGATAATTCCGATAATCAACCCCGGCTTTCTCGAAGGCTTTTTCCCAGAGCTCGAAATTGAACTGGTCCAGCCAGCCGTCAAATCGGGCCCCGAGCTTGTAAGCTTCGTGCAAGACTGGCCCGAGACGGCGGTCACCCCGCGAAAATACGGCCTCGAGAATTGAGGCCTTGACTCGATGTTCCTTCAATTCTACCTTTTTCCAGCGTCCGATATTGCTCCTGATGTATTCCTGTTTCTGCAGCAGCAGCTTTTCCTCGTCCATT
>Ga0172362_10000026_pt1 | contig 86348 bp, 74 predicted proteins | sample LakKivs1_kivu2a2_FD_114534 | JGI IMG/M metagenome (GOLD analysis project Ga0172362, IMG submission 114534) | Sediment microbial communities from Lake Kivu, Rwanda - Sediment s1_kivu2a2 | ecosystem: Environmental > Aquatic > Freshwater > Lake > Sediment | place: Rwanda: Western Province, Lake... | reverse complement strand
CATTAATTTCAATTAAACATAATTTTATAAATTCTGAATTCATTTGATAATAAAAAAATACATATATATAATATTTGCATTTTAAACATAAAAAAGTAAATATGTTTAAAATATTCCAGTGTTTTATAATATACCTAAAAATATTATGTTATTTTTAAAATTAAAGCCCGTACATTTCACGTCCCGCACATACTCTCTCTCTGATTTTAACGATTCCACTATTACTATGTAATACATTCCCATTTATGTAATATGGTTCCAACATATTAGGAATACCAATCACTTTTGGATCCTCAATATCATTACATTCAATCTTTCCATTAAACATTGAAACATGAAATCGTCCTTTTTTGGATTGCTTATTGGGAGTTTCTTTTCCAACATTACGGACTTCTTTCCAAACTCTTCCATCTACATTAGTAATATCAAACTCTTGTTGGGATGACTTCATTGCAAACCTAAATGTGTCACGATTAATATTTTGAAGAAGATTACCACCAACACCAAAAACAATATTCGTTGCACACCAACCATCCTCAATCATCATATCAAGAATAGCTTTAATCTTTGAAATTGAAAGTCCATCCCCATAAATAATTTTATATTGCTTGGGAAGTAATTTAAAACCCTTTTCATTAACACTAATAAAACTAGCTAAATTGCGTTCTAATATTTTAAAGATTTCTGAAACAGTCTCAGCTGGAGACATTTCACTTCCATCCTCTTTAACAAATTGAGAATCTGGACGAATAACATATGTTCCATCACGTGCCATAATTAAATCACGCAATTCTCCAGTTGTAATAGTTTCAATATTTTTACGCATATCAAAAGTATCAGCTACTACTGAAAGAATACCAGTTGGATATAATTTTAAAAGATTTTTAATAAACTTAAATTCCCCACTTGGACCACGAGAAAAGGCTTGATTATGCTCACAAGCAGCAACCGAATAACCAGTCATCATACTTTCTCCAATACTATGCATAGTATTTACAACAGCTGGTACAGTATCACTACCCATAGTAACATAAAGAGCAGCACTTCCACCAATAATAGCAGCATCTTCTGAAGTACATCCTCTATATCCAAAATCCTGAAGAGAAAATGGTAACCATCCATTCATAATTTCAGGAGTAGTTGTAATCATTAGGGCTCTTTTGATTTGACTACTAAAACCTAGTGCATTAGTAGCTACAGTTGTTGGATACCAATAAGCTTTCTGAATTAGTCCCTCAAAATGAGAAACCAATTGAGCACAATCTTCATCAGTACTTTCGATTGTACAAATGGGAGTTTCAATTGGAACTATCATTCCTTCCAAAAGGGCTGAAAGTTTTAAGGGAATATATCCATTATACTCTAAAACTACCTTTAACCAAGGAAATGGATTAAAATGATATCTTCCATCATATTGAGGAGTACTAAAATGTCCAGCACAAAAATGAATTGCTTCATATATATGTTGCATTGTAACTCTAATACTAGACAATTTACTTACAATATCTGAAGTTCCTGCCACAATCACATATGGTTCACGAGCTCCTTTACGTGGTTCAATAGATGCATACATTGATGTTAGACGTTGCATATTACCATCTTCATCCGGTTCTACATCGTTAAACATATTGTATTGGGTTAACTTGTATGAATCAGTCATCATAATTGGATTATCTAAACTGGGAATACAAGGACTCAATCCCATTACTTCATCAATGAATCGTGTGCATTTAAAATCATTCTTCTTTTGTTCCAACCAAAAATTAATTTTATTGCTAGATTGTTGGTATACAGTTAAAAATATAGACATTTATTAATTGTTAAGTACTTTAGGTACTTGTTTGTGTTGTTTTCTCTTTTTGTATTATCCTGAATATGTATATATATAATTATTAGATTTATAAAATTCTAGACGAATAAATTTTCAATTTTTTTGATATATTTATAAAAAAATTTGAACTTTTAATCTAATGGTAAATACATTATAAATATTAAAAAAATGGATATATATAAATGTATTGAAAATAAGACTAAATTTGTTATTAAACAAATAAATTATTTTAATTTGAATGGAGATGATGATAAAAAATATTTAACAAAAATATTTTTAGATATTTATAAAAATGATGATAAATGTGAATTAGTAACAATAAAAAGTGAATTTGAACATAATGATTCGCTATCAAAATACGATAACTATTATTTATTGTCAAATGGTGTAAAAGTTATCATTAATCCAAATCATCATTTGGAAGATAATTATTGTATAATTTTGGATGATAATTTTTGTGAAACATCTAATAATTATTTCATTATGAAAAAAGATAAATTTACATCCAAATATAAGGAATTTGTAACTAAATTGAATAAATTATTTAGTTATGGCTATAAACTAAATCAAATAAATTTTTTATTTGAAGAATTTACTAAAGAACCAATAAATATATTATAAAAATTTTTATACTCTTAATGAAACAGAACCATAATTTGCTTTAGAATTATCTATTTTCATTTCTCCATTACCATTTTCTACTTCTTTATAAATTGATAAAGTTCTTGCGGAAGGGTCTGTTGCTCCCACAATCCATTGTGGCATCCAATAATATGGAATTGTATGGTATTGTCCAGGATAAAATTCATCAAATATTAAATGATAATATAAAGCTTCTTTTGTATGTGGAATAACAATTTTTTCACCAGTTAATTCTGAATAATCTTGATAATATAATTTGGTTAGGAATTTAAATTGTTCATCAGTGATTTCCAGATTAGCTTTTTCTTGAACAATTTGATACCAAGATTTTGATTCTGCACTAACCCCATCAGAAAAAGCTTCTTTTTTTCTCCAAAGTACACATTCTGGTAATAATCCTGTACCATCAAAAGATTTTCTTAATAAATATTTTTCATATACATTAGTTTGACCTGATGTGAGAGTATGAGATCTTGGTACTCTTAAAATTGGGTCAACTTGAAAATAAAAGTTAATAAAATCATGAGACAAAAATGGTACTCTTGCTTCTAAGCCATTTGATGCTACACCTCTATCTGCTCTTAATACATCATAGTAATGAATCCAATGGAGTAAACGTTGCGTTTCAAAATGTAAAGCCATTGGGTTTGGTGCTTTATGAAAATATAAATAACCACCAGTTGCTTCATCAGAACCATCTCCAATAAGTAACACTTTAATATTTGTTGTTTCTGCTATTTTTTTACAAATTAAATATTGACCAGTAGTTGCTCTCACTGTGGTAATATCAAATGTTTCAGATATACGAATTACATCTCTAATTGCTCCAATCCATTCTTCTTGAGGAACATCAAAATTAGTATGGGATGAACCGATATGATTGGCAACAATTTTAGCATAATGAACATCTGGACTTCCTTCCATTCCAATAGAAAATGTTCTTAATGTTCTACCTTGTTTTTTTAGTTCAGCAGAAGCAATAGCAGCAACCAAACTTGAATCTAATCCACCTGAAAGTAAACATCCTACTTCTCTATCTGCCTCTAATCTATCAATTACAGATTTTGTTAATAGTGTTCTACACATTCGATAGACGTCAGTTGGATCTGGATTTCTAACAAGAGGCAATGAACCAACAGAATAATAAATTTTATTGTGTTTGGTTAACTGACTTGATAAATCTAAACTTCCTCCCCAATAATACCATGATCTAGGATCAATCTGTTCAACACGATTAGACCCATTAATCCCTACAAGTGATTTTAATTCAGAACCAAATCCAACTGTATAATCATCTAATTGTGAAAAAAACAATGGTCTAATACCAAATCTATCTCTTCCTAACCATAAATTAGTATGGGTATTGGAAGTGGTTAAATTTTGGCGAATATCATAAATTGCAAAAGCAAATTCTCCATCTAATCTTGAAATCATATCTTTTAATCCTGATTCAAATAATAAATCATCTTGAGAATATGAATCTGCTACAATATATCTTAAAAACATTGGAAGTAAAACTTCACAATCTGAATTTGATTTATAATGATAATTATTTTTTTGACAAGATTCTTGAATATCTGTTTCTGCTCTTAATCCTTTCCAATTGTAAATTTCTCCATTTACACAAACATATATAGTTCTTAAATATTTGTTTGAATTAGATGAATTTGTATAATAATATGAGAATGAAAATGGTTGGTCTCCTTGAATACTAGGATCTATAATTGCCAATCTATGAAACCCAACAATATAATTTGGATTAGAAATAAAAGTTGACCTATCTGGTCCTCTTGATTTTATTGTATTAAATTTACTATATAATAAAGCTTCATCATATCCAATTTTTTTTAATGATATCAAACCCCAAATTCCACACATTTTCTTGTATGTATTATAATATGACCTAAATATTTATATAGAAATATTTATTAAATAATTAAATTTTTTTAGAATTTTATCTAATTAAAATATTTTTAAATATTTTAATTAAAAATTACATATTAAAAAAATTTATTGGCATCCAACAGTAAAACAAGTATTAAATGGAGCATCAGCAATAGGAGTTTGAATATAAATGCTAATGAAACCTAAGTTAGAAACACCAGGACATCCAACTCTTTCAACTAAAGAGGCTTGAGTAACATTTGAATAGTCTGTTCCATAATTAGTAACTGGAACAACTTGATAAGTTCTATTGACACAATCATCAAGATTTAATTTTTGAACAGTTTTTAAATTACTAATAACTGTATATATATTATTAAATTTAATATTAGTAATAGGAGGACTAGCAGGTCCTAAACCAACAGCATTTGCAAATGTATTATTAGTTTCAGATGAATTATAAGCAACTTTACCTTCAGCAGTAGCAGTCCAAATATTAACAACGGAATCAGCAGGTAAAATAGTACTGTTTGTAGTAAGATAATTATTCATTAAAGCTACCATAGCATCTAATTCAGTTTTCATGAGATCATAAAGATCACCATCAGGATTGGCAAAATAAGCAGAGGTTGAAGTAGTTTTACCAGCAACATAATTTTCATATAAGCAAGTAAGAACTTTTAAGATTTTTTTTTGTTCATCAAGAACAGGAACACAACATTTTTTTGGCATATAATATAATTTAAATCTATATAATAATTTAATTTTGGGTGGAAAAAAATTATTTTAAAGTATTAATGACATTTTCAATAAATGTTTCAATATGTATAATATCTCTTCTCCCTTTTGATAACCTATATTCATATAGAGAAGCATAATTAATTATTTTAAAAATTTTATCTTTAGGATAATTTGAAATTTTAATTAAAATTATGTTCAAAATATCTTTTATAATTATTCCAGATGTAATACCAGTAATCATCATTTTATAAATATAATCTCTTATAATTAATATATCATGTTTATTGAAAATTTCATCGATTAAAGAATTTAAAGCAGTTTGATAGCAATTTGATATTTTTCCGCAATATTTATACATATCTAATTTCCAAAGTATATCTTTCAAATTACCATTTGATGTTTCAACAATATTTGTTAACACATTAAAATTTAAATTTATTCTTTCTAAAGATGCTATATTAAATGTCCATTTGACTAATTCTTCTTCTGTTTGAGTAGGAACATGAATACAAAGACATCTGGATCTTAATGGTTCAATTACTTTTGAAAGAGAATAACACCACATTATAAATCTACAAGTTTTTGAATATTTTTCTATAGTTCTTCGTAAAGATGTTTGAGCATAATATGATAAATTATCCAAATGATTAATTTGAACCATTTTAAATTCTCTACTTGATTCAAAAATACATAATGGATATCTTCTAGCATATTCTTTAACAATATCTTGAATTAAATATCTGTCAAAATTATTATTTCCAGGTTCTATAATAATATGATGATCACTTTGTTTAACTATTACTTCATTCTCAATATTTCCAGAACTAATAACATTGTATTTAGAATCATCTAAATTATATACTGATTTATCAAAAATTTGTTCAAGAAATAAATTAATTAATGTTTTTTTTCCAGAACCTCTATTACCATAAAAAATTATATGTGGTAAACAATCATCACTACTAATTGTTTTTAATTGATTTAATATTTCTTTATGAAAAAAACATTTGGATGGTAAACTTGATTTCCAATCATTATTAGTTTTACCAACCATATCATAATAATAATCATCTAATGGATCAATTATATCTGCAACATTACCTGGAATATATTTATCAACTAAAAATTCAATCCCAAAATCTTGATTTGTATCACAATTATTATCGTTATCATTATCTATATTTTCATTATTATCTATTTTTTTATTTTTTTTTACCATTTCAATATTAAATTAACTTGTATATATTTTAAATATATTAATTATAATATTCAAATTTTTACAATAATTTAATTTAATATAACCATAGTATATATAAATTAATTATGGTTAAATTAAAATTAGGTTATGGAGTTGGATTACCATTGGATAATAATGAAGAAATTCCAGAATATGTCATTGATAATATTAAATTAATTAAAACCCTATCAAAAAAATTCAAATGTATTCAAGTTATGTTTTCAAAATTAAAATTATCATCTGATGATATAACTCAAATCAAATCAATTCTAAAATATTACAAAGAAATTTATGTTCATGCCAGTTATCAAATAAATATGGGAGCAGATTTAATTCCTTCTCAAATAGATTTGTATAATACAGGAATTGAAATATTTTTAAATGAAATAGAATTGGCTAAAAAAATTAATGCCAAAGCTATTGTGGTTCATATGGGTAAAAATGTTTCTAATCGTTATGACCCAATACACATCTATAATAATATGGTTAAATTTATTATAGAATTATTTAAAAAAATTAAACAAAAAAAAATAACACTAGATATTTTATTAGAAACTCCTGCTGGTCAAGGCGGGGAAATGTGTTGGAATTTAGAAGATTTTGTTGATTTTATTACAAGATTTAAATCCCAATCATTTTATTCCCAATTAGGTGTTTGTATTGATACTTGTCATATTTTTCAAGCTGGATATGATTTAAATAATTCAAAAGAAATTAAACGAATTCATCAGATATTATTACCTATTCAAGATAAAATAAAATTAATACATTTAAATGATTCATTTCATCCAGTTGGTTCAAGAATTGATAGGCATGAGCAAATAGGTTTTGGTCAAATTCAAACAAATCAACTGATTAAATTCATAATCCCCTATAAATCAGTTCCAATGATTTTAGAAACTATTGGTCCATATGATGAACAAATAAATAATATAGAAAATTCATAATTCGTATAATAAAATTTTTAAAATATAATTTTTACATAAAAACAATATATAAACAACATAAAAATATATATGGATTTTATGATTATTTTTTTAATATCATTTATTATAATTTTGATATTATTATACTATGTATCAATAATACCAATTGATAGTGTATTAGATAGATTTACAAATAAAATTCCAGTAATAACAGGATTTTTTATAGGTGGTGGTTTATTATTAACTTATTATATATTTAATATAAGTGTTGAAAATATTAGAAAAGATTTAACTTATAAAATTATTGATAGAGGTTGGTTAAATATTAATCAAAAATTTATGGAAAATTATGGAAAATGTCCTAATTTTATAGAATCATTATATTTTTCTTGGCAAAAAAATAATTTGGAATTTAAAATTTCAAGTCAACCCGTAAATAAATATGATGATTGGTATGCAGTTAATTATTTGAGTATTTTAATTTTTCAATCATTTGAAGATTATCTTATAGTTCAAGAACATGATGAAACAGGTGATTACGTTTGGATTAATAATTATTTACAATGGGTTAATTCTCCTATTTTGGAAAATAGATGGAGTGTTCTTAAAACAAATTTTGCTAAAACAACTATTAAACTAGGAGATTTATTATTTTCTTCAATTAAAAATAAAAATATTAATAATGTTGCTGATTTAGCAAATCTTGCTGATTCTATAGTTAATTCTGAACAATATAAACAAATAGTTTATAAGAGAAATTTAATATGAATAATTTTATGCACAACTCTCTGCATTACATCTCAAACTTTGATTTGAATTTACAGATATTCCTGTAGTACTATTGGTATATTTAATTGAAATAGATGTACCATTATCCAAATGAATAATTTTCCATGTTTTTATTTTATTGTCTAATGTGTTTTGGATTAAATTATTTATATTTATATTTGTTAACTTAATATTATTTAGATAATTATGTAAATTTTCATAAATTAAAATATTACCTTTATAAAAATTATTGGATATTCCATTTGGATAAATTTCAAAAAAACAAATATCAATTGGTATTCCATTATTATTTGTAATAAAGTTTTTTATAACAAAATTTAATTTATACAAATTAATAGTTTCAAAAATATTTGTAAAATAAATTAATTTATATATATTATCATTCATGTAATTTACAATATTTATATAGTTAGTAATATTTGGATTTTTGAAAAAAATATTAATAATTTTATTGTATTCTTTTTTTTTATTGATGTAATTTATTATTTTAATAAATTGAATATTAATATCAGAATTTATTTTTATTATTTCTTTTAATGTATACATTATGTTATAGTAATGATATATAACATAACTAAATATAAAAATATTTTTCATTAATTTAAAGTTTATTTAATCAAATCTTACCCAATCAATAGGTTCTAAAATAACTTCACCCAATATTTCCCAAATATTTTCAATTGTTTTTGCTTGAAAATTTCTATCAAATAATGTAGGAAATTTATCAATAATTTCATCCAGGTCTTTTTGATTTTCTTTTGGACATAAAACCAATTTGGCACCTGCTTTTTTAGCCCCAAAAATTTTTTCTTCTAATCCACCAATCGCAGTAATGTGACCTTTTAAATTAATTTCACCTGTCATTGCTATTTGATTTGAAACTTTTACCCCTGTTAAAAGTGAAATTAAACACGTTGTAATTGCACCACCAGCACTTGGACCATCTTTAGGGGTAGCACCATCTGGACAATGAATATGTATTCCAGTATCAACAGAATCTTTCCATCTTTCATTTAATCTTGATTTAATATAATCTGGCAATATTCTCCAAGCAACAGACCTTGCTACACTCATTGATTCTTTCATTACATCACCTTGCATCCCTGTCAAATTAAGACTTAGTTTGTCAGCTGATGGAATCCAACAACACTCGATTGGAATTAATCCACCTACTCCCAAGTCATTAGCCCATAATCCATTAACTATTCCAATCATTGGTTCTGGATTAATTTTCAAATGTGTAATTTTATGTTTTTTCTTTAAAAAATCTTTTTCTATCATATCTTCAGTTAAAGTTATTTCATTAGGAATATTAGTATCTCTTGGACGTTTTTTATTTTTATTTTTATGGTTACTATAATTATTGGTAGCAACCCAATCATTATTTCCTTCCAATTTTCTTAAATTTATTTCTAAAAATACATCATTTAACAATTCTTTTAATTTTCTTACACCTCCTTCATTTGTATATGTATCAATCATATATTCCAATAATTCATTAGAAATATTTAATTTAATATCATCCAAACCAATTTGTTTAATTAATTTAGGAATTAAATAATCTTTAGCAATATTAATTTTATCTAACATCTTATATCCTTTTACTCTAATAATTTTCATTCTATCTCTTAAAATTCTAGATATTTTATGTTCTTCATTAAATGAAAATATAATTATTGCTTTGGAAAGGTCAAAATTTATTTCACCAAAATATTTATCATTAAAATGAGAATTTTGTGTTGAATCTGTTAAATGCATCAAAATATTTATAATTTCTTCACCTTTTGCTGTTTCTGAAACTTTATCCAATTCATCAAAATAAATTACAGGATTCATACATTTAGCTTGTTGTAAAATTTCCACAATTCTACCATGTTGTGAACCTTCATAGGTAAAGTCATGACCCTCTAAAAAACTAGCATCTGTTGCACCACCTAAACTTATAAAGGCAAATGGTCTTCCTAATGCTTTTGATATTCCATCTTGAATTAAGGCTGTTTTACCAATACCTGGAGGACCTTGTAAAGCAAATACATTACCACCTTCTTGAGGATTAGTAATTGTGTGTGCCATAATTTTAACTAATTGGTCTTTAGTTGCTTGATGTCCATAAACTTCTGAATCCAATAATTTTCTAACACCTCCAAGATATTCTCTAATTTTATCTGTAGAATCAGATTTGCTTACAGGTGGTTTAATATAAACACCAAATGGTATACTCATGATTTTATTTATCCAATTTTTTAATTTGGAATCACCAAATGGTTTACCTTCCATTTGTTGAATTCTTTGAAGAATTAAACTTTTATTGGATTCTACCATTTCCATATCAAGTACCTTCATATAATTGGGTCTTTTATCTTCCAAATCCATTTGGTTATTTATTTTTTTTAATTTATCTATATAATCAAGTTTTAATTTTTTATCTAATGTTTTAAAATATTTTAGTCCAGATTGATGTGATTTATTGTCTTTATCATATAATTCTTTAAATTCATTATCTAATTTAGAACCAACTGAATTTGATAAATTTCTTTCATTATTTGCGGTTCCAAATAATATATCGAAAATATTTGGTTCATTTGTTTTAGTATTGGTATTGTTGTTATTGTTGTTATTTTTATTTTTTTTATTATATTTTGTAATGAATTTATTAAAATTAAATTTATTTTTATAATATTCTATATCATCCATCATTAAATTGTAAAGATTTTTACATTCGGATAAATTTTTATGAAATTGACGCAAGTTTCTATATTTGGATGGATTTTTACTGTATTGTTTATATTTTTTATTCATAGTTATAACTTTGGAATTAAATTTTTTTGCTATTTCTTCTGGTTTTGCTTTAGAATTATGTCTTTGTATTTTTTTTAATAAATTTGAAGAAAACTTTTTTGGATTTAATGTATCTAATTCATTTTCACTATCGGATGAATCTGATGAATTAAAATAATTAATATCTTCTGTTTTCATATTCGAATCCACAATATCATTTTTATCATCTTGATTATCTTGATTATTTTCATCTTGTTGATTATCTTGATTATCTTCATCTTCTTCTTCATAATCTTCATTATCTTCATTATCTTCATCGTCTTCATCATCTTCTTCTCCAACATAATCTTCATCATCTTCATCATCCCCATCATCATTTCCACCATTAGATTGTTGATTTGAAAAATTTTGTTTATTACCAAAACCGTAACCTGTAATTGGTCTAATAATTATAAAAGAATTTTTAACTGGAATTTTATCATTTGGATTTGGTTTTGGATTAATATCAAGAGTGGTATCAGTATCAGATTCTGATTCGGAATCGGAATTTGTATCCTCTGCCATTTTTATTCTTTTATTGGAATTAAATAATTTTTTTTCCGAATTTAAATTTGAATTTGAAAATTCGGTAAAACCCTTTTTTAATAAAGTATTTTTTTTACTGTCCATACTAATATTAGATATACATAATAATTTTAAATATTTATATTTATTTTTCAAATTTTTTTAATTTCAAATATTTATTTTTATACTTTAAATATTTACTATAATAATCGATTGATTTATTAATAATATTACCTCCTCCTACAATAGGTAATATACCAGCATCTGGAGTATTAATATCATTTAAATAATTTAAATCTAATAAATAAATTTGTGTATAACCTTTTGATTTTAAAATTCCATTAATTTTTGTTTGATATTCATTAAAATCATATTCAAATCTTTTATATAAAAAAAGATTATAACCAAACCATAATTCAATACTTATTTGATCTTTAAAAATTAAATTAATATTTTCAATATTATATAGTATTGGTATATCTATTTTTCTTTTTTGAACAAATAAAAAATCTCTCATTTTAATAAAATTATTTTCAATTTCACTGATATTATTATTACCTCCTTTAATAATTTTAGAATTTTTTTCAAGTTCTTTATATGATTCAGAATAATCTACTGAATTATTTTTTTTATATTCTTCCATTTTTTTATTTTCCAAATCACTTAATAATTTGATAAATTCGTAATCAGCACTAAAAATAATTTTTATCATAGAAAATATTTTTTCTATAATTTCTAAATTAAGAAAATTTTCAAGTCTATTATCATATTTTGACATAACAGATGTATCTGAAAACATTTTATTTATGATAAAAATATAATTTGATGATATATTGTTTGGTTCATTATATAATTTGGAAATTACATATGAATAAATATATACGAGATTAATATTTGAAATAATAAAATTATTAACTTGGACAATTAATTCTTTAATGTAAATTATTTGCTTAAGTAACACTATATATAAAATTTTTTCTGGATCAACAAAATATCCTAATGATGTTTGATCTAAATTAAAATTTTTAATTTTATCTTCAATTAAATTAATTTTTTTTGATGAAATATCAAAATCATCCATAATAAAATTATAAATATCAATTAATTCCGTTTTATTTCCAATTAATTTTCTATTTAGAGAAATTGTCAATGATTTAGATATTTCAAATTTATCTAAATTTAAATCCATATCAATCATTAATTGTTTTGTTTCTTTAAGATATATTGGTATCAAATTTAAATCCATTTCGGTAATTCCAACAGTATTATTCATAATAATTTGTTTATATATATAAATTATTAGAAAATAATTGTGTAATCTTAAATAAAATTTTTTTAATATTTCAATATTAAAAAAACAAACTAAATTAAAATTCAAAATCAATTAAATTATTGTTTCTATTAATTTGACCTTTGCTAATAATTTTTTTATCTAATTTGATAATTATCTCGTTAATTAAATTAATGATATTACTTGAATCAATATTATCATTTGTATTATCATTTGTATTATCAATTGATATTATTTTATTATTAATTATATTTTTACCAATATCACCAATACAATCAGAAATATCAATACTTGAAATTTTTTTGTTTGAATTTAAAAATTTTAATTTTAAAAATAATTCTTCAACTTTATTTTGAAATAAAGTCATATTGCAAGTATTATTATTTGATTCATAATAATTAGAATTTGAATTACTTGTTTTTTCAACTATAAAATCAAAATCATTATCGTATATTCTTTTACCATCTTTATGGTTATTTTCATATTTTTTAAAATATGATTTGTTATGTTCCATTAATTATTTATATTATATATATAAAATAATATTATAAATATTTATTATTCTAATTCTTTCAATATTTTATTAAATTCTTCTTCGCCAAATACATTTTTTAATTTATTTTCTAAATCATTTGTATTTATTTTATCATAATCAATTGACTCTAAATTTTCCGATAATATACCAGAATCAATTAAATTTAATAAAATATCATCAATTTTCTTTTTATTTTCTTCAATTTTACTTTGTTCTTTTTTATAAAATTCTATTCTATCAACTCTTAAATCGTCATCTCCAGAATCTATTTTTGTTCTATATTTATATTTCAATTGATAATCAAATTCTTTTTTATGTTCTGTTTTTTTATCCATTGAATATACGTCTTTAATGTCTTTATTTTGTTTTTCAATTTTATTTTGAAATACATCCATATTTGAATCGAATACCTTAATATTTTTATCTTCTTCATTAACTTTATGAACAATCAAATCTTCCTCATGTTTTTCTCTGATTTTTGAATAATCAAAATTTTTAATTATACCTTTATATGGTTCATTTACTCTTTTTTTAATACTTTCATTTAATTTTTTATCATTTGTTATTTTTTTATTGTCTATTAATGAATTTATATTTATATTTGGTTTTTCTATTTTTTGTGTTTTAATTATTAAATTTTTTATATCGTCATGACTGTACATTTGATCAATATTATTAAATTTTTTAATTTTTTTCATGTTATATGAATTTTTAATATTTGAATTCATTAGATATTATTAAATAAAATTACTATTTTTTTATATAGAAATAAACATATTGATATTATATTAAATAATTAAATATATAAAATAATAAAACAATATTCATTTACTCTGCTATAATGAATGAATCTATAAATTTTGATGAAAAAAATAATTTATATGAACTATTAGAAATTAATATTAATTCATCTAAAAAAGATATTAAAAATGCTTGGAAAAAACTTGCTTTAAAATATCATCCAGATAAAAATAATAATAATTCAAGTGAAAAATTTTTAAAAATAAAATATGCATATGAAATATTATCAAATGATGATTTAAAAAACCAATATGATAAAAAATTAAACTTTTACTTGAGAACAAATAAAATAGAAGACATATTTAATTTGAATTCAAAAAATAATATTCATAATTTTAAAAATAGTATTATAAATTTTTTAAATTCAACTGAAACTGAAAAAATAATCAAATTAATGACACAAAAAAATATAATAGATAATTTATTTAATATTCCTTTTGAACTAAATGATTTTAATATTTTTTTTAAAAAAATAACTGATATAACAATTACTATTGATTTTGACTTAAAAGATGTATGGTTTTGTAATCCAAAAATTATTAAATGTCCTAGACATACTAAAAATATTTTTGAAGAAATTATTTATCCAGTTGATTTTGAACAAATATATGAAGGTGAAGGAGATGAAATAATTATCAATAATATATTACACAAAGGTAATCTAATAGTTAAAATAAATATTATTAATAATTTGTGTTCTGATGAAAACTATTATATTTTTGATGATGAATTATATGTATTGATAAATAAAAATAGAATTAAAAATAATAAATTTGAATTAAATTTTTTAGATGGAAAAAAATATAAATTTAATATAGAAAAATTAAAAACACAAAATAAAAAAATAGGTAACGTTTATTTTAAAAAGAATTTTGGATTTCCAAAATTTTCATCCAATAACATAAATCAAAAAAATCTTAATAATACAAATATAAGTACTATTGATTTTGAATCAAATATAACGTATAGTGAACTTTTTTTTATAATATTATTATAATAGAACAAAATGGGAATTAAAAAATTATTTACTTTTTTAGACAATAATAAATTATATAAAAAATATCCATATTTAAATGATTTAATAATTGATTTGAACATTGATAAAAAAAAATTATTAGTTGGTGTAGATGGGAATTTATTTTGTTATAAGTATACTCATTCTTATGATAATATGTTAATAGGATTTTTTAATCAAATATTAAAGTTTTTATCAAATAAAATTATTCCTTTATATATTTTTGATGGAGGTACTTTACATGAAAAAGAAAATACTAATTTAATTAGATATCACAAAAAAATAATATCAAAACTAAAATTAGAAAAAATAGAAGAACAAATTGATTATTTAGATAATGATGAATTAAAACATAAAGGTGAATTATTATTAATTAAAAAAAAATTAGAAAAAAATTCAACCAAAATTAATCTTGAAAATATTAATACATTATTAGAATTATTTGATTTATTAAATATACCTTATATTTTTTCTTACGGTGAAGGTGAATATCTTGCTGTTTTGTTAAATAAATATAATATTATTGATTTTTTTTTAACAGATGATACTGATCCTATACCAGCTGGTATTAATAAAACAATTAAATTTTATAATAATTCAGTATATTATTTGGAAACTAAATTAATTAATGATGTACTTAAATTAGATTCAAATGAATTATGTGATTTATGTATTTTATTTGGTTCTGATTATAATGTATTTAATCATGGTTTAAAAACAAATGAAATATATGAACTTATTTTAAAATTTAAATCAATTGAAGAAATAATTAAAAATAATATGATTAATTCTTTAGATGATAATTCACTTTTATTAATCAATAAAATTAGAAATATTTATTTTAATTCAGATAATTTAGAAAAAAAATTTTTTATTGAAAATAACAACATTTTTAATTTAAATCATATTGTTAATGAATCAAATAATAATGTTAATATAATTATTGATCATTCTAATATGTTATTTTATTCAAATGTTATGTTGGAATATTGGGATGAATTTATCCAAATAATATCAATGGATATAAATTCAAATACAACTGATAAAATTTATAACATGAGTAATGAATTTAAATATAATATTTGTTCGTATATAAATAAAAGTAAGTTTAATACAAAAAATATCATCAAATATATTAAAAATAATATTAATGATATAACTTCTGATGAAATTGAAGATATTATAACAAGTTTTAATTTTTTAAATACATTTGGGTTATTTTAATTATATAAATAAAAACCAAATCTACTCAAATACAAAAAATAATTTTAAATTATTTCAAAATTATTTCTAGATTATTTCTCCAATCATCATCTTCTTCTGATGATGTATTCATTCTAAAATCTTCCGGTACATCAATATAATGGGGGTTATTTCCTAATAAACCAAGATTTGAAGAAACAATTGAACCATCTGATTTTACTCCCCAAAACACACTCTTTGTAAAATGTATTTGTGAAATATCATTGAAATTTTCAAGACTTTCTGGTTGATTAAATACAACACAAATTTTCAGTGCTGTTCCATCATTATTGACGACAACAACACTAAAATATCCAGAATGAATTGACTTGTATTCTGTCAAACTTTCCATAGTAACTTTCGCATCTTCAAATCCAAGTCCCCAATAAACAATAGATTTGTTATGTCTAACAGCAAAACAGTATCCATTACCAGCATGAATACTTTTAACAACAGTCAATCCTAATGGAACATCGCATCTCCCAAAAGAATTATCACCCCAAGCAACAACTGTTCCATCATTCTTCAATACAAGAATATGTTCATGCGTGCATCGAATAGTTTTGACATCATTTGCATTTAATTCATGTGGAATATTTGCAAGTCCATATTTTGCTAATTGGTTTATATTTCCCCAACAAACAATAGTTCCATCATATTTGAGTGCTACAACATAGCCACCGCCATGCATTCCATAAATAGACTTGACATCATTTAATCCTTCAGGAATATAAAAGTTATCTTCAATTGATCCCCAAACAACAACTATTCCATCATTTTTCAAAGTAACAACACATTTTTCCATACAAATCACAGACATAACATCTCCCAATCCTTCTGGCACATCAAGCTGATTAAATGAATTATGGCCAACAACAACAACAGTTCCATCCAAACAAAGAGCAGCCATACAACTTGTAGAACAACTGATGGACTTTACATCCCTCAATGATTCTGCTTGAGGAATAAAATTTGTAACATTACCTAACTCACGATTTCCCCAAATAACAACACGATTGTCTTTATTTAGAGCAACAAAACATTGATGAATCTGGAAAATTGACATTTTAACAAGTTTGTTAAGTAAATATATAATATCCTAAATAATAAATTTAAATATATCAATCAATCTAAACAATTAAAATTCAATTTTTTTCTTCGTTGTAAATTTTTTTTATCCAAGTTTGATAATTATGAAAATTATATCCATTTGGATATTTGATTTTTGACGAAGAACAAGAATTTATTTTAATTATCTGTTCCTCTGATACATTAAATAATTTTGATAATTTATCATCCAAACGGTAAATTCTTTTATCAATTTTATTTTTTTCACCAATATTACCTTTGAGATTATTATTTTTTAAATAATCTTGAAATAAACCACCAATTTTTGTTCTTGGCATTTTTATTTCTGGTTCTAAATTAAAAAAAACTTGTATTGATTTAGGAACATTTTTTTCTTCAGCAAATCCTTTATCTTTATTTATTGTATTTTTTTTATTAAGTTGTTTAATTTTATTTGTTTCATTTTTTTGTGTTTGTTTATCCATTTTTTTTATTATATTTTTAATTTTGGTTGTACCCAATAAAACATTTTCTAAAAAATTATTGAATTCTTTTTTTAATTCTTTATAATCTTCATAAATATCATTTTGATTATGTGATATAATAATGTTTTTATTTTCTTCTTCTATTTTTTGATTTTTTATCAGAATTTCATTTAGAGTTTTATTTTTTTTATTATTCTCAATATCACAATTATTGTTATTATCATTATCATTATCATTTGGGTAATTATCAGAAAATAATTTATTTTGTTTTTGTTTATCATTATTTTTTTTTGGAATAATATTAATATATTCGTTACCATCATAATTTACATCATGATATTTCAAATTAAAATTGTTCATAATTCAAATAATATCTTTAATATTATTTAAATTTTAAGTATTATTTTTAATGTAAAAAAATTGATATTAAAAAATAAATTAGATTAAATACCAATATTATACACATAATAATAATGGAAACAAAGGTTAGTTCAAATTTAATGAATTCAAAATTATTGGATTTATTGGAAACATACAATACTGTTGATTTGGTAGATAATACAAATGTTTTAATTAATAATTTAAATAATTCAATATATTCACAAGAACATCAATTAATAATTAATACTATTTCTGAAAAAATATTTAATAATGATTTAGTAATATTATATGAATATTATAATAAAATTAAAACAGAAATTTCAAATTGTTTAATTAAACAAATATTATCAAATTCACCCAAATCTGATATTACCATAACTAAATTTCCAAATATTAAAACACAATTATATCCTTATCAAATAAATAATTTAAATTGGATGTATAGAATTGAAAAACGTAATTATGCTGATGAATTCAGTAAAATTTCATCAAAATGTATTATTAAAGGAGGAGGATTATTTGATGAAGTAGGTATGGGAAAAACTCTTCAAATGATTACATTAATAAATTTAAATCAATTAGAAAATAACAGTTTAATTAAAAATAATAAAATATATTCAAAAGCAACTTTAATAATTATACCAAATCATTTATGTGGTCAATGGGCTAGAGAATTTGGTAATCATACAATTAACCCATTAAAAATTATAAATTTATTAACAAAAAATCATTATTATAAATATTCTTATTATGATTTAGCTACAGCAGATGTAATTATTGTAAATGCTAATTTTTTCATAAATTGTAAATTAGACCAACATGAATATTTAAATCCAATGGCAGTTTTATCAGATATATTTAATAAAAATGTAAATATTTTTAATATATATTGGTATAGGGTTGTGATTGATGAATTTCATGAAATTGAAACGTCAAATTTATTTGTCAGATTAAAATATTTAGAATCTGATTATAGATGGATAATATCTGGTACACCATTTAAAGAAAATAATATTTATAATCATACTGAAATAGATAAAACTTCATTATCTGAAATATTAGATTACTTGACATGGGATTTAAATATGATTAATAAAGTTAACATTTATGATAAAATAAATTATCAATATATAAAAGACCATTTTTCAAGAAACACACATAATGCAAATATTAAAATATTACAATTACCTGAAGTAAATGAACAAACTATTTGGCTAAAATTTACTGATACTGAACGTATGATTTATAATGCTTATTTGGCAGACCCTAATAATAAACCAGAAGATGTTTTTTTACGACATATTTGTTGTCATCCAATGATTTCTGAAAAATTACGTGAAAATTTATCAAATAAAGTTGAATCATTATCAGATATTCAAACACAAATTAAAAAAATGTATATGAGTGATTTTGATAAAGCAGATGAACATTATACAAATTGTATTAATCGTATTGAAAGAATTAAAAATGAAATAGAGGAATTAAAAGAAAAAAATAAAACACATTTGATTACATATTCTAATCTTCAAACTGAATTGATAGAAGCAAAATCAAGATTGGTAGATTTAAAGAAAATTAGAGATGGTAAAGAAAAAACTGTTTTATATTATAAAAAATTTGTTGAATTATTGGATTCTATGGAAAATGTTACACAACAAGAATGTCCAATTTGTTTGGATAAAATTAAAGAAGAAGATTTAGGAATAACATTTTGTGGACATATTTATTGTTACAGTTGTATCAGTACAATTATAAAGGAATCCAAAACATCTGGGTTAGGTTCAAAATGTCCAAATTGTCAAAAAGCTCTTCAATTAGATAAAATATTTTTAATTAGTGAAACTAAATCTTCAGAAATAAATAATTTAGGAACTAAATTAGCTTGGATTATAAATTATATTAAAAAGACACCAAATAAATATAGAATTATATTTTCTCAATGGGATTATTTATTAAAAGAAGTTGGAAAAGTTTTAGAAACTAATGGTATACCTAATTTATATTGTCAAGGAAATGTTTATCAAAAAGATAGAGTTTTAAGATTATTTAATTCATCAGCAGATTCACCCGATTCTATTAAAATAATTATGTTATCATCAGATAGTACTGTTTCAGGTTCTAATTTAAATAATGCTGAAGAAGTTATATTTTTAGATCCTGTTTATGGTGATAAACAACATAGACTTAATACTGAAAAGCAAGCCATAGGAAGAGTTATAAGATTAGGTAATAAACATAAAATTATTAATGTAATAAGAATAATGATTAAAGATTCAATTGAAGAAGAAATTTATAAATCAAATCACGATTAAAATTATATTGATTTCTTTTTCTAAATAAATTATTTAAATGAATATTAATTATTTATCTTATATAATCTGCAATTATTATGGGAAGAAGAAGAAAAAATTTTACTGAAAACAATTCTAATCAAAATTATAATAATCAAATACAAATTTCAGATAGTAAAATCATTAAATATACAAAGTCAAACAAATCATCTGATTCTGATACATCAAATCAAGATAATGTTATTGAAATAAATAATTTAAAAAATAAAGAAAAAATGTTATATGAAGTAATTGATGTTTTTTTTAAAAAATGTTCTGAAGAAGAAATAAATAAAATTATAAATATTATTGATGGTAAATATAAAATATCATTAAGATTTTTAGATTGGTTCGTAACAAGATATTGTTATTTATATAAAACTTCTATTCAAATAAATAATAATTATAATAAAGAACAAGATTTTAATATTAATATTAGTTATAAAGCACAATTAAAATCATTTAAAAAAAAATGTTTTGATCCATTTAAAAGAAAAAATAAATTTTTTTATTTATTTGGAGAAAAAAATACCAATCCAAATAATAATTTAATACTCACAACATTAGGACAGTTAAATTTTTTTAAATGGGCTTTAAGTTTTGATGTTATTAAATATGTTGAAAATAATTTTGACACTATTAATAGTAAAATTTCATATGTTAATTCATTTTTTAAAAAAAATATTATTGACAATATATCTACATCTCTTATTTCTTCTGAAGAACTAAAATCAAAATTGTCTAATTCTGATACTGACATACATACTAAAAAAATATCTGATTTGGATTTAGATTTAAAAAAAACAAATATAGAAAACATTTTGGAATCTAAAAAAAAACCCAATATTAATTACCCAATTGTATCAAGAAATATTTTCGTTGAATTATAAATTTTTATGTATTATTATTTATATAAATAATAATATGAATCATCTCAATAATCTTATGTTATATTTTTGTTACCTTGTAGTTCTAATTATAATATTAATTTTAATTAAAGAATATCCAACATTTAATAAAAATAATATTATTAAATCTTTTGATAAAATATAATGGATTAAATTTTATTGTCTAAATTAGTATTTGTTTTTTTTGATTTATTTTCTGTTTTTTTTTCTATTTTACTTATTTTTTCTGTTTTTTGTTTAGGTTGTGATTTTTTTTTTAATGTAGGTTTAACATCATTTTCTAATTCAATAATGTTTTCATTGGCTTTTTCGTTATTTTCAACAATATTTTTATTTATATCATTGATATTAATTGTATTTATTTCAATGTTTTTCTTAACATTTTTTTTTGTAACTGGTTTAACTTGTTTTTTTTCTTGTGTTATTTTTTGTGTTTTTGGTTCTTTAGTTTTTTTAGTTTCTTTAGTTTTTTTGGGTGTTTTTGGAATTGTTTTTGATTTTTTATTAGTTGGACTTTTTGTTATTTTTTCAGAATTATCTTTTTCTTCATTAATTTTATTTTGATTATTCAATTCATTATTAGTTAATAAAGATGATAATAATTTAATATTTTCAGAATCAGAATTATTATCAATATCAGAATTATTATCAATATCAAAATTATTATCAATATCAAAATTATTATCAATATTACCATTAATATTATGACTTGTAATACTTGGTTCAAAATCCATATTTTCTTTATATGAATCTTCATCATCATCCTCAATTATAATGGAATTGTTTATATTGTTTTGATTATTTTCTTCATCAAAATTATTTTCTTCATCAAGATTACTTTGGATTTCTGATAATCCACACTCACTCATTTTAATTGTGTCTGAACTTTCTGATTCACTTTTACTTTTAATTGATTCAATTATTTTTTCAGATAAATTTTTATTTAGAATTTGTTTATTATTATTATTATTATTATGTATTTCTGTGTTAACATTATAATTATCATCAATTGTAGTATTTGTTTTTATAAATACATTTGAACTATTATTTGATGAAAAAATCCAATCATTAATTTTTTCTCTAGGTTCAGATGTATAATTATATTTTTTATTTACATCAATAAAGTAACAATAGAATTTAGTTCTAGCAACAAAATTATTGACATCAACTAATAATGATATATAGTCAAGACCAATAACAAGTCTTACAGTATCACCTGTGTTAATTTTTGTTTTGTCAATTTGTTTAGTTCCTTGTTTAATTGTAGTTCCAGAAAAAATATTTATTTTAATTGTGTTTGGACTTGTCATTGTAATTAAAGACTTATATTCAATATCACCCAAATCAAATTTATTATTATCATCATTGAATTCTACTAAATCAAAATCACCATTAACTAATTCACCTAATAATTCAGTACATTTGTCATCAATTTGATTAAAAAAAATAACATGTGAATCTGGTAATTTTAAATGTAATTTATTACCATTAATTGATAAAACTTCTAAATTAGAAGTTTCTACAAATAATTTTGATTGTGGTATATCATTATCACTTACATAAAGTTTGTTTATTATTAATTTATCATTAGATGAATTATCTTGTATTGGTATTGTTTCGGTAATTTTTAAATTTGATAAAATAGTTATTAGTTTGTTTGACTCATAGTCATTTTCAATTTTATAAACAATTCTTTCCATAATAATATATAAATTAAATAAATATATTCTTAATTATATTTATTTGTTAAAAAAATATTAAAATATCAAATCATCAATTATTATTATTTAATTATTTTGTTTTTTTAGTAGTTTTAGTTGTTTTACTTTGAGTTTCAACAACAGTTTTAGTATTTTTACCTCCTTTTTTGGTAGGTTTAACTTGAACTTCTTCCTCTTCAGATTCAGATTCTTCAGATTCTTCTGATTCAGAACCAGATTCAGAACCAGATTCTTCAGATTTTTCTGATTTCTCATCTTCAGATTCAACTTTCATTTCTTTTTTAGTTGATTTATTTTTTTCATCTTTTACATTTTTAGTTAAAGTTGTACTAGATGATACTTCTTGAACATTTTGTTTATCATTTGTAGTATGTTCAACAGAAGTAAAAACACTATCAACAGATTGATTAATTAACATATTTTTTTTACCGAAAGCATATTTAGAATAAATAGTTTTTTGTGATGAACTATAGTTTTGTTCATATGGTAATTGAATAATATCAATTTGATAAATAATATATTTAATACCACAAGTTCTTTTATCAGCTCCAGCCATTTTATCTTTTGAAGCCCAAAGATTTGATGAACGATATAAGAATCTAACATAACATTTATTTCTATAAAATTGATCCAAGTCATCTGGAGTTCTTACATTTTGAGGATCCATAGGATCTCCATATATTTGAACTAATTCTTCTTCGGAACAATCAAATGGTTTCTTGGCATTTTGTTCTAATTTTTCTGGTTTTCTGTAAAATACTTTGGTATCAATTTCTTTTCTTTGTTCAATATCTTTCATTAATACATCAACAGTTTCTTTTTTACCTTCTTCATCTTTAAAAGTTAATTTAATTGGTAAAGCACTAATAGCAGCCTTCTTTTTATCTTTATCAAGATTTGCTGTTTTGGTATTTTTCATTAATTCAGCAACTGCTTTTTTAATGGCACCAGTATTTGTTCTATCTAATTTTTTATTATCATAATAATAAAACCAATCCATTTTAAGTTTCATTTTAACACTATCAAATTTTGGTTTAGAATCAGAAGCATCTGGTTGTTTTTCTTGTTTATCTTCATCTTCACCTTCATCTTCAGATAATTCTTCTTCATCTTTACCTTTAGGTGGTTTGACTGAAGGAAGAAATTTATATAATCTATCAAATTTACCAAAAATCATTTTTCTATTTGCTTCAAATCCTTCATCATTTTTAAGTAATGCAGTTTTTAAGTTCATACAAGATTTTTGTTCAGGGTCAAGTTGGAATTTTACCCAGTCACGTTTGGCTGGATCTTCAATAAATTTTTTAGGGGCAAAACCCGAAAATTCTTGATAAATCCAACCAGATTCTTCTTCAGGATATACTTCTTTACCATCTACATTATACATAATCTTTGATTCTAATTGAACCTTTGATTTTTGTTCTTCAGGATTAATTGTTTCGAATACGATTTGTGTTGACATTTTTTTACTGTAATTATATAATTTATATTTTTAAATTAGTTCCATTATTTTTAAAAATCAATTTTTTTAATTCAACTTTTTTTATCAATATATGTATATATACATATACCTACATAATAAACATATATATATATGTATACGTTTATCATATAGCACTTTTATAATCTTTAAATTATTTATAATATAATTGTTGTTCAGTCATTAAATCACAAAAAATTGATAATTAATAGACATATTACAATTAATTTAATCAAAAAATATTATTTATAAATTGGATTTTTCAGAAATTTTAATGTCTGAAAATCAAAAAATTTTACACCTTTGCACATTTAAAATGCCGACTTTGACACTAAAATATAAAAACACATCATGAATGTCAAAATAACTACTTTTAACAACAAATATTTTAAGTAAAATCCTACTTAAAGAAAAATTATATATAAATAAATATATGACTCGTTCAGGCTTTAAAACAGCACAAAAAAAAATCAATCTTGATAAAAAAGAAAATAATAATAAAGACTATAGAAGTAAAGAAAAAGGGCATCCAAAATATAGTTTTTCAAGAGGAAGAATTCCTTTTAATTATTTATTACGTACTAAACATAATATTTGTCTAAATGAAAAAAATTTAAATTATTTAGAAGATATTTATTGTTCTAAATATAATAACGTTAATCCAAATCCTATTACTATTGATTTTATAGAACTTACTGAAGAAGAAAATAAAATTATTCAAAATGAATTCAATATTTATTTTAATTCACCAATATCATCCCTTATGTGTTCAACTGATAAAACAAAATCGTATCATTCAAAAATGCTTACAAAAAATAGAAATAAAGATATAGACCAAAAAATGGCATTTTAAATGTGCAAAGGTATAATATTTGGATATTATTTAATGGGGATGTATCTAAATTACCTATATCAATAATAAAAATTGTATTTGGATATAAATTTAATCGCCAAGTAAATTATCTACCCAAAAATTTAGAAGATTTAACTTTTGGTTATGAGTTTAATCAAGATGTATCAAAATTACCAATATCAGTCATAAGAATTGAATTTGGATATAATTTTAATCTTCCAGTTAATAGTTTACCTCCAAAATTAAAGTATTTAATTTTTGGTTATAATTTTAATCAAGATGTATCAAATTTACCTATGTCAATAATAAAAATAGTATTTGGACATTCATTTAATAAACCTATTGATTACTTATCTGATTCAATTGAAGAATTAATTTTTGGATATTCATTTAATATGCCTATTTATAATTTACCACATTCAATTATAAAAATAACATTTGGAAATAATTTCAATTTATTGATAGATAGTTTACCTGATTCAATACTTCACATTGATTTATCACAATCATTATTTAATAAATTAATAAATAAATTACCACAAAATATTAAATTTATTCAACTGAATTCATTTCAAAAAGAATTAATAAAAACAAATTACAATAATAATTTATGTATTTATATTAGAAATAAATAAAAGATTCAGTTATATTTTGGTTATTTACACACTTGAAGATTTAAAATTCATATATTTTTTTAAATAATTGTGTTTTTATACCTTTGCATATTTTAATATATACCTATTTAATTTAATTCAACCACATTAATTTTATCACAATAAAATTCACATATGGCTTTGTGAATATCTATATTATGAATAATATTATCAAGGTAATCATTTACTACTAATAAAGGTTCTTTAACTATATCTTTGTATATATAATAATATTTCCTAACTTCGTTTATATCAATATTAGCATACATAACTTTTGTGCCGATTTTATTCGAATTATTTATTATTCTTATTAAAATAAATGGATTATTAAAATTTATTCCTTCTTCTAATGCTAAAATTGGCATATTATCACAATTATTAAACAGTTTTGCCATTATCAATTTTAATTTTAGTATAATATAAATTATACTAATTATAAATCATTTTTTTTATGAATTATTATAAAAACCTGTGTTTTAAATGTGCAAAGTCGTAAAATTATACAATAAAAGTTCATTTAAATTGGGGGTTTTATATTATGTTATTTTATAAAAAATTGAATTTTTAATAAAAATCTATATAATTATTAAATATAAATGAACTTTTCTTTCGATACAATAGATTTTAGTAATTGTTTAGATGAACAAAATCAAGAATCTAATAAAACATTAGATTCTGGTAAAAATATTGATGAAGTATCAGAACGATATGATAAAACTACTAGCGAAACATATAGAATAAAACGATTATATAAAATAGATCCTATTTCTGATATAGAAATACCAAATGATTTAATTTTTGAATTCAAATACAAATGGAATCCATACAATGGTATGAGAGAAGATATTGATGATATTGGACCATTATGTTTTAATGCTATAAATTTATATGATTATTATTACATAAATAGATATAAAGGTTTATGGACTCCACCTCAAGATGGGTTTCAAGGAATTTATGGAGATATGGTTGGGTCTGGTAAGAATGTTAAAATTAAATCTAGAGGTGTATATCCAGAAAAATATCTATTTAGATTACCTATAATAGATTGTTATCTCCCACCAACACACAATTTAGCTATAATTACAATGGGTCCTGAATTAACCGAACAAGAAATAACACAAATTGATTTAATTGTAACTAAATCACATCCAAAAAAATCAAATTCCAAATTTACATCATTAGCAATATTAAAGAATTATTATGATAGAGCTTTGGATGTTTCTCCAGATCCAGATTTAGACGATATTAAACAATTGAAATTAAAATATCCAAACTTATCTCAAAACGATATTAATCAAAAATATAATAGGTATTATGTTGATAAAATAGTTAACTTAAAATATTAGTCACTAAAAATATAAAATATTATTGTATTGTATAAGTATGTTTAAATTTGTAAAATTGTTTTTTTATATTATAATTGAAATTTTAACATTTTTAATTAGATATCAAAATTATAATTCAATGGCTATTTCAATTATTAATCATATAGCAAATTATAACATTGTTTTTATAAAAATATTTCAATGGGTTTGGATTAAAAATAATTCAGACCAATTAGGATTTATAACTGATGAAATCATAGAATTAATTAATAAATTTACCACAAATACTCCATTTGTAGAATCAGACATTGATTATGAAAAAATTCTTTTAATATATAAAATTGCCAATGAAAATGGAGATAAATTTGAAATTGATAATATTGAACCAGTAAATTCAGGAACAATATCTTTAATATTTAAGGGAAAATTAAATGGAAATTACGTGGCAATAAAATTATTAAGAAAAAATATAAAAGAAAAAATAGAATCAGGATTAAATTTATTAATAAGTTTTGAAAATATTATAAGTAAATTATTTATTATAAATAGATATTACAATTGTAAAATTTTTGCTGATAATAAACATAATATTTTAAATCAATTAGATTTTGTAAAAGAATGTGAAAATATCAAATTATTTTATGAAAATTTTAAAAAAAATAAAAATGTTATTATACCAAATACTTATCAAGTATATACCAATTTAATTAAAAATTTAATTTTAATGGATTGGATTGAAGGAAAATACTTATATGAACTTAATAATGAAGAATTTATTAAATATTTTACTCCTTTTACAAAATATATTAATAAAAGTATTTTTGATAAAAATATATTCCATTGTGATTTACATCAAGGAAATATTTTATTTATAAATGAAATAATAAATAATAAACCAATATATAAAATAGGTATAATTGATTTTGGTATGGTTAATCGTTTAACAATTGATGATGTAAATTTCATATATATGTTATTAAATGCAATATTTAATAAAAAATTTTTTCAATTTATTAATTATTTAAAAATTGAGAATAATTGTAAATATATATTTGAAAATACCAATAATATAGAATTATGTATCGAAGAAATAATAAACTTACATAATCAAAATTTATTTTTTAATGAACCAAAAACAATTATAATTATTAATAATATTTTAACATTTTTAAATATTTTAAAAAAATATAATCGTTCCGTTAACTCTAACATAAATTATTGGCTATTATCATTTATTCCTATTTTAACAATTACTTCTAAATTAGGTTCAGAATTTTCTAAATCTGAAATAATGGGAAAATATTTGTTAAATATAACTGAATTTGATATTGAATAATTAATTATAATATTTTAATAATCTATTAAACATTTTAGTAATTATTTTACCAAATAATGTTATTACATAAATTGGCATAGTATTTTGACTAGTTATTATTTTCATTTTTAAAGTTAAAATATCATTTTCTACATTAATTTTTATAAATATATTTTCTACATTAATTTTTTTATAATCTGATTTTTCAATTTGATTTAGGTTCTTTTCACCATTTATACAAATATAATTTATATTATTGTTATCATAAATTATTTTAGAATCAAATGTAATGTAATATTTTTTATCATTATCATCACTATCACTATCTCCATTATTATATAAACTTTTAAGAAAAATTGTTATATCTTGAGAATCAATGTTATCTAAATTATCTACTTTATTTATAATTTTTATTTTATCAATTAAATCTTCATTTAATTTATAAAGTATTTTATAAAAAAGATTTGATTTTATATCATCAATTACATTGCAATTTGATTTAACTTTTGACTTTATTTCCAATTTAATTTTATTGTTTTTTTGTAATAACAATAAATTTTCTTTTTGAATTATTATTTCATAATCTTGCATTTATCTATTAATTAAATAATATAAAAAAATTTTTAAAAATATTAATAAAAAAATTTACATATCTGGAATAAATACATCTTCATCAACTTCTTGGGTTTGTAATGTAGATGTAATATCTTTATAAGTTTTATTGTATAATTGACCTATATCAGTTGTATATTCTGAATTTTCTAATAATTCTTTATCTAATATAAGATTACATAAGCCAGTACCACCCTTAATACAAAGACCTGCCATAATTCTGGAACTAACTGATTTCATATAATCAACTTCATTAAATACAGCAGCTGTTATTAATTGATCTACTGTTTTTTCAAATGATGCTCTTGATAAAGGATCATTATCTAATTTATTTAAACCATGTCTATCAATTGAAGTAAGTGTTCCAACTTGAGTCATTAAATCTCCAAAAATTTGAATATGTTGATAATTTGTACCTGAACCATTTGATGTTAACACTGTAATAATTCTTCTAATTATGTAATTTCTTGCAGCTTCTATACCATAATTTTCATAAATAGTTAAAATATCATTACAATATGTTCTATTTAAATCAACCCCAACAATATTTTTTATTGCTTCCATATTTATACCTTTGGTATAAATAACATATTCTGAATTTTTATCCATTGATTTATCTGGATTATCAAAAGATAAAATTCTTTCTTCAAATGCCTTACCAGAATTTACATCTTCAATTCCAGGCATACCTTTTAATTTAAATTCATCTACAAATATATCCATAAAATCTATTAATGTTGTTTGGGTAAAATTTGTCATATCAAATCTTATATGAATAACTGGTATTTCATCATTATCTGTATTTGATTGAACAGCTATTTGGGTTATTTTATCAATTAATTGTTTTTTCTCCCTTTTCATACCTTTAATATCTGAATAACGTTTTTCCCAAGCAAAACAAAATTGGGATTTGATGTCTAATAATGTTACTTCTTTTGAAATTAATTTTTCTTTATCAAATTCAATGCGCATTAGCCAGGGTAATCCATCAATTGAACTAGCACAACATTGTTTATTTGCTTGAAATGTATAAAATGGTTCTCCTACATTATCTTTTGTTATAAATCCATCAAAATCATCAGGACTTGGTTCATAAAATATTTCTATTTTATTTCTCAAATCTTTTATTGTAGTAAATTTAATATAAGAAGCAATTTTATTAGCATAATCTTTTTTAGTTCTATATTCTTTTTCAAAATATATTTCCATTAATGGAGCTTTGGGATTTTTAGACAAGGAAAATACTTCTTTAATTGTGTCTACACCAATATCTGTACCACCTTTACCACCAATACCTGATGAATGGAAAGACTTTAACATAAGTTGAGTTACTGGTTCTCCTAAAGATTGAGCTGCAATAATTCCAACCATTTCTCCTGGTTCAACAATACTTTTATTAAAACTTCTAATTATTTCTTTTTTAATTTCATCTAATTGAGTTTTAGATAATTTATATTGAAATATACATTTACGTGGGGCGAATATATCCATCATAGCATATCCAAATGCAGTTTTGGCAATTTGATCATCACGATATTTTACGGAATTTTTATTTTTCATATCATCTTGAGTCATTGCATATAATCTCGTATTATCAGGTTCTAAAATATCCGAAATCATATCTAGTATATATTTAGGTTCCATACAAACTGTTCCTTTTAATTTCTCATCATTTCTATAATTATCTAAGATACGATTTAAATTTACTGGGAGGAAATATGTTGTGGTCAAAGTCAAATAATTTAAAGTTGTTTTTGTTTGAGTTTGTCTTAATTTATCACGAATTTCCATTATTCGTTTAACAAAATTCTTATTATCTGATTCAGACCATCCTTTAACTTTTCCTAATTCTTCTTTTGTCATACCAAATTTAGTTCCAATTTCTTCATTTCCCATTTCCATCAATTTAAAGTTATATTCATATTGTTTTACTGTATCAGCACCTGAATCTCCATATTGAAATTGTAAAATTCTTCCAACAGCATTACGAACTGTTCCATCATAATTTACCATCATATCTTCTGTTGCTTTAATGAGTTTACGTTGAACATATCCTGATTCAGCAGTATCTTTTACACCCATTCCATTAAATATAATAAAATTTAAAGTAGAAGGAATTGTTAAATCATATAATTTTTTATATTTGGATACTTCAATAGGATTAATTTCAATTATTTCATCTAACATAATGTCATTTGAAAAATTAATTTGTGTTTTATCATATATTTTATTTGTTGATAAATCAATGAATTCTCCAAATCTATTTAATAAAATATTTAACAAACATTTAATATCTAAAGATAATCGGTCATTTATATTTATTTTAGCATTATGATAAAAATCACGTATTCCCATTACACATTCATCTGGACAACATATTATATCATTTAATTTATTGGATAGTATTAAATTATCAAACATTTTATTATGATCATAATATCCATAACTTCCATCTAAATATCTTGCAAAACTAAATCCAAAATCATAATTTAATTTAATTGATTCTTGTTCAATTATAATTTTTTCTATAATTTCTGTTGGTGCACTTAAATTTAATGTTACAGGAACTTTATCTCCTAAAACTACTTCAGGAGTTAATTTATCCTCAAATTTATTAATTTGTTCATTCCAAATTAATAATGATTTAGATTCTGGAACAATAACTTTTCTACCTGATTTTGTTACAATTTCATATAATTGTTGCCCAGGGTCATGTCTTGTTATTGCAGTAACTTCTCCCCAAGTAACATTACCTAATTCATCAACAGTTGGAATTTGAATTTGTTTAACCTTAAGGAGTTCAAAATTATTTCTATCTCGCTCAATCATCTCTGGATTGGTTATATTGACTGGGTCTAATTGTGAATCAATCCAACTACCAATTTCAACTACTTTTGGTTTAGAATTTTCAATTATAACAATTTTAGTATCAGGAGTAACTGAACGTACAGTTGTATCAATCAAACCTTCTCTAGCAGATAAATGATGAAAAATAAAATCCGGTAAATTTAAACCTCTCATAAATGGTCTTTCAATAAAACCTCTTGATTCTGCTCTATCATCATTTTTGAAAAAATAAGGTAAAGTTCTATCATTGTAATTTTTCATCATTCTTCCACCGTGGTAATCTTGTTGACCTACACAACCAACCATCTGAGCCAAATTTATTGATTTACCTTTAGCTCCAGATTCCATCATTGTCATAAAATTATTTTTTTTTGTTGTGTTGGCAGAAATTACTTTATAAGCGTCATCACGAATAACTGCTAATTTAGAATTGGTAGATGTTTCAAATAGTTCCTCACTCATCATATCTGGATTATTTTCTAATTCTGTTATTTCGTGTTGAATTTCTAATTTTTTTGTATTGTATGTTTGAATTAATTGATGATATAAAGAATCTGGAATATACAAGTCACCAATACCCATAGTCATACCGTGATATAAATTAAAATCTGTTGCTAATCTAGTTGAATTATCTATGAATTTTTGTGTTGTATCTACACCATATTCATCCCACACCAATTGAACTAAACTATTTTTCTTTTTAACTCCTAAAGCTTCTTCACCTAATAATCCTGCCTCTAAAACACCATTTCTCACAAGTAATTTAGGATTTGAAGGATCTCCTCTAAGAAGATTAATTCTTGAAGGAATTAAATAAGAATATATTTCTTTACCCATATATTCTTTATTTTTAGGAATATTTGTAAATTTGTCAAGTTCTAATCCTGACAATAAATTCATCGTGGTTCTCCAATCAATTTTATAGTATTCTTGGGATAAATTCCAAGTTCCTAATAATTGATCTTGCTGAATAGCAATAATTGGAGCCGATGATTGAGGAGTAATTATTTGTAATTTTAAATCAGCTATTTCCTCTAATTCTATTTGTGCCTCTATACTTTGAGGACAAAAAACGTTCCGTTTATACCAGATTCATTGGGTTATTTTTTCCCCAAATCATTATCCCTCACAATACTACTTGTAAGCACGATTACTCGTGGGACTAGACTATATCTTAAGCCTAACAAATTAATTTGTCAAGCCCATTCCTATTTAGTCGTTGAACCTTATTCTTACCTTATATTTAGGATTTAAAAATCACCTTATAATTAAAATTAAGAATCTTGGCTGCGGATTGTCACAAAATAAAAAATTTTTACCGTACCTAATGAAATTAACATTAGCCATTTAAAATTTTAAATTTTAAATTTTAAACTTGGTATTTTTATTATAAATGATTTTCCCGCAATTTAAGAATGTTGCCTTATTAAATTTTTTAATAAGACTAGCCATACTTTTGGTATGACTGAGACCAATGTTTTAATCTCATCGCCATCAAACCTTAATACCGAATTCATATGAGTATTTTGTCTCATAATCATTATTCCTTTCAATACTACTTAAAAGCACTGTTTCCAGTGGGAGTGGACTATACCTTAAGCTAATTTTAAACATATTTTAAAAACATTCAAAACTAACCGACAACAACGTAGTCTCTGAGGTCAAGTTCTTTATTTTATAATAAACAATAAAATCAAAGAAACAAAACCTGCGGATTGCCTATTTTTACTATAATTATTTTTTATAATTATAATTTCTTAAATTTTTACCATACCCTAATATTTTATATTAGGCCATTTGATAAATTACTTTAACAAATTTGGTATTAAGAGCTTTAAGGGTTTCCCGCATATCATTGTCTCGCTCAACTAATTTATTTAGTCAAACTAGCAGATAAAACAAAGTCTGCTTTTGCTAACAGTGATTTTTATCAGCATTATACCTGCTATACCAGATTCATATGGATATTTCTTTCCATAATCATAATCTCTATCCAATACTACTTGGAAGCACTGTTTCCAGTGGGAGTGGACTATACCTTAAGCCAATCATTAATATAATGAAAGCCGATAGTAACGTAGTCTCTGAGGTTTAAAATTAAACCTGCGGATTTTCTATTTTATAAAGTATTTTAATTTTATTTAATAAATCAATTGCCTTTTTTAATTTATCATCCATTGAAAGTTTAGAATTAGAAACACATCTTGATACACATTTTTTATTAATTATTAATTGAACAGCATATGCATCTTGATTTCTTGCTTTTCTTCTGTAAATACCAACTGATAAATCATTTCCATTGTGATCTAATTTTTTTTCAAAATTAACTACAGTATTATTATTTAATTGTGTCATTAAATTGTCTCTTTTTTCTATTGCTTTTTTTAATAATTCTTCATCTGATAATAAAATATTTTCAACAGATGTTATCTTATATATACCATTTCTCATAATTCTTATATCATAACCATTTTCTGATTTATAAATATTATGTGGTAATTCAACATTTGTCTTTCTTGTTTTACCTGATAAAGCTCTATTACAAACAACCTTTAGGTTATTTGCTTTGGTTTTATTGATATATTCTATATCATTTGACCATTTATTTTTCATAGTATTTGAAATTCTTGTTATCATATCCGTTTTATCTTCATATTTTTTAACATTTATTCCATTACTATAAAGAACATTATAACCATCTTCAACAGTATTATATTTAGTAATATAATGTGTTTCCTTATTATTTAATTCAACTAAATTACATATTTCAATAATAGTTGCTTTAAAATTTTCTTTTCCATATTTTACAATTGAATTATAAAATTTAGGACAACACATTTTTCCATTTAAAGCATCGCTAAAATGATTTTTTAATCTTCCATTTAAGCCGTGCTTAATTTTTTTTTCCTTTAACTGTTTTATAAGATAAAGCTTGACCAATATATTTTTTATGTGTTATTAAATTTTCTACACAATAAATGACACCTGTATTATAATTTTCTTCCATAATGATATTTTATTATATTGATTTATTTTTAAATACTTTATATATTTTTAGATTTTTTACTATACCTTTGATTTTTCACCAAAGCCATTAAACTTTATAATTTGTTTAACTTAGTATCTAAAACTTTAAGAGTTTCCCGCATATCACTATCTCGCCTTAATTTAATATGTTTTAATTAACATATTAATAAGACTAGCACAAACTTTTATTTGTACTTTTGTTCCCTATAATATTTAAGGAACTGTCACATTTGGATTAATTCTAAATGTACAGTAATTTGGATTATCAATAACTTTACATCTATGACCCATCATAGATAATTTGTGTAGGGTTGGTTGACGATTTAGTAAAAAGATATCTCCATCAATAGTATGTCTTTCCACAACATCACCGTATCTTAAATCTATCTTTTCTTTTCTAAATCTTAAATCTATTTGACGTTTTTCATCTGAATTTCCCGTTGATGTTGGGATAACAAAATTAGCTCCCGGATAATTATCTCTGCCATTACGAACTAATTTTGATAACCAATCAATATTATATGGTGTTACTATTTCTGGAAATGTAATATTTCTTGCTATTCCTATTGGAACACCTAATTGATTAATTGAAAGGGTTGGGTCTGGAGTAATGACTGTACGTCCACTGAAATCAGTCCTTTTACCCATCAAGTTATTTCTAATACGTCCTTCTTTACCTTTCAATCTAGAAGCAAGAGATTTAGTCATTACACCTTTTTGTTCTGATTGAGGTAATTTAAGTGATTCATTATCATAATATGTTGCCACGTGATATTGAAGATATGCCACATGATCTTGAAAATATTCAATTAAATTTTTATCATCAGATTCCATATGTTTTGCTAATCTTTGATTTGCTTTTAAAATATCTGCTAATTTAATAGTTAAATGATCTTCTCTTGGTCCTGATGCCATAAAATCTGCTCTCACACTTGGTCTAACAGGATTTGGTGGTACAAAGAATTCTGTATGAATCATATCTTCTGGTCTTGATTTCGTTGGATCTATACCTAATATTAAACAATCTCTATCAGAAATATTTTTTAAAATATTATAAACTATCATTGGGGTTAAAATTTCTTTTATTGGTTTTTTTTCTTGACCATCATCAGTTTGAGATTGATTTGGTGGAGCATATTCAGCCACAATATTTATTTCTATTGTTGATTTTTTCTTTTCGGCTTTAATTTTTGGAACTGGTTCACCACATCCATAATTAGCTTTTTGACAATAATTTACAGATTTAACTAAATTTTTAATTTCATTTAAACGATTTTTTCCTTTTTTTGATTTTAATAATTCTATTATTTCCTCCTCATTTTTATAAACTAATATTTTAGAACATTTTATGCACACACATTTCAAAACTGAAATTACATGATCAAAATATCCCAAATTAAATACAGGTTGAGCTAATGTGATGTGTCCTGAATGACCTGGACAAAAATTTGAGTCTAAACCACATGTTCTACATTCTAATTCATTTGATGTTACACCCATTCTTTGGTCTATTAAACCACCTTTTTGAGGTTCCGCATTATCATAAAATTCATATTTTAGTAAACCTGGTGTATTTTTACCTAATGCTGAAATATTCTTTATTTCTTTATTACCAAGTATCGTAAAATCTATTCTTGAAATTGATGCGGTTTTTTCATTATATCTATGTGCGTTGAGCATTATATATATATAATCTAATATTCTTTATATTATTTTAATTAAAATTCATTTTTTTTGTCTATTATAATATACACAAAAACCTCTTAATTATTCTATATTTTTTATAATGTTTTATATAATATTTTGTTTAATTTAAAAATTTGATTTTTATACTATATATATAATTTAACTATAATATGATTACAACACATAAAGATAAAATTGATGATAAGTTTACCAATACTAATACAAAATTATTACCTTGGTCTGAAAAATATAAACCCGGTTCAATAAATAATATAATTTATCATGAAAAAATAACTAAAGCTATTGTGAATTATATGGAATTAAAAAAACTATCACATTTATTATTTTATGGACCCCCTGGAACAGGTAAAACTTCAAGTATTGTCGCGATAGCAAAACATTATTATGGTGAAGATTTTCATAATATGGTTTTAATTTTAAATGCGAGCGAAGAAAGAGGAATAGAAACTGTAAGAAATAGAATTAAACAATTTGTAACAACATATGGATTAGCTGAAAATGAATCTACACCTCCATTTAAATTAATAATTTTAGATGAAATTGATGCTATGACAGATGATGCTCAAGCAATATTAAGAAAAGTTGTTGAAAAATATGTTAATAATGTTAGATTTTGTTTTATTTGTAATTATTTAAAAAAAATTAATCCAGCCATTCAATCTAGATGTATTATTTTTAGATTTAGTCCTATTCCCGACAAATATTTAGAAAAATTTATTTTAAAAATATGTGACAATGAAAATATTAAAATGAATAAAGATTCAATAAAATTAATTATAAAAAGAACTAATGGTGATATGAGAAAATTATTAAATATATTGCAATCAATTAATATGTATGTTGATGGTATAAATCTTAAAAATAATAAAGATGAATTTATAATTATTAATGAAAATATAGTTGCTAAAATATTATCTTGTCCAACAGATGAAAATATTAAAATGGTATTGAAAATAATTCAAGAACATCCATTAAAATATTCTCATGAAATCATTATAAAAATCTTACAAGATAATTCAATTTCATTATCAGAGTTAATAAATTGTGTTTATGATTATTTTATTGATAAAATTATAAATAATAATATTGAAATTATAAAATACGATTTAGAACGATGTGTTAAAATAATAAAAAATCTCAGTATTATTAATGAAAATCTTTCATACTGTAATAATGATAATATTCAATTAATTTCATTTTTAGTAGTTTTTTATTTATAAAAAAAATTGATTAAAAGAATATATATATTATATAATTATATATATTATGTCAGGTAAAAAATCTAATGTATTTGCTATATTAAATGAAGATAGCGATAACAGTGATAATGAACATAAAATTATTAATAATTCGGAAAAAATAAATAAATCAACAGTTAAACATAATAATCATAATAACCATAAAAATAATAACCAAAATAACAATGGAAAAAAAAATGATAATGTTAACACAAATAAATTTGAAGAAGAAATTATGAATCAATTTTATGGTAGAAAAGTAATTCTAAATAAACAAAATAAACAAAATTTTAATAATAATAATACTTTAAATAATAATACTTCAAATAATAATACTTTTAATAATACACAAAATAATGATAATGATTTTATTAAAGTTATTAATAAAAAAAAAGATATTAAAATAGTTGTTGAATGTAAATATAAAACAATTGAAGATAATTTAGAAGAGATTAAAATGGATAATTATTATAAAGTTTTAGCACATCATAATGATGATAAATCTTGGGATTATAATAGTTATTACAATATGACTTGTTTAAAAACTTGGGGAAATATGGCTACATTTTTTAATACCGTATTAACCACAAAAGGAGAATGTAATTATACTGATTTTGATATTTTTATTATGAAAAATGAAATTTCACCAATGTGGGAAGATAAAGAAAATAGAAATGGTTCTATTTGTTCAATTAAAATAGATTCTTTAACAGATGGATGCAAAATTTTTAAAAATCTTGTTTTACATATGGGTAATAATACTTTACTCAAATTTAATCCATCAACTTGGAATACTGTAAATGGTATTTCATTTAGTTCAAAAAAACTTGATAATACAGCTGAAACATATTGTGTTATCATAAAAATTTGGTTTAAAATTAATATACTTAATTATCCTTCAATTGATAAATTATTAAATAATGACATTAATAAACTTATTGATAAATATTCTATTAAAAACAAACCCATTAAACCAGAATATTAATTTTTTATAAAAAATTGATTTGTTTTCATAATATGTATAATTGATTTATATATATATTATGCTTTGTTGTTTTAATTTATTTAAAAAGAAAGAAAAATATATTTCACTTAATACTGAAATATACAATAAATTTGATCTTGATAATGTAAAAGGTAAATTTTATGTTGAATCTGTTTATGATGGTGATACTATCACAATATTGGTACCAACTAAATTATCTATTTACAATATGGGTTCTGCAAATACAATCGATCTCTATTCAAATACAAATCCTAATGAAAAAATTATTTTAAATAAAATTAGAGTAAGATTATATGGTATAGATACACCAGAATTAAAACCAAAAAAAAATTTACCTAACAGAGATGAACATATAGCTAAAGCCAAAGAAGCAAGAGATTTTTTATCTGAACTAATTTTAAATAAAATTATTAAGGTATCTTTTTTATCAAATGATAAATATGGAAGACCTTTAGTTAAATTATATACTAATGAAGTCACATCAAATAAAAATTCAAATTTAGATGAAAATTCAGGTGAAATTTGCCTAAATGATTTGATGATTAAAAAAGGATTTGCTAAAAAATATGATGGTGATACAAAAGATTCAGATTTTGAATTATTTAATATTGATATTTAAAAAATTATTTCATAAACTTTTGATGGTTCAAAATTTGTTTCACCTTCTAAACATTCTTCTTTATATCCCATTTGATTTGATATAAATCTTATGTTGTCTAATGTTATGTCATAAGACCAATGGGTATGTCCACTTATCCATCCAACCACATTTAAACAATCTAATTTATTTGGAATATTATTCCATGAAAAATAATTTGCTATATATTCTGGTTGTGATTTATATTTGGGATTTGATGTATTTGACCTTATTGGTGGAAAATGAGTCATAATAATGGATTTTGTTTTACTTGTGTCAAGATAATTAGCTAATTGGGTTAATTGATTTTGTGATTTGGTATTAATATATTTTTGATTTAGTGGAATATTAAAAGAATTTGTTTTTGATTTAATTGCTATCATATTATAATCATTTAATATATCATAAATATTATCTTTATTTCCATAATTACCTGTCCATAATGTAGTACCATAAACATTTAATCCTAATTCTAATTCTCCATATGTATCATTTAGTAAATACACATTAGGAAGTTCTGAACAAATTTTTTCATATTTTAATTCTAATTCTTCTAAACTAGTTTTTTGATGGGCAAATTCTTTTTTTTGATAAAATTCATGATTTCCAAGAACATAAAAAGTTTTTACCCAATTGGAAGAACAATATGATAAAAAATCTTTTACTTTTGTATCGAAATCATTTGATATTGTACCAATATCTCCAGCTAAAAATAAATATTTAGCTAAAGGTTTTATTTTCGGATAAGAATTATAAAATTCCAAATGTATGTCCGAAATAACTTGAATCAATATTTTATTCATTTTATAGTATTTTATTATATAGTATTTTTTATATTATATGTTAATATCAATTTTTTATAAAAAAATAATAAAAAATTATATTTAATTAATTTTTTATTATTATTGAATCACTTATATATTTACAACATTCTAAGCATAAACATGAATGAGTACATTTTGTAAATAATATATTATTTTTAATATCCATACAACAAACACATATTGTTTTTTCTTTGCTTAGATGCAAATTAAAATTTATACTTATAAAATTGTTATTTATTTTACATATTGGGCATTTAATATTTATTGTTTGGTAATTTTTTTTTTTCCATTCAATATATTTATTGTAATTTTTTATATCATTAATAATTTTATTTCTTTTATGTCCTCTATATTCAGGATACCTTCTATGTTTTAATCTATGTTCACCATATTTAAATACATCAAAACAATTGATATATTTTTTATATTTATGTTCTGTTTCACCATCATAAGATTTATATATATAAATATATACAATTGGATTATCGGGATTATCAATAAAATTTCCCATTTTTAATTTTGTTATTTAGAAATTATTTTTAATATTATTTCAACTTTTTTAAGTAATAATATAAAAATTGAAATAATATTAAAATAAATATGATTAATTAAAAATTATAAAAATGGATATATTTTTAGAAGATTTTTTTGATAAAATAAATAAATTTAATGATGATGAAAAAAATATAATAAAAGAAAAAATTTATAAATATTTTAATAAAAATATTATTGTGGGTGAAGAAAACATTATTGTAAATGAAAATAATATTAACAATGAAAATAATAATGAAAATAAAATTAAATAAAATTGATAAAATTAATAGCCATGGTAAAAAAATAGCAATATTAATAATATCAAAATCTAATGATTTTGTATCAAAAACAATTTTACAAGAAAATGTTGATACTGATGAAATTATAATTACAAAAGAAAATATATTTACAGAATTACATTTAACAAATAACAAAACATGTTTTATTATATCAGATATTGTATTAAATCTGAAGAGATTTTTTGGAAGGATTAGAACCAGTTATTTTTTTGAAAAAATAGTTATTGATAATAATTATTGTGATGGTATAAATATATTTAATGAACTTGTGTATAATATTTGTATTCCTGACTTTGATTATAACCCAAAGCAATGTTTTAGAATGTCTTAATAATTTTAATTATCATAATTAAATATTACACCTTTTGACATTTAAAATGCCGATTTTAAATGTCAATTTTTATAGTTCTAATAATATATTTCTTGTGTTTTTCTGTATTATTGTGTATGTCCATTGTATCTTTTGAAAATGTTCCAAAATCACATAATTTACAATAAAATTTAAATTCTTTTTCTCGTTCTTCTTTATTCGCATGTTCATTTAGATAATGTTTTTTCATTGTTGTATGATTTTTTGTTATATAATCACATTTTTTACATTTTTCTATTTCTCTATAATCTGTTCTTTTTTTTCTTTTTCCTGTTTTGTGCAATTCAGTTTCACAATGTTTTTCCATTGAGATTCAAAATTACATCTATAATCACATTTTTCACATACATATTTATATTCCATTATTTATATCAATATTTATATAAATTATTTTTATATAATTTCAATTTAAAATTTTTATATAAATTTATTTAATTTCTAAAAATATATAAAAAATAAATTTTATTTATTTCAAATATTAATTTAATTTAAAATTTTATTTTCTTAATATACAACATACATATATGAAATTTTTAGAAAAACCTAAAGTTAAAATTAAAAATGAAGATGATGAAAAATTTGAATTTATGATTGTCAATAAAACACCACTTTCTAATATCATTAAATCATATGAAATATATGATGAAATTAATGATTTAGTTTATAAGGTTAATAAAATTATTATTCAAGGATCACAATTTCTTAATTTATATTTAATATATTTATTTGACAACGATTTGGAATTTCCTACTATTGATAAACAATTTATTTTAACTATTTTTTCAGTAATTACAAAAAAAGAAGATGGAAGAGGAAAAAAACCATCTGATGATACATTAAAAGTAATTAAAAATTTAGAAGATTTTTATAATAAATATTATAAACAATGTATCACAGATGATGACATAATAAATATTGATAAATTAAGTTTTGTTTTAGCTTATGAAGCTATTGATATTGTTAAAAACATTAAAAATAATATAACAGAACATTTTCAAGATTATGTTAATAAATTTGTTAATCAATCATTTGAAGTGAAATTTTTAATTCAAGACATAAATAATTTAGAATTTGATACAGATACTACTAAAGAAATTAAAAATAGTATTTATTGTGATTTAAGAAAAGTTAAGAAAGATTTATTAAGAACTGATGATGAATTTGAATCTGATGAAATGTTTCATAACTGGATAAAAAAACATAAACCATTTATTTTAAGAAAAAATAAATTCGTAAAAAATTCAGTTGATTATGATTTATGTGTAAATCCATTAGATTATATTAAATCATTATTTTATATGAATAAAGAACTTGAAAAAATAAATCAACAAAGAATAAAAGAAGAAAAAGACCAATTTAAATTATTTCAAATTATACCACAAAGAACAAGTATTAAACCTAATTATATAACAATTGATAGTGCTCAAATTGTAAATTTAACAATAACAAGTGAATTTAAGAAATATTTTGATAATTTAGAATATTACAGAAAAGAATTATGGGATAAAAATTTTAAAATAAATCAAAAAGAATTCAAAAGGAAAGGTTACGAATTTAATTATATGATAAAAACAGATGGTGTAGGATGTTCTGTATTATTAGTAAAATTAAAGGATGGAAAACCAGTTGAAATAACTAAAAAGATGCAAAGAGAATTAAAAGTAAAGTTAGAAAAAAGAGATGTTTATATTGAAGATATTAAAATAACTGATGAAATTAAAAATAAAAAAATAATCACAATTGATCCTGGACTCACAGATATTATATACTGTGTTTCTAAAGAAATTAAACCTAAAATTATTGTGGATGAAAATAATAAATTAAAATTAGAAAACAAAGAGGAAATTATTACATTTAGATATACACAAAATCAAAGAAGATTAGAAACCAGAAATAAAAAATATAATAAATTACAAGACAAAATAAATAAGGATAAAAAAATAAACAATAAAACAGTTAAAGAAATTGAAACAGAATTATCTAAATTTAATTCTAAAACTTGTGATTTTAATAATTTTATTAAATATTGTAAAAAGAAAAATGAAGTAAATAGATTATTATTTAATCATTACAAAGAAGAAGTATTTAGAAAACTAAAATTTAATAGATATACCAACACTCAGAAATCAGAAAGTAAAATGATTAAAAACTTTTCAAATAAATTTGGAAAACCTGAAGATTGTATAGTAGTATTAGGTGATTATGATAAAGGGGAACATAATATGAAAGGAAAAGAACCGATTATAAATAGAAGAATAAGAAAAATATTTAGAAATAATGGTTATAAAGTTTATATGATAAATGAATTTAGGACATCAAAATTATGTAATGTATGTGAAAGTTGTTGTAGTCCTTTCTTAAAAAGAGAATCACATAAACCAAAAGATATAGATAATAAAACAAAAAAACGGAAACTTATTGAAGTTTGGGGTTTAACCTTGTGTGAAAACAAGAAATGTAGTTTAATTCATAACCGAGATAAAAATTCAGCCTTAAATATGCATAAAATAACAAAATCAGTACTAAATGGACAAGGAAGACCAGAAAAATATTGCAGAGAGACAAAACATCATCATTCCAGTTAAACGACTGTGATATAACCAAATTTTTACACCCATTTAACCGTATAGTTTATTTAACTAATAAATCGGCATTTTAAATGTCAAAAGGTGTAAAAACAATTAATTAACAAACGTAACTTTTAAACAAAAAAATATTTATTATCAAATATATGAATCCAAAACAACATCAAATATTATCTATATTATCATCTACATCAATAAATATTTATTTAGTTTCATTAAAACCAAAAACAACTTTTGATAATTATATGATGGTATGTAAAGAATTAAATTTGAAAACTTTTATTTAACATAACACTACTATCAGTAAAGAAGATTTTTTTAAAATTATAAAAATAATATATGGTTTCAAATATGAATATATTTATGATTTATTTATCATCAATTTATAAAAATATTTTTTTTGTTATATATCAGAATAACAAAAATTCATTAAAAAAATTAATTTAATGTTAAATTTTTAACATTATCAGAATCATCATCTTCATCATCTGAATAATTATAAGAAATATTTCTTATGTTTTCTTCCTTTACTGGTGATATTGCTATAGTAATTGTTCCCAAAGTTGCTATGGTATAAATAACTGTTAGAGCAAAATCATTTTTCATAAAAATTTCAATATCATTACATAAACTAGCACATTTGGTAAATAAAACTATATTTTTAAGTTCGTACACACCTTGAACAATATTATGTTGTTTTTGATTTTCATTTGTAATATTTAAACCACCTTCTTCTGATTTATAAATAGTTGACCTCTCTGCACAATCACCTTTGCAAGTAAAAATAATATTTTTATTTGTACATTTAATTTCAACATATTCAGCAATATTACTCATTTCTCTACATAATTTATGAAATTCTGTAGAATGCATTGTAATTTTAATATCAAATTCGATTTTTGATGTTTTTTTGCTTTGTTGATTTAAATCTAATAATTTTAATTTATAAAATGTTTTTGATTTTTTTTCTTCATTTTCAATTTCAATAATCAAACTTTGTTTATCATTTTCCTCTACATATAAAGCCATTGTATCATCTTTATCAACTGATTTTAATAATTTATATAAATTTTCTAATGAAACACCTAATTCAAATCTTTCATATTTACAAATATATGGTTGAAATTCTTTTGCATCTAATCTAACTTTTGTATAAATTGAACGTGTTGGATTAGCAGTAGCAATTTCTAATCCAGCAAATTTTTCAGGATTTTTAGGATCTGGTGCAGTAAATACCCAAGTTGTTTCTGTCAATACATTTGACAATACTTCTGTAAGAGTTTTAAATGGAATAACATGTGCAGTTTTTAAGTAAAGAATTTTTTTTGAAGTTGCGTTCATAATTGTTATAATTATTTTTAATTATATAAAACAAAACTATAAGTTAATTTATTTTAATTAAATTGTTTATAAATAAAAAAAAAATATATAATACATTTTTTTATTTAATATAAATCTAATACATTAGAATTATTATTTAATAATTCAACGTCATCATCTGAATCATCTGAATAATCATATTGTTGATTATTTATATATTCTTCACTTGATGGTGATAATATTACAGATAATGAACCACATTCACCAAAATTATATATCGATGTGAGAGCAAAATTATTTTTCATATAAAATGAAAATTCTTCTGTTATAGAACTTAATCTTGAAAACATTAAAATATTTTTTATTTCATAAGCACATTCTACTATATTATCATTTAAATTAACAATTTCTAAACTAGAATCATCACTTTTATCTAATGTTAAAATACCTTCTTTATCACCCACACATTTAAATGTTAATTTTTCACCATCGCATTCTATTTTAACAAATTGTGAATTATTATTAATTATTTTACATTTGGAAAATAAACTATTACAATTCAATGAAATTTTCTTTTCAAAATTTAATGAAAGTTGTGTTTTATTATTATTATTGTGTATTATTTGTAATGGAATTTTAAACAATTTTTTGTTTTTTTTTTCTAAATTTTTAATTCTAACAATTAAATTATCAGGATCATTTTTTTCAATATAACAATACATTGCAATATCATTTTTTTCAATCAATTTAACAATTTTATTAAAGTAATCTAAACTCATACCAAATTTAAATATTTCACCACTACAATAATATGATTTAAATAATTCATTTGTTAATTTTGTTTTTACAAATAATGTTTTACTTGGGTCTGTACAAGTTATTTCTAATCCCACAAATTTTTCATTATTTACACTGGAATTAGAATCAGAATCAGAATCAGAATCAGAATCAGAATCAGAATCAGAATCAGAATCAGATTTAGATGTAAAAACCCATTCAACTTCTGATACCAATTTATCTAATGTATCAATTATACTTTTCATAAAATTAATTTTTTTAAGTTTAAAAAATATTAATTTATTATCCATTGTTTCTATATCTGACTTTATCATATTTTTATCATTAGAACATATATCAATTATATTCTTTGATAAATATTGTATACTTATTGTACCCATTGATTCTTTAAAATTTGATTTCAATATAAATCTACTATCTTTTTTTAAATATAATTCTAAATTTTCCATAAATCCAGATAATTTGCTAAATATCATAATATCTTTAATTTCAAATTCATTTATAATTTTATTTAAAATATCATCATTATTTTTAATATTATCATTATTTATAATTTTAACCATATCATTATCTTTTTTTATAATATTGGTATATTTACAATCACTCATTGAACTAAATATTAAGTTTTTATTATCATAAAATATTTTCATTTCTTCACCTATTGTATTTATTTCTTTAGAAATTTTATAAAATTCATTAGGTTCAATAGAAATTTTATATGAGTAATTATCTTCTTTAATAGAATTATCTAATTCAGTATCTTCAACATTTAATAATTTAATTTTATAAATTCGTTTTAATTCATTATTTTCTTTATTATTTTTAATTTGTACTGATAAATTGTGTTTATCTTTTTCATCTACACTTAAAATAATTCTATCATTTTTATCAGTTGTTTTTAATATATCATTTAGATATTTTAATCCAATTCCAAGATTTAATGGTTTTTCATTTTTTTTAAATCTACCAAATATATTTTTAATACATATATTCAAATTAATATTTTTTGAATTATTAGAACATATAATTTTAATTGTCATACAATTATCTATAATTTCCAATTTAAATATCGGTTCTAATACGATTTTCTCTACACATTCACATAATGATTTAAATATTTCTATTTTATCAATCTCAACATAAACTATTTTATCATTTATGGTTTTTTTATTTGTTTTTAAATCAACTTCTTTATTATCAATATCATCACATAAATTTGATAAATTCGATAAATTTGATAAATTATCAGAATCATCAGATTGATAAACTGATAGATTTTTTATGATATCTTCTTTAAATGGTACAAACATAATATTTACTATACCATATTCACCAATAACATATGTTGATTCTAAAAAATAATTATTTTTAATTTTTAAATTAAAACTTGATGTTATGTCTAACAATTTTGAAAAACAAATTATATCTTCAATACGATAAATACCACTAATATCATTATTTTTTAAATTAATTAAATTTTCCAATATAACATTTGATTCATCATATTTTAATTTAATAATTCCATCACATCTTGATGTATCATATCCAAAAGTTAAATTTTTATTATTTTTTGAATTAATTCTGACATAATCAAATAATGCATTTAAATCTTTACATATATTATGAAATTTTTGAGCATCGATTGTTATTTTTTTATCATAATTTATCTTAGACATTGTTTTTTCAGGATATATTGGATATGCTATTTTTAATGAAAATTTTTTTTCTTTATTAATAATATTTTTATTTTTTTTTGTTGTTTTTTTTTTCTTTGTTTTATTAATATTGTTATCGCTATCTGAATCACTATCTATTTTTAAATCCAATTGTTTAAATTCAATAACCATTGTATTTTTTTTATTTTCTTCATTATAAACATAAAATAACAATAAATTATCTGTTAAATCATATGATTTTAAAATATTAACTAAATCATTTGGTAATAATTCTATTTCTATTTTATTATCAACACAATAAAAATTTTTAATTAATTCGTTACCAAATTTACTTTTAAAATAAAATGAACGTGTTGAATTGGTACAAGTTATTTCAAGTTCTGTATTTTTTTTTTCTTTTGATAAAATTAATCTGATAATATCTACATTTTTATCCAAAGATTCAAATAAAAATTTAATTACATTTATTTCCGATAATTCAAAATATAAGTAATAATCATTTTTATTATTATTAATTATCATTTAACTATAGTTAAATTATATATAAATCTATTTAATTACTTAAAATAAATCAATTTTTTTATGATAAAATATATTTTTACAAAAGATATGTTTAACTAACTAATTAATAAAAATCATAATAAATAATAATATATAATTTTAAAAAATATATATTATTTAAAATTTTTTTATAAACTAATTAATATATTTAATGGGTTATATTCTTGTAAATCCGAAATTATCTAATTCTAGTATTAAATCTAGTAAAAAAAATTGTTCTGAAGCTGCTGAAGATATTTGGTCCAAATTATCATCTAATATTAAAAATTACACTCCTAAATTTTATTTTTCAATTCAAGAAGCAGGAAATTCAAAATTATCTCATTTTGTAATTAAAGAATCAATTGAAGATGATAAAGTTAGATATAATTTAAAACAATTTAAAGGAAAAAAAGTTGATGAAAAATCTTTTTTAAATGAATTAAATCAAGAAGGAGGAAAAAAACATAGACATCGCGATGATGATTCATCATCTTCTTCATCTTCTTCTTCATCTGAACTTGTTTTTACTTTTCCAGCCGGTAAAACACATAAAGATTTACTTTTAACTTATTATCCTACTATTTATGGTGTTCCTAATGTAGTTATGCCAACATTTGTTTCATCATTTGTTCCTTTTACAAATATTAAATTAATTCCCAATATGTTAATTGTTACTCGTTAAAAAAATTTACATTTAAAATATCCTAATTATAAAATTATTTTTAATTATTTTAGTTAAAATAATTAAAAATTACTATAAAATATTATTTAAAAATTATTTTTTATTATCTTTCTTTTTATCTCCTCTTTCAAAAGTTCTTTTTAATGATTTTTGAACTTTACCATTTGCTATTCTTTTTTCATTAATTTTTTCAAAAATAAAATCAATAATTGCTGGATCTTTTATTTTTTCACCTAATGCTTCTTTAATTAAATCTTCCTTTAATCCTTCTTTAGATTCATATTGGTTTATTCTTAATTTCCCCCCAGTTATATTTACGTTTGATTCACCCAAACGTTCTAAATGTTTTAAAATTTCTGTTTCAGCATTTTTTTTTGCACCATTTAATAATTTTAATTCAGTTTGTAATTCTCTTATTCTATCATCATTTTTTACATATTCTTTAACTTTTTTTTTAAATTCTTCTGTATATTCATATTCGTGTTCTGAATCTGATTCAGAACCTAATTCAGAATTTGATAAATTAGAATTGAGTTCTGAAACAGAATTATTGTCTTTTTTTGTTGATTTTACATTTTTTGTTTTTTTTATATTTTTATTAGAAACCACATTATTATCTGGTAAATCACTAATCATTTTATTATTTCTATTTTTATATGAGGTTAAATCATCATCACTATCTGAAATATCTTCAGTATATTTGGAACTAAATTTTTTTTGAATAGTTGACATATTATCATTATTATTAATAATTTTAGCATTTGATTTACTTAAATCAGATTGAATTTTTTGGATTAAGTTTTTATCGTTCATAATAAAATTATATATATATACTTAAATATTATTGTCAAAATTTTAATTTATTTTTATTTGAATAAAAAAATATATTTAATTAACAATGTTTAATTATCTCTTAAATTATAAATATTCCAATTAGAATTTAAAATATTTTCTTCAAATATGTAATTTAAACATACTATAAGAGATGGACTAAATAATTTAATTTCATCTAATTCAAACATATATATTTGTTTATTCCATTTTTCAAACATTTGTGAAATTTTTTCTGGTTCTAATTCTGAATAAATTTCCTTCATAGCATCACAATTATCTAATTCCATTTGTTCACACATCATTTTATGTTCTATAATCGCATCAAAAAATAATTCCATTTGATTTGTTGTATCTTTTTCAAAATCATTTATATTTGAAAAAAAATGTTCAATTTTATCATATTTGTTATTATAATATTTAATAAATACATTTATCAAATTAAAATAATAATACCCATCATCATTCATATCTATTTCTTTGTTTTCATAATTATTATGTGACTCTATAGAATCGATATTTTTTTTAAATGAATCATGCATTTTTTCATATAATTCATCAATAATATCTTCAGTATAATCATCTTCATTTTGATTATCATAATTTTGAATATTATAATTTTGATTATTAGAATTTGATTTATCATCATAATTAACATTTGTACTGTCTGTATCACTATTATTTTCATAATCTTTATCATAGTATTCATTAGAATCATCATAATATTCATAATTATAATCCATATATTCTTTTTCATCTAGATCCTCATATTCTAATTGATTATTTGTATCATAATTTTTTTCTATATGAATAATATTATTATTTGATTCATTAATAATTACTTTTTTATGTGAACTAACATAATTATCAGAATTATCTAATATTTCATCAAAATTTTCAGTTAAATATTGTTCCAAGTCCATTTGATACTAATGATTAATAATTAATTGTTTAATTAATTATTATTTAATAAATTCAAATTTTTTAATAAAATATATCCAAAGTAATATGTCTAACATTATTTGTGTCTGTTATGAAATTAATAGTTCCAGTTGCTCCCAAATATTTACCACTTCCTCCTAAAATTTGAAATGTTAAATCAGTATTAGGATTTAAAGTATCATTTATTGATGAATCATAAGCAGAAAAAATAAAATATATACAATGTTTTTTTCTTAAATCATTGGGATCATCAAAATAATATACACCATTTTCAATATCAAAAATGTTTTTTTGATTTTGTTTAAACAATTGATACAAACTTAAAATATAAAATCCATTTCCAATAGGATCATTAAATAATGTTGAGCCAAATAAAATAGTTTCTTGTAAATTTTGATATTGGGTTAAATCAGTTGGTCTATAGTAACATTTAATTATATCGTGTTGTTTTTGCATTGTATTTATTTATATATATATGATTATACAAATTAAATATTTATTGAGTGATAAAAGTATTATTATTATGTTTTTAATGTTTTTTTAAAAAAATCCTAAATCTAATGTTCTAACGATTTTTTTCACTTTTCCAACTCTCTCTCAAGTACTATAAAAAATAAAAAGTTATTATATGTATTAAAATGAAAAATATAATAAAAAAATAAAGTATTATACCCTATAAAAACAAAAAAGATGCAATAAAAAATTAACAAAAGATGCAAAATTTTGGTGCAAAATTATGCAAAAAAGATGCTTTTTTTTATTTAAATAATATATTTAAATTTGTATTAAAATCAATATAAAAGTAAATTAAATATATAAAATTATAAATAAAAGTATATATGGTTAAAAGGTCATGTCCAAAATGTAATGTTATATTTGATAGAAAGTCATCATATGATAAACACATTAATAAAAAGTTTGACTGTAGTAAAAATTATATTGAAAATAATAATATTGAGAATAATTTGCCAAATTTAGCACAAATTTGCCAAAATCAAAATAATTATGCAAATACTATAAATAATGATATAATTAATTCGGATTCAGTTAATTTATTTTGTTCTTATTGTAAGAAATATTACAGTTCAAAATATACACTTGCTAGACATATAAATAGCGGTTGCAAAGTTAAAAAACAATTTGATAATCAAAAAAATGATAATAAAGATAAAATAATTGAAGAACTTAAAAAACAAAATAAAATATTAGCTGAAAAAATTGACAAAGTTAGTGATTTGGTTGTTAAAAATAATCAAATTAATCAAATTCATAAAACAATTAAAAAATTAGAAAGTACTATACCAGCTAATACAAATTTATCAATTTCATCCCAATTAGTTGAACAAATAATTCAAAAAGATAAACAACTTGAAGAATTTATTGTGGTCAAAAATAATAGTAATAATTTTAAATCAAATATCCCAAATGATGATTTTAATGATTTAATTGAGAAAAATGCAAATATTGAAATTGAACAAACTGATAATAAAAAGCCTATGACACTAATTTTAAATCAAAATGTTATTGAGTACAGAAAGTCTGATGGTTATATTAATGCAACTCAACTATGTAAAGCTGGAGGTAAAAAATTTTCACATTGGATTAATCTTGAGTCAACCAAAGAATTAATATGTGTATTTGCAAGTGATGCCGGAATTCCGGCATCACTTTTAATAGACATTAAAAAGGGTAATAGTATTAATTTTGAACAAGGAACTTGGATACATAGTGATTTAGCAATTCAATTAGCCCAATGGATTAGCCCTAAATTTGCACTTCAAGTTAGTCATTGGATTAGAAAATTATTTACTGAAGGTAAAGTAGAAGTTAATCTTAAAATACTTAAAGAACAAGAAAATATTATTAAAGACCGTGATAAAAGAATTAAAGTTTTAGAAAATATGATTTTGAAAAGACAAACTAGAAATAAATATGACGAGTCTGTTAATGTAGTTTATATAATAACAAATGAATACACAAAATCTAAAAGAACATATACAATAGGAAAAGCAAAGAATTTGGTTGAAAGACTAAGTACCTATGATAAATTACAAACACATGAGGTTATTTATTCAAAATCATTTAAAGATGAAATTCAAATGAAGATAGCAGAAGATATAGTATTAAACAAACTGAATAAATATAAAGAAATAGAATGTAGAGATAGATTTATTTTACCAATTGGTGCAGATATAAAATTATTTATTAAACCAATTGCAGATGCTTTTAATTTACTATCAGATTAAAATTATTCAAATATAAAACAATAAAAGATGCATAAAAGTTGCAAAAATATATAAATTATTAAAAAATTAATAAAAAAATCAATTTAAAAATATATCAGATAATTATATAATAAATATTCCCCTAAGTATATATGGTTAATAGATGTTGTCCAAAATGTAATGCCATATTTGATAGAAAATCATCATATGATAAACATTTAAATAAAAAATTTGACTGTAGCCAAAATAAAAATACCAACATAAAAATTGACAATAATTTACCAATATTTGCAGAAATTTGCCAAAATGAAAAAAAACCCATAAAAGAACAAAATAATTTAAATACTGATAATTTAGATTCAGTTAATTTATCCTGTTCTTATTGTAATAAAAATTATAGTTCAAAATATACACTTGCTAGACACGTAAATGGTAACTGTAAAATTAAAAAAGAAAACGATAATCAAAAAGAAAATATTTTTAAATTATTATTAGATAAAGACAAACAAAATAAAGAAGAAATAAATGAACTTAAAAAACAAAATAAATTATTAATGGATAAACTAGATAAATTAATAAAAACCAACAATAAAATTAAACCATCCAAAATAATAAATAATCAACAAATTACTAATAATAATAACTTAATAACAAATACAACAAATACAATAAATACACAAAATAATATAGTAATGGTTAATTTTGGAAAAGAAGATTTAAATATCATTGATAATAAAATATTTTTAGAAAGAGTTATTAAAAATAATCTTATATCTGGCGTTAAAATACCTGATGAAATATTAAAAATTATTCATTTTAATCCATTATATCCACAATTATCAAATATTTATATATCAGATATAAATAGAGAAAAATGTATGGTGTGGGAAGACGGAGAATGGAAATTATCATCTGTTGATAAAATTCCAGAAATAATGGATAGAGTTGTTTTATTTTCAACAAATACAATAAACAAATTTAGGACTAAATATCCAAATAATCAAAATTTAAATGATAGATTAAACACAATAGAAAAATATACAAATATGATTGATTCAGAATTTATTGAAGAATTAAAAGAAGATGATAACAATGAAAATATCAATAATAATTTCATTAAAAGATGTGAAGATTTTCAAAAAAAAACATACAATACATTTAAAACCACATTATATAATGAGGGTAAAAAATTAAAAAAAAATTTTTAAATCGTGATATTATAAAAATTGAATTTTATAATATAAACATAAATATCAATCAATTTTTTACAGAGATAAATTAGATATAAAAAACTATAAATATGTTAAATTCTAATTTTTATTCAAATCAAAATGAACAAATATTATCATCATTATCAAAGGTAAAATCATCTTGGGAATTATTGTATAATATACCATTAAGCTTTAATGTTATAAAATGGGAATTATTAATTGAAAATCTAATTCCTTTATTTAGAAAAGATTCATTTGAAAAAATTTTAAATAAAAAAGAATATTATCCACAACCAACTCCAAATTGTCGATATTATATTAAACCAAATGATGGATCTTGTGGAAAAGGAATAATTATTTTGAATTCAAAACCTCAATACCAAATTAAAGATCATACAATATGTCCAGAAATAATTACTCCATTAGTAGTAATAAATGAAAAAAAATATAAATATGATTTTCGTGTATGGATTGGAATAAGTTCAAATTTAGAATATTACATATGTCCAACATTTATAAAAAGAATAAGTACTATTCCATTTGATATAAGTAAAAATGAAGGTTCTTTAACAAATACATCTCTATATTCAGAACAATTTAATTATAAAAATAACCAAATGTATAATCAAATGGATAAAATTGTGCAAGACATATTAAATAGTTTAGAACCATTTAATCAAATATCTAATTCAAAAAACCAAGTTATGTTAACAGGATGGGATTTTATTTTAAATGAAAATAATCAATTATTTGTTCTTGAAGTTAATTGTAGTCCTGGAATAAATATTCTTCATAAAGAAGTTATGTTAGAATTTTTAGGTTGGATTGATAAATTAGAAAAAACTATTAATATAGACTAAATTTTATATTTACACTTGGACATTTAAAAACGACTATTTTTTATTTAATTTTCAAATGCAGGTCGTTTATTGTCTAATACATTATAGATTTCATCAATTTGACAATCAATCCCATAGAACTTAACTATTGTTTCATAAGTTTTTTTACTTATTTTCTCACATTTAGTTAATATTATTTTATACATCAAATAACCATCACCTGCAGCTCTAATACGACATTCAAACTCATTTAAAGGGTTTTGATTAAAACCATTTGAATATTTTTCATCCAAAACAAATATTTTATAATTTTTATCTTTCAAATCTTCATAATAATAATTATTTTTGCATACAGTGTATTCTAAAATTAGGCAGTTTTTTTGTCATTTTATATCTTATATATACTTGAATTATTATTTGATTATAATTTCAATTTTTACACATTTGAACATCATTTAAAATGCAAAAAAAAAAATTGAAATGATTATATTATATATTAATTAATTACATTATAAAAATGACAATTATACAAATAGATAAAACAGATGAATTAATTGAATCTTTTTCAAATGATAATGAAATAAAAAAAGAACAAGTAACTAAATCTTGGGATGAATTAACGAAGGAAGAAAAGTCAGATATTATTAAAAAAATGAGTTCAGAAGTAAAAGTTAAATTTACTTCTGGTGAAATCATAGGATTTAATCCATTTAGAATTTGTGCTTCTTTTCCAGCAAAATATCAGATAAAAAATTATACATTAAATAATAAATATGAATTTATATTTGAACATAATTTACATAGCAAAATTAGTAATTATGGAGTTGAAACTAATAATATTGAATATTTAAAAGAAGCAAAATTTAAAGTAAATAATATATTATTAAATGTAGAATTATAATTTATTTTTTTAAATACATTAAAAAATAAATTTATTGAATAAAAATTTTATTTATTATTTTTTTAAATTTATAGACAACCTCTTTGAGTAGAGTATATATCAGGCATAATAGAAGAGTTAAGGAATGGACTAACAACAGTTTTAGGGCAAGGAGGTTCTGCTCTAATATCATAAGTTTGATTTTTATTTGAACCCATAACAGAACTAACAGGAATTGATTTAAGAACTGGAATTAAATTTGGATTAGAAACAGCAACAGGATTATCTAAAATTTGAAATCCTTTAGTTAATTGTTTATCTAACATATTGTTGTTTGGTAAATATTCATTGGAATTATAAAGTTGCATAACTTTTTCTTGTTGAGTTTGAGGACCATTAGGTTTAAAATCATTTAAATTAGCATTACCATAAGTTTGGTCATTATCATCACTCATTCCAGTAAAATTACCATTTGTATTATATTCATTATTTCTAAAAACTAAAGCATTATCATATAATGAATTTAATTCATCTTGTGATGCTTGTGATGGAGAACCATCTTCATTAAAATCATATCTATAGTCAGAATCTTTATAACTTACTTTTCTGTATTTTTTAGCTGAATTAATACTTCTGGATTTACTTCTATATAATTCAGATCTAGGATTATCAACAATTAGGTCATTTCCAGTATTAACTTCTTTAATTAATTTATCCAAAACTAATTGATCTGGGTCAGCCATAGAATTTCTATCAGTATTAACATCACCAACCAATGGATTAGATAAAGTATCTATATCAGATTCAGATGAACTTAATTCTTCAGATAAAGATCTGTCAAAAAATCTTGATTTATTTGCTAAATCATTTGAATCAGAATTTTTTAAAATATTATCGACAATTTTAGAAGTAATAACTTGATTTTCTTTAGAAGATCTCATTTTATCCATTAAATCTTTTTTATTTAAACCTTTATTCATATTAAAAATATTTTGATTTTGATTTTTATTGGTGGATTGAATATTTGGATGAGCGTTATTAACGGTAAAATGTTCATTAGTATTTGCAGCATTTAATTTTCCAGTATTAGGTACTGGGTTACATTGATAACATTGTAACCATACTAATACACCTATAGCAATAATTAAAAAAACTAAAAGAAATCTTATATCTTTTTGCATTATAGATTATATATTCTATATATATAAAATATTTATTTCAAAAAAAAAATATATATATACTTTATTATAATGAATAATTCTATTGGAAGAAAAATTAATGAAAATTACAAAATTAAATTTGGTCAAACCGAACTATCATCAACATCTTCTGAATTTATATCAAAATTGAGTTATAATAAAAAAACTATAAAACAAAAGGGAGGTAATTCTAATTGTAGTTGTGAAGATTTATTTAAATCTATAAATAATGAAAATTCAGAATTAATCTTATATATTCTTAAAGAAAATAATTGTTGTTTTATGTGTAAAAATAACGAAGGTAATACTTGTTTGCATTTATTAATACCTTTATGTGAAGAAAATAAAGAAATTGAAAATGTGCTTATGGATGTATCATTAAATGGAAATTGTGAAAATTTCATTAATATTCAAAATAATAAAGGTGAAACACCAATATTAACAGCTGTAACAAATGGACTACCTAATTTAGCTGAAAAAATAGAAGATTGTGGTGGAGACCCTCTCATTGAAGATAATAATGGTAATTTTGTTAGAGTGAAAGATTCTGATGATATTCAAAATGGAACAGAAAATGAATCAGAATCAAAAATTACACAAAATGTAATGAATATTTACAATTTAATAATGACAAACCAAAGAGAACAAAACTTGACTTCACTAAATTTAAATGATAATGATACTAATGGTGATACTGATGGTGATAACGACGATAATCAAAATTATGATGGACTTTCAAACACAGATAATTTTATTAATAAAATTAAATCTCAAATAAATTCAGAAATTAAAAAAAATAATAAATCCTCAAGTTCATCAAGTTCATCTAGTTCCTCTTCAGATGAAGATACTCTTAACACTGAAAAATTTATTGACTTATTACAACAAAATAATTTACCCAAAAAGAATTCTAATCAATTTATCGCAATTTCTAGAGATAATTATCCAACACAAATAGTCAGTTATCCATCTGATATTGATGATAATACTGAATTATTTATTAGTGATTTAAAAAAAAGATATGGTGAAATAAGTGAAACAAAAAAAACTAAAAAGCCCGTTAATAACTCTGATACATTAGCTGGTATATTAACATCATCAGACATTAATGAAACAAATATTAAACATACTCAACAAATAGATGATGAAACAAGTCCATTTGAAATAATGTCACAAAATAAAATAAATAAATTCATTAATGACACAACATCAGATAATTTGGGAACAAAAATAGCAGAATCTGATTCAAGCTTAAATTTAAATGGTATTGATATTAACAAATATATAAATGAACCAACATCAGATGTGAATGTAAATTCTAGTTTATTAGATAAAAGTAATAATTCTAAATCTAAAAAAGACTTTGAATTAGATTCCGAAACAAGCCCAAATATATTAGATACTGATAAACAAAAATATATTGATGAAACTACTTCAGATTCTAAAGTTCCAAGTTCTAAATCAAAATATAATGTTTTTTTAAATAGAAAAGAATCTCAAAATAAAAATTACTCTATTACTTCAGAAATTGACACAAATACATTATTAAAAGCAATAAAAAAAATTCAAACAAATGATGTTATAGAATCAGAAAAATTAATTGGAGGTGGAATAAAAAAAGAGTTAATAATTGGTCACCGTAAATTAATATCTGATTCAGAAAAAAATAATATTAAACAAAATAAAAATACTAAATCAATAAATTCTGATGAATATAATTTAATATATAATTCAGATAGTGAATTAGGGTCAAAATCAAAATTAAATGAATTATCAAGAATGATGATTAGTCAAAAAGAACAAATACATAAAGATGTTTTAGAAATGATTATGGGAATGTTAAATAATGGTTTATTAACACAATCAAATAAACCAATTGAAGCAAATGAAAAAAATTCTAAATTAATTAAAGCTTATATTTATAGACAAATTAGTGAAAAAAATCCACAAATGGGAGGAATGGATAAAATATTAACTTTTAAAACAATGAGTGAAAATGAAATTATCAATATCGTTAAAAAAATGCCTAAATTAGATGATTTAGAAAAAATAATTTTGAAACATTTAGAAGATAAAAAAAATTCAAAAAAATCAATTGAAATATCAAATACATCTGAAGCATCTGAAAAACCAAAAAAAACATCAAAAAAATCATCAAAAAAAACAAGTAGTAAATAAATTTATATTGATAAGTGTGTAAAAAAATTAAATTTAATTATATATAATTAATAATAATGACATTAATGAATAGAAGTAAAAATGATTATATTAAAAAATTATTTCATAAAATAAAAGAAAATTTTATGTCAGGAGATATAAAAAATGAAATTAAAGCTGAACTTATAGATCCAATGTTTATTGAAATTAAAAATTTTATATTACCACATTATATTATTTTTTTGATATTATTTTTAATTATTATTGTGTTAATTTTATATTTAATTATTTTAATATATAATATTAATTTTTATCATATAAACAAATAAATATTATAATTTTTTATTTTATAGCTATATATTATAATTATAAAATTAAATGTTAGTATTGGCAAAATTAGTTTTTATGGGTGTAGCATTATTTATGTTTATAAATTTATTTTTATTTGATTTTGAAAATAAAAAAAATGCCATATCTTATAAAATTTATTTATTTTTATTTGTTTTTATATTAAATTTTATGTTTCAAATTTTCGCAAATCTCATAAATCAAATAAAAATTTCAATGAATGAATTAATTGAATCATCTATAAATAATGCTTTATTAGCTGTAATTGCTTTTGGTTTATATGGTGATTTAAGTTCAAATGGCTTTTATAAAGAATATGATAATAATCAAAAAACATTAATATTAATATTATTAATTATTGGATTTATGGCAACTATTAAAGTTTTGGAATTATTAATTAGTTCAAATTAATTTAAAAAAATTCCCTTGAAATTGACTATAAAACAATTTTATAATATTTTTAATAGCAAAATTTTATTTATGTTTTATATATATAAATATAAATGAATTCTACTGATTTAATCCAGAATTTAAAATATTATGGTAAGTTTCTTTCAATAATTGTAATTGTGTTTTTATTATTGAAGTTTGTTATAAATCTTAAATTATATGAATCATTACTTTTAGCTTTAATTATAACTGTTTCTATATTGATAATTGAAAATATAATATATATTAATGATATTGCTTCAGATCCTTTAAATTGTGATCAATGTAAAGTAAATATCGTTGAAATTAATGAAGATGTTAATAATAATGATACACTTAATTTAAATATGTTAAATAATATTGTTCCTAATCCATTGGCTGAATCACAAGCTGAAATGGAACAACAATTATCCAAAACACTTAATAATAATACAGATAAATTAGAACCATTTATTTCAGATACATTGGAAAAAATTATTGATAATGTTTCAAGTACTTTTAAAAAAGATTCTACTCAATTAAATGACATTGTTAATAATGATATTTATGAATTAAAATGTATAAAAACAAATAAAAATAATAATAATAATTCACAAGATGTTAATCCTAGCACAATAAAAACTAATGAATTAGAAGAATTAAAAAAATCATTAGAAATATTAAAAAGAGATAATGAAATATTAAAATTACAAAATCAACAAAATCAACAAAATCAACAAACTCAACAATCTCAACAAACCAATACAAAAAATAATAATATTGTTGAAGGTTTTGGAAATTTAAATGAATTAGAAAATTTTATTGGTGAACAACAAACTCAAAATAAAAATTTAATGAATAAATTAAAATCTGAACCTAATATCCAAGCAAATATGGATAAAATAAAAAATACTATTGTACAACAATTACAATCTAAAGAATTAAAACAAACAGAAGAAGCACTTGAAAATCCATATATTGCTAGAGCAGGATTATTAAATGAACCTGAACAATTAAATAAACTTGATTCTAAACCTAAATTAAATCCTAATTCTGAATATAATTTAGATTCCCCAATTACATATGATGCTGGATATGTTGTTTATCAAGAAAATGGTTTACAAAAACAAGAAAATGACGTATCATTTGATAATACTTTATTTAAAATGGGTGTTGGACAACAAAATATTGTTAAACCTTTTATGCGTGATGGAGCAGATTATTATAGAAGAATTCAAAGTTATTCTTCAAAAGCACCAACACCATCTCAAGCATTAAATAGTGAATTAAGATATGGTGATTATAATTACATAAGTCCTTTAAATAGTGGAATGACTAATTCAGATTATACTTTTGTTTCTCCAAATAATTGGTTTCCAGTACCTCCACACCCACCAGTTTGTGTAACCAATAAACAATGTACAACTTGTCCAATTCAAATATCTGATGGTAATGACTATATGAACTGGGCATCTTTAGAAGATTTTGATAAAGCAAGAAGATTTACTGGAAATATGGGTATAAATATTGATTATGTTAAAAATGTATTAAATAATGATGAAGGTTATTAAAAACTTTGTTGAACAATACGTTTTTTTGGTCCTACATAATTTTTAATACCATTTAGATAAACATATTGATTTTCCCAAGTTTTTTCTAGTTCTTTCCATTTTTTTAAATCACTTTTTTTGGGTGTTTTAAATTTAAATCCAACATTTACCATTGGGTTATGACATCTGTAACATATACGTCCAGTTTCAATATGTTCAATTTTATTATTTTTCAATAAAATGGGGTCATTTTTTAAACCATTTTGACCACGACAATTCCAACAAACATAATTTTCATACCACCAAGTTTGAGGATTACCTTTTACTTCTCTATCACAATAAAAACACATAGTAATATTATAATAAAATAAAAAAAATTTAACCCATAAATTCAACATCATATAATAAATTCATTATTTCATCAGAATAAACACAATTATATATTTTCCAATATAAATAATATTTTGAATATACTAAAGCATCATAATATAATAATTGTTGATTATTGGTTGAATATAAATTATTTTTTTTTTTAATATACATTAATATAAATTTTTGTCTAATATTTTTATAAGATGATATTAGATTTATATTTGAATTAGGACTTAAGTCAATATAATGGTTTAAAAAAAACATTTGAGTATTTTTTATATAAGAATATATAATTATATAAGTTTAAATTTATATCTTTTTTTCAATTTTTATATTATAAATAATGTTTGATATAAGATATATTTTAATTATAATTTTACTTGGTATTATTGTTTACATGATTTATAATATGTATTCATATCATTCAAATCAATGTAATAGATTAAAAGAAAATTTGGGAGAAAAAATTAGTATGGAATTTGAGGAATTAAATGAAAAAATAGACAATATAGAAGAATTATTTGAAAAAAGAATTTGTGAAAATACAAAAAAAATAAAAGACTTGTATTCATTACAAAATAAATTAAATGAAGTCAACAAAATGAATTCTCAATTGGTATTAAATCAAATTAATCAATATGATGAAGAAATAGAAGAAAATGATGAAAATCGTGATCAAATTTTTAATTCAGCTGAATCATCTGTTAATAAAAATACTAATAATAATACCAATTGTTTTATTAAAATATCTCAAAACAATAATGGTTTAAAAGAAAATTTTTATATGAGTCCTGATAAATCTTATAATTCAAAATCTTCTTCAAATTCAAAACCAAACATTCAAAACTATAATATTAAAGAATCTTCAGATGAAGCAAGTAATTTATCGAGTAATTTATCAAGTACATCCAAATCGTCAAATTCATCCAAATCTACAAAATCTTCTTCAAAATCTTCAAAATCTTCAAAATCTTCAAAATCTTCAGATATATTAGATGAATCCAATATAAAAATGTCTAAAAAAAATAAAATTAAAAATTTTGAATCAGAAAATGATATCTTATTAGAAATAAATTCTAAATGTATAAAAACTAATTCTAAAATTGAAAATAGTCCAAAATCTTTAAATATAAAAAATTCTTTAGGTGAATTTTCTAACATAGTTAAAAATAATTCAGTAAATAAATTTAATCCTGATAATAACGATGAGTCATTAAATAGTGATAATATTAAAAATTTCTTAAATAAAAATTCAGATAATTCAAAAAATTCAGAAAATTCTGAATGTTATGAAAATAATAATATTGGTTTTGATATGGACCCACCTTTATTACATCCTGAAATAATTAATAAATTTAATTTTATAAATAGAAATAAACAAAATAATAAAATTATTGATATAACATCATAAATAATAAATTAAAAAATAATACATTATTATTAAATTTATTATTAGTAAATAAATTTAATATATAACAAAAAAAATTTTTTTATGTTATAAATAATATAATATAAGAATGGATAATTACTATAAAAATTGTCCCCCTAAAATGGATGATGGAAGATTTACAACAAATTATAAAACAGATTCAAGTATTAATGAATATATAAAATATATGAATGGAATAACAAGAGATGATGATTATAGATTATTTTTACAAATAAATGCAGACAAAATAATGGATTCTGAATGGATGTATTTAAGACAAAATGATTCTTGTTGGAATAATGCTTGTGTTCATAATTATTCTTTAAGAATGGATCCAAGATTATTTAGTCAAGAAAGAGAAAATGCCAATATGTTATTTCAAAAAAAAGATTTACCAAATTCTTTTAAATGTACAAAGTATGCTGATTATAGAATGACTGAAACACCATTACAAAATTATCAAATAGAACCTAATTCTTGTGCTGGTTGCAAGAAATAATTTTAAAATTTTTTAAGTTAAATATAAAAATTTATATTTAATTTGTTTATTATGAAAATAAAATAAATTAAAAAATATATATAATAAATTATATTAATGGATAAAAAACAATCTAATATACCAGCATCATCAATAAGTAAAAATGTATTAAGAACTTTAAATAAAAATTTTTATTATGAACAACAAAAAGATGAAAATAGAATATCAGAAATAATTAGTGAGTTCATATCAGGTGAAATGGATACAATAAATTCAATATTAAATTCAAACGAAATTTTAAATTTTAAAGACCAAACAAATCAAACATTAATACACGCCATTTTAAGAAATGAATCTCCAAATATTTCTGAAGAAAATAAACTTGAAATTATACAAAAATTAGTATCTGATAAAAATGTTTCTTTACATACAATGACTAATTATAACCAAAATCCACTTCATTTGGCTTGTCAAAAAGGTTATAGTTTAATAATTAATTATATGATAAATAATGATTGTGATCAAACATTGGTTGATAATTATGGAAATGCTCCTATTCATTATTTGATAGATAAATTTATAAGAGAATGTAGTGATAATGATTTTTATTCACAATCAAATGAACAAATTAAACTTCAAAATTCAGTTGAATTAAAAAAAATTAATAATATCGTAAAAAATGAATCTTTATTATTATTTAATGAATTATTTGGTATTGATAAAATTGGTTCAGAAAAATATTTTTATGAAGATATTGGTACAATTGGATTTAAAATTATTGATTCAATTAAAAAATTTACCAAAAATAAAGTTCAAAGTTCTTTACCAATAATTTATGAATTAATAAATAATAAAATTAGTGAAATTAATAAAATATTTACAGAAATTGGTAATTCAAATGAAATTAAATTAGAAAAAGCTAAAAATATTATTTTTGGAATTAATAATGATGTATTTCAAATTTATGGATTGGATTTGGATTTTAATAATGTTGTTTGGAATAATTTTTTAAATGAACAAAAATTAAAAATAAAAAATGATAAAGATAATTTAATGAAAAAAATAAATAAAGATATTGAAATAATTAAAACATTAATTTTTCAAGATATAAATAATAAAATAAAAAATGAATTTATCGATAATATATATACTAATTTATTTAAATATGTATCGGGTATATTTTACTTATATTATTTTATTGTATATTTTGTAAACAGAGATACTTTTAGTGATGGTATTACTGATATTGATATTGAATTATATTTTAACGAACCAAATGGTAATTTTAAATTGGTTGATGACGGTACTGGTAAACCATCACTATTAAATTATGATAATTCTGGTTCAGCAGAAACAGATGCTTATGATGAAATTATGGATGAATTTGAAAATAAAGTTATTAAATATTTATTTAGAGAAAATTTTAAAGTATTTACCAATGGTTTGGATAATATTAATAATTTAAATGAAATTAATTATTATGATAATTATTTTTTAGATGATAAATCATTTAAATATGAATTTTGTTTTGATGAAGATAAAAATTATTGTTTTGACTATATAAAATTAGTTGAAGGAGAAGATGTAAGTGGTAAATATGTATTTTATATTCCAAACAAATTGAATTATAATAAAAAAATAAATAATTTTAATAATTTATCTAGTCAGATTAATAATTTGAAATTAAATGAAATAAAAGATTTAAATGAAGATAATATTATTGATTTATTAAATGAAAATTTAGGTCTTGATAACTATAACTTTATATATTCTCCAATTAGAATATTAATTCAATCAATATTTTTATTTAGTAATAAAATAATTAATTTAAATCTAGATAAATTTACGGTAAAAGATGAAATAATGTTTACAAAATCAATACAAGAATTTTGTTTATTTGATATTAAATATTTATCCGAATGTATTTTTAAAATGATAAATAATTTGGTTATTTTAGAAAAATACATAGATCAAATCGATATTGAAGGTATAAATGAAATTTTTTCTGATGTTTATGATAAATTAACTACATCAGATGATTTAAATAATGAATTTAAAACAATTATGGACAAATTTAAATATGTTATTGATGAAACTTCTATTTCAGAAGAATTTATTTTAAATTTAAAATCACAAAAATATAAAAACACATTTGATACACTATATGATACATTTACAACTATTATAGATAGATTAAAAGATATATTAAAAAATATTAATGAATATTTTTCGCTAGATCAATTAGAAAAATATAATGAATATTTAAGTGAAATTCTTAATTCCCCAAATACAAAACCATCTATAAAAATAAATAATACAATATTTAATAATTATGAATTTAATTTAAGTTATCCTTTAAAATATAAAGCATATAAAAATGATTTTTTTAGTATAAATGAAAATATAAATTTATATGAATTGGGTTCAAAGAATGTTCCTGATTTAAAAGATTTTATTATCAATCAAAATTATAAAAATGATTTAATAAGTAAATTATGGAATTATTCCAATACATATAATTTTAATATATTTTTTCTTGATAGACATGTAACATCTGGTAAATTTGATTATGATATAATTTATAATGTGATAAATATTGATAATGATGTAGATTTGCGTTTAAAACGTAAATTAAATAATTTAAAACTAGAATATTATAAATATAATTTACAAAATTATATATTTTCACTTACTGGAGGTGATAATTTTAAATTTTCAAGGGGATATGATCTTTTAAAATATGATATACTAGACAACATAAATAATCTAAAAGATAATTTAGGTAATTTAATAATTGGAAAGGAAGAAAAAAAAATATTGTGTAATATGAAAATGATAGAAAATTATTCATATTATGATAAATCGACAAATTCAGTTGAAGAAAATGATGACAAAATTGTTTCTTGGCAAATGGGTAATATTTTAGAAATAAAGGATATAAATAAATTTGAACCATATATTATAACTAATAATTTGAATGAATTAATTAAAATGTTAGTTTTTATGATATATGAAAAAATAAAAGAAAATAAAATTTCTGATGTTTTTTTTAAAAAACTTGATTTAACACTTCAAAATTTAAAAGTTCCAACTGAAAAAATAACAAAATCTATTGGAATAGATTTAAATTATAATGGATTAGATGAAACATCAAAAACAAATATAATAGATACATTAGGTTTTATACAAGTAAATCCTGAACAAAGAAAACAATATCTTTTTGATAATATTAAATCTTTTGTTAAAATTATAGTGAATGAAGAAATTAATAAAGAAATATTTAAAATTATGGATGAAATCACAATATCTAATTTATCAATAGATAAAATGTCAATTGAACAACAACAAATTACATCATCTGATTCAATTGATAAATTTAATAATTCATTAAAAAAAATAAATCTTGAATATAAAAATGTTTTTTGGCCATTAAAATTAAATGAAATTGTTAGAAAAATATCATCACCAATTTTAGATTTTCAAGAAATTTTAAATTTATCAAAATACAATACAACAAAACTAGAACAAAGCAAAATATTAAATTCAAAGTGTTTAAATAAAAGTAAAACAGATGAATTAATGGATATAGATATGAATTATAAAGTATTAGATAAAAATGGAAACACAATTTTAATTAGATTAATTGAACAATTTAATATATATGGAATAAAAAAACTAATAGAGAAAAATAAAAAAGTATTATTTACATATAAAAACATTAATATGGAATTACCATTAGATTATTTAAATAATTCTTTAAAAAATATACAATCTGAATATTTAGATACTGAATTTAAATATAGAATGGATAGATATTCTTCAGCACTTGAAAATTCAATCAAATCAAATAGTCAATTTGATGGAATCGAATTGTCCAATTCAAATAATTTAGTAACAGAAATAATTACTAATTCCATATATTTATTTAATGAATCAATATGGTTAAGAGTATATCTTTATCCATCTGGATGGACAATTGATGAAAAAAATAATTTAAAAAAAATATTGGAATTCAGTAAGGAAGAGCTATTAATAAATTCATTTGATTCAAATGATATGGCTAATTACATTGATAGTATAAAAACAAATTCTGAATTAAAAATGTCTACATATATAAAAATATTAGAAGATGAAATTGAACAACTTAAAAATAGAGCAAAAGAATTAAATTTAGAATCATCTAATAATTTTATAATAAATCAATCTGGTTATAATATTAAAGATAATATTACTAATATCAATAATAAAATTAAAGATAAAGAAAATACTTTACAAACATATAGAGATTATATAAAAAAAATTAACGGCGAATCTTATAAAAGTTCAAATGATGAAATTTTAAAAATTTTCGATAAATACAACAATAAATTACTTGATATTAATAATTTAGAAATAAACTGGTTTGAATATATGAATTTATTAAATGAACTTGATGATAAATATATTGGTATAATTAAAATATTAAATAATAAATGTCTAAATTATAATTGTATAAGTAATTATTTGATTAAAATTTATTGTAATGATATAACTCAAGAAACAAATTTTAAATTAATAAATAAATACTTTAAATATATTTTTAATAAGGTATTTAATGATTATTGGGATTTGGATAGATATGAAAATTCTGATTATAATGTAACAAATAAATCAATAATTCAAATTCTTAAAATCAATGTAATTGGAATAATTAAAAATGAATTTTTAAATACTTTAGCAAACTATATAATTCAATTAAACAAATATTTGAAAAATACTAAACAAATAATTAATGACATTAAAAACAATAAAGATTTAATAAAATCAATTAAAATTTATTTATATGAATGTTTAATTAGAAAAATAAAATTAAATAATCCAGATAAAAGTTCTATAGAAATCAATATTGATGAACAAAAAATAATAATATTAAATACATTAAAAAAAATATTAAAAACTGATTTTAATGAAACTGAACAAAATGAAATAAAAAAAATTATTGAATTCAATAAATTTGTTTGTGAAAATATCGGTTTAAATTGTTATGAAGAAATTATAAAAATTTTATATGATGGAAAAAAAATATCATTGTACTATGAAATTTATGATATAATTTATAATGAAATAAATGAAATATAATTAATTATATTCTAGACATATTTGTATTAATGTTTGTGTTTTCAGGTAGATTATTTATAGTTGTTAATTCAAAAGTTAACGAATAATTTAAATTACCAATATTTACTAGACTACCATTAGGATAAACTAATGTTAATTTTAACTCATTTAAATTACGAATTGGTGGATTAAAATATACTGGAGAATTTACAAAAGTATTGAATAAATACTTACCAGGAGGTTGATTTATTAAAAATTTATAAAAATATGCTGGACCATTTGGATTATTATTATTATTTAATCCATCTGCCAATAACAATAAATAATTATATTGTTCATTTGAAAATTTTGCCACCAAATTTTGTGGTAGTATGTTATTATTTACAATTAAGATTGAACCAATGTTAATATCATAACTATCTTTATTTGTTATAGTATAATATGGTAATGAACTACTATACTTTGTAATTGATGATTTATAACCTACTAATGGAAATCCAATCAATTCACCAATCGTATCTGAAAAATTAAAATACAATCTAAAAATTGCATATTTTTTTATTTGAACACTATAACCTCCTTTTGTGTCTCCAACATCTTGAATTGGATTAATATTTTTTATAATTATTTCAAAATATGATTCGCTTACAATATTTGAAACTGGATGACCTTCTGTAGAATTTATATATTTTTCATCAATAACAAAATAACTTTGTGAATTTGATATGAAAACAATATCACCTATATTTAAATTGTGATTAGGACAATATATTTTTATTTTATAAACACTTTTATTTGGTACTGAAATATCTGTAAATCCATTAAAACATTTTGGAATCGTATAAATATCAAACATAATAAATTTAGATTCATTTGTTTCTACAGTAAACTCAACTTGCATATTATTAAATTCATTTAAAAAATCATTCACGATTAATGGTCTTCTTTTAATTAATGATACATTATATTCAATTTCTTTTTTTAATAATTCATAAGAATAATTACCAGGTTCCAATTCAATAAAATATGTATCTTTATCCAAAATATTATCCCAATATAATCTGTTATTATATATTTTAACATAAGACATACTTAAATTTGTACTAGCATAAGCCGAATTTGATTTAGTATCAGTATAATAATTTATATCTTTATTTTTTTCTGTATTGCCATTAATATTTGTTTGAACATTTGGTAATTCTGAACTTATAATTTTAATTTCAGCTACATTAATATACGTTTTATTTAAAAAAAGTACAAAATTATTTGCACTTTCATATGCCTGAACAAATCCATCTATTTTACCTATTTGGATATTTTTACCCGTATAAAAAGTGTCATTTTTCCAATATCCATCTAATAAAATATTATCATTGAGACTAATTGTATTTGTAAGTAAAACTTCAATACAATCTGATGTTATATTTAGTATTGTTAAATAATTTGATAAATTTAATGATGATAATGGGGTATTTGCATTAATTAAATTAATTGGATAATTTCCTAAACAATTAAATGTTATTTTACAAGGTGATGTTAATACATTATTATTTAAATTTGATGAATAATATTTTATTGGTAAATTAAAAGCTATTCTAATATTATTGTTAGTATTGTTGATGAATATTTTTTGTTCTCTATTTAACAATTGATAAGGTATATTTTTCCAATATGCAGATGTATCATTTATACCAATACCTTCAATAATTATGGTTACATCAGTATATGAAATTGTTTGAACAAAATTAGGTTTTAAATCTATTATTACCACATTAGAATTATTTTCAAAAATAAAATTTAAGTTTTCATAATAATTTACATAAGTTTTAAAACCTCTTAAAATAATAAAATTATTTAAATTTATTTCATTATCTTGAATTGGTGTGTCAAAATAAATTTTCATATTATTTGAGTTATTCTTAAATTCTAATCCATAATCTTTTATCATATAATATTTTGATATGTTTAATGACACATTAACTGTACGATTTGAAGAATCAATATTCATATATTCTTTTTTTTTTGTTACTTGGGTATTAATTGGATTTATGTTTTTTTTATCCAAATAACTAAAATATGGATCGTAATCTTTTGGATAAATTAGAGGATTAGAATAATTAACATCATCTATATATGTTGCAAAATTATTAATTCTATATACAGTAGCATTTCTTTCATTATCCAATCTTTCAACATATTCATTATTATCATTTTTATCTCTTTCTATTTTATTATAAAAATCTATCATCCTATTATAATCTGATTTTTTATTATTTATAACATTAATTTGTGTATTAAAATTTTCTAAATTATCATTATTTTCACCACCTATGTATTTTTCAACAAAATTAATATCAGTAAAATTATCTGCAAAAGCCATAAAATATAATTAAATAATATTATCAATATAAATACTATTTTTTAAATATTTTTATTTGTTTAAAAATAAATAAAAATATCAAGCAATATCAATTAGAACTATATATATAACCATATATATATATATATACAAACTTTATATATATATATAAAGTTTATAATAAAAATTGATTTAAAAAAAATTGATAAAAAAACATTTAAAGACATAGTAAATTTATAGATATTAACACTCATTATGGTTAATAAAAATGATTTAAAAAAAAGTAGTAAAGAATCAACATTAAATAATCCTACTATAGAAGAGCAATTTAAAAAAAAAACTCATCATGAACATATATTAGATCCAACAACAGCTGATTCATATATAGGTTCTATTCATAATGATTTAATTGGGATATATGTATATGATGATGAAGAAAATAAAATTGTTAAAAAAGATAAACATATAATATTGGGATTATATAAAATATTTGACGAAATATTAGTTAATGCGGCAGACAACACTGTTAGAGACAAAAAATGTAATAAAATAGAAGTAAATATAAATCAAGAACTTGGAGAAATATCAGTTAAAAATAATGGTTCAACTATTCCAATTGAAATACATAAAGAATATAATATTTATGTTCCTGAATTAATATTTGGAAATCTTTTGACTTCTGGAAATTATGACCAAAAAGGTAAAACAGTGGGTGGTAAAAATGGTTATGGCGCAAAATTAGCAAATATTTACTCAACAAGATTTGATATTGAAATATGTGACCCAATTAAAAAAAAGAAATATTTCCAAAGATTTACAAACAATATGTATAATAAAGAGGAACCAATAATATCATCAGTTGATAAAAATGCTGAATCATATACGAAAATAACATTTGTTCCAGATTATCAAAGATTTGGTTTAAAAAATCTAAATTCAGATATGGTTGGGTTAATGAAAAGAAGAGTATATGATATAGCTGGAACGACAAATGAAAATGTTAATGTATGGTTAAACGGGAAACACTTAGATATTAAAAGTTTTCGTGATTATATTGGAATGTATTATGATTCAGATGAAATGCCAAATTTAATATATGAAGAATTTAATGAAAGATGGACATTAGGTGTAATTTATGATCCAAATGCTGGATTTCAACATATGAGTTTTGTAAATAAAATTAGTACATTTAAAGGTGGTTCGCATCTTGATTATATTTCTAAACAAATTGTTGAAAAAGTTACTGACCATATTTTATCTCAACCCAAATACAAAACTTTAAAAATTAAACCACATCAAATAAAAGAAAATTTAACTATTTTTATTAATTCTGTTGTAGAAGATCCATCATTTAGTTCACAAGCAAAAGAAGAATTAACTACAAAAGCATCATTATTTAATATTAAATGTGAATTAGATGATAGATTTATAGGTAAGATTTGTAAAACAGGAATAATAAATGAATTAGTACAAATAGCTCAAATAAAACAAATGGGTGAATTAGAAAAATCTGATGGAAAAAAAACAACAAATCTTAAATCATTAACAAAATTAGATGATGCTAGATTAGCAGGTTCAAAACGTTCTTCTGAATGTAGATTGATTTTAACAGAAGGAGATTCAGCAAAAACTTTTGCTATATCGGGATTAGAAATTATTGGTAGAGATTTATATGGAGTATTTCCACTAAAGGGTAAATTATTAAATGTACGTGATGCAACTCCAAATCAATTATTATCAAATGAAGAAATTAAAAATCTTAAACAAATTTTGGGATTAAAACAAAATACAAAATATACAGATACTAAAAAATTAAGATATGGTGGTATTGTTATTTTAACAGATCAAGATGTTGATGGTTCACATATCAAAGGCTTATTAATAAATTTTTTCCATTTTTTTTGGCCAGAATTACTTAAAATAGAAGGTTTTATTCAATCAATAGCAACTCCAATTGTTAAAGTATATAAGAATTCTGACACTAAAAAACAAGAACCTGAAATATTTTATACTTTAACCGAATACAAAAAATGGTGTGAAAAACAAGGAGATGATTTAAATAAAAAATATAAAATAAAATATTTTAAGGGTTTAGGAACTTCAACAGCTAGTGAAGCAAAAGAATCATTTACTGAATTTGAGAAAAATATTATAAATTATGTATGGAGTACTGGAACAAATGATAAATCTAAATTAATTTCTAATACAAAATCAGATCCATATGATGATTTAGATGATATAGATAATGAAGATAATGAAGATAATTCTGATAATACATCATCACTATCATCAAAATCATCTAAATCATTAAAACAAAATAATAAGTCATCAAAGAATTTAGATGATAATGTTTCTATTTGTTCAGAACATATTGATAAAAATGAACCATCTTATCAGGCAATTACTTTGGCATTTGCTAAGAATAGAGCTAATGATAGAAAAGAATGGGTTAAACAAAGAGATGAAAATTTAATTATAGAAAATAATGTTAAAAAAATACCTGTTTATGATTTTATCAATAAGGATTTAATTCATTTTTCACATGAAGATAATTTAAGATCAATACCAGATTTGGTTGATGGATTAAAACCTTCACAAAGAAAAATTCTTTATGGTGCTTTTAAAAGAAAATTAGATAATGAAGAAGTTAAAGTGGCACAATTATCTGGATATATTAGTGAACATACAGGATATCATCATGGTGAACCATCACTTCAAGGAGCAATTATTAATATGGCTCAAAATTATTGTGGTTCAAATAATATCAATTTATTATATCCATCAGGTAATTTTGGAACTAGAAGATTAGGAGGTAAAGATTCAGCAAGTCCAAGATATATTTTTACTCAATTATCTTCTTTAACCAGAAATATTTTTATTACAAAGGATGAATTTGTATTAGAAAACGTTATAGAAGAAGGTGATGTAGTAGAACCAATAAGATATTATCCTATTATTCCAATGATTTTAGTTAATGGTAGTGAAGGTATTGGTACGGGTTATAGTACTAATATACCACCATTTAATCCAATAGATATTATTGCTAATATTAAAGATTATATTCGAGGAACTCAAGTAGATAAATTAAAAGAATTAAAACCTTGGTACTCTGGATTTGAAGGTTTAATCGAAAAAAATATTGATAAAAAAAATCAAGTTAAATATATTTCCCACGGTAAATATGAACAAATTGATGAATATACATTAAGAATTACTGAATTACCAATTGGAACTTGGACACAAACATATATTGATTTCTTATCAAAATTAATTGAAGATGGAAATATGTTATCTGATTATGAAAATAATTGTGGTAATCATAAAATTGATTTTAAGTTATATTTTCGTAATGGTGAATTACAGAAATTGCTTAAAACCAAATCTATTGAAGAAAAGTTAAAATTAACATCTTCTATTCAAGTATCAAATATGCATGTTTATAAAAATAATGAAATAGTTAAATATTCTAACCCAAATAATATGATTAAAGATTATGCCGATATTAGATTACAAGTTTATCAAAAAAGAAAAAATTATTGGATAAAAGTTTTAGAAAACGAACTTGATTTACTCAAGTATAGAAGAAAATTTATTAAAGAAGTTATTTCTTCAAAATTAATTATTTATAAGAAACAAAAACAAATTTTAATAGATGAACTAAAAGAAAGAGAATATCCTGAACTTTCAACTAATATTAATTCTAAACCATCATATGATTATCTTGTAGGTATGCCTATGTGGACTTTAACTCAAGAAAAAATTGATGAATTAGAATCTAATTATAATGAAAAAAAACAAGAATTAGATATTTACAAAAATAAAACGATTCAAAGTTTATGGTTAGAAGAACTTGATGTATTAGAAAATTTATATGATAAATGGCACAATGATAAAATTAATGTATTATGTGAAACAACCACAAGTAAAAAAAAGAAAAAATCAGATGATAAAAAAGAAATTATAAAAGAAAAAAAAAATAAATCTACTATTCAAAAACAAAAATAATTTATATAAGTTTTTTACAATATATAATTTTATAATAAAATTATATATTATGAAAATTCAAAGATTTGATAGAATTACAAATATATCAAGATTAGCAAAAATAATTTTTTTAAATTTCATTGAACTTCAAAATGAATCTGATATAGTTTTTAATATAAATGATATAACATCTACTTTATCATCTAGTAGTTTATTGGGATGGTTTTTATTAGATGATAATAGTAAAATTATTGGATATATTGTTGGAGAATTAAAAGAATTAACAGATGGAAGATATGTTTACTATATTAGTTATTTTTATTTGATTCAACAATATAGATCTAAAGGTTTAGGTTATAAAATGATGTTGATGTGTATCGAATATATAAAATCAATTAATATTCCATATATTATGTTAATTTCAAACATACATTCAAATGCATTTAAATTATATGAACGTATGGGATTTAATTTTGACCCACTTATTAAAATAAATAATCCCAATTATGTTGTATTACTATATTACACAAATTAATTTATAAATAAAAATTGATATTTTTTACTTATACATATTTATTATTATTATTACAATATATTGTATGAATGGGATTTCAATTAAAAATGTATCTGATAAATATATAGACATTTTACTAAATAAAAAAAAATATCCAATTCTTGATAAAATAAAAAAAGAACAATTGGAATTTGTATTGGATGAAATTGTTGAGATAGGTTATAATCAATATATGAAAAATTTAACAAGGGTTGATTTACAATCAATTCAAGTTACTAATAATCAAATTAACACAACTAATGCGATTACTGAATCTAAATATTCAAGTTTAAAAGGTAGTCAAGGCGAAAATATTGTAATTGATATATTAATTGATAAATTTTCCAATTGTACTATTGAAAATACAACAAAAATTCCTCATTCAGGTGATATCCAAATGACATTTCCAGATGGAAATAAAATTATAGTTGAAATTAAAAATTATAATAAAACAATAGATCAAGAACAAATTGATAAATTGAAATTTGATATGATATTCAATAATATAAAAGGAGCATTATTTGTATCATTAAATTCTGGAATTGTTGGTAAAAAAAAATTTGAATTGGAATTTTTTAAAAATAATATGAATGATTGTTTTATAATATATTTACCATATTCTATGCATAAATTTATTCCTGAAAAAAAAAATATTATTATGCATAATTCTATTGATGATTCTATATCAAATCTTTCAATAAAATTAGAATTTGGTATTTGTATTATTCAAAATATAATTACAAAATCTAATTCTGATTCTATTAGTATGACAAATAAATTATTTTCAGAATTAGAATTAGATTATATGGTAATACAATTTAATTCTTTATACACTGAATTTAAAAATATTAAAAATTCCATACGAAAACTTGATGAAGGAATTAAAAAAAATTTAGAATCTCATAAATTAGTTATTGGGGAATATGAAAATTTTATTTTAAATAAAATAAATAATTTAATTGGGAATAAATTGTTTAAAAATAATTTTTTTGATTTAAAAAAAAATATTAAACTTGAAAAAAATAATTTTGGTAACTGGGATATTTTAATTGATGAAAAATTATATGGTATGATTATAAATATTAATGAATGTTATGATGTTTTAGTAAACTATCAAAATAATTTAATTAATAAACAATTTGTTAATTTTGTTGAATGTATAAATTTTGTTAATCAATTATAAAAAATATATAAATATAATTTATTATTATTTACTACTAATGAATATTAATTTAATTGTAACGCTAATGTATTTAACATTTTATAATAATTTTTTAATTATGTTTTTATTTATACCAACTGTATTTTTATATTTTTTAAATCCATCAAAATCAAAAATATATTTTATCCCATTAAAAAATATTATTTACAATTCATTAAGTTATATTTTTAAATTATTATTATTTCCAAATATTTATGTCAATTCGAATGACATAATTAATATAAATGATAAACAAAAAAATATACTCATGTCAAATCATATATCAGAATTAGATTCAATAATTGGTAATATTATTTTATCAAATACTGAATTAAATAATATAAATAATATAATTTCTAAAAAAAATGTAGGATATCAATTACCAATATTAAGTTTTATAGGTTTATTAACTGGTGATATTTACTTACATAGAAATATTAATTTGGACATTAAAAAATTAAATAAAAAATTAAATTTTAATTTAATGTTAATGTTTCCTGAAGGAACATGTTTTACAAAAAATAGAAAATTAATATCAGATAATTATTGCAATAAAAATAAATTAATTAAATTTAATTATCATTTGTATCCAAGGATAAGTGGTATTGAATTGATTATAAATAATAATTCAAACATTAATTATATTTATGATTTAACAATAATATATGATGAAATTAAAAAAAAAAATTATGGTAATCACTATAGTATATTTGGTTACTTATTTGGTAATTTTAAATTACCTAATAAAATTTTTATCCAAATTAACAAATACAAAATAAATAATAAAAAAGGTTTCGATGTTAAAATGATTGAAAATATTTACTTATCAAAAGATAAGTTTATAGATAAATTCGATATTACTTGCAACAATTTTGTACCTTTTAAGTATGATTATAAAAAAGAATTTCTATGTTTTATACTAGTTAATTTGTTTTGTATTTTTTCAATTTATTTGTATATTAATTTTAAATTCATCAGATATTTATATTTTTTTCAAACTATTACATATTATATTTATTTTTATTTATGTGTATAATTAAAGTCACTACACATAAATATTATTTTATTATAATATAATAAAATAATGGGATTAAACTTTAAAAATATCATATTAAATGGAGCAATTTCATTAATTGCTTTGGGTGTTGGTGTTTGTATATATAGAAATTATTGTAATTACCATACTTTTAAAAAAATAAATGATAATTTCAAACAAAAAAATGATTGGGAAAAAGAATTAGAAATATATTCAGTATCAATGCCAAAATTTTATATAAGTAGTCCTAAAAAATCCAAATGTATATTATTAATCGGTGGATACAAAGATATACCTTATGTTTGGGAAGAATTTGAAAAATATTTAATTGAAGATAATATTGATTTTTATGCTCCAAGAACATGTGGAAATGGAAGATCATATTATCAAGTTGTTGATTGGAAAGATTGGGTTATTACTTATTTAGAAGCAATACATATTTTACAATCTCAATATGAAACTATTGATATTATTGGATTTTCTACTGGGGCAGTTATTGCTGTTTATCTAACACAATTTAAATTTAAATGTAAGATAAATAATTTATTTTTATGTGCACCATTTTTAACTCACAAAAAAACATTTAATACTAATTTAGCTTTTGGTTCAAATATTTTTTCAAAAATATTTAATAGATTATATGTTTGGATTTTAAGATTTAGACCTAAATTTAGTCGTTTCAAAGGTTATAGGGATACTCACGATGATTTTCATTCAGTGAATGATTATTATGAAATGTTTGGCGATTTATTAATGGAAACGGTACTATTTGATTTTATTAAATTTAAACCAAAATCAATGTTTGTTGAAAATGTTGTTTTTATTTATCCAAATGATGATGATATTATTGGAAATATTCAAGAACAAAAAAACATAATTTTAAAAGTACATACGGCTAAACCAATAGATGTAATATCTATTCCTTCTTATTTGAATGAACAAAAAAATATTAGTGGTTTAGAAAAAAAATCTGGTCATTTAATGTTTAAGGAAAAACCAGAAATTATTCAAGATATATACCTAAATATTAAAAAATACTTTTAATTTTTATTTATCACAAAAAGTTGAAAATTAATTTGTTTGATTGTGATTATATTTTAATCAATATATATATAAAATATATTAATATTAGATTATTATATTACGCTATAACATTATATTCATTTTTTAAATATGGAAATTCCTACTGAATTTATTTGCCCAATTACACTTGAGATTATGGAAGACCCTGTCATATGTGATGATGGTTATACATATGAAAGATTGGCAATTATGGGTATTTCTAATTCATTATCCCCTATAACTAGACAACCAATTGATAAATCCAAGTTAATTAGTAATAGAGGTATAAGAGATGCTATCCAAAGATTCAAATTATCAAATGGTTCAGGTTTAAATACATCAGGTTTAAATACATTAGGTTTAAATACATCGGGTTCGCAAATTAATTTAAATACAACTAATCCTCAATTAATATGTCCATTAAATAACGTTAATGAACATATTGTTAGATCTGCTTGGGATGATAAACTTTATTCAATTAAAGAAAAAGTACCAGTAGCTAACAGTACTAATTCACGATATTCAACAACTATGATTGCGATATTAGACACATCAGGAAGTATGGGGGAAGCTTGTAATATAGAAGGAGAAAATGATGGTTTTACTAGATTAAACTTGGTTCAACATTCTATGAATACAGTTATTCAAATGCTGTCATCTGGTGATGAATTAATTATTATTGAATTTAATTCAGTTGCTAATTGTCTTTTTAATGAAAAAATAAATCAAGTTAATAAGCCAAGAGCAAAATCTATAATCGATTCTCTAGTACCGAATGGAGGTACATATATTTGGAATGGTTTGAGACAAGCATATGAATTTGCTTTGAGAGCCTCTAATAATAATGTTCATATAATGTTATTAACTGATGGACAAACGTCTGATGACCCATATGGTGAATTACAAAGATATTTCAAGACCAAAAATAATGAAATTGAACAATTAAAAAAAATTAAATTAACCACATTTGGTTTTTCTTATGATATCAACAGTAAAATATTATTTGATATCTCTGAATATACCAATTCATGTTTTAATTTTATTCCTGATGCTAGTATGGTTGGAACTACATTTTGTAATTATTTGGGCAATATTTTAAGTCCAGATTTATTTGTTTGTGAAGTGAAATCGATTCAATCAAGTGAAACTTCATTTGAATTAATTAAACCATTTGAGAGTACAAATATTAATATTCAATCAGAATTAGTTAGATTTCATTTATATCAGTTATTGAAAGATGTTTGTATCAAGTCTGGTACATCTAGAAGAATTGATTCACAACTACAAAATAGCATTGGAAAATTTGGTATGTGGATTAATAATATTATTGTTCATTTAACAAATTCAGGAAATGATAGTCAAGAATTAAATCTTTTAAGAAATATATTAAGAGATTTTATTTCTGATGATGATACACAAGAACAAATTACTAAAGCATTATCAAGACCTGATTGGTTTAATAAATGGGGATATCATTATTTATTATCTTTAAGTTTAGCACATTTGACTCGTCAATGTCATAATTTTAAAGATCAAGGTGTTCAATTATATGGAAATGATATGTTTCAACAATTGAAAGATGAAGCATATCAAATTTTCTCAACAATTCAACCACCCAGACCATCATTAAGAGCACAAGTAATTAGAACTTCGATGTCTGCTTATGTTAATAATTCTGGAGGATGTTTTGGACCCAAATGTAAAATTAGATTGGAAGATAATACATTTGTAAAATTAGATAAATTGACTGGAAATGAATTGGTTTATCAGGGAGACGGGGTTGCTGGAGCAAAAATCAAATATATTGTTCAAACAGAAATTCCAGAAGGTTCCAAATTAATGTGTCAAATTGAAAATCTTATAATTAGTGAATATCATCCAATGTATGATACTAATTCTGGTGGTTGGGTTTTTCCAAATCAACTGACCAATTCTAAACTAGTTCCAATTAATTCAATGTACAATATTGTTTTGGAATCTGGTCATTGGGTTGAAATTGAAGGATTTAGATGTGTTAGTTTAGGTCATCAATTGGAAAATTTTGATTCTACAAATCATATTCTTAAACATGATTATTTTGGAACAAATAAAGTTATTGATGATTTGGAAAATTTTTCCAAAGCAACTTGTTTAATGCCAAGTGTTCCCAAAATTATTCGTTTATTTGATTATGTAGTTTTGAGAGATAATCTAACTAATTTAGTAGTTGGAATTAAACCAAATATTAAATTAAACTAATTACGTTAGAATTATTCAATAATAAATTATTATTTATAAAAAAATTGATTTTATAATTTATTGATATGATATTAACATAATTATACTTTTATTTAACTGATGATATTTTTTAATATATATTTTTTAAATAACTTTAATATCCCAGTAAAATTTGATAATTACCAATTGAATTTACCAAATGTTATTTTTAATACTTTTAAGTGGAGTGAATTAAATAATCAATATTATTTAGTTGATTTGGTTTTTCCTGAATATAAACTAAATCGAATAACTTTAAATAAAAATAATCAATCCAATCAAGTAAATATATGGTCTAATTTAAGTTCTAGACCTTTTAAAATATGTCCTTGTAATTATGAAAAATTATTATATTGGTCTAATAATTCATTATTAAATATTTGTGTTTTTGATAAAGATAAAAAAATTATTGGATTTTGTGTTGTATCAGTTAAACATGATTGTTATTTTATTGATATATTGTGTACTAACATTAATAATGGTATTGGAACTTTAATTATGGATTTTATTAAAAATAATTTTAATAATATGCCAATTTACTTAAAATTTACTTCAAACTCAAAATTATTTTATTTGAAAAAAGGTTTTGTTATATCAAGTGAATATTCAAGTATTATGGTTTGGAATAATTATAAAAAAATTGAATTATAATTTGTATATATGTGATATTTATATCAAAAATATAATTTAATATAATGACTTTAAATAAAAATAATTTAGAAACTTGTTTAACAAAATCAGAATCAATTATTTTATCATTAATTGTAATTTCAAAAGGACTTGTAAATAATTATAATCAAAATGAATTATCATCAGACTTAAGTTCACAAGATAATATTGTATTATTGAATATTACACATACAGATTCATATTTACAAAATTTATCATTAAGACTTGATTCATTATATAATCAACTTGGTGCTAAATATATTTTTCCACTGGAAATTTGGCAAAACAATTTATCTGACACAAATTTATCAATTGGAAATATTAACAGATATATTTACAATAAATTTATTAATTGTGAAAAAATGAGTAAATATAAAGTTAATGTGATGATTAATAATCTTAAACAAAATATACCCAAATATAATTATGTATTAGCTCCTGATGTTATTGATTTTTTTTCACAAACATGTGAAAATTTAAATTTAAAAAAAATTTATTTTTCAGAATCAATTAATGTGTTAAAATCTAATGATACTAGTGAACTTACTAAATTACTTCAATCAAAATATAAAATTAATAATCCAATATTTATTAATAATGTAAATATGGGTATGAATAAAAATCAAATACAATATTTTAGACAATATGGTATTCAACAAAATACTCAAGTTAATACACGAAAACGTAAAAGAACTGAAAAAGTTCAAAGTGATAATCTAAATAATAATGATATAATTGAATTGGATGAATTTGAATTAAATTTAGAATTATTTTGATTAAATTATTTTTTATAATTAATTATTAAATTAGAATCTATACCTCCTTTTGAAGAACATCTTAAAATAAATAAATAATATTCACTTCCAGTAGTTTGAATTTTATAAATATGATTATGATCACATTCTTGTTTATTTGATGGATACATCCAACTATCACCAATCCATTTGATTGATTTTAGTTTTTTCCCAATTAAATCTTCATATTCAATAAATTTTTTATAATTATCTGATGGTTTAATAAATAATTTGTTTATTTTAATATTACATATATCAGTTGGATCATATGGAGGTTCTGTATCCATAATATTTATTCTAATAAATTTATCAAACCATGTAGTTTCATCTAATGTTTTTGTGAATTCCAATTCTAATGATGATTTATCAAATTTTATAGTTATTTTATTTTTTGTAAAATTAATTTTTTTAATTGTTTTTTTACTTATGTCATTCCAATTTATTTTTTCACTAAAAATTTTATTGTTTAATTTCATTTCTTTTAAATTTTTTTCTAATGGTTTTTTTGATAATTTTTTAGATAGTTTTTTTGATGTGTTTTTTGATTGTTTTTTTAATAATCCACTTTCTTTAATTTCTATATTGGTAATGTTATTAAATATTTTATTTGAAATATTTTCGTCAAATCCATTTTCAGAAATTTCTATATTGGTAAACTTATCAATTGATTTATTGGGAATATTTATATTTGATTTAGTTTCTAATAATGTTGAATTATTAAAATTATTTAGAGTATTAAATACTTTATTTGAAATTGTTTTCCCAAATCCATTTTCTGAAATTTCTATATTGGTAAACTTCTCAATTGATTTATTGGGGATATTTATGTCTGATTTGGTCTCTAATAATGTTAAATTATCAAAATTATTTAAAGTATTAAATACTTTAGTTGAAATATTTTCTCCAAATCCATTTTCTGAAATTTCTACATTAGTAAAATTACCAATTGATTTATTTGAAATGTTTTCTTTTAAAATATTTTCATTTGTATTATTTGATTTTTTAAATTTATTAATATCAATATTAATCTCATGTTCATTTTTTTCAAGTAAATATTTATTTTTATAATTTAAATATTTTGATTTATATTTTGAATTTGAATATTTAGATAAATTAGAACTCATATATAATGGATTATTAGAAAAAATATTTTAACAAGTTAATTAAATAATTTATAATTAAAAGTTTTTATAATAAGACAATTTGTTATAAAAAATATCAGATAAAATTATAGATATGAACTAATACAATATCTTTAGGAAGATATATTAAATTACCATAATTAAATGCCAAATTTAAATAGTATTTATCTTTTAAGATTTGTTTATAAGATTTAAAATTAGCAATAAGCTGTTGGTTCATATATTTATTATTACAATTCCATATATTATAAGAATTTATTAGTAATATTTCATAATTATTAGCATCATCCAAAGCAACCTGACGACATAATCTTATTGAAAAAGGTGGACATTTAAGTATTCCTTTTTCATCGTAACGATTTTTCCAATAAGAAATCAATCCATTTGGAATAAGTTTTTTTTCATAAAAACATCTATGAATTAATGAAAAACTATTAGGCATATTGTATATTTATAATTTTGATTACATTGATATTTAAAAATCAAATTTTTTTTTATTAAATGTTAAAATAATTACTTATATCTATATAATCATCATATTCATTCGAATTGTCTATTTTTATCATTTCATATTCAAAAGTATCTTTTTCATTTTCTAAATGGTTAAATATTTTATTACTGACAAGTTCAATATTTAAATTGAATATTGTAGAATTTACACTATGTAATTCTAATATTTCTACCAAATCTTTTAACAAAATACCATTAATTTCTTTTTGAGAAGGCATAAATAATATATGTTTTCCTTTTATAGAGTTATTAAATAATTTATGTATATTTTCAATATTAAATTCATCATCCATATGTTCCATCAAATAAACTGATAAACCTGGTATTGATAAAGTATTATTATAAATATTCACTGAGTAATAAATTGGACATTTAATATTGATATTTAAAATATTTTCATCCACACTATAATTTATATATCCTTTAATTATTTTTTCAGCAAAATCTAAATCAATTATAGTTTTATCTAAATCAACACTATAAGTCGATATTTTTTCTTTAAATAAATTCATTTGCTGAATTATATTAAATTTACCCACATTACCATTACCTACTTTGTTATTACTATTTTTTTTTAATTCAATATATTTTAATTTATACTTTAAATATTTTTCTTTATAAGTATTCATTAATATAAATATATAAATATATTTATATATTTATATTGATGAATCAAAAACTTATTGATGAATTTAATCAAATATATGATGATTATTTACTAAGGTCAAATATTTACAGAACAAATGTTCCAATTCCAAATACATATATTCCTGACTTTAATTTAGTTATAGCTGGAAATGTAGCTCCTGCACCAAATTTATTAAATAATATATTAACTAAATCAATAACAAAATATTTTTTAAATTCAACAGAAACAATATTAGAAATTATTAATCTTTATGTTGTAATTTATGAACACGCTATCAATAGATATATTCAAACACATCCCCAATATAACTTAAATGAAAATATAATATGGTTTGGATTAAAAGGCGGTTTAGCTATGTTTTTATCTATAAGTAAAGAAGTTTTTAAAATGCCAGGAAATGTTGGGGAATATTTTAATAATTTATTTGTTAATAATTCTTTTGGTAAATCAGATATTGATTTTGCTATTTTAATTGATTATGATCAAATAGAACCAATAAATCAGTTGGCTATTTTTAATGATATGTTTAATATTAGTTTTATTATATTACACCTTTTTCGGTGAAATTCGGGACATTTTTATAAAAATATAATTAAATTAATTTAAAGAAATAAAACCATGATAAATTATGAATATGAATTGAAGCCTTACAATAATGATTATT
>Ga0172362_10000021_pt1 | contig 90236 bp, 93 predicted proteins | sample LakKivs1_kivu2a2_FD_114534 | JGI IMG/M metagenome (GOLD analysis project Ga0172362, IMG submission 114534) | Sediment microbial communities from Lake Kivu, Rwanda - Sediment s1_kivu2a2 | ecosystem: Environmental > Aquatic > Freshwater > Lake > Sediment | place: Rwanda: Western Province, Lake... | reverse complement strand
CGAAGCCCTGCAGTCCTCCTCCAAGCATGGAAGCGTAAGCCGGGCCAGGCGGACCATCGCCAGGGTGCTGGTCGCTGCGGGACTGAGCCTTGCCGACTCAGCCCGCTTCCTGGGAGTCACGGAGGCCTCCATCCGCTGGATGACAACAAGGGGATGGACGGAAGCAGAACGCCGGGAGACTCAGAATCTGCTCGAGGAATTCAGGAGGCGACTCGCCGACGGATCCTGATGCTGGGGCAACAGGGCGTCAGGACGACAGACACGTCGGGGTCCAGGATCCAGCCAGTTGTCCCGCAACTGATTCCGAATTTGCGGATTTTTGTAGCTGACCCCCTAGAGGGGATCGGGGAGCCAGAAGATGTCGAACTCGCCGGGGTCCGAGGCCCTGTCGGCCGAGAATGCGATCCACATGTCCCCGCCCGGACTCCAGGCCGGGTAGATGTCGTCGGCCGGATCGTCGGTCACCTGAAGGAGCGAGTCGCCCTGCATGTCCGAGACCCATATCTCGAAGTTTCCCGTCCTGTCCGACGAGAACGCGAACCAGCCGCTGTGACCGGCCGGAGCCCAGGTCGGCTGGATGTCCTGTGACGAGCCCTCGATCACGGCATGAGCGTCCGTGCCATCCGGCCTGACCATCCAGATGTCCCAGTCGGAGGCTTCGGAGTCCCTGTGCTGGAACAGGATCCACTGGCCATCCGGCGAGTAGGAGGGCCTCACGCAGTCACCCGACGGGCAGTACAGGGGCTCGGGGACGACCGTCGACGCAACGGCCCCGTGCCAGAGGCCCCAGGCGCCGTCGGTCTTCGAGCAGAAGACGATGCTGTCGGCAAGCGGGGACCACGTTGGATCCATGTTCGGGAGGCTGTCGTAGAGGATCATGTGCACGTTGTACGAGTTCCCGCTTATCCAGCGGATCTCGCCGGTGCCGTCGTCCCTGACGGCCGCGTAGATGATCTTCCCCAGAGAGTCCTGGGCGGTCGTGTCGCACCAGCAGCCGGTCGGGCCAGTGAACTCGTCGTAGGAGCTGAACGTACGGAGCGAGGGGGACCCGACTCCGTCGAATCCGTAGATCCCGGGGTTCCCCGACGCGGAGGAGCAGAAGAGAAGGACATCCCCTCCCGGAGAGAAGGCGAGCGAGGTGTCAGGGCAGGTCGGCCAGCCGACATAGTACCTGGCTCCGTCCGGCCAGGGCCTGGACTCCTCCGGATTGTGGCCGCAGGAGCAGAGGACAAGCACGAGTGCGCACTGGGACAGCCGTTTCATCTCGAGTCTCTCCGTCCGGGATTCGCCTACCTGGGTTCGCCGGCCTCGATTCGCGCTCCGAGCGAGCGGAGGCGGGGGACGAGGCTCTCGTAGCCTCTCTCTATCTGGTACACGTTGCGGATGACGCTCGTGCCCTCCGCGCACAGCGCTGCGGTGAGCAGGGCCATGCCGGCCCTTATGTCCGGGCTGGCGACGTCGGTTCCGCGGAGCCGGGACGGGCCTGCGACAACTACTCTGTGAGGATCGCACTGGATGATCGAGGCCCCCATGGCCACGAGCTTGTCGACGAAGAACAGCCTGCTCTCGAACATCTTCTCGAAGACCAGCACCGTGCCCCGGGCCTGAGTCGCGACCACTACCGCGGTGCTGGTGAGATCGGGCGAGAAGCCCGGCCAGGGCGCATCATAGATGGTGGGCACGGCACCCCCGCGGTCGCAGAGGACCCTGAGGTCCTGCCCGGAGGGCACGACCAGATCGCCCGAGTCGAAGCGGACCTCCACTCCGAGCCGGCCCAGTCCTCCCATCGTCGGTGCCACGATGTCCTGACTGACGCCCTCGATCCTGATCTCTCCGCCGCAGCACGCGGCCATCCCTATGAACGAGCCTATCTCGATGTGATCGGCTGCGACGGAATGCACACAGCCGGAGAGCGGCGATCCCTTTCCGGTCACCACGATGCGGTTCGTGCCAGCCCCTTCGATAGAGGCTCCCATCGAGGAGAGCATCGAGGCGAGATCCTGGACGTTGGGCTCGCAGGCGGCGTTGTAGAGGACGGTCGTGCCCTCCGCGACTGCCGCGGCCATGAGGGCGTTCTCGGTTGCCGTCACGGAAGGCTCGTCCAGGAGCGTCCGGGCGCCCCTGAGTCCGCTGGTGCCGAAGGAGTAGGCTCCATCGGAGGCCTCGAGGCGAGCTCCCATGGCCTCCAGGGCGAGGAAGTGCGTATCCAGCCTCCTGCGGCCTATGACATCGCCTCCCGGGGGGGGCAGCCTGAGGTGGCCGCATCTGGCGAGCAGTGGACCTGCAAGGAGTATGGATGCGCGGATCGACCTGCAGAGCTCGAGATCGATCCTGTCCGGATCTATGGCCGCAGCACGGAGCTCGATCCCGTCCTCCCTGCGCTCGACCGATACGCCGATGCTCTCCAGCAGAGCGAGCATCGACTCCACGTCCCTGATCGCCGGCAGGTTCCGCAGAACGACCGGGCTCTCCGTCAGAAGAGCAGCCGCTAGGTCAGGCAGGGCTGCGTTCTTGCTTCCCGCAGGCCTGAGCCTCCCCGAGAGGACGGCGCCCCCTTCCACCAGATAGGCGTCGGGCGGGGCGCACCTCACCGGGGCTCCTCCCCGCCGCCGCCGAGCTTTCGGAGAAGCGTGTGATAGAGGTCCGGGTGCTCGGACGGTACCCACTTCTGCTGGATGAGCCACCTGACGTAGTCCACATCCTGCACGACGACATCTTCGACCAGGCTGCCCCTGTACTTCCCGAAGACGAACGTGGCGATGTCGAGAGGGGATCGTGCGAATTCCACGAGACCGCCCCAGTCAGAACAGCCGGTCCTCCCGGTCGAGATCGTGTACTCGACGAGCTCCCTCACAAGGTGAGCGTCGAACAGCGCACGGTGGGGATCGCCTCCGAGGTCGGCCCCCAGGTCGAATCTGTAGCGGAGGACCTGAAGGGCATGGGACGGTATCTCGGGCCAGATGTGCCTGGCCAGCCTGAGGCTGTCCAGGGTCTTGGCCTCGCACGAAGCCTTGAATGTGCGGGGGAGGAGCCTCCTCATTATCGCGATGTCGAACGGGGAGTTATGAGCACAGAGGAAGTCTGCCGACTCGACCAGGGCCCTCAGGGCCGGCTCGACCTGCCTGATCGAAGGCGCGTCCTTGACCATCACATCCGTAAGATGGTGGATTGCAGAGGCTTCTGGCGGAATGGACTCCCCCGGCCTCACGAGGCTGTTGAACTCCTGGAGCGGCTGGGCGGTCCGGATCAGCCCTGAGTAGACAGCCAGCACGGCACCCACCTCGCACACGTCGGCGGTGGAGGGATCGGCCCCCGTCGTCTCCGTGTCGAAGTAGAGGACCCTGACTACGGGCCCCTCCCCGCCCGGGGGCTCCCCGGAGGAGAACAGATCGGGGTAATCCTTCATGGACGATATTCTAACCGCGCCTGCAGCATTTTGACAAACGGCCACCGTCCTGCTTATCTAAGACGGGATGTACTTTCCCGCACACGGAGGAGTGCAATGAGGAAGCTGACAACAGTCCTTGCTTTGTGCCTTCTCGCCGTTGCATGCGGCAAGAAGGAGCCGGCGTCGCCCCTGGACGCACTGCCCGATGCGGGCGTGCTCCAGCTCGCGATCTCCGATCCGGCATCCATCATATCCAATCTCGATGGCTACATAGCGTCCGGCGTGCCGATCGCCGGCCCGAACCTGATCATGAGCCAGATCCTGGCGGCATCGGGCGCGGTCAACGTGGACAGCCTCGCCGCCTGGCTGGGCCTGGACGTCCACGGCGACCTGGCCTTCTACATGGTCGGCGTCAATCCACAGACGATCGGGCTCGCGGCCCCCGTCACCGATCCCGAGGCCTTCTGGACCCGCACGGCGGAGTGGGGCGTCCAGTGGACCGACGGAGATCCCATCGGCAGTGCGGTCGTGAAGGTCTGGAACGCAGGCCAGATGACCGTGAACGTGGCCGTCTACAGGGGCTGCCTGCTCGCGGCGGCCTCCAGGGCGGAGCTCTCCACCATGATCGACAGGATCGAAGGCCGCGCTCCGCATGCGACGGTCCCGGCCCTCGAGCCCGGCGCCCTCTGGATGAAGGCCGACTTCTCGACCTTCGGACCGATGGTCGCCGGTCAGATCGCGATGTACAGACCTCAGATCCTCTCCGAGATAGAGGCCGGCAGCAGCGAAGCCGGCGGGATGCCCGGCAACCAGCAGATGGTCTCCTCCATGCTCGGGCTCTACTTCGACATGATCGACACCTTCCTCCGAGAGACGAAGACCGTCGAGTACTCGATGGTGTTCGGACCGGAGGACTTCGAGACCCGCTGCGCGGTCGTGTGGACCGAGGGCTCCTCGATCGCCTCCACCCTGGTCCCGGTCGACGTGACGGACTACACCTACCTGCTCCCGTCCGCCAACGCCATCGCTGTCGGCAGGATCTCGCTCCCGCCGGAGCTCAGCCGGGCGGCGATGTCGGCCTTCTTCACGGCCCTCGGGAGCACTCCCGACCAGGCCTACCTCGACCTCACGGCCGAGATGTGCCGCAATACCTGCTTCGCAATGTACAACGACGACCAGGGCGGCATGCACATGGTCGGCATCTACGGCCTTCCCCAGGGCGTCGACATGGACACCGTGAAGGACTGGATCGCCAACTCGGTGACGGCTGCCCAGTCCATCATGGGAACGGGGAACGGCATGACGTTCACCGCTCCGAAGGACTCGGTGGTCGACGGGGTGACCTATCTGAACTACACCACCACCATGGACTTCTCGGCCATGCAGACCGGTGCCGGTGCGCAGATGCCCGCCCCGCTGTCCGTCGCGGCCTGGCTCGTGGAGGACCAGGGAATGCTCCTGCTCGAAGTCGGCCCCAGGCCGTCGATCCTGCCGGCGATGCTCTCCGGCTCGGTGACCGAGCCGGTCTCCGACATGCAGTACATGGCGTCCGCAGGGCTCGAGAAGGAGGCGGTCTTCGGGGTCGAGCTCGCGGGCTACATGCAGATGGCCATGCGGTGGGCAGGCCCCGGGGCCTCTGTCATGGACCTCTCGGCGCTCGAGACTCATCCCGCATGGGTGTGGAGCTCGGTCGATCTGACCGAGGGCGGGATGTCGTCCTCGGCCGTGTGCAAGGGTGCGGAAGTCGCCGCCTTCATAGGCGCCTTCGCGACGGCGGCAGGCTCAATGGCGACCGCTCCGGCGCCAGCGGCCCAATAGCCCTTCGGGGTTCGGGCAGGTGAGGGGTCAGCTCCGGCGGGCCCCTCGCCTCATCCGCCCGAGCTACCCGGCCCCGGGCGGGTCGGGATCGCGGTTGTATGCATCCTGGGCCGCGGAGTATCCCTCGGTGAACGCCTTCATGACGCAGTCCGCCCCGCGGCATGCCATGACCGCGGCCTCCTCCTCGAGCCTCCTCGGTACCCTGGAGAGGACGAAGTCCGCCAGATCGGCGGCGCCGGGCCCGGGACCCACTCCCAGCCTCAGCCTCGGGAAGCTCTCCGTTCCTATGGAGGAGATCACGCTTCCCAGGCCGTTGTGGCCCCCGGCCGAGCCCTTCTCCCGCAGCCTCAGACGCCCGAGCGGGAGGTTGACGTCGTCACAGACGACGAGCAGGGACTCCGGGGAGAGATCCCTGATCCGGAGCAGCACGGCCGCGGCCCTGCCGCTCTCGTTCATGTAGGTCGAGGGCTTCGCTATCTCGAGTCCGCAAGGCAGCTCGACGGCCGAGAACAGACCTGCCTCGGTAAGGGAAACGCCGGCTTCCCGGGCAAGCGCATCCGCAACCCAGAAGCCGGCGTTATGCCATGTGAGCGAGTACCTGGGTCCCGGGTTTCCGAGGCAGAGAACAAGCCTGGGCCGGGCCATGGGATCCTACTCCTTCTCCTCCGTGGTCTCCTTCTCTGCTGCGCCCTCCTCCGCACCCTCGGCCGCGGCCTCCTCCTCCTCCTCGGAAGGCTTGGCCTTCTCGACCGTAGGGGCGACGACATGGACCACGGGCTGCTCGGGAGAGACATCGACGGCGACTCCCTCCGGGAGGACCAGGTCGGAGACGTGGATGGCGTCCCCTATCCCGAGCTCGGAGATGTCGACCTCGATCGAGTGGGGGATGTCCGAGGCCTTCACGCGGATGGGCAGCTCGTGCAGGATCTGCTCCGTGACGCCGCCGAACAGGGCGCCCTTGGGCGTACCCTTCGCATGAAGGGCCACCCTGACCGAGACGACCTGGTCGAGGGAGACCCGGTAGAAATCGATGTGGACGGGACGATCAGTCAGGGGGTCCCACTGGACCTCCTTCACGAGGACGGAGACAGGCCTTCCCAGGCCCTCCAGGGAAACCACCCCCGAGGGAGAGAAGCCGATCGACTTCATGTAGTCGGTCTCGTTCACGGCGAGGAGCTCCTCGCCGCCTCCCCTTCCATACAGAACCGCCGGGACGAGCCCGCTGCGCCTCATCCTCCTGGACTCGGCCGAGCCCGTGCCGGTTCTCCTGGCGACCGTGATCTGCTTCGGCATTACTATATCCTTCCCTTCGGTTTCTCCCCGACGCTGGCTGGGGCGGGAGGACTCGAACCTCCATCAGCAGGATCCAAAGTCCTGTGTCTTACCAGTTGGACGACGCCCCAATTCCGTCCGACGACCTGCACACTGCCGGGGAGTACCGGCCCGGGACGCTGAGCCCGAAGGCCTCCGCCTGTGCCCTCGTGCGGAAGAGGCCGTAGAACGACGGCCCCGATCCCGAGAGCCCCCAGGCTGGACAGGCCCTGTCGAGCCTGCCGGCTATCTCGGACGCAACCGGATAGCGCTCCAGCAACAGCGGCAGGAAGTCGTTGCAAAGGCTTACGGGGAAAGGTCTACCCTCATGCCATGCAAGTTCCGGAGGCCGATCATCACGAAGGGGCGCACGGATTGTCAAGCTCGGGTGGCGGGCGTCCCAGGCGGCATAGGCGTCCGCGGTCCTGACCCTGAGGGGCGGGTGGAGTATGACCGCCCAGAATCTGCCCGGCTCCACGCTCCTGACCAGCTCTCCCCGCCCCCCGACGACTGCGGCTCCGCCCCTCAGCAGGAAGGGCACGTCGCTTCCGAGCCGCTCCGCCAGGGATTCCAGGCCCGGATCGGTGCCGGTCAGACGGGACAGAAGCCTCAGAGTGCATGCCGCGTCACTGCTTCCGCCCCCGAGCCCCGCCGCGACAGGGATCTCCTTGCCCAGCCGCATCGACACGTCGAGGGAGAGCCCCGAAGCTTCGAGGAAGAGCGCGGCAGCCCTGCAGACGAGGTTCTCCTCCCCCGTGGACACTTCCGGACAGTCGCACTCCAGGCAGATCCGCCCCGCCCCCTCCTCCACGGTCACGCAGAGCGAGTCAGCCAGGGTGACTGTGTGGAACACCCCCGAGATCTCGTGGAACCCGTCGGCGCGTCGCCCCAGGATCCGCAGCCCGAGGTTGAGCTTGGCCTCCGCTCTGCCGGAAGCGGAACCGCGGGGGATCACAACGAAGTTCCGGCGGGGAAGACGCGCAGGACGGCTATGACGGACGCAAGCCAGAGCAGGATGTTGACCAGGAGAGGCGCGTCCGAGAGCAGGATGCGCTCGGGACTGCCGCCCTGGCCCCTCCTGTGCACCAGGAAGAGGTACCTGAAGATCCCGAAGGCAACGAACGGTATGGTGGCCCACAGCATAGGGGACACCTGCTCGGCAGTGCGCTCGCTCACCGTGTATATGGCGTAGCTCATGAGGCTGGCGGCGGTAGCCACTCCTATCATCTCGTCCAGGAGGTGGGGCGAGTACTCCTTCAGGATGGCCCGGTGATCCTCCGCATCCGGGCCTAGGGAGACGACCTCCGCGCGCCTCTTCGAGAAGGCGAGGAAGAGGGCGAGGAAGAAGGTGCACATGAGCAGCCAGGGCGAGATGGAGACCGCGAAGCCCATGTCCTCCGCGAGCTCTATGCCGGCGAGGGCCCTCAGGACGAAGCCGATCGCTATCAGGAGGCTGTCGAGGATGACTACCTGCTTCAACCGCAATGAGTAGCCTGTCTGGACGGCCAGGTAGACCGCACCCACGAGCGCGAAGCGCGGCGCCAGAGAGAAAGAGGCGGCGAGCACCGCGGCGGCCAGGAGGAGGGAGGCGGCCAGGGCGGCCCCCGGCGGGACGGCGCCCGAAGCCACGGGGCGGTGGCGCTTCTCCGGGTGGAGCATGTCTCGCTTCCTGTCCACGACGTCGTTGAGGAGATAGACACCGCCGGCGAGCAGAGAGAACGCGAGGGCGCCCAGCGCGGTCAGGGAGATGGCCCGGAGGCCCCACTGCCGCCCGAACAGGACCGCCGCGAACACGAACAGGTTCTTGGTCCATGACCGGAACCTGAGGCTCCGGACAAGCCCGCCCAGAATCGTTACAGGACGCGATGACATGCGGCAAAGCTACGATCCGGCGATCGAAGGCACAACCCCGTTTTGCGCGAGCGGCACCGGGGCGGATATAGTCGGCTCTCCCGGAGGTGTTATGAAGACGACCCTGCTCATCGCCGCGTTGGCACTGTCAAGCGCGTCGGCATCGATGAACCTGGAGCTCTCCGGCGATCTGCAGACGGGCAGGGTCGGGACGACCCTGGAGACCCCGATGTTCGTCACGGTGACCGACTCCGCCACCGGGGCGCCCGTAGAGGGCGCGTACGTCTTCTTCTCAGTCCCCGGGGGCTCCGGCGCGAGCCTCGTCCCGCTGGACGGCTATCCCGGGGCATCCATCTCCTGCGATCCGGTCACGGGGGGAGTCGTCCGCATCCTGGTGCTCTCCGACGCTGACGGAAGGGCCGGAGTGAGGCTCCATCTGCCTTCCAGGATGGGGCGGATCGAGGTCGCCACGCAGGTCGCCGCAGCAGGGAGGATGCCTTCCTCGGCCGCATTCGTGCACGTCGCCGTCGATGCCCGCGCGATGGCCTTCCAGATGATCGGAGGGCTCGCCCTGTTCCTCCTGGGGATGAGGATGATGTCCGACGGCCTCCAGCACGTGGCGGGCAACAGGATGAAGACCATCCTGAAGAGGATAACGGGCAACAGGGTCTCGGGGCTCTTCGCGGGCCTGGTGGTCACGGGCATCATCCAGAGCTCCAGCGCGACGACCGTCATCCTGGTCAGTTTCGTCAACGCAGGTCTGATGAGCCTTCAGCAGGCCATAGGAGTCATCCTCGGCGCGAACATCGGGACGACGGTAACCGGTCAGCTGATCGCTTTCAGGATCACCGAGTACGCACTCCCGCTCATCGCCGCGGGCTTCCTGCTGACCCTGGTCGGCCGCAGCGGCACTTCGCGGTTCTGGGGCAGGACGCTCCTCGGCCTCGGCATCCTGCTCCTCGGCATGAACACCCTGAAGTCCGGACTGGATCCGATCAGGGACAGCCAGCATGTCAGGGACTTCTTCATGGGCTTCAGCCGGTCCGCCTTCCTCGGGATCCTGGCGGGGACCCTCGTCACATGCCTGATCCAGAGCTCCAGCGCGACGGTAGGCCTGGTCATGACCCTGGCGGCGTCCGGGCTGATCTCGCTCCAGGGGGCTGTCTACCTGGTTCTGGGCGACAACATCGGGACGACCATCACCGCCCAGATCGCTGCCGTGGGGACGAACAAGGCGGCCCGGCGGGCGGCCGTGGCGCACACGATGTTCAACCTTTTCGGCGCAGCGTATTTCGGACTGATCCTCATAAGGCCGGGCAGCTTCTTCATGAACCTGGTCGCAGCCTCCTCGGGGGACCCCATGAGGCAGGTCGCCAATGCCCACTCCCTGTTCAACATCTTCAACGCCCTGATCTTCCTCCCGCTGGTCCCGCTGCTGGCCAGGCTCTGCCAGGCGATCATCCCGGGACGTGACATCGTCCTCGAGGAGGGGAAGGTCCAACTCGACGATCATCTGCTCGACAAGCCGGTACTGGCGGTGGACGAGATCGAGCGGGCCGTCCTCCACATGGCGAGGTTCACGGCGAAGTGCGTCCGCGCGGCCTCCGACTACTTCCGCACGGGAAGGCCGAAGTCCGAGGAGATCTTCGCGATGGAGGACCGGGTCGACGAGATGCAGAGCACCATAACGATCTACACATCGAAGCTGTTCGGCCAGGAGCTCGAGTCTAGCCAGACACTCCACCTGCCGGTGCTCCTCCACACGATCAACGACCTGGAGCGTATCTCCGATCAGGCGGTCAACATGGTGGAGGCGAGGGACAGGCTCGGCTCCAGGCTCGGAGAGGTGAACCCGCCCCTGCTGGAGTCGGCTCACAGGGCCGTGCACCTCCTCAACAGGATGCTCGACGACACGGTGGCCTCCCTGGAACGCCGGGAGCGCGCGTCGGCAGAGGGGGTGCTGGCAATGGAGGAGAAGCTGAACGCCCTGGACGCCGCTGCCAGGGACCACTACACGCAGGGTCTCTGCAGACCGGCGGACGACGGCCTGAACGGCCTTGCCGTCCTCGACTTCATCAACCACTGCGAGAAGGTCGGGGACCACCTGACGAACATCGCGCAGTCGATCCTGGGAGGGGGGGTCTGGCATGCCGAGGAGGAATGATTCCCGGAGCACATTCCTGACGCTCGACCGGATCGAGGAGGGCATCGCCGTGACCATCACCGACGATGGCAGCAGGGTGCTCATGCCGGCGTCGCTCCTGCCCGGGGGGACGGCCGAGGGCACCGTCCTGGAGATGAGGCTGAAGGCAGACCCGGAGGAGACGGAGCGCCGCACCGCAAGGGTGAGGGAGATGCAGCGGAGGCTCGTCGACAGGAATGGCTGAGACTGATCGGACCGGCATCCTGGTCCTCGTGGCGACGCCCATCGGCAACCTCGGCGACATGAGCCCGAGGGCCTCGGAGGCCCTGGCGGCAGCCGACGTCGTGTTCGCGGAGGACACGCGCAGGTCGGCGAAGCTGGTCCCGGCCGGGCGCAGGCTGTTGAGCTACTACGACGCGAATGCGGCCGGACGCCAGGAGATGCTCGGGAGACTGCTCGCCGAGGGGAAGCGGATCGCGCTGGTGACGGATGCGGGGATGCCCGGCATCTCGGACCCATGCTTCAGGGCCGTGCGCACGGCGATCGAGGCGGGCGCCGCCATCGAGGTCGTTCCCGGTCCCTGCGCGGCGGTGGCGGCCCTGGTGATCTCCGGGCTGCCGGTGGACAGGTTCTCCTTCGAGGGCTTCCTTCCGGCCAGGAAGGGCAGGAGGGCGGCAAGGCTCGCGCTGCTCGTGTCGGAGCCGCGGACGATGATCTTCTATGTGGCGCCTCACGACCTCGAGGAGACCCTTGCCGAGATGCTGGAGATGCTCGGCGACAGGCAGGCATTCGTGGCGAGGGAGCTCACCAAGCTGCACGAGGAACAGGTCCGCGGCAGCCTCTCGGCCCTGCTGGACAGGTTCAGGGCCAGACCCGCCCGGGGAGAGATCACGCTGGTGGTCTCCGGATGCGCAGGCGGTTAGAATTGACGGGTTTCCGACCCCCGCCTATGTTCGGGAAACCGTTGCTCCACCGGTTCCTGGAGGTTTCTTGAGCGCGGAAAGACTGAGGCTGGCAGGGAGAAGCCTGCTCGCGCCTCTCGTGAGCCTGGTCGCGCGGGCGCGGATCAGTCCGTCCGCCATAACGCTTGCGGGGCTGGCAATCACAGCCTGCGCCGCCGCGCTGGTCTGGGAGGGCCGCTACCTGGCCGGGGCCCTGGTCCTGGCGGGAGGCAGCATCCTGGATGCGCTCGATGGAGGCGTTGCGAGGAAGCTGGGGGCCGAGAGCAGGGCGGGCGCCGTGCTCGACTCGAGCTGCGACAGGATCGGCGAGACCCTCGTCTACGCAGCCCTGATCGCGGGGAACGCCGCCGAATCTTCGCCGTCGCTTGCCTATCTGGCTCCGGCGGCCCTCGGCGGGTCCTACATGGTCAGCTATGTGCGCGCCCGCTCCGAAGGCGTGGGTATTCCCTGTTCCGTCGGGCTGTTCACCCGGACGGAGCGGTTGGTCCTGCTGACGGTCGCCCTCGCGGCCGCCGAGATCCTGCACAGCTCCAGCCTTCTCGTCTGGGCCTGCGCGGTCGTGGCGGCGGGGACATGGGCGACCGCAGTCCACAGGCTTCTCAGAGTGTACTCTGAGGACAGGCAATCCCGTGCGGGGAGAGGCTGAAGAGCCGGCCTTCCCGCTTCCGCACACAGGAGGCAGTTCATGGCGGAGAAGAAGGTAAGAGTGGCGATCATCGGCGTGGGCAACTGCGCCAGCAGCCTCGTCCAGGGCATCGAGTACTACCGCAACGCGAAGGCCGGTGAACGCGTCCCGGGGCTGATGCATGTCAATCTCGGGGGCTACCACGTCAACGACATCGAGTTCTCCGCCGCATTCGACATCAACGTGACCAAGGTGGGGAAGGACCTCTCCGAGGCCATCTTCGCCCATCCCAACTGCACCGTGAAGTTCACGGACGTTCCCTCGATCGGAGTCAAGGTCGCCCGCGGGATGACCCATGACGGGATAGGCAAGTACCTGGCGCCGGTCATCAAGAAGGCACCGGGGCCCACCGCGGACATAGTCGGCACCCTGAAGGACACGAGGACGGACGTCGTGGTCAACTACCTGCCCGTGGGCAGCGAAGAGGCCACCAAGTGGTACGTGGAGCAGGTGCTCGATGCCGGCTGCGCCTTCGTGAACGCCATCCCCGTGTTCATAGCGCGGGAGCCTTACTGGCAGAAGCGCTTCCGCGACAGGAAGCTGCCTGTCATGGGCGACGACATCAAGAGCCAGGTCGGCGCGACGATCCTCCATCGCGTGCTCGCACGCCTGTTCGAGGACCGCGGGGTACGGCTCGACCGGACATACCAGCTGAACGTCGGCGGGAACACGGACTTCCTCAACATGCTCGAGCGCGAGCGCCTGGAGTCGAAGAAGATCTCCAAGACGAACGCGGTCACCTCCCAGCTGCCGATGGGCCTCGCCCCCCGGAACGTGCACATCGGCCCCAGCGACTACGTGGAGTGGCTCGACGACCGCAAGTGGTGCTACATCCGAATGGAAGGCACCACATTCGGTGATGTCCCCCTGAACCTGGAGTGCAAGCTGGAGGTCGTCGACAGCCCCAACTCGGCAGGCGTGATAATCGATGCAGTCCGCTGTGCGAAGCTCGCTTTGGACAACGGGCTCTCCGGGCAGATCGAGGCACCCTCCTCGTACTTCTTCAAGTCGCCTCCGGTCCAGCACTACGACGACAAGTGCCGCGAGATGACCGAGGAGTACATCCGCCAGTACGGAACGAAACCCGAGCCGGCCAGGCAGTCGTCGGCCGGAAAGGCGTCGCCCCGGACCGGGACACGGCGAACGGGTCGGTGAAGGGGCTCTTCGCCACATTCGAAGGCATCGAGGGTGCGGGCAAGACCACGCGCTGCCGCGCCCTCGCCGCCAATCTCCGCTCCAGGGGGATCGAGGCGGTCCATACGCGGGAGCCCGGCGGGCCGCCGGTCTCCGAGCGCATAAGGGAGACGCTCCTCGATCCGTCACTGGAGGTTCCCGCCCGCACCGAGCTGCTGCTCTACCTCGCCTCGCGGTCGGCGAACGTCGACCTGACGATCTCGCCGGCGCTCCGGGCGGGAAGACACGTGCTATGCGAGCGCTTCTCCGACTCGACGGTCGCATACCAGTCCGGAGGGCGCGGCCTTGGCGCCTCCGAGGTGCGGGAAGCCTGCAGTGTGGCGACGGGGGGCCTCGAGCCGGACCTCACGTTCCTCCTGGACATCGAGCCCGAGATCGGGCTGGGGAGGCTGAGAGGAAGATCCGAGCCCGACAGGATCGAGAGGGAGGAACTGGAGTTCCATCGGCGGGTAAGGATGGCATATCTGGATCTGGCGCGGCGGGAGCCGAGGATCATGGTGCTGGACGCCGCGCTGCCTCCGGAGGATCTCGATGCCGCCATCCTCGCCCGGTTCCTCGACGAGGTGCGGAAAGGCGCAGGTGGAGGGCCGCGCGGCTCTTCCGATGCGCGGGAGGTTCTGTCTCCATGAGGAAGTACATGCCCGGCTGGTTCGCCGCTCTTCTCGGCGGGCTCGTGTTCCTGTCGTCCGCGCTGTCGAGGCCGGCCTCCGCCGTTCCGGAGGAGCCTGCCGCGAGGTCATCAGCGGTCGAGCTCTTCCTCGACGTCTATTCGATGACCCGTTCCGCGTACGTGGACACCGTCGACTCCAGGAAGCTCGTCGAGGCGGCCATCGAGGGCATGCTGCAGTCCCTCGACCCGAACAGCATGCTGCTCACCCCGGACGAGTACCAGGACCTTCAGATCCAGCTCGAGGGGTCATTCGAGGGAGTGGGCATCACGATCGGCCAGAGGGACGGCTGGCTCACGGTCATCTCGCCGATAGAGGGGACACCAGCCTACCGGGGAGGGATCAGGTCGGGCGACAGGATCGTCGCGATCGACGGCGAGACGACCGAGGGCCTGGCGACCGACGAGGCCGTGAGCAGGATCCGCGGCCCCCAGGGAACGACGGTCAACCTCACGATCCTGAGGCCGGGCGTCACGGATACGCTCCAGATACCCATCCAGAGGGCCGTGATCGACTATCCATCGGTTTCCGCGGCCCTGATGCTGACTCCCCGGATCGGCTACCTGAGGCTCTCGCGCTTCTCCGAGGACTCCCCGAGGGAGGTCCTCGACGGGATCCATGCCCTGCAGGACTCGGGCATGACCTCGCTCGTCTTCGATCTGAGGGGCAACTCCGGCGGTCTCTTCAATCCCGCGATCGACGTCGCCGACATCTTCCTCCCTGCGGGAGCCCTGGTGGTCACCACCCGCGGTCAGGCCGTCGGTGAGCACAGCTACTACGCAAGGACGGGAGTGATGTTCGCCGGCAGGGTGGCCTGCCTGGTCGACGGCGGCTCCGCCAGCTCGGCCGAGATAGTCGCAGGAGCCCTCCAGGATCAGCACGCCGCGGTGCTCATCGGCAGCAGGACCTTCGGGAAGGGCTCGGTCCAGTCGCTTTCCGACCTGGGGGACTTCCCCGGCCTGGGGCACTATGCGGTGAAGCTCACAACCGCCAGGTACTACACTCCCTCCGGCCGCTGCATCGATCGCACGCTCGACGAGGACTTCATGGCCCCGGGCGAGGCCGAGGACTGGGGCATCGAGCCCGACATCACGGTGGAGATCCCCCAGCCGAACGCCCAGCTGGTCCTGCGGCTCGAGGAACAGGCGATGTTCTTCAAGTTCGCAACGCAGTACACTCTCTCGCATACCGTTCCGGACAACTTCTGGCCCGGGCAGGAGGTCCTCTCCGCATTCCGCGACTTCCTCACGGCCCAGGGATTCGAGTGGTCCGAAGACGAGTTCCAGGCGAGCATCACATACATCGAGAGGGCCCTTCTGAGGGAGATAGCGCTGAGGGTCTGGACGATGAAGGCCTATTACCGGGCGATCGCCCCCCACGACGAGTACATCCAGAGAGCCGTGCAGGAGCTGGAGGGCGTGCAGTAGGATGCGCATAGCCTTCGGGACTTCGGGGTGGCGCGGGATCATAGCGCGGGACTTCACCTGGGACAGGGTCGACATGGTGGTCGACGCGATAGCCTCGCTGCTCGCCGCCCAGGGGCGCCGCAGCATGGTAGTCGGAGGAGACACGCGATTCCTGTCACCCGAGCTGGCCGAAGCCGCCGCGGGGCGCATTGCGGGCTACGGATTCACCGTCGTCCTCTCCGACAGGCCCACGCCGACCCCGGTTCTCTCCCACGCCGTGCGCCGCCTCGGCCTCGGGGGCGTGATCAACATCACCGCAAGTCACAATCCCTTCATGTACAACGGGGTGAAGTTCTCCCCCCACCACGGCGGGCCCGCGGGAGGAGAGGTCACTTCGGCGATCGAGGACCTCGTCTCGCAGGGGGCCGCTCCCCCGCCCGGGGAGGGCTCTGTCCGGGTCGAGGACCTGATCTCGCCGTATGCGGCGGATCTGCCGAAGCTCCTGGACCCTGCGGTGTTCAGGGCGCGCCCCCAGCGGGTCGTGTACGATCCGTTCAACGGGACGTCTTCGGGCCTGCTGGACGGCATTCTGAGAGACTGGGGCTCCGCTGTCAGGACCATACACGACAGGAGGGATCCCCTGTTCGAAGGCAGGCATCCGGAGCCCAATCGGAAGGGACTCGCCGACCTCTCCGCGGAGGTTGTGCGGAGCCGGGCCTCCATCGGCCTCTCAAACGACGGCGACGCCGATCGCTTCGGCATTGTCGACGAATCAGGCGAGTTCGTGTCGCCGCACGACTACCTGCCCCTCCTGCTCGAGTATCTCGTCCGCGAGAAGGGCATGCGGGGAGCGGCCGTCAGGTCGGTCTCGACCGGCAGCCTGCTCGACAGGGTGGCCTCCTCCCTCGGCATCGAGCTGGTGGAGACTCCGGTGGGCTTCAAGTACCTGGGAGCCTGCATGCTGGAGCGGGAGGTGTCGCTGGCCGGGGAGGAGAGCGGAGGGCTCTCGGTGGGCGGCCACGTGCCGGAGAAGGATGGCATTCTCGCCTGCCTCTACGCGGTCGAGATGGTCTGCCGCAGGAACGCGGGCCTCGGTGAGCAGCTGAGGGACCTCTGGTCCAGATTCGGTCGGTTGTACCACAGGAGGCTGGACATCGACCTCACGGACGACATCCGGGAGTCTCTGCAGAGGGCCTTCGGAGAGGGTTCGATGCCTTCGGTGGGCGGGACCGCGGTGAAGAGGCGGGACACGATCGACGGTGTGCGGCTGCATCTCGAGGGGGGCGGCTGGGTGCTCATGAGGATGAGCGGCACGGAGCCCCTTGCGAGGCTGTACATGGAGGCGCCGTCGAGCCGTCTGCTCGACTCCATGGAGGCAGACCTCCGCTCCATCGTCGGCTGAGGAGGGCGGCGCCCGTGGACATGCTGCTCGATCCGGTCACGCTCGAGCTGGACCTTTCGAGCCTGAGGCCGGGAAGCAACGCCGGTGAGTTCGAGATCGACTGCGGGGCAATCGACTGGGACATCGAGGAGGCCTCTCCGGAGCCGGGAAAGGGCCTGCTTCGCCTGGAAGTGATCTACCGGGAGAGGACAGTGGTCTGCCGGGGCACGCTCGCGGCTTCCTTCCGCACTTCCTGCGCCCGCTGCCTCGAGCCCGCCAAGTTCGCGGTGACGGAGGGGATACTGGCGGCATGGACCTCGGAGCGGGAGGAGGCCGACGAGACCATGAGGGTCTACTCCGGCGGCCGCCACCTCGGTATACTTGACGCAGTTAGGGAGGCAGTCGTACTTTCGATCCCCGGGAAGCCTTTGTGCCGCGAGGATTGCCGCGGCCTCTGTCACGTGTGCGGGGCCAATCTGAACCGGGGAAGCTGTGCGCACTCCGGCCCCGCGGAATCGGAACAAGCGCGCTGAAGACGGCCGGCAGGGCCGGCAAGAGGGGGACTGATGCCCGTACCCAAGAGACGCACATCCTCCACGCGGAGGGACAAGCGGAGAACGCACTGGAAGATCGAGGCCACCTCGACCAGCACGTGCCCGAAATGCGGAGAGCCGAGGCTGCCTCATCGCGTATGCAGGCACTGCGGCTTCTACGACGGCCGTCAGGTGGCCGACGCAAGGACCGAGTAGGTCGGCGGGTCAGAGTCCTCCAGCACATGCGGTGAGCCAATTGCCATCGGAAGTGAGAGTGGCCCTGGACACCATGGGCGGCGATCGAGGCCCCTCGGTGGTGGTCGAGGGCGCCGCCCAGTTCTTCGAGACCTGTCCCCGCAGTGTGACCCGGGGCGTCTCGGTCGTGCTCGTGGGCGACAAATCGTTGCTGGAAGAGTACCTGCCCCGGTTGTCCGGGGGGGGGAGTCGGATCACCGTCCGTCACGCCTCACAGGTGATCACGATGGACGATCATCCGACGGAGGCCTTGAAGTCCAAGCCCGACAGCTCCATAGCCGTGATGGCCGGGCTGCAGAAGGCCGGGGCTGCCGATGCCATGGTGAGCCCGGGCAATACCGGCGCCGTCATGGCCGCCAGCCTGATGGCACTCGGGAGGATAGAGGGCGTGGCCAGGCCTGCGATAGCCGCCTCCTTCCCGACGCAGGGGAATCCCACGGTCGTCATCGACGTCGGGGCCAACGTGGGCTGCCGGCCCGAGCACCTCTTCCAGTTCGCGCTCATGGGCTCGGCCTACTCCAGGGGCGTCTTCGGCATAGGCAATCCGAGGGTGGCGCTTCTCAACGTGGGCTCCGAGAAGACCAAGGGAACCCCGGTCGAACAGCAGACGCACGAGCTGCTCGAGTCCTCCGGGCTCAACTTCATCGGCAACATTGAGGGCGACGGAATCCTGAAGGGCGGTGCCGACGTGGTCGTGTGCGACGGCTTCACGGGCAACGTCCTGCTCAAGGCCACCGAGTCGATAGCCGAGCTGATCGGCGGGACCCTCTACCATGAGATGAAGAGGCACTGGTTCAGCAGGGCCGGCTTCCTCCTGATGCGCCCTGCCTTCACCAAGCTCTGGAAGGGGCTGGACTCCGCAGAGTACGGCGGTGCACCGCTCCTCGGCCTCAACGGGGTGTCCATCATCGCCCACGGAAGCTCCAGCGCGAAGGCGATACGCAACGCCATCGCAGCGGCCTGCGCGTTTTGCCGCAGCGGGGTGAACTCAATCATTTCGGAAGGGCTCGGCGGCAAGGCGTCGAGAGGGGAGAACCCGTGAACAGAGAAGCCTTTATCGTCGGCACCGGCAGGAGCGTCCCCGAGAACATCCTGACGAATGCCGACCTCGAGAAGATGGTCGACACCTCCGACCAGTGGATCACGGAACGGACCGGCATCAAGACACGCCATATCACGGATGCGGCGACGGCTACGTCGGACCTCGCCGTGGAGGCCGTCGGCAAGGCGATGAAGGCGGCTGGCTGGGCGCCCGCGGACGTCCAGGGGATGATCATCGCGACGGTCACGCCGGACTACCCGTTCCCCGCCACAGCCTGCCTGGTGGCCAACCGCCTCGGATTCGGACGGATCCCCGCATGGGACTTCGAGGCCGGCTGCAGCGGCTTCATCTACGGGCTGGTGCAGGCAAAGGCCTTCGTGGCCTCCGGGCTGATGGACCGGATGATCGTCGTGGGGGCCGAGTGCCTGACCAAGATCACGAACTGGGACGACCGCACGAGCTGCATCCTCTTCGGAGACGGGGCGGGTGCCGTGGCTGTCAGCTCGAAAGGACCCGGCGGCAGGCTCGGGGGGTTCCACTGGGGAAGCGACGGCTCGATCAGCGATCTGCTCATACAGCCTGCCGGGGGATCGCGGGAGCCCGCGAGCTGCGAGAGCGTGAAGGCCAGGAAGCACACCATCTGGATGAACGGCTCCGAGACCTTCCGCCATGCCGTCAGGGCGATGAAGGAGTCCTGTCTGAACGCTCTCGAGATGGAGGGCATCCCCTGCAGCCAGGTGGACCTCCTCATCTCCCATCAGGCCAACTACAGGATCATCGACGCGACTGCACGCGCCCTCGGCCTGAAACCCGACCAGGTGTACGTCAACATCGACAGGTACGGCAACACCTCCGCAGCCTCGATACCCCTCGCCCTTGACGAAGCCGTCGAGAAGGGCATCATCACCGCTCCGAAGACCGTCGTCGTAGCGGCCTTCGGCGCTGGTCTGACCTGGGGCGGAATGGTCCTCAGGTGGCAGACCTGAGGAGGTGGCAGGAATGGGAAGGACAGCCATAGTGACAGGCGCCGGGCGCGGCATAGGCCTCTCCATTTCGCGACGGCTGATCGACGAGGGATGGACGGTCGCGGGATGCGATCTCCTCGAAGCCGAGCTGGCCTCCGTCGCGGAGGACGCCGGAGAGGCCTTCAGGCCCTACCCCCTCGATGTCACCGACGAACACGCCGTGGACTCGACATGCGCGAGGATTACCGCTGACCTGGGCATCCCATTCGGGCTGGTGAACAACGCGGGGATCACCCGCGACAGCCTTCTTCTCAGGATGGACCTCGACTCCTGGGAGAGGGTGCTGAAGGTGAATCTCACGGGGGCCTTCCTGATGACGCGGGCCGTGTCCAAGGTGATGATGCGCCAGAAGCAGGGCTCCATCGTGAACATCTCCTCGGTCGTGGCCCTGACCGGAAGCGCAGGCCAGGCGAACTACTCCGCGAGCAAGGCCGGGCTCATAGGATTCACCCGTTCGATGGCCAGGGAGTTCGCGTCGAGGAACATCAGGGTCAACGCCGTGGCGCCGGGGTTCATCGAGACCGAGATGACCCGCGCCCTCGCCCCCGAGGTCCGGGAGGACTATGCTTCCCGCATCCCTCTGGGCCGGATGGGGCTCCCGGAGGATGTCGCAGGAGTGGTGAGCTTCCTCCTGGGAGACTCGTCTTCGTATGTGACCGGTACGGTGCTGCCAATCGATGGTGGATTGTCAACCTGAGAGGAGAGGGCAATGTCTCTCGAGAACCGCGTGACTGAGATCATCGTAGACAAGCTCGGAACGAAGCCGGAGGAAGTCACCCCCGAGGCCAACTTCCAGACCGACCTCGGGGCCGACTCCCTCGATCTCGTCGAGCTCATCATGGCCTTCGAGGACTCGTTCAAGCTGAAGATATCCGAGGAGGACTCCGCGAAGCTGCGCACGGTCGGCGACGTGATCGAGTACCTCAAGCAGCACGGGGTCTCGGAGTAGCCCTCCGGGTCCCGATCGGGGGCTGAAGAGGTGAACAAGCGCGTCGTCGTGACGGGGATGGGTGCCCTGTCCCCTATCGGACTCACGGTCGCGGAATGCTGGGAGAACGCCGTAGCCGGCAGGAGCGGGATCAGAAGGATCACGCTGCTCGACCCGGCCCCCTTCGCGGCGCAGATCGCGGGCGAGGTCTGGGGCTACGACTCCTCGAACTACCTGAACCGCAAGGCCACTGCAAGGATAGACCGCTATGCGCAGTTCGCCATGGTCGCGGCGAATCAGGCCTACGCAGCCGCCGGCCTGGGCGACTCGGGGATCGATCCCACGCGGCTGGGAGTGATCATCGGCACTGGGATAGGCGGCATAAACACCTGGGAGGCCGAGCACGCAAAGGCGCTCGAGAAGGGCCCCGACAGGATAAGCCCCTTCTTCTGCCCGATGATGATCGCCAACATGGCCAGCGGCCGCGTGGCCATCGAATTGAACGCCAAGGGTATAAACTTTGCCACGGTGACGGCGTGCGCGACGAGCGGCCATGCCATGGCCTGCGCTCTCGATGCGATCAGGCTCGGCAGGGCCGACGCCATCCTCGCGGGAGGGGCCGAGGCCCCGATCACGATGATGGGGCTGGGGGGATTTTGCGCCCTCAAGGCCCTCTCGACGCGCAACGACGATCCGGCGACCGCCTCCAGGCCTTTCGACAAGGACCGCGACGGGTTCGTCATGGCCGAGGGTGCCGCGGTGGTGGTGCTGGAGGAATACGACTTCGCGAGGAGGCGGGGAGCCCCCATCCTTGCCGAGCTGTGCGGCGCCGGGATGACCTGCGACGCATATCACATAACCGCGCCGACAGAGGGCGGGGAGGGCTCCGCCAGAGCCATGACCCTCGCCATGCAGGACGCCGGCATAGGTCCGGACAAGGTCGGCTACATCAACGCTCACGGCACTTCGACCAAGCTGAACGACTCGGGGGAGACTGCCGCGATCAAGACAGCCATGGGGCTCGAAATGGCCAGGAAGGTCCTCATCTCGTCAACGAAGTCCGTCCACGGCCACATGCTGGGAGCGGCGGGATCGATGGAGCTCGTCCTGACGATCCTGGCCATGCGCGAAGGACTGGTGCCGCCTACGGCCACCCTGCAGGAACCCGACGAGGATTGCGACCTGGACTATGTTCCCAGGGTCGCCAGGGAGGCCCGGATCGAGTGCGCCCTGAGCAACTCGTTCGGATTCGGCGGTCACAACGTGACCCTCGCGCTGGGGAGGATCTAGCCTCGGGTCCCAGGTGCCGGCCTGCATCGGTCGAGGCGGCATGCGCCGCCATCGGCTGGGACTTCAGGAACAAGGACCTGGCGGAAGCGGCGCTGACGCATCGCTCGGCGCCGGAGGCGGCAGGCGGCTACGGCCGCCTGGAGTTCCTCGGGGACGCCGTGCTGGAGCTCCTTGCCCGCGAGCTGCTGCTCGAGGCCTTCCCGGGCGAAGCCGAGGGCGAGCTGACCAGGCGCAAGAGCCGGCTGGTCTCCAGCCGTGCACTGGCCGGTCGTGGAAGGGCGCTGGGTCTGGACGGCTGCATCGAGGCCGGAGGAGGCTTCGACGCTCTGCCCGACTCGGTGGTGGCGGACGTCCTGGAGGCTCTGCTCGGAGGCGTCTACCTCGACTCCGGGCTCGAAGCCGCAAGGGAGGTCGCGCGGCGCTCGGTCCTGATGCCGCTTCTCGAGGCGGGCGGGACCTCCTCCGCCGACCCCTGCAGCGGCCTGCAGGAGTTCTGCCAGGCCAGGGGCCTGCCGCTCCCGGAGTACGACGTGGTCCGCAGCGGCGGACCGGATCACAGACCGCTGTTCGAGGCCGCCGTCCGCGTCTGCGGCAAGGCCTGCGGGATAGGTCGCGGCGGCACACGCCGCGACGCACGCATGGCTGCCGCGGAAGACGCGCTGGCAGCGCTTCCGAGGGAGGGTGAAGATGGACTACGGCCTCTCTGAGGACATCCTTTCCATACGCGAGCTCTGCGCTGACATAGCTCGCAGGCACATAAGGCCCGTGAGGGAGGAGCTCGACCGCGAGAACCGCTTCCCTCACGAGGTCATGAAGATCCTGGCCGACAGCGACCTCCTGAGGATCTACATCCCCGAGGCATACGGCGGCCTCGGCATGGGCTCCCTCGCACTCTGCGTGGCCGCGGAGGAGCTCAGCCGCGCCTGCGCGGGCATCGCCACCACCTATGCGGCCAACGCGCTGGGGGCAATGCCCGTCATACTCTTCGGGAGCGAGGACCAGAAGAGCAGGTATCTGCCCGTCCTGGCGTCGGGAGAGAAGCTCGCGGCCTTCGCGCTGACCGAGCCCGATGCGGGAAGCGACGCCGGGGGCATCAGGACGAGGGCCGCCAGGCACGGCGACGCCTACGTCCTCAACGGCACGAAGCAATGGATCACGAACGGCGGGGAGGCCGGGGTCTACACGGTCATCGCCCTCACGGATCCAGACAGGGGGGCGAGGGGAGCCTCCGCGTTCATCGTGGAGGACGGGACGCCCGGCTTCAGCTACGGCAAGAAGGAAGACAAGATGGGCATCCGGGCCTCGGCCACGCGCGAGCTCATCTTCGAAGACTGCAGCGTACCGGCGGCCAACCTCATAGCCCGGGAGGGCATGGGATTCATGGTGGCCATGAAGACGCTCGACAACTCGCGTCCCGGGGTGGCGGCACAGGCCGTCGGGATAGCCCAGGGAGCCCTCGACGAGGCCCTGGCCTACGCCGCCCAGCGCAAGCAGTTCGGGCAGAGGATCGATTCGTTCCAGGGCATCCAGTTCATGCTGGCCGACATGGCTACATCGATCGAGGCTGCGCGCGCTCTCGCCTACTCGGCCGCCAGGATGATCGACTCCGGAGCGAAGCGGTTCGAGAAGGAGGCCGCCATGGCCAAGGTCTTCGCCAGCGACGTGGCGATGCGCGTCACCACTGATGCGGTCCAGATCCTTGGCGGATATGGCTACATGAAGGACTATCCCGTCGAGAAGATGATGCGCGACGCCAAGATCACCCAGATCTACGAAGGCACCAACCAGATCCAGCGCAGCGTCATCGCGGCCGCCCTCATCCGCGAAGCCGCGTCCAGGGAGAAGTGAGCCTTGAGGATCCTCGCGGCTCTCAAGCAGGTCCCGGACACCTCCGAGGTGCGCATCGACCCTGAGCGCGGCACCCTGATCCGGGACGGCGTGCCTTCCATAATGAACCCGTTCGACGCCTACGCCCTCGAGGAGGGCCTCAGATGGCGGGACGCGCTGGGCGGAGAGGTGATAGCGATCACGATGGGCCCTCCGCAGGCCGAGGCGATCCTACGCGAGGCGATCTCGATGGGAGCCGACAGCGCGATCCTGCTCTCCGACAGGTCTTTCGCCGGAGCAGACACCTGGGCCACTTCACACACCCTTGCGGCGGCCGTGAGGAAGATCGGCGGCATCGACCTCGTCCTCACCGGGAAGCAGGCGATAGACGGGGACACCGCGCAGACGGGCCCCGGCATAGCCGCTTCCCTCGACTGGCCGCAGCTGACCTTCGTCGGGAAGGTCAGGGAGATCGCGGATTCGGTCATCGTAGCGGAGAGGGACGTGGAAGGCGGCGTCGAGATCGTCGAGTGCCCTCTTCCAGCGGTCATCTCCATCCTGAAGGACGCCAACTCACCCAGGATGCCCTCCCTCAGGGGCAAGATGAAGGCGAGATCGGCCGTGATAACGTGCTGGGGAAGGGCGGACCTCGGGCTCACCGAGGAGGAGACCGGGCTGGACGGCTCTCCGACCAGGGTCGTGCGGATAGCCACTCCCGAAGCCAGGTCGGGAGGAGCGGTTCACACGGGCACCGCCGACGAGATGGCCGTCGTACTCGCCGATCTCCTGCTCGGGAAGGAAGCGGGCCGATGACGGCGCGCATCGAGATACGGCCCGAGGTCTGCACCGGATGCGGGGTCTGCGTGTCGGCCTGCCCCTTCGGTGCGATCTCGCTCGTCGACGGGATCGCGACGGTCTCGGACGCCTGCACGCTCTGCGGAGCCTGCGAGGCCTCCTGTCCATTCTCCGCGATAATCATCCGGAGGGACAAGGAGAAGGCCGACGATCTCGGCAGCTGGTCGGGCATCCTGGTCTACGCAGAGCAGCGCGAGGGGAAGGTCGATCACAGCGCGCTGGAGCTCCTCGGCGCCGCGAGATCCCTCTCCGAGGCGGAGGGTGGGGCCGTGTCGGCCGCGCTCTTCACCGACGACGGATCCGAGGCCTGTAGACAGCTCGTGGAGCACGGTGCCGACAGGGTGTTCCTGGCAGAGAGCCCGGCTCTCCATCACTACTCCACCGAGCCCTCGACCCGTCTCCTCCTGGCGGCCGTCAGGCGTGCGAGGCCCTCGGTCGTACTCGCAGCGGCGACCACGACCGGCAGGGACCTGATGCCCCGTGTGGCGAAGGTCCTCTGCACCGGCCTGACCGCAGACTGCACGGGGCTCGAGTACGATCCCGTGAAGAACCTTCTCCTCCAGACGCGTCCCGCATTCGGCGGCAACATCATGGCCACGATAGTCTGCGAGCGGACCAGGCCCCAGATGGCCACCGTGAGGCCGCGGGTCATGAAGGCGTTGGCCCCGGACCCCTCGAGGAGGGGTGAGATCATCGACCTCCGGCCCTCGCCCGCAGACCTCGAGTCGCGGGCGCGCCTGAGGGAGTTCATCCCCCTGGAGGAGGGGGCCGCGGACATCGCCGAGGCCCAGGTGATAGTCTCCGGCGGCAGGGGCCTGAAATCGGGCGAGAACTTCAGGATGCTCGACGAGCTGGCGTCCCTCCTGGGGGGGAGCGTAGGGGCCAGCCGTGCCGCGGTGGACTCCGGCTGGATGCCCTACCCCCACCAGGTGGGCCAGACTGGGAAGACGGTCCAGCCGAAGATCTACCTGGCCTGCGGTATCTCGGGGGCCGTCCAGCACCGCGTCGGCATGCAGTCGTCCGACAGGATCTACGCAGTGAACAGGGACCCGACGGCACCCATCTTCGGATTCTGCGACGAGGGATTCGTCGCGGACCTCTTCGAGCTGCTGCCCGCACTGGCCCGGGAGATCCGCAGAAGACGGGGCTGATGCGGGCCTGGCCCGCCGGGGCCGTGGAGCTCGTCGGAGCCCTGCATGTCCACACGACCTGCTCCGACGGCTCCGGCACGCCGTCCGAGGTGATCGCCGCCGCACGGCGTTGCGGACTGGACTTCGTCGGGATCAACGACCACATGAGTCTGGCGGTGCGGCATTCCGGCCTGGGCGGCTGGACTGGAGGAACCTTCGTGCTCGCGGGCGCGGAGGTCCACGATCGCGGGACCGGCGGGCACCACATGCTGGTGTACGGCATCGACGAATTGCCCGACTGCCGCCGCAGCGTCGACATGATCCCGCAGGTGAACGCCTGCGGCGGACTGGCGATAGCAGCGCATCCCAGTGAGAGCGGAGGATACCTTCCCATGACCAGGCCCATCAGGTGGAAGGGCACGGCCGACGGCCTGGGCGGGGTCGAAGTATGGAACTACATGTCGCAGTGGAAGGCCGGAGTCACCCTGTTCGATCTGGGAAGACGCCTTGCGAGGCCCGACGAGTTCGTGCAGGGACCGCCTGCCGGGGCAGTTCGGTTCTGGGAGGGCACGGGGGGATGCGCCGTGGCCGGACCTGATGCGCACGCCTTCGTCCTGGGGCTGGGGCGCGGACGGAAGAAGGCTTTCCCGTACGAGATGCTGTTCTCCAGGCTCAGGACGCACATCGTTCTTGACCGCGCCCTCCCCAGGGAGAATGATCCGGCGGAGGCCGTTCTGATCGGGGCCCTGAGGGAGGGCAGGTGCTTCGCGAGCAACGCCATGCTGGGGAGCGCCTCCGGATTCAGGGCTTTCCGGCGTGAGGATTCGGTGGAGGTGCTCGTCCCCGGGCCATGCGTCGTCCGGACACGCCATCGGGGCGTCACCGAAGAGCGCTTCTGCAACGCGGGACCGCAGAAGATCGGGATCGGACCGGACGGCCCGGTGACGATCGAGCTGCTCAAGGGGGGCGGACCTGGGTATGGTGCGGGCTTGCCTGCTGATCCTCATACTCTCGGCGGCCGCTTCGGCCGATCCGAGGGACACGGTGTACGACTTCGTGCTGGCTCTCGAGCGCGGAGACGGGTACACGATGGAGACGCTCTTCTCCCAGAGCCTCGATGCACAACTGCAGGCCGCGTACGGCCAGCTCCAGGAGATGTGCGGCCAGCAGCCGGAGCTCGCCCGGTCGGTCGTGGGGAGGATGCTCCCGATGGTCTCGGTCTCGGACATCCCGGGGATGAGCTTCGGAGGTTTCCTGTCGCTCCTCCTCCTCCAGGTGGACGCATCGGGGTTCGACCTCTCGAGCGTCGAGAGGGAGCAAGTGGGGATGGACGGGAGAAACGCAACCGCCACAATTATATGGGCTTCAGGGGATACCCTGTCCTTTCAGATGGTCTGGGAGGGCGGGCGATGGAGGATTACCGGGTCAAGCCTGCTCGGTGATATCTTCCAGGGCGTCTGTCGCTGAGGCCGCGCCCGTTGCGCGGCGATCCGGTGCGCCCCGGTGCGGGGCCGCACGCAAATGGTCCCCCTCCGGGGACGGGAGGTCGATAGTGAAGAAGATCCTCGTTGCTTTGTCAGCCATCTGCCTCGTTGCCGCATGCGGCGGCCCCAAGCCCGAAGACTCCGTCAAGGGCTTCTTCGACGCGATGAAGGCCGGGGACGGCGAGAAGGCCGTGAGCTACCTGTCCCAGTCGACCATCGACGAGATGAGCAATGGTCTGGAGCAGCTCAAGGCCGACACCACCGGCTTCGCGATCGGCATGATCTCCTCGATGCTCGACACACAGCTCACCCAGGATCAGGTGAACGCGATGGACGGCCGCCAGTTCGCGGCGATGCTGCTCGGCTCGAGCATGATCCAGCAGCAGATCGGGACCATCGAGTACGCGATCGGGACCGTCACGATCAAGGGCGACAGCGCCACCGTCTCCGTGACGACCACGGTCAACGGGCAGAGCTCGACCAACGACGCCACGCTCCTTCGCGAGGGCGGCGCCTGGAAACTCGAGATGCCCGAGTTCGGGATGTAGGACCGGCACGCCGGTCGAAGGGGCCCCGGGAGACCGGGGCCCTTTCAGTCCGCGGGCAGGGAGGGGAGAGGCTGTAGGCTGTAGGCTGCAGGGGCGTCGTCCGGGCCGGGCTACGCCTCGGCGCTCAGCGCCTGCGGCGAGAGGACGGAGGCGACCACCGGCATGGAGGCTATCGCGTTTCTCACGGCGGCGGAGGGTACCGCCTCCAGCCTCCGCCTGATCTCGTCCCTCCCCAGGGAGATGGCCGCCCTCGCTCCGGCGGCGTCTCCCATCGCCGAGCGGGCCTCGGCGAGCGCGAGGCTCCTGGCCGCGATGTCCCGCTCGGGAGCGGCCTGGGGACCTTCCAGTGACTCCTGGAGGAGTTCCGCGGCCTTCGGGAAGCGGCCCCCGGCGAGGCATATCAGCCCCTGCGCATAGGACAGGAACGACTTCTCCCGCAGGCCGAGCGCGGTCTCGTCGATCCCCCCGAGCGACGAGGCGGCTTCCTCGGGCTTCCCGGTACGGACCAGGGCCTCCGCCCTGCGCATCCGCGCCTCGGCTTCGAGCCCCCTGCTCCCGAGCCTGTGGAAGACCACGGCGGCGGCCCTGAACTCCTTCTCGGCAATCTCGAAGTCGCCGTCCTGAACGGCCAGGTTGCCGAGCCCCATGCGCCCGTAGCCCTCCCCCAGCTCGTTCGAGATGCGGCTGCTCTCCTCCATGTACCGGTCGAAGTACTGCCGGGCCTGGGCTATGTTGTTCATCTTCGTGTAGCAGTCGGCGATGTTATAGCAGGCTATGGCCTTGCCGAGGGCGTTGTCGGACTTCTCGTCCACCTCCAGCACTTCGAAGAGGACCGACAGGGTCCGCTCGTAGTCGCCCACTTGGGAGAAGGAGTCCGACATGTTGTTCAGGACGCGGCTCTCTCCCATCCTGTCACCGTGCGCCTTGTAGAGCTCACGCGCCTGCTCGTAGACGGGGAGGGCCGAGGCGCCGGGCTCCACCACCGCCGTGATGTCCCCCCTCCGTGTCAGGAGAAGCGCCCTGACCCTGTCCAGCCGGTCGCCCGGAGGAGCCTCCGAGATCTCGTTCTCGGCCTCCCTCAGCCTCGCCAGCCCGGGCTCGAAGTCGCCCGCGAGGTAGTCGAGGAAGGCGAGATCCGCCATTATCTCCGCCCTGAGCAGCGGGTCGGTCGCCAGCTCCAGGGCCCTCCCGTAGGACTCCCTCGCGTCGGCATACCTGCTCGCCCGCTGGCTGTTGGTGCCGGAGAGCATCAGCAGGTCGGGCATCTCCTCCGGAGCGGCGATCGCGAGCGCATTCGTCAGCGACTGGGAGGCCTTGTCTATCTCCCCGGTCAGCGAGTAGACCTCGCCCAGGTTCCTGAAGGCGGCAACCAGGCGCTCGCGCTCCATCCTCCTGTGGGGTATCGACTCGAGAAACTCCTCGTACCAGCGCAGAGCCTCCCGGTAGGCCCTCCCGCGGAATGCCTGCCCCGCCGCCAGCTCCGAGTACCTCGCGGCCCTCTCCTCGTCGTTGCCGGCCACGAAGTGGTAGGCCGCGGCGGTGGCATTCTCCTGCTCGCCGTTCTCGAACAGCCTCTCGAAATAGGCGCCCATGCGCTTGTGCAGGGCCTTCCTCAGTATGCCCGGGACGGAGGACGAGAGGTAGCTGCGATAGGCGTCGTGTGCGAACGAGTACCTCGGCTCGCCCGGACCGGTGGCGGCCTCCACGATGACACCCGCCCTCAGCGCCCTGTCGAGGAAGAGGGCCACCTCGTACTCGCCGAGACCGGCGGCGAACGAGATGAGGCCGGGCGGGAAGTCGCCCGACGTCAGCGATGCTATCCTCAGCTTCTCCAGATCCTCGGCGGCCAGGCGGGAGAGCTTGGCCTCGAGCACCTCGGCTAGGCTCTCGGGGATGAGCACCCGCGGCGGGAGGCGGTAGGACCTGCCGTGCTCCCCGGCCGCGGTGATGCATCCCGACTGCTCGAGGGAGATGAGGAATTCCTTGAGGAAGAGGGGATTGCCGCCGCTCTGATCGTAGAGGAGCTGCTGGAGGTCGGCGGGCACGTTGGGATCGTGCAGGGCGAAGAGCACGAAGTTCCTGGTCTCCGACTCGTCCAGGTTGCGAAGGGGGATGTGCAGCATCGGGACGGAGCTTCTCAGAGATAGCAGGCCCTGAAGTATCTCGCCGGTGTCCGACGCTCCGCTCCTCAGCGTGAGCAGGAAGAGCACCGGGTGCTCCGAGGCGCTGCGGACGGCGAAGCAGAGGAGCTCCAGATCCGGCTTCGTTATCCATTGCAGGTCTTCGAGAACAAGCGCCACGTGCTTGCGGGAGGCCAGGGCGGTGAGGACCTTCGAGAGATCCTCGAGGATCCTGAATCTCAGCCTCTCCTCCCTGAAGTACTGGATGTCGTCCCTGGACGCGGCGTGGAGCTCCGGGAGCAGCTCCAGGGTTGCCGGGTGCATGGGTTCGACATCCCTGGCCATCTCGTCAGCCGTGGCCTGCTCCATGGCAGCCAGCTCGCGCCGCAGGGGCGTGACGAGCAGGCTGTAGGGAGCTGTCTCGAAGAACTCGGCGCACCTTCCCCTCATGACGGTGCTGCCGCGAAGGCGGCAGTACCTCTCGACCTCCTCGGCGAGCCTCGACTTTCCGACGCCCGCCTCGCCGGAGACGACTGCGGCCCTGGCCCCGTACGAGGAGCTCTCCTCGAGGAGCTGGCGCAGCTTCCTCAACTCCTGGCGCCGACCGATCAGATGGGAGAAGACCAGCTCCTGCCTGCCTTCCCCGGCGGACTCGGAGGCCATGCAGAGCCTGCCCCGCCCGGCCTCCTTGGCTGCATACAGCGCCCTGTCGGCCCTCTCCAGCAGCTGCTCCAGGACTGCGTCGGAAGGCTGACGGACGGCCGCGCCGATCGAGATGCTCACCTTCAGGCCGGCGGGGAACTGGAGAGCCGCCACCTCGTCCACCAGCCTCTGGGCCGTCTCGGAGATCCGGGCCCCCATGTCCCCTCGCTGGAGGATGACGAACTCGTCTCCGCCGAACCTCATCGCGTAGCCCTCGTCCCCGGCGCCGGAGGCCACCACGGCCGCGACCTGCCGGAGGACGGCGTCGCCGGTCAGATGGCCGTGGATGTCATTGATCAGCTTGAAGTGGTCGATATCGGCCAGCAGGAGCCCCCAGCTCTCCCCGGGCTCGGCCGAGGAGAATGCGGTGGAGGCTGTCAGCAGAACCGAGCGGGTAGGCAGGCCTGTGAGCGTATCAAGGAGGACACCGGCTGTCTCGAAGGCCAGCTTCACGCCTCCGTCTCGGGGGATGCCAGGTCCGGGGCCTCCCAGTCCTCGCGGAGGAGCACGAGGACCGACGAGTAGGGCACGACGAAGAGCTTCTTGCCTTCTATGCTCAGCTCGTAGGCGGAGCTGCGGACGTACATGACGTAGTCGCCCTTGCGGGCCTGGAGGGGGATGAACTGCAGCCTGGGCTCGGCGGGCGGCTTCCACGGCTCGTCGTCGAAGCCCATCGGGGGCGCCATGGGGTAGCCCGGGCCGACCGCCTCGACCCATCCGCCGGAGATCCGCTTGCTGTCGACCGCAGAGTCCGGGATGTACAGCCCGGTGGAAGTCCTCTCGGTCGAGCTGAGGGGCGAGACGAGCAGCCTGTCCCCCACCACGAAGAGGTGCTTCTTCCCTACGGGTACCCAGTCGTCCAGATGCTCCGGCATGCGCCCAATATGGGGGTCAGCTACAAAAATCCGCAAATTCGGGAAGCGGATGATCAGCAACAGACTGGGTGAAGGCGGGGGATGCCGGCTGGGGGCTGGCCATGCTGGATGGTCTCTCGATCTTTCGCAGGGCGAAAGATCTGGCGACGCGGTTCGTTTCGCACTACGCGAAACGAACGGGCCGTCCCGCAAGCGGGACTTATGGCGTGGCGGAGGACCGGGGATTCGAACCCCGAGGGGCATAGCCCGGCGGATTTCAAGTCCGCTGCCTTACCGATTAGACTAGTCCTCCACCGCGCGCAATTTACCTTATGATCCCCATACGGTCAAAGCTGGCATCGCATTCCGGTTCGTCGCAGGGGAGGGAGCCGCAGGCGGATGCTCGAGCACGAACTGAAGTTCAGGGTGGCGTCCTTCGACGAGGTCGAGTCCCGCCTGCGTGAACTCGGCTGCGAGCCATCCCCGCCCGCCGAGGAGGCCAACCTCGTCTTCGACGACCCGCCGGGCAGCCTCGCGAGGCGCGGCGTGCTGCTCCGGCTGAGGAGCAGCAGTGCCGGAGTGCTCCTCACGGTGAAGACGTTCGTCCCGGACTCGTCCGCCAAGGTCCGCCGGGAGCACGAAGGCCTCCTGGACTGCTCATTGCAGGAAGCCAGCGCCATGCTGGAGGCTCTGGGCTACTCCGCAGTCTGCTCTTACGCCAAGACGAGGCGCACATGCCGTCTCGGGGCTGCCTCCGTCTGCCTCGACACCCTCGGGTTCGGCAGGTTCGTGGAGGTCGAGGCCGGCTCCGGAGAGGCCCTGTTCGAGGCCGTGGACAGGCTCGGTTTCGACCCTTGCGACGGCACGGTGCTGAGCTACCCTGCGCTCGAGAGGGAAGCCGACGCCGATGCCTGAGCGCTTCAGGCGCTTCGTCCCGTTCCTCGCCATGCTGATACCCGCGGCCGCCGGCGCGCTCCTGATGCCAAGGGCCTTCTGGATAATGGACGAGGCCTTCGGCTTCCTCCAGGTCGCCGGCCTCTCCGCCGACTTCCATCTCCCCCCATCCGTTCCCTGGCCCGGATCGGCCGAGCTCGGCCCGGATGCCGCAAGCCTGAGACCCCTTCCCTACCACTACGGCTACACAGTCGGGAACAGGCTGTACTGCCAGTACAACCCGCTCCTCGCCCTTCTCTCGCTTCCCTCCTCCGCGGGGGGACGGTTCCTCCCCGGGCTGTACCTCGTCCCGGTGCTGGGAGCCGCGGCATGCGCCGCCCTCCTCTCCTCCAGGCTGAGAGCGGGGGGATTCGCGGCGTGGGCGTCTGCGCTGACCGCTCTCGCAGGCACTCCTCTTCTGTTCTACTCACAGACCTTCTGGGGTCACACCGCGGCAATCTTCCTCGCGGCGGCAGCCTTCCTGGCCGCTCTGAAGGGCTGGCCGCTGACTGCCGCCCTGCTCCTCCTGCCGGCCGCGCTCCTCAGGGAGGAATCATTGGTCGTCCTCCCCGCCATCCTTCTGGGAAGGAGGTCGCCCGCGTGGATCAGGGCGTGCGCGGTCCTTGCCCTGGCGGCACTCTTCCTCTGCGGGGAGAAGCTGCTGACCGGCTCGTGGCTCGGGACGCACATCCGCGCGAGCGGCGGCGAGCAGTCCCTGTACGGCTTCACGGGAAGCGGCTTCCTGGCCAGGAAGGCTTACGTGCTCGCAGGCGCGCTCCTGCTGTGCGCGCCCGGGATGTCGGCCGCCGTCAACGCATGCGCTGGTGCGGCGCTCTGGATCCTGTGGCTTCTGTCCTCACGGGAGGGCAGGGGATCAGGCATGTTCTTCGCCGCGGGCATCGCCCTCTCGGCGGCCCTCCTGCTCCGCGGCGCGCTCAGGGGATTCGGATTCCTCGATGTGTTCTGGCTGAAGCATCCACTCCTGGTCTTCCCCGCGCTGTGGCTCGTCCGGCCCCTGGGCGCCTCCCGGGCCCGCCTGGCCTGGCCGGCCGCGATGCTCGCCCTGCTTGTGCTGGCGCTCCAGCCGATGCACGTCCAGGACGGCGCATGGGGGACGCGCCTGGTCATGCTGCCTCTGTTCCTGGCGTGCCTGGCGGCGCGCCCCGGCAGGAGGACGCTGCCCGTTGCGGCCCTGGGCATCCTGTCCGTCTCCGTCGCGCTGGGCTTCATGGCCGCGAAGAGGTCGTCATCCGCAAGGCTCGCGGACGAGGCGGCCCGGAGCGGCGGGGCCGTCGTGGCGACTTCGTGGCTCCTGCCCGGGGAGTTCTCCATCCTCCAGGCACGGGGAACGCCCGTGGCATTCGCGGCGACGGCCCGCGACCTCGACTCTGCGGTGGACTCGCTTCGCGGATTCGATCCCGTCCTGGCGCTGAAGGCCGATGACCTGCCGGCGGTCTCGGCCGCCCTGGCGGCAGGCGGCATGAGCCTCACGCTCGTCTCCGGCGTGCAGTTCGACCCCGGCCTCCAGGTGATGCTGGGCAAGGTCTCAGACATGCGCCGGGGCCCTCCATGACCGTCTCCGTCCCCGATTCCATCAGGTCCTCCATCAGGAACCGCGCGATGGTCGCCGGCCTTGTCTTCATCCTGCTCTCACTCCCGTTCGTCGAGGCCGGGGGACGGGCTCTGCTGGTCGTGCCGGTGGTCGGCGCCGCGACCGCGGCGTACATCCTGAGAGCCCGCCACAGGCAGGGCTCGAGGCTGAGGGCCGTGCTGAGGGGGCTTCCCCCGGAATGCGCCGGATTCCTGTCGGCCACCCCGGGGTTCTACAGCTCGCTCGAAGGCGACTCGAGGAGGAGGTTCGAGGACCTGGCCTCGCTCTTCCTCCACGACCATCCGATCAGCGGAGTGGACGGGGTCAGGATAACCCCGGCCATCAGGATGATGATCGCCTCCTCCGCCGTGCGGCTGATCCTGGAGAGGCCCGAGTGGGAGTACCCCGACTTCGGGGAGGTCCTGGTCTATCCCGGGGAGTTCTCGGACGACGGGACCTTCTCGACGGACATGCGGCACTCGGACTACCGCGTGGCAGGGATGGCCCACTCCAGGGGGGGCGCGGTGATCATCTCCCTCCCCCATCTCATGAGGGGCTTCGAGGGCCGCGACGGCGGCAACGTGGCCATCCACGAGTTCGCGCACGTCCTGGACGGGCTCCCGTGGGCCGACGGAGTGCCCGATGCCCTCCCTGCCGGGAAGGTCCGGCCGTGGACCGAGACGATGCGTGCCGAGTTCGAGAAGGTGAGAGAGGGCAGGTCGGTCCTGCGCGACTACGCGGGGACCAATCCCGCCGAGCTGTTCGCCGTGGCCGTGGAGGTCTTCTTCGAGAGACCGCGCCTGCTGCGTTCCCGCGAGCCGCGGCTGTACGATCTCCTGAAAGACTTCTTCGGTCAGGATCCTGCGGGGCAGGAGCCCCCGGAGGAGCCTCCGGCTCCCGACCCGTCCCCCTAGGCGCCCTGCTTCCCCGACGACCCCGGGACCGACAGAGGAATGCCCTCTCTGCACAAGGGGCACTCCTCGGGCGGCCAGCTCTCGGCCTGGACGGAGAGGAGGGCCCTCCAGGGGACCGTCAGCTCGAGCCTGCCCCCGGTGCGGTCGACGAGGAGGCCTGCGGCCGTGACCGACATCCCGAGGGGTGCCATCGCCTCGATGCTCTCTGACAGGCTGCCGCCCGTCGTGGCGACGTCCTCGACGAGGAGGGCCCTCGCTCCCTCGCGCAGGACCGTGAACCCGGACCTCGCCGAGAGCCTGCCGGATGCGTCCCGCTGGAGGAAGGCGAAGGGCTTGCCCAGGTGCAGGGCCGTGGAGAAGCCGAACACGATCGCCCCGAATGCCGGCGAGACCACGGCGTCGAAGCCCCCCGCCTGCTGGCGGAAGAGGTCGGCCATCATGCGGCCGAGCTGGTCGACGAGCAGCGGCCTCTGGACTATCCTGATCTTCTCGAAGTAGACCCTGCCGTGCCTTCCCGACGTGTAGCGGAAGTGGCCCTCCAGATACGCGTCGCTCTGCCTGAGGATCTCCAGCACCCTGGACTCCGTGTCGCTCACCGGAACCTCCATCCGCGACTCTTCCGTGGGAACACCTCCACCTCGCCACCGACGTCGCCGAAGATAGCATCGGGAGAGGCCGAGCGGGGGGCCACCACGCCCAGTCCCGCCGACTCGATCGATTCGCGGAGAAGGGGCAGGTAGCGCTCCATGACCGCTTCCCGCGTCACCTTCTTGAGATCGCTCCTGAAGCGCCTCGAAGTCTCCAGGTCGATGCCCGAGATCCTCCTGAAGACCGAGGACAGCAGGTTGCCGCGGGTCGAGGAGGGTCTCTCGAGGGGGGCGAATGCGGCCAGGATGCCGAGCCTGACGTCCTCCTCCGAGGGAGGCGAGTCCCTCAGGAACCTGTCGGCCCGCCTCAGCGAGTCCAGTGTCCTCGCGGGGTCCGGATCGCGGTAGGAGCAGACCGTCAGGACGCCCGAGATCCGGTCGTGCCATGCCGAGACCTCGTAGGCCCCCGCGGCAGTCCGAAGTTCGTTGTACAGCAGTCCGTCCGACAGCACGGCCGTCCCGACCGTGAACAGGGCCGCATCCTCGTCCCGCAGAAGCGGCGCGGGGCCGCACAGGCAGGCAGAGGACACGGAAGTGTTCCAGCGGATGAGCGACTTCCGGGCCGACCTCGGCTCGAATCCGCAGGGACCCTCGGGGGGACCCGAGGAAAGGGATCCGGTCAGTCCGGCGATCGCGGCCTCCAGCCCGGGGCAGGACTCCTCCCCGGCGGAAAGGGCGAAGAGGGCCCTGTCGCGGCGCAGCGCCCTGCTCGCGAGCGGGGTCATCAGGCTCCTCGCCCTCGCGGAGGCCCCGGGGCTGTCGTACAGGGCCTCCAGCATCTCGACCTGGGTCATGCCCTCCCAGAGCTCGAAGAGCAAGGACGAGGGCCTGACGGATGCCGCGGCCGCCAGCCTGGCGAAGGAGTCGCAGTTCGGGACAAGGTCGGACCTCGCATCGCCGTACATCTCGCTGACCGAGTGGTCGAACCTGTCGGGATCGTCCAGCGCCCTCCCGAACAGCATGAAGAGGAAGGAGATCAGCTCCTCGAAGCGATCCACGAAGCCGGATGCCGAAAGCAGGAGCCAGGCCGCCGCCCCTCCAGGTCCGGGCAGGGCGAGCAGGTCGCATTCCAGGCCTCCCGAGAGCCTCGCCAGCGCGAGGGCGACCTTCTCGTAGGGCATTCCCGGAGCAGGCATGCCCTGCAGGCACCTCCCGAGGAGCGGGAGCAGCATCTGATCGTCGGTCCCGAACTGGGAGACGTCAAAGGCGGCTTCCATGTAGGCCATCGCCGAGCCCTGGGCCGGCACGACGAGGATGTCGGCTCCCCCGGCGTTCCCGAGCCTGGCGGGCGGGAAGCGGGGCTCATCGGGAAGCGAGAAGGGGTCCAGCCTCGGGATCGTGCTCAGGTTCTCCGGGATCTCGGCGGCGGAGGCGTACTCCTCCAGCTCGCCGTTCCGCTCGCGGAGACTCTCGAAGGCCTCGATCCGAAGCCTCTCGAGTTTCTCCCGTCCCGACCCGGTCCTCCCGGCCGGCACCGTCCGCGAGTCGAGCCGGTGGGGGTTCTCCAGAAGCAGGGTCCTTGCGGCAGACGCCAGCCGGCGCCCCACGTCGCCGTCGGCCAGCCTTCCCACGGACTCGGCGTGATCGAGCCAGGGCCCCGGACCCGCGCCGTATGTCCATCCGCGGAGGGCCCTCAGGAAGAGCCTCATCGGGAGTTCCTCGACCCTCTCCGAGTACCTGGTCATCAGGTTGTTGACCGAGGCCTCCACCAGTTCCGTGTCCGGCCCCTTCCCGGCGAACTCCTCGAGGCTCCGGAGCACCAGGCTCCTCACCCTGGCCGCCGAGCTCTCGCGGCAGCCCCTCAGGCCGGCCGTGATCACCGCCTCCCGCACCTCGAGATCAACACCCGTCTCCGTCGAGAGGTCCGTTCCCAGGCCGCTGTCCTGGAGAGCCAGGCAGAGAGGGCCGGCGTCGCTCAGAAGAACGTCCTCCAGCAGCTGGCCGAGTGCCGTCCCCTCGCTGTCGGAAACCTCCCCGAGGAGCCACGACATGTTCAGGGCCGCGCCGTCCTGGCGGTCTCCTCCCGGAATGGGTATCCGGACGCTCCTGGGGCGCTTCCACCTCCTCTGGAGCGGGAGCAGGCCCTCCTCGCGCGGTCCGTCGGGCCTGCCGAGGAAGGGGGCGACCAGCGGGGCGAGCTCGTCCCAGGGCTCGGGCGCGTACAGGAAGAGCATGCAGTTGGACGGGCGGTAGAACCTCCTGTGGTACTGCAGGATGTCCTCGTACGTCAACCTGTGCATGTCCGAGGGGTCTCCGCCGGGATCGTGCCTGTAGGGCGTGTCCGGGAGGATGGAGGCCTGGATCCGCAGCGAGGACACCTCGTCCGGATCGGAGTACGACCCCCTCATCTCGCTGTAGATGACGCCGGAGGGCGATGCGTAGAGCCCTCCGCGCGACTTCACGGGACGGTAGTGGAAGGATTCGAGCGCGACCCTCCTCGGGTCGAGGAGGGGATCGAACAGGAGGTCGAGGTAGACGCCGAGGATGTTCCGGAAGTCTGCGGGACTGGGCGACCCGGCATAGTAGATGGTCCGGTCCGGCCCGGTGGAGGCGTTCAGGGAGCTGTGCAGGGATCCCCGCCACAGCTCGTTGAAGGCGTCTCTCACGGGATACCTGCGCGAGCCGTTCAGCACGCAGTGCTCCAGCACGTGGGGAACGCCCCTGGAGTCCGAGGGCGGGGTGACGAAGGAGAACCCGAAGAACCGGTCCTCGCCCTTGCCCTCGACGAACAGGACCTCGGCGCCCGACACGGCATGCCGCCTCAACGCCCAGCACTGCCCGAAGGTCCGCATCAGGCCGGATCCGATGGTCTGGAAGCCGCCGCATCCGTTCGTCGACACAGGACTCCTCGCGGCCTCCCAGGCCGATGGTAGAGGGCCACGGGGGGCCGTCGGGCCGCAGTCTGCGGCCTCCGGTCCCCAGCCCCTCTTCAGGGCCGGGAACATAAGCCGACCTGGTCCCGGGAACCATCCGCGTCCTTGACACAATGGCGGTACAGCGCTCTAATCCTCCGGGACAGACAATTAGTCCTGTGCGCACAGGAGGCGTTCCCGTTGAAGGAGATCCTGGTCCTCAGGGACCTCGAGCAGGTCAAGGCGCTGGCGGTCCCGATCCGCGTCGAGGTCGTGATGTGCCTCGACCAGGAGCCGATGACCACGACCCAGATAGCCAGGCTCCTGGGCGAGAAGCCGAACAGGCTCTACTACCACGTGACCGAGCTGGAGCGGGTCGGGATCCTGGAGGTGGTGGAGACCAGGAGGAGGGGGAACCTCCTCGAGAAGTACTACCTTCCCGTCGCGCGGGTCTTCAGGATCGATCCCTCGCTGTTCGCCAGGGGGGCCGAGGGGCAGGAGGCCTTCCTCCAGACGGTCGTGTCGCAGTACGATTCCACCATAATCGAGTACAGGCGCAGGGCCGCCGACGGGGTGATAGCCGCGGAGGACATGGAGAAGGCCTTCTCGAGCATACTCGACTTCGGACTCACCTCCGCGGAGCTCGCGGCCTTCAGGAAGGAGCTTCGCGACCTGATCCGCAAGTGGGGCAGGATCGGCGACTCGGCCAAGCCCGAGAGGGCCCACCTGACGGCCGTCTTCTATACATGCAGGGCGTCAGCCCCCCAACCCCCGAAGGGGCGGGCGAAGAAGGGCTGAGCCCGTTCGCCCGCGGGACCCGATTCCGCAGGAGGTGTTAGAGACATGGCGCTCCGACTGGCCGCCCTGGGTCTTGTCCTGTGCTTCTCGTGCGGAACTTCGCCCAGCGGGATCGGCGCGCAGCCCCGGGGGCCGGCCCTTGTCAGCCCCGCCGACGGGGCGACCGTCACGGGCCCCTCGGTCGACTTCACATGGGATGCCTGGACCGGGGCCACGAAGTACTATCACCAGATCTCCGCCGACTCCTCCATGACGGGGGCGACCGAGATGATAGTCACGATGACCGGCCTGACGATGGAGCCCTCCTCCACGGGCGTCTGGTGGTGGCGGGTCCGGGCCTCGGTCACCGGCATCAGCGGCTACACCCCATGGTCGCAGGTGTGGAGATTCACGCTGATATAGGTTGTAGGCTGTAGGCTGAAGGCTAGCTGGAGGGGCCCGGGCCGCCCTACTGCGTGAAGGTGAACGGGTACTGGACGGTGAGCGGGCCCTCGTCCTCGTCGACCGCGCCGAAGCGCCAGGTCTCGATCGTCCGGGCGAGCTCCAGCTCGAACGCGGGATTGTAGGTGTTCGACTGGGCGATGTTGACGCGTGAGACACGGCCGCTGGGCTCTATGACCATCTCGACGACGACCGTGCCCATCAGCATGGGATCGTTGCGCAGGTACTTGTCGTAGATGTAGGTGACCGAGCTTCGCTTCTCGTTCAGCACCTCCATGATCTCCTGCGAGGTGCGGCTGCTCCCTGGTATGGAGCCCTCCGTCGCGCTGTCGCCGCTGGAGGCCGACGGGTCCGAGAAGACCATCAGCGAGTGGAGGTCGGTCTCGGCCATCGAAGGCGTGTGCGCCAGGGTGTCGACCGTTCCCGCAACCCTCTGCGCGCCAGCTATCCCGCCCGATGGGTTCCTCTGGCTGCTCAGGGCCCCCGAGCTCGCGAGGGCCGCCATGTCGAACCCGCCGCCCGATGTGAGGATATTGACTAGGTCGGCGGTGGACACCTGCTGCTGCTGCTGTGCCGCCGCCGCTCCGCCGCCCTGGCCCGAGGCCGCCACCTGCTGGGAGGTTCCCAGGATGTCGGCCATCACGGGCGTCTCGGCGCCGCCTCCGGACGATGTGTCGGGCTGGAGGGCGACCAGCGGCGATTCCTGGACCGGGACCAGGGGGAAGTCGATGTCGTGGGTCTGCCCCGCCTGGGCGACGAGGACGAGGGACTCGGGCTGGTAGCCGTTGGAGTAGACGGAGATGTCATACTCCCGGCCCCCGAGGAGCCCGTCGAGCGTCATCGGGGTCACGCCCAGGAGGTCGCCGTCGAGCGTTATGAGGGCCCCCTCAGGCGTCGTCGTCACGAGGGCCGTGGCCATGTTCTCGTCCCGCACCTCTGCGAGGAGCTGGCGGAGCCTCGGGTTGGCAAGCGGGTTGAGGTCGTAGTGGACATCGAGCTTGAGCAGCTCGAGGTATGCCCAGCTGGCCTTCTCGGTGTCGCCCATGGCGTAGTACGCGGAGCCGAGCCTGTCCCACGCCCTGAGCTGCTCGTCGTAGGAGAGGCCGGGGGAGCCCACGAGGCTCTCCAGCGCGGTGATCGCCCCGGGTATGTCGCCGTTCTCGTAAAGCAGTATCGCGTCGTCGACCGAGCCGGCGAAGCCCATCACGGAAGCGAGGAGGACCGACAGATACATGCATACACCCCGCACGAAGCATGGGAAACGGCGTCACCGCCGTCAACGACCCGTGCTTCTTGACGGGAGACCGTCCCTTGCCGCATTATGAAACGGCGGCCGGGCTCCGCAGGTTCCTGCAGGGACGCCGCGAACAAGGAATAGGGGGCCCCGAGATGCGTTCGGTCGGTGCGTTCGTTGCTGTCGCCGTCCTTTCCCTTGCGATCACATCGGCGGGGTGCTGGAATCCCTTCTCCCCTCCGTCCGACGACAATCCCTCCGGCCCCCAGTACTACGAGAACTGCGACAGCGCCTGGAAGGTCATCGCCAACCTGCAGACCGCCTACGTCGCCCGCGACATAAACCGCTACCTCGACTGCTTCACCAGCGACTTCGAGTTCATCCTGCTGGAGGTAGACTGGGCCGACTACGACGGCGACGGCACGATCGACCACAGCTGGGGCCTCGACACCGAGGACCAGTTCACCGACGCCATGTTCGATCAGGTCAACCACATCGAGCTGACGATGTGGGGCGGTTTCGAGTACCCGTGGGCGGGCGACTCCACGGGGACCACCATGGATATCGGCAGGCAGTTCGATCTCAAGGTCTACACCGACCAGGCCGGGACCCAGGGCTACCGCGCCACGGGCCAGGCCGAGTTCTACTGCACGCAGGACTCCACGGGCCAGTACCGGATCTGGAAGTGGATCGACGAGTCCGAGATCTAGGGGCCCCGGGCCACGCTAGCCTTTCTCCTCTGCCTCCTGCTCCAGGCGCCTCCGTCCGCGGAGGCGCCGTCCGCATGGTGGGTGTTCTTCGCCGACCGGGGCCCCTCCGTGCCGGAGAGGCTCGCCGCCAGGACCGCGGAGCTGGCCGCACTGCCATCGGCCGGCCGGAGGCTCCGGAGCGGATGCCCCGCGGCCGACGAGCACGACCTCGAGCCCTGGCCGGTCTATGTGGACCTGGTCGCCTCCGAGCTCGGGGGCCCGTCGCGCATCAGGACCGCCTCCAGGTACCTCGACGCCGTGAGCGTCACGGCCGACGGGCCTGAGGCGAGGTCCCTCCTCTCGCTGCCTTGCGTCGCCTCCATCCGCCCGGTGGGCAGGAGCGACTACGCGCCGCTCCGCGCCGAGCCGGCGGGAGGGGCGAACGAGATCTCCGATGGCCAGCTCGGCCAGATAGGGCTCGACTCCCTGCACGCCCGGGGCTTCACGGGCGAGGGGATCGTGATCGGCGTCCTCGACACCGGCTTCAACCTAGTCCACACAGCCTTCTCCGGCATCGAAGTGCTCGGCAGGTACGACTTCGTGAACGACGACCCCGACCCCTCCCAGCAGCCCGGGGACCCTCCGGGCCAGGCCACGCACGGGACCGCGGTCCTCTCCATCATCGCAGGGAAGGAGCCCGGCCTCTTCACGGGCGGCGCGTGGCAGGCGTCGTTCCTCCTGGCGAAGACCGAGGACACCTCCGGCGAGTACCCCCAGGAGGAGGACTTCTGGGTGGAGGGGCTCGAGTGGCTGGACGTCTCCGGGGCCGACCTGGTGAGCAGCTCGCTCGGCTACATCGACTGGTACACCTACGAGGACATGGACGGCGGCACCGCGGTGACGACGATTGCCGCAGACATCGCGGCGTCGCACGGCATGCCGGTCGTGAATGCGATAGGCAACCTCGGCCCCGACCCGGGGACCCTCATCGCCCCTTCCGACGGCGACTCGGTGTTCGCCGTGGGCGGGGTGGACGCATCCGGATCGATGGCCGTGTTCTCGTCCCGGGGGCCGACCTACGACGGCAGGACCAAGCCGGAGGTGTGCGCAAGGGCCGTCTACGCGGCATTCGCTGACCCGGACGGCACCAGCGGCTACTCCTGGGGCAACGGCACCTCCTTCGCGACGCCGCTCGTCAGCTCGGCGGCGGCGGTCCTCCTGCAGGCGCATCCCGAGTGGGACCCGCTGGACGCCCTCTGGGCCATCCGCAGCACGGCCTCCCGCGCCTCCTCCCCCGACGACAGCCTAGGCTGGGGCATCGTGCAGGCCGAAGCGGCCTTCAGATGGCACTCGGTCACGGGCTCGGTCCGCAGGAGCGACACGGGCGCGCTCCTCCGGTCGTATCCCCTCGACCTCTCGATGGGAGAGGGCTCCTGGACCATCGAGACAGGCCCGGGGGGATGGTTCGCCTTCGATCCCGGCGTGTTCGGGCCGTTCGTGATCACCGGCTCGGGGAGCGCCGAGGGTTCGGTCATCCCCGTCTCGGGCAACCTGGGCGAGGAGGGGGTGGAGGTTGCCGTCTACGTGGACATGCCGGCGTCCGGCGCCCCTTCGACGGCCTTCCCGAATCCCTCCACGGGGGGCGTCTGGGTGGGCTACGATCTGGACAGGCACTGCACGGTTTCACTCTCCATCTTCGGCGTCACGGGACAGCCGGTGTGGTCGGCCGTCAGGGAGGACCAGGAGCCCGGCTCCTACAGGGCGCCGCTGGACGGGCAGGCCTTCTGGTGGGACGGCAGCGGAGAGGACGGGAGCCGCGTGCCTTCGGGCGTGTACTTCGCCGTCCTGAGGAAAGGGAACACCCCGGAGGTCCTCAAGCTGGCGATCGTCAGGTAGTCGCCCCCTCCGGCGCTGCTCCCCGGACACGGAGGCAGATCTGAACGGGAAACTGGCGCTGAGATTCGCTGTCTTCGCCGCAATCCTGACGGTGCTGGCGGTCTCCGGGGTCGTCCCGGTCCGTCTGCCCTGGAGCGATCCCGACTTCCAGGTCTCGGGCGCCACGGTGCTGATCTACCTGGCCTGGTCGCTGGCCGGGTCGCGCTGCGCCTGCGGCGCTCGGTCCGCGGTGCGGTTGTCCCTCTACGCGGTCCTGCTAGTCAGCTCGGTGGACTCCTTCGTCGCCAGGCTCACTCTCGTGCACGGCCTGTTCCCCCTTAGATGGCTGGGGGCGGCCGCCCTTGCCGCCGGATGCGTGCTCACGGTCCTTCCGGGGCGGGCGGGCGGCAGGCTCGGGACGATCCTTCAGTGCGCGGGGCTCGCCCTCGGGCTCGGCAGCCTTGCCGGGACTGCGTGCGCCGCGATGGCGGCCGTCGTGATCCTGGGATCGGCGGAGCATGCCGTCACCGGCGACGGGGAGGAGGGGGAGTGAAGGCCCTCGTCCAGAGGGTGTGCCGTGCCAGGGTCACGGTCGGCGGCGCGACCGTCGGCGAGATCGGGCAGGGCCTCCTCGTGCTGGCCGGCTTCCGCGGCGAGGACACCGGGGCCGACCTCGCCTGGATGGCGTCCAGGGTGGCCAACCTCAGGGTCTTCCCGGACGGCTCGGGGAACATGAACCTCTCCCTCCTCGAGACCGGGGGCTCCGCACTCGTGGTCAGCCAGTTCACGCTCCACGCCGACTGCACGAAGGGGCGCCGCCCCAGCTTCGCCAGAGCCGCCGACCCCTCCACCGCCCGGCGCCTCTACGAATCCTTCGTCGAGACGCTCCGGGGAACGGGCGTGGCCGCCGCGACCGGGGAGTTCGGCGCGATGATGCAGGTCGATCTGGTGAACGACGGCCCCGTCACGCTCATGCTGGACTCGCCTTCCGAGAGGCTGCCGTGAGCTTCTGGTACCCCTGCGGTGTGCCTCTCGTCCTGGCAAGCAGATCGCCCAGGAGGCACGCCATCCTCCTCAATGCCGGCATACCCCACGTGGTGGAGGTCCCCGAAGTCGAGGAGGACAACTCCGCGGGGCCTCCCGGACAGGTCGTGGAGGCCCACGCAAGGCTGAAGGCGCACTCGGTGGCCGTCCGTCGGCCGGACAGCCCCGTGCTGGGAGCCGACACCCTGGTGTGCGTGGAAGGCGAGGTGCTGGGGAAGCCCTCGGGCGAGGCGGATGCGGCGGAGATGTTGGGCAGGCTCTCCGGCAGGCGGCACGAAGTATGGGGCGGGGTCTGCCTGGAATGGCGTGCGCGGGGGATCGACTTCAGCTTCGCCGAGCGGACCGTCGTGGATTTCAGGGCGCTGTCGGGCGACGAGATATCCGCCTATGTCCTCAGCGGGGAGCCGATGGACAAGGCGGGCGCCTACGGCATACAGGAGATCGGGGCCCTCCTGGTGAGGCGCATCGAAGGATGCTACTTCAACGTCATGGGCCTCCCGGTGGCCAGGTTCGCCGAGGAGTTCCGCAGGGCTCTGGAGAGGGCTCCCGGGGTGCCCCGGTGAACAGGACTCTCCGCGCATTCCTCTCCGCGTGGGGCCGGAGGGGGCCTCTCTGGGCACCTCGCATGGCAGGCAGGATCATGCGCCTGAGGAAGGCCGGCATGCCGCGCGGCCTCCTGGTCGAGCCGACCACGAGGTGCAGCGGGGGATGCCCGGGGTGCGTCCCTCCGGCCCCCCGCGACCTCACGGCGGAGGTCCTGGAGCGCTGGCTCTCCTGCGCGCCCGTCCCCCCCGCCACCTTCGCCTTCGCCGGCAAGCACTCGGACCCTCTGTGCGCCCCCGATCTGCCGGCGCTTGCCGAAGCCGCGAGCAGGATGTCCATGCTCGTCTCGGTCAGCACGATAGGCCTCGGCCTGAACGCCAGGCACCTGCGGATGCCCGTGGACAGGTGGATCGTCTCGATGCCAGGGGCGACCGGCCGGAGCTACTCGGCCGTCCGGGGCGGCGACTCCCTGCCGGAAGTCCTGGACGCCGTGAGGAGGCTCGCCGCGAGCCGCTCCTTCCAGGTCGAGGTCGTCCTGACGCTGTGGAGGCCCTCGGAGGGCGACGTCGAAGCCTTCCGCGACATGGCCCGCGCCGAGGGGTGGAGGCAGGCGGGTGCGGTCCAGGGCCTCTACGACCCGTCGGGCTTCGACGTGGGCAGACCCGGCATGCTCGCCACGGGCATCCCCGGGGCCCTCTACCGGGTCGAACGCGGGACCGTGTCGAGGCGTGCGCCCGCGGGACCCTGCCCCGCGTCGGGATACCTCTTCCTGGACGCAGGAGGAGCACTCAGGCCATGCCTCTTCGGCGACTCGGGGCCCTGCTGGCGCGATGCATCCAGGCAGTCGTGGCTGGAGGCGGCCTCGTTCGAGAGGACCAAGGCGGGCAGGCCGCTCCCGGAATGCGAGTGGTGCCCGTAGGTCTCCCCCCTCGCTCCCTTTGCTCCCCGCGCCTCACTCTGGCATACTTGCATCACACTCCCGGAAGGAGGCTCCAGTGAAGCTGCTTTGCACAATCGCCCTTATAACCGGATGCGCGTTCGCGGCGAGCAGGATCGTCCTGATCGAGCGGTTCACGAACTCCGGTTGAAGCGGCTGCTACTCCTCGGAACCCACACTCCTCGCCTTCCTATCGTCACATTCGTCGACCACTTCTCCGATCTTCGTGCACGTGAACTGGCCCTCCGGCGCGGATCCCATCTACCTCGCAAACCCGACCGAGCAGAACGCCCGGAAGACCTGCTACAATGTCAACTCCGTGCCCTGGAACCAGATCGATGGCGTCATCCACTCGACCGACTTCACGGGCTCGTACAACACGAGGATGGCCGTGCCGTGCCACCTCTCCATACTGGCCTGCAGGAACGGTGACGCCTCCTCGGGGAACGTCAGCGTCCGCCTGATAGCCGAGCAGGACCTGGGCCTCTCGAGCCTCAGGCTCTTCTGCACGCTGGTGGAGAACAACGCGCCCGGAGCCGGCCTCTGGTCGAGCTCGTCCTTTGCCTACGCCTTCCGGGACAACATCTTCGGCGTGGTCGGGCCATCCGTGGAGTTTGCTCCCCCGTATCCCGACACGCTCTACTTCGAGGCTCCCTATGCGATCGACCCAGGCTGGGCCGCATCCAACATGTACCTGATCACCTTCGTCCAGCAGTACGCATCGAGCCTCCCGAGGGAGATAGCCAACTCCAGCTTCGACAACTTCCTCGGACTGCCGACCGGTCTCGAGGGCTCTCCATCCAGCGGGGGCGGCCTGTCGCTCTTCGTGTTCCCCAACCCTTCCAGCGGCACGTTCTCGGTGGACGCCTCACTGCCAGGCGACCTGCCCGGCAGTGTCAGCGTGTACGACCTGGCCGGCAGGACGGTCTTCTCCGGCTCGACCTCGGAGACGCCCCTGCAGGTCTCGGTGGCCCAGCCGGGCGTGTATCTCGTCAGGCTGACCGGCCCTGGAGGCACCAGCGTAGAGCGCAGCGTGGCGGTCGTAGACTAGTCCCGGCATCGGAGGGCGAAGCCGCGGGCGGAAAGCACCGGCCGCGGAACGGCGGCCCCGCCTGCGGGGGTTGCCGCGCATTCGCGTTGACAGCGCGCCACTGCGGCTCCTATTCTATATTTCCGGCCCGGTGCGACGGAGAGATGTCCGAGCTGGTCTATGGAGCACGATTGGAAATCGTGTAGGGCGCGCAAGCGTCCTCGAGGGTTCGAATCCCTCTCTCTCCGCCATCGGACCCGCCAGGTCCGGAGGGGTGAACCAGCCGCCCGGGGCCTTTCCGGGTGCGGCAGGTGCTAGGCGGCGACCGACTTGCCCTGGAGGTTCGCTGTGGCAGATGCCTTCACGAGCGAAACGTACGACGCGCTTTGTGCGGAAGCGGAGGAGTCCCTTTCCAGGGGCCTGGTCGAACAGGCCCGCGAACTGCTTCTCAAGGCCGTCTCCCTGATCGGCACCCGGCCGAGGGCTCGTTCGCTCCTGGCCGATGCCTGCATGGCCCTGGGGCTCTGGTCCGAGGCGCGCGAGCAGCTCGAAGTGCTCACGACCCTGGAGATCACGGATTCGCGCAACCACTATCGGCTGGGCCAGGTCCTCGAGGAGCTCGGCGACTACGACCTGGCGAGGGACAACTACAGGGTCGTCGCCGACTCCGATCCCTCGAACCGGAACGCGGCCGTCGCCATGGCGCGGCTTGCGGGCAAGGTGTCCGCGGGAGCACGCCAGGGCCAGGAGGAGCAGCCCAGGCACACCCCCTCCGCCCTCAGCATGCCAGACGTGCAGATCTACCCGGATGTTCCGACCGCAGAGGACGTCTTCGCCACGACAGAGGACATCGACAACCTGCTCAGGGACATCGGAGTGACCCCCGAGGCCGGCAGGGACAGCGAAGGGGAGGTTTCGGCCCTCCTCAGCAAGGTAGGTATCGACCTGGAACCGAAGAAGAACCCGCAAAGCGAACCCGACGCCGGGAAGCCCGGGGTCGAGGACCTCTCCGAGATGCTCGGGACAGGGAACGCCCCCGGGGGAGGCCTCGAAGCCCTGTTCAACCCAGGCAGGCAGGCGGCGCCCGGGGCTCCCCAGGCCCCTGCCGCTCCTGCAGCCCCGATGGAGCCGCAGGAGTTCTCCCTCGACGCCATCTTCGGGACATCCACCGGGCCCTCGGCAGAGCCGGCCGCACCGGCCCCCGCTCCCGCCCGGGCTCCGGGCGGGACAGGCACCCCGGTCCCCGCGGCTCCGGGCCCTGAGGTCGAGTCGCTCGACGCCCTCTTCGGAACGGCCGAGGCTCCCGAAGCCGCCGTGGAGGAGGCCCCGGAGGCCCCCGTTCAGGCGGCTCCGGCCCCGCCCGCACAGGAACTCACGCTCGAGGCTGTCTTCGGGGAGCCCGGCGTGGACGGCGGCCCCGAGGTCCCGCCGCCTGCCGGGCCGGCAACTCCCGTCCCCGAGCCATCGATCCCGGAGATAGGGACCGTCATCTCGGTGGAGGAGGAGGTTGCCGGCGAGGCGGGCCCGGCCGAGCCGGTTCCCGAGCAGGTCGTTCCCGCTCCTGCCGTGCCGGAGGCCGTCGAGGCGCCGGAACAGCGGGTGGAAGCCATCCTCGAGTCGGTCTTCACCGCCGAGGTGGAGCCACAGCCTGTCGAGCCCGAGGTGGCCGAGGCGGAGGCCCCGCCTGCCCAGCCGGCTGCGCAGGAGGCGGAAGTCCCCCCTGCCGGGGCACCGGAACAGCGGGTGGAAGCCGTCCTCGAGTCGATCTTCACCGGCGGGGTGGAGCCGCAGCCTCCCGAGCCCGCTGCGGTGACCGAGGCGGAAGTCCCCCCTGCCGGGGCGCCGGAACAGCGGGCGGAATCCATCCTCGAGTCGGTCTTCACCGCCGGGGTGGAGCCGCAGCCTGTCGAGCCCGAGGTGGCCGAGGCTGAGGCCCCGCCTGCCGCGCCGGCGGTTCAGGAGGCGGAGACGGCACCTGCCGAGCCGGTTCCCGGAGGGGCGCCAGCCCCGGTCGCCGAGGGGCCGGCAGCCGCGGAATACTCGGTGCACAAGCCGGGCCCCGACGAACTCGTCGCTGTCCAGCTCGTGTCCGGGGAGCTGGAGATACGCATGGCGTTCGTGGTGTGCATGGACGCCCGGCTCACGATACGGGAGGAAGGCTCCAGGAGGCTGCTCGGAGGCTCGGGGATGATCTTCCTCGGTCAGGGCGCCAGGGTGCCGGTGGTCGTCTCCCTCTCGCCTGGATGCCTCGTGCGCTCGGACCGAATCGCCCTGCAGGACAGCTCCGTCAGGCTGGAGGAGGGTGGGGTCGGAGGGCTCCCGGGCCTCTCCAGAGTTGTCTCCGGCTCCGGCAGCGCCGTCCTCTTCGCCGGCGGCAGGTCGCGCGAGACGAGGACCGGCGAGCCGGTGAAGGCCAGGGCGGGCTGCCTCCTCTTCATCGAGGATGGCGTCGAGGCCGTGACTGACCCCTCGAACCCCGACTTCCTGGTTCTTCGCGGCGGCGGCAGGGCGGTCCTGGCCCTCTGAGCTTGCTTCGGAAGGCCGCGTTTGGCAGAATTGCAGTCCGGCGTGTGGGGATGTAGCTCAGTTGGTAGAGCGCTGCTTTCGCAAGGCAGAGGCCGGCGGTTCGAGTCCGCTCATCTCCACCACCTTCCGCCCCTTGGCCTGAAGCCCTTCCCGGAGATCCCTTGATAGCGGCCTGGCTCTCCACCCGCGGGACCAGCAGGAGGGACTCCCTATCGACATCGGATGGATTCCGCGGCGAGCATCCGTTCGCCTCGGCCGTCACGGTCGCGGAGGGGACGGGCGCGGAGCAGCGCTCCGCGGTGATAGCCGCCTCCATCATCAGGGACGTATTCGCGGAGGGTGTGGCCTACCGCATCGGCGAGGCCCTCGCCGAGGCCTTTTCGGAGGCGGGCGAGAGGATCCGCGCCGAGGAGCTGAGGGGATGCTCGGCAACGGCCGCGGCCGTTCTCGGGCGCGACGCATGGATAGTCCACGCCGGCGGCTGTCGCGCCTGGATCGTCGGCGCCTCGGGGGCGAGGGCCCTCACCGAGGAGCATACCCTCGCGGGAGAGATGGGGATCTCCCCGGGCGATCCCGGCTATCGTCAGCGCTCGAGGCATCTCACGCTCCAGCTGGGCCAGAAGGACCTCAAGCCCCAGTCGATCAAGGTGACCCTCGGTGAGGGCGAGTGCATCCTGCTGGCGAGCAGTGAGGTTTGGAGGCACATCGACCAGGCCGGACTGCACGCGGCGCTGAGGGGCGGCCGCGGCCTGGAGGCGGGCCTCGAGCACGTCCTCCGGGAGAGCAAGGTCCGCTTCCGCAGGCAGGGCGGATCCGTCGCGGCGGCCTGTCCCGGGGAGGGGCAGCACGGCGGTTCGCGGGGCAGGAGGCTGCACGGCCTGACGGCCTTCCTGGCTGTCTGCGCCGTTGCCGCCTCCGTCTTCCTCCTGGCGAGACCTTCATGCGGGCACGGGAGACACGGGGCGGGCGCGCCGGGGGCGCCGGACACCACGGCCGAGGTCCCGATGATCCTTCCGATCCCCGACATAGCCGAGACGCTCGCCGCCGCTCCAAGGGGTCCCGCGCTTCCGGTCCGTGGAATCATCTTCGGCTCCTCACCCGTCCGCATCTCGCCGGAGACCCTCTCCGCATTCTCGACGCCGCTCCCCGACACGCTCTACGAGAACCTGAGCCCCGGCGTATACTTCGCCTCCTCCGACTCGGCCCTGAGGCCCGTGGCGGAGGCGGTCGCCTCCAGGTTCGGGCTTCCCCCTCCCGTCCCGCTCGAGAGGATCATCATCGTCAGGGAGGCCGACGTCCCCGCGTTCGCCGCATGGCTTCCCCGCGTCGATGCGTCGGAGGCCCGTTCGACCGCGGTGGTCGTCGAGACCCGCTCCAGCGTGGCGGGGGGAGCCCCCTGGATCCGGAGCTACGCCCTCTACGCCAACGGGGACAGATCCAGGAAGGACGATCCGAGCTCCTACGTCGGCTCGCCGGTCGAGGGCCTTCCGGCGATGCCGGACACGGCCGGCTACCGGCTCCTGGTAGTGCCCTGAGTTTGCTGGACGCCCCGGACCGGCTTGGTATAATCCCGCTGGTCGGCCGCTACGAGCAGGCCCGCGTCGAGCTTCCCGCCGGCATCAGCGCCGGCGGTCCCTGCCCGGACGGGTGGTCGCTCAACCGGCGCCGGAAGCCGCGCGGCGGCAGCCTTCGAACCCCGTCAGGACCGGAAGGTAGCAGCGGTAAGGAGGACCTGCCGGGCGACGCGGCCCCACCGGCAGTGCCGGGCCGGGCCTGCCGGACGACCGGGAACCGCGGCCGGCCTCGCTGTGTCACCGACGGGCTGAACCGGCAGGAGCCTAGCAGATGAGCTATCTCGTCTTCGCCAGGAAGTGGCGTCCGCAGAGCTTCGAGGATGTCCTGGCCCAGGAGCATGTCACCGTGACGCTCCGGAACGCCATCGACAACGGCAGGATCGGCCATGCCTACCTGTTCACGGGTCCCAGGGGAGTGGGCAAGACCACTACTGCGAGGATCCTCGCGAAGGCCTTGAACTGCGAGAAGGGCCCCACTTCCTCCCCCTGCCAGGAGTGCGACAGCTGCAGGCGGATCACCGCAGGCACCGACCTCGACGTGCTGGAGATCGACGGAGCGAGCAACCGCGGCATCGACGAGGTCAGGGAGCTGAGGGAGAAGGCCAGGTACTCCTCCGCATCAGGCCGCTGGAAGATCTACATCATCGACGAGGTCCACATGCTCACGCGGGAGGCCTTCAACGCTCTGCTGAAGATCCTCGAGGAGCCCCCCGATCTCGTGGCCTTCGTGTTCGCCACCACCGAGCCGCGCAAGGTCCCGCCGACGATCATCAGCAGGTGCCAGAGGTTCGATTTCAGGCGGATCCCCACGCCCGTCATGTCCTCGTACCTTGCCAGGGAGGCGGAGGCGGAGGGGATCGAGATGGACCAGGAGGCGATCCAGCTCGTCTGCAGGGCTGCAGGCGGGAGCATGAGGGACGCCCTCTCGATCACGGACCAGCTCGTCAGCTTCTCGGGAGGCAGGATCACCAGGGAGAGCGCCGAGGGGCTCCTCAGGGTCGTCGAGGACGAGATCCTCGCCGCCATCTGCGGCTCGATCCTCTCCGGGGACGCCGCAGGATCGCTCGACCGCCTGGCGGAGGCGCTCTCGAAGGGCTACAGCGTGGAGGAGCTCTGCGACGCGCTCATACAGTACCTCCGCAATCTCATGCTGGTGACGGCCGGCAGCTCCTCGGGCCTGGAGGACCTTCCCGACAGGGACATGGACGGGCTCCGCTCCCTGGCGGCGCACACCGATGATCTCTCGGTCCTCAACGTCCTGAGGATAGTCTCGGGAGCGGCCTCGGAGCTGAAGACCTCCAGCCTCCCCCGGGTGGTTCTGGAGAGCGCCGCGGTCGCCGCCGCCGGGATGCAGGACTCGGTGGGCCTCGGCGATCTGCCGCCCTCCCGCAGCCGGCCCCCGGACGGGGGCCATCCCGTCCCCGCAGACGGCCCGCAGAAGAGAACTCCCCCCCCGCCCCGGCCCGCGGCGCCTCCTCCCGATTCCACGGCCGGCGGCCGGCCCGGACCGGCGGAGCCGGTGGAGCAGGCACGGCCGGGATCGGAGGAGCCGGGCGAGGAGGAGAAGCGGATCACGCGCAACCTGCTCGACCTCTTCGATGCAGTGACCTACGAGAACAACTCCGACAGGAGACGCCCGTGAACAGGCAGATGAAGCAGATGATGGAGCAGGCTCAGAAGATGCAGCAGGGCCTCGTGAAGCTCCAGGGAGAGCTGGCGGAGGCCCGGATCGAGGGGGGCGCCGGCCCCGTGAAGGCGACCGTGAACGGATCCGGAGAACTGGTGGGCCTCGCCATCGGGCAGGAAGCCGTGGAGACGGGCGACGCAGGGATGCTCGAGGACATGGTCCTGGCCGCGGTCAGGAGCGCCGTGGAGAAGAGCAGGGAGTACTCCTCCTCCAGGATGAGGGAGCTGGGGCTTCCCGACGCCGGATCGTTCCTGTGAAGGACATCTGGTTCGACCGGCTCGTCGAGCAGCTCTCCCGCCTGCCCGGCATCGGGAGGAAGACGGCGGCCAGGCTGGCCTTCTCGCTGGTCGACGACACTTCCCTGGCCAGAGACCTGGCCAACGCCCTGACTCAGACCTGGGAGAAGGTCAGGGAGTGCCCGATATGCCGCAACCTGACCGAGAACGACCTGTGCTCGATCTGCGCCGGAGCGGCCTCCCGGACTCCGCTCGTCTGCGTCGTGGAGAATCCCGCCGACCTCAGGTCGATAGAGGACGCGGGGCTTTTCAGGGGAAGGTACTTCGTGCTCCACGGCCTCCTGGCTCCGCTGGACGGGGTGGGACCCACCCAGCTCGGGATCGAGAGGCTGCTGGAGATGGTCAGGGGCATCGGGAGCCCGGAGGTCATCCTCGCGCTCGACGCCACCGCCGACGGCGAGGCCACCTGCTCCTACCTCTCCCGCGCCCTCGAAGCCACGGGGGCGAAGGTGTCGCGCCTCGCCAGGGGGATGCCCTCGGGTGCGTCAGTGGAGTTCATCGATGTGCTGACCCTCGCCCAGGCCTTCGAAGGTCGACAGAAGATCTGAGCGCCGGATGGCCCTGAACTGGCCCAACCGGCTCACCGTGCTCCGCATGGCCCTGGGCCCCGTCGCGATGCTCCTCATGCTCGACCCCAGGCCGGGCTTCAGGATCGCGGCCCTCTCGGCCTTCGCAGTCGCTGCGGTCACGGACATCTACGACGGCTACCTCGCCCGAAGGTACGGCTGGGTCACCAACCTGGGCAGGTTCCTCGATCCTCTCGCCGACAAGCTCCTGGTGTCCCTCGCACTGATCGGGCTCGTCCAGATCGGGCTGGTCCCCGTCTGGGCGGCCTGGGTGATCATCGGCAGGGAGCTGCTGGTCACGGGCCTCCGGACCATAGCCGCCTATGCGGGCGTGCTGATCCTGCCGAGCAGGCTGGGCAAGTGGAAGACCGCGGCCGAGGAGAGCTCGATAATCCTCTACCTCGCGCTGGCGGTCCCGGGACTCGCCGCGAGCCAGCCGTCCGCCTCCGTGGTGGAGGTCCTCGCCAGGGCGACCCTTCTCTCGGCGGTCATGCTGGCCATCGTTTCCGGCATCGACTACGCAAGGAAGAACAGGTCCGTGATGAAGAGGCTCCTGTGGTGATGCCCCGACCCCTGAGGGCCGCTGCGACCGTCCTGGCGACGGGCTTCGGGACCGGCTACTCGCCCTTCGCCCCGGGGACGGCGGGGAGCATGCTTGCCGCCGCGCTCTTCCTGCTCGTCCCCTCCGGGGTGCCCTGGCCCCGCATCGGGATCGGGCTGGTCCTGGTCCCCGCGGCCTTCGCCGGGGCCGCCCACGGCGAGAGGCTCTGGGGGCACGATCCCTCGCGCGTGACGATCGACGAGGTCCTGGGGTGCTGGATATCGTGCCTGATCGCGCCCTGGACCCCGGCGGGATGCGCCGCGGCACTTGCGCTCTTCCGCCTGTTCGATATCCTGAAGCCATGGCCGGTCAGCCATCTCGACCGCATGGAGGGCGCGGCCGGGGTGGTGCTCGACGATGTCGCCGCAGGGGTGCTGGCCGGTCTTTGCGCCATCCTGGGGAGGTTCCTGCTTGGCCTTCTCTGAAGCCGTGGTCCTGCTGATAGGTGACGAGCTGCTGGAAGGGCGCGTGAGCGACCTCAACCTCGCCGCCGTGGCAGGCGCCCTGGCCGACCGCGGCATCGGCGTGACCAGGGCGCTGATCCTGCCCGACTCGAGGGGAGCGATAGTCGAGGCCGTCCGAGGGGCGATCGCACCCGGCCGAGTCATCGTCACCACCGGGGGGCTCGGACCGACGGACGACGATCTGACGGTGCCGGCCGTCGCCGAGGCCTTCGGCCTCGAGCTCTGCGTCTCCGACGAGGCCGAGGCGCACATCCGCTCCTGGTACTCGTCTGCCGGACGCGCCGGGCCTCCGCCGTCGGCCCTCCGGCAGGCGCTGATCCCGTCCGGGGCAAGGGCGGTGGCGAATCCGGCGGGAGTGGCGCCCGGGATAGTCCTCCCGGCGGGGTCGTGCACGACGGTCTGCCTGCCGGGGGTCCCGCGCGAAGTGCAGGCCCTGCTCCAGCCGTGCCTCGACGATGCCGGGGTCCGAGGGCAGGCGGCGCCGGGCGCGGCCGTCCTCAGGACATGGGGAATGCCGGAGAATGCTCTCTTCGACATGCTGTCCGGAAGCTCGGTCTGCGCCCCTGCGCAGATCGCCTTCCTTGCGAGGCCGGGGCTGGTGGACGTCAAGCTCAGGGGCCCGGGCGCCGCCCCGGCGGCCGATCGGATCGCCGGTCTCCTCGGAGAGGCTGTCTATGCCCGCGACTGGACTTCACTGGAGGCCGTCGTCGGCAGGCAGCTGGAGGCCGGGAACGCGACTCTCTCAGTGGCCGAGTCCTGCACGGGGGGCCTGCTCGGGGCGCGGATCACCTCCGTGCCGGGGTCGTCCGGGTGGTTCGCGGGAGGCGTGATCGCCTACTCCAACTACCTGAAGAGGAAGCTGCTCCAGGTCCCCGGAGAGGTCATCGTGACTTCCGGGGCGGTCAGCGAGGCCGTCGCACTCGCGATGGCGGCAGGTGTCAGAAGGTTGTCCGGAAGCGACTTCGCCCTTTCGGTGACAGGCGTGGCCGGGCCCGGGGGCGGTACGGAAGACAAGCCGGTCGGGACGGTCTGGATCGCCCTGGAGGGCCCGGGCTCCAGCGAAGCCAGGGAGTGGCGCTTCGGAGGCACCAGGCAGGCGGTCAGGGAGGCCTCTTCGGCCTGTGCTATCGGGATGCTGTCCGGCGCCCTGCGAAGGGGTCGGCCATGAGGCTCTTCGTGGCCCTGCCGCTGCCCCCGGGAACGCTCTCCACCCTCGTGTCCTGGATGGACGGTGCGAGGAAGGGCTGGCCGCGTCTCCGGTGGGTCCGCCCGGAGCAGGTGCACCTGACTCTCAGGTTCCTCGGAGGGGTGCCGCCCGGGACCGTCCGCACCGTGAGGGAGATCCTGGAGTCCCGCGCCTTCCATGCGGTCCCGTTCCGGATCTCCCGGACGGGGAGCTTCGGAAGGGGACAGGAGGGCCTGCCTTCGGTATACTGGCTCGGAGGGGAGTTCGGCGGCGGTCTTAGGGATCTTGTGGAGGCCCTCGCCGGAGTTCCCGACGGCGAGGGACGCACGGAGGATTCGTCGCGGTTCCGCGCCCATCTCACCGTGGCGCGACAGGGCCGTTTCGACGGGAAGGCGATGCTCCCGGCTCCCGGGCCGTGGGAGGGGGAGATGGATCAGGTGTCCATGATCGACAGCACATTGACGCAGTCCGGACCCGAGTACGAGGTCCTGTTCAGCCGCGGGCTGGCCCGCGCGGGAGGCGGTGACTGATGGCGCGCGAAACGGCGGCCGACGACAGGCAGAAGGCGTTGCAGGCGGCGCTGCTCCAGATCCAGAAGCAGTTCGGGCAGGGCTCGATCATGAGGCTGGGCGAGAACTCGGCGGTGAAGGCGGACGTTATCCCCTCCGGCTCCATCGCGCTGGATGCGGCGCTGGGGATCGGCGGGATCCCGAAGGGGAGGGTCACGGAGATCTACGGGGCCGAGTCGTCCGGCAAGACGACGCTCGCGCTCCATGTGCTCGCCAACGCGCAGAAGCTGGGCGGCGAGGTGGCCTTCATCGACGCCGAGCACGCCCTCGATCCCACATACGCCGGGAGGATAGGGCTCGACGTCGACAGGCTCCTGGTCTCGCAGCCCTCCAGCGGCGAGCAGGCCCTCGAGATAACCGAGACGCTCGTGCGGAGCAACGCCATCGACGCGATCGTGATCGACTCCGTCGCGGCTCTGGTCCCCAAGGCCGAGCTGGAGGGGGAGATGGGCGACGCCCACATGGGCCTGCAGGCGAGGCTCATGTCACAGGCGCTCCGGAAGCTCACGGGCGTGGTCTCGCGATCGAACTGCGCGGTCATCTTCATCAACCAGATCCGCATGCAGATAGGCGTCATGTTCGGCAACCCCGAGACCACGACGGGTGGACGGGCATTGAAATTTTATGCCAGCATCAGGATAGACATACGGAGAACCGCCTCCCTCAAGGATGGCGAGGAGGTCTACGGCAGCCGGACCAGGGCGAAGGTCGTCAAGAACAAGATGGCTTCCCCCTTCAGGCAGTGCGAGTTCGACATCATCCACGGCGAGGGCATCTCCAGGGAGGGTGAGCTCATCGACATGGGCCTCGAGCGGAACCTCCTCGGCAGGCGCGGGACCTGGTACTCCTACGGCGATCTCCAGATCGGCCAGGGCAGGGACAACTGCCGCAAGTTCCTCCTGGAGAACAAGGAGGTCGCTGCGAAGCTCGAAGCCGAGCTGCGCTCTGCGATGGGCATCGCAGGCGAACAGACCCCGGCGGAATAGGAGGGCCTCCTGGCCCTTGTCGATTCGCTCCGTCCCCTGCGAAGGGGATGGGTGCTCGTCTCGGCGGATGAGTCGGCGACGGCGATGCCCCGGCGGATCGCCGAGAGCCTCGGCCTTCGTGAAGGGGCCGAGGCCGATCCCGCCAGGCTGGCGGAGGCCGCCCTCCCGGCCCAGCGCGAGGCGGCCTCGGCGGACGCGGCACGCTACCTCGCCGCTGCCGAGAGGACCGTGGCCGGCCTCAGGTCCTATCTCGAAGGCCGCCGGTATCTCCCGGGCGTCGTCGAGGAAGTGGTCGCGCGCGCCAGACAGCTCGGCTGGGTCGACGATTCCAGATTCGCGGCGATGCTTGTGAGGGAGAAGCCCGGCCGGGGAAGGGCAAGGATCCTGGCCGACCTCCGCAGGCGGGGCGTTCCCTCACGGATAGCGGAACAGGCGGCCGCCGGGGTCGACGAGGACTCCGAGCTTCGAGCCGTGATGCCCCTGGTCGCCAGGAGGTACTTCCATCTCGACCGCGAGACCGCTCTGAGGCGGGCCTCGGGCTTCCTCGTCCGCAGGGGCTTCGCGCCGGGTCGCGCATTCGAGGCAGTCCGTAGGGCGCTCGGCCGGGAAGGACGGGACGGCTCTGAGGAGGCGTGAGGGCCTCGAGTTCTGGTCGGGCCTGGGAGCGCGCCTGCAGGGGCTCGCCCCGCCCGGGGCCGGCACTCCTCTGCCCAATCCGCTGCCCGGCCCCCCGGAACCCGCCGAAGCGTTCCTGGGCGAGCCGGACAGGTCACTTCGGGCCCGGCACCTGGAGACCAGGGCCTGGGAGGTCCTCCGGGCCGCCGGCTTCAGCCGGACCCTCCATCTGGAACCATGGCCGGGCGTGGAGCTCTTCGTCCCTTTCCGAAGGGGCCGCCTGTGCATCACGCCCCAGGGATTCACCGCGAGGGTCCCCTCGCGGGAGAGGGCCCTCGCGGTCGCGGGGAAGGCGGCCGCCTGCAGGCTCTGCGGCTACACGCTCGCCGCGGTCGTTTCGCGCTGGGATGCGGCGGCCGTCCAGATCCTCTCGGCGGGCGGAGTGCCCGCCGTCTCGCTCGACAGGCTTCGGGAATGGCTCTCGCAGCTCTCCTGACAGTCGTCTGCGGTGCAGCGCCGGGCCCCTCCGGCTGCGGGTCGGCCTGCCTGCTCTTCCTGGAGTACCGGACTGCCGCCGGACCCGCGCTCGACCGGAGCTGCGTCTTCGAGCCATCCTGCTCGCGGTACGCGGAGCAGGCCATGGAGAGGCTGGGGCCCCTGGCCGGGGCGGCCGTGGCCTTCGAGCGCTGGACGCGCTGCCACGACTTCGCCCGCTCCGAAGCCGGCTACTCCCTGGAGCGGGGAAGGATCCGGGATCCCCTCTCCCCCGGGCGCGGAGAGGAGGAGGAATGGTCCTGGGGCCGTTCGCTCTTGCCCTTCTGATATCCAGCTCCGGCTTCGCCGACCGCCTGTACGAGAGCGGCGAATACGCTGCCGCGGCAGTCGAGTACGAGCGGGCGCTCTGGGATGCCGGCGACACGCTCTCCCTCCCGTTGGAGGCGCTGAGGCTGGCCAGGTGCTGGCAGGAGTGCGCCGACCCCGGTCGGGCGCTGGCGATGTACGACTTCCTCTCGTCGCGGCTCCCGCCGGGCTACTGGAGGGGCTGCGCCCTGATGGGCGCGGGCTCGGTCTGCGAGCAGGTCGGCAACCTCGGGAGGGCGAGGCAGGACTACCTGGCGGCGTCGGGGGAGTTCGCCGACAGCTGCATGCGCGAGCGCTGCGAAGTCCTGGCGGCCCTCTGCACGGGTCGCTCCGGCGACTGGCAGGGCGCTGCCGAGGATCTGGAGGAGGTCCCCTGCGCATCTCTGGAGGGTGCCCGCCCCCGGCTGACCTCGATAGCGAGGTCGGCCGCCCGGCCTCCGCGCAGGAGCGCCTTCCTCTGCGCCGCCGCCAGCGCGGTCCTGCCGGGAGCCGGACAGGCCGCCTGCGGGCACTGGATGGACGGAGCGTCGTCGCTCCTGATGACGGCGGGCACCGGGGCGCTGTTCGCGATGTCCCTCCACGACGGCGACCGGGCGGAGCAGTTCCTGTTCGGGTGGCTGGCCCTCAGTTTCTACGGCGGCGGGATCCTCGGCGGCGCGAGGGCGGCCGACAGGTGGAACGAAGCGCGGATGCAGGCCATCCTGTCGGAGGTCCCCGAGGTCCTCGCGCGCTATGCATGCGAACCGCCCGCGGCCGCGCCATTGCCGACCGACTGAGCGAACTGCATATTGCCTGCTGCTTTCCCGGCGTGTCCGGGTTCCGGCGACGCTTACACTGCGCAGCGGCGCATTGCTTTCTGGTGGAGGATCAGTCGTGAGAACCTACTCAGCTAGAGCCGGCGAGATCGAGAGGCGCTGGTTCGTGGTGGACGCCACCGACCAGAACCTCGGCCGCCTTGCATCGAGACTAGCCATCATCCTGCAGGGCAAGCACAAGCCTGTCTACACCGCGCATCTGGACACGGGCGACTTCGTCATCGTCGTGAACGCGGAGAAGATAGGGACGACGGGAGCCAAGACAGATCAGAAGGTCTACTACAGGCACAGCGGATTCGTCGGGGGGCAGAAGGCCACGACCCTCCGCACGATGCTGGAGCGCCATCCGGAGCGGGTGATGCGCCAGGCCGTCTGGGGCATGCTGCCTCACACCACCCTGGGACGCGCCATGCTCCGCAAGCTCAAGGTCTATGCCGGCCCTGCGCATCCGCATGCCGCCCAGAAGCCTGAGCCCCTCGAGATCCAGGCCTGACGGACGGAGGAGGTGAAATGGACCAGTACATCGGCGTAGGAAGGCGCAAGACGGCCACCGCCCGCTGCTATCTCCGCCCGGGACGGGGGCTGATCGTGATCAACCATCGCGAGCCGCGCGAGTACTTCTGCGACCTGGTGCAGCTCGATCATGCGCTGGAACCTCTGGACACCGTCCGGGCGAGGGATTCGTTCGACATAGTGATCAACGTATCCGGGGGGGGGCTGACCGGGCAGGCCGGGGCCATACGCCTTGGCATCTCGCGCGCCCTGGTGGCGAGCAACTCGGAGTTCAGGCAGCCTCTCAAGGCGCAGGGCATGCTGAGCCGCGACCCCCGCGAGGTCGAGCGCAAGAAGTACGGGCAGAAGAAGGCCCGCAAGCGGTTCCAGTTCTCGAAGCGCTAGCGAGTCTCCCGAACCCGTAATCACACACGGCGGGACCTGCGGCATCCGGTGCCCGGCAGCGCGAGCTGCCGGGTGATGCCGCGAAGCCCGCCGGAGGAACCAACCGAAAGGAAGCGCCCAGGTGCAGATCCCTTCCCTCCAGCAGATGCTCGAGGCCGGAGTCCACTTCGGCCACCAGGTCAAGCGCTGGAACCCCCGGATGAAGCCGTACATCTTCATGGCGAGGGGCGGCATCCACATCATCGACCTGCAGAAGACCCACGATCTCCTCGGAGACGCCTGCAACATGCTCACGCGCACGGTGGCGGCCGGGAACAGCGTGCTCTTCGTGGCGACCAAGAAGCAGGGCCGGGAGTGCGTGCGGGAGCATGCCCAGCGAAGCGGCCAGCACAGCATGACCGAGAGGTGGCTCGGCGGGACCCTCACCAACTTCTCCACGGTCTACCGCAGCATCCTGCGGCTCGACGACCTGGAGAAGCTCGAGAAGGAGGCTCCCGGGCAGAAGTTCACGAAGCGTGAGCTCCTGCAGAAGAGCCGGGAGAAGGAGAAGCTGGAGAAGTACCTCACCGGCATCCGCGAGATGAAGAACCTCCCCGGCGCGATCGTAGTCGTCGACATAAAGAAGGAGCACATCGCGGTCACCGAGGCCCGCCGCCTCGGCATCCCCTGCGTCGGGCTCGTCGACACGAACTGCGATCCGCAGGAGGTGGCCTACCCAATCCCCGGGAACGACGACGCCATCAAGTCGATATCGCTCATCGTCGGTACGCTTGCCGACGCATGCCTCCTCGGGCGCGAGGGGGCGGACGCTCCCGCCCGCGACAGCAGTGCCGGGAGCGCGGAGCCGGACGAGTCCGGGGAAGCCTGAAAGGACAAGCGGCAATGGCAGTTGACGCGAAACTCGTCAAGGAGCTGAAGGACATCAGCGGCGCGGGCATCATGGACTGCAAGAAGGCGCTGGAGGAGTCCGGATGCAGTCTCGAGGAAGCCCTGAAGTGGTTGCGGGAAAAGGGCCTGAAAGTGGCCGCCCGCAAGGCCGGCCGCGAGGCGAAGGAAGGCGCGGTGATCGCCTACATACACACGGGCGGGAAGCTGGGCGTGCTGGTCGAGATCGACTGCGAGACCGACTTCGTGGCCAGGACCGACGAGTTCAAGCTCTTCGGGCGCCAGGTGGCCATGCAGATCGCCGCCTCGGCACCCGAGACGGTTGCGCGCGAGAGCGTCTCCCCGGAAACCGTCGAGAGCGAGAAGGCCATCTACCGTGCCCAGCTCGCGGAGACCGGCAAGCCCGCCCAGATAGTCGAGAAGATCGTCGAGGGCAAGCTGGAGAAGTACTTCGAGGAGACCTGCCTGCTGGAGCAGGAGTGGGTCCACGACCCTTCTGCCGGCAAGGTGCGGGACGTCCTGACCGGCCTGATCGCCAGGGTCGGCGAGAACATCGTGATCCGCAGGTTCTCGCGCTTCTCGATAGGATCCTGACACGGCGACGCCAGACCTGCCTCCGGCCGGGTCCCGGGTCCTCCTCAAGCTGAGCGGGGAGATTCTTGCCGGGGGGGCCGGCCGGGGGATCGATCCATCGACTGCCGACGGTTATGCAGCAGCCCTTGTGGAGTGCCTCGGTGCAGGGTTCAGACCCGGGGTGGTGACCGGGGGCGGCAACTTCGTGCGCGGAGCGCAGCTGGACCGGGCCACCCGCTGGCGGGCCGACTACATGGGCATGCTCGCCACCGTCATCAACTGCCTCTACCTGCAGGACGCCATAGAGAGGCTCGGAGGGGCCGCCGCGGTCCTCTCCGCATTCCCGGCGGGCCCCGCGGTCCTCGACTACTCCCCTGCGAGGGCCTTGGAGCTGCTGGAGTCCGGCCAGGTCGTGCTGTACGCCGCGGGGACCGGGAACCCGTTCCTGACCACGGACACCGCCGCGGCCCTGAGGGCCGCGCAGACCGGCTGCAGCATCCTTCTGAAGGGCACCAAGGTCGACGGGGTCTACGACTCCGATCCCGGGACACACCCGGGGGCGCGCAGGTTCGACGGGCTCACGTACGACCGGATGCTCGAGCTCGGGCTCGGAGTCATGGATGCAGCGGCAGTGGCCGTCTGCAGGGACAGCTCGATGCCCCTGGTGGTCTTCGACGCCACGGACCCCGCCAACATACTTCGCGTTCTCCGGAACCCGTCCCTGGGCACCGTGATACGGGAGGAGTCAAGTCCATGAGCGCTATTCTGGAAGGCCTGAACGAGCGTGCCGACAAGACAGTCCACGCGACCTCCCGGGAGATGGCCGGCATCCGGACCGGGAAGGCCAGCCCCGCCCTGCTGGACAACATCAGGGTCGAGTGCTGGGGTGACGTCCTGCCCCTCAAGCAGGTCGCCGGGATATCCGCCCCGGACGCCAGGATGCTCGTCGTGCAGCCCTGGGACCCTTCGACGGCGCCCGCCGTGGTGAAGGCCATAGAGTCCTCCGACCTGGGGCTCAGGGCGTCCATCGACGGCCCGGTGATCCGGATCCCGATCCCCAAGCTCTCCGAGGAGAGGCGCAAGGACCTGCTGAAGCTGGTCCGCAAGCTCGCGGAGGACGGCCGCACGGCTGTCCGCAACCTCCGGAGGGACGCGAACGACTCGGCGCACAAGGCGCGGAAGGACGGCGGGATCTCGGAGGACGAGGAGAAGCGGACCCTCGAGGACATCCAGAAGGTTGCCGACAAGGCAGTCTCCGAGATCGACCGGATCCTGAAGGCCAAGGAGACCGAGATCCTGGAGGTCTGAGGTGGATCCGCGGATCCCGCGCCACATCGCGATAGTCATGGACGGCAACGGCCGCTGGGCCAGGAAGCGCGGGCTCAGGAGGAACGAGGGCCATCGCGCGGCCGAGGACTCCATCCACGCGGCCGTCGAGTGGTGCGGGAGCCGGGGGGTCGGGTACCTGACCCTCTTCGCCTTCTCCACGGAGAACTGGAGCCGGCCCCGGGCGGAGGTGGCCTTCCTGATGAGGCTCCTGAGCGGCTTCATCTCGAGGAACATCGACGACCTCGACCGGAAGCGGGTGAGGCTCCGGGCTTCCGGCAGGATCTCATCTCTTCCGCCGGGCCCCCGGGGAGACCTGGAGCGCGCCATGGAGCGCACGCGCGGCAACACGGGCCTCCAGCTCATCCTGGCTTTGAACTACGGAGGGCGGGCCGAGATAGTGGACGCGGCGAGGGCGATCGCCAGATCGGCCGTCGAAGGCCGCATCGATCCCGGCTCCATAGACGAATCCTCCATCGCCTCCATGCTCTACCTCCCCGACGTTCCCGACCCCGATCTGGTGATCCGGACGAGCGGCGAGCAGAGGCTGTCGAACTTCCTCCTCTGGCAGTCGGCCTATTCCGAGCTCTACTTCCCGGAGGTCCTCTGGCCCGACTTCAGGGAGCAGCACCTCGAGGAGGCGCTGAAGGTCTACTCGACAAGGCAGAGGCGCTTCGGTGGTCTCGCTCCGGGCGAACAGGGGTGACCTCCTTCGGCAACCTCCCGGCCAGGGCGCTCGGAGCAGCGGCGGCCATAGCCGTCCTGCTGGTTCTCGCCGTGCCCGACTGGCCGGGCGCCGCCCCCCTCTTCGTCGCTGCCGCGGTGGTGGCGTCCCTGGCCTCGGTCGAGGCGCACAGGCTCTTCTCGGCCGACGCTTCGCCGGTTTCCGAGATCGCGCTTGCTGTGGCGGCCTCGGCCGCCACCTGGGGGGTCGCCGCCTCCAGCAGGCTGACGCCGGTCCTCCTCGTCCTCCCCGGCTTCGCGGCCTCCGCCGCACCGCTGTTCCGCGGGAAGCCGTCGGGCTCGGTCCGCTCCTTCGCGGCCACGGGCTGGGTGGCCGCCGCGGCCGCGGTCTGCGCGGGGCTGCTCTTCAGGATGCGGGAGATCTCGTTCTGGCTCTTCATGACGCCTCTGCTTGCGTGCTGGGCGGGCGACACGGCCGCATACCTGGCCGGCACCGCCTTCGGCAGGCACAGGATGGCCCCGTCCGTCAGCCCCGGGAAGACATGGGAGGGGTTCGCTGCCGGGATGGCCGGCTCAGTCGGAGGCGCAATGGCCGCCGGGGCGGCCGGCGCCGGTCCCGGTGCCCTGCGGATGGCGGTCCTCGGGGCGGCCTGCGGGCTTGCGGGGGCGTACTCGGACCTTGCGGAGTCCATGCTCAAGAGGGACTGCGGCGCGAAGGACTCCGGCAGGTTCATCCCCGGTCACGGCGGCCTGCTCGACAGGATCGACAGCCTGCTCGGGGCGGTCCCGGCGGCGTGGGTGCTGATGAGAGTCTGGGGCATCCTGTGAAGAGGATAGCCATCCTCGGCTGCACCGGGTCGATCGGACGCCAGGCGCTCGACGTGATCAGGACTTCCGATGGCTTCCTCGGAGTCCACTCCCTCCTCTGTTTCGGGAGCCTCGACCGTCTCCTGCAGCAGGCCCGGGAATTCGGGCCGGAGGTCTCGGCCGTCTTGATGCCGACCGGCAGGGAGCCCGACTGGGTCGTGACCGGGAGGGACGCCCTCCGCGCGGCGGTGGAAGGGGCGGACCTAGTCCTCAACGCCATTGCGGGGAGCGCCGGCCTCGAGGCCAGCCTCCTGTGCCAGGAGCTCGACCTTCCCCTTGCCCTCGCGAACAAGGAGAGCCTTGTCGTCGGAGGGGAGCTCCTGAAGGACCACCTCTCGCGAGGGATGGTGATCCCTGTCGACAGCGAGCACAGCACCCTGCACAGATGCATATCCGGAGAGCGGGTGCGCCCGCTGAGCATCATCCTGACCGCAAGCGGAGGGGCCCTGCGCGACCTTCCGCTCGACCTTGCATCGGCAGCCACGGCCGACGCCGTGCTGAAGCATCCGACATGGAGCATGGGCCCACGCATCACGGTGGACTCGGCGACTCTGGTGAACAAGGCCTTCGAGGTGATAGAGGCGGGCTGGCTCTTCGAGGGCCTCGAAGTGGATGCCGTCATCCATCCGCAGAGCATAGTCCATTCGCTCCTCAGGCTTGCCGACGGTGCCTACAAGGCCCTCCTGGGGACTCCCGACATGAGGATCCCGATCCAGTACGCCCTGCTGGGCGAGGATGCCCCGCCGGGCTTCTCCTCGGAGGACTCGCCCCTCGACTGGCCCTCTCTGACGTTCGGGCAGGTGGATCCCGACAGGTACCCCGCCTTCCGCAGAGTATGCGAGGCCGGAAGGAGGGGGAACGGGCTCCCCTCGGCGGCCAACGGCGCGGACGAGATCGCCGTGCAGGCCTTCCTCGACGGCCAGATCAGCTTCGGCACCATCCCCGTCCTCATCGAGAGGGTGCTCGACGGCTTCCGCGAGAGGGAGATCTCTGAGCCGGGCGATGTCTTCGAGGCGGACGTCGAGGCCAGGATCCTCGCTCTCGCACTCCTGGAGGGACTCTCTTGACGGTTCTGATGGTGATCGGCTCCCTTGCCGTGATCATCTTCGTCCACGAGTTCGGGCACTTCCTGGTCGCGAAGCTCTCCGGCCTGCCCGTGGAGAGGTTCTCCATCGGGTTCCCCCCTCACCTGGTCAGGCTCAGGCTCGGGAAGACCGAGTACTGCCTCGGCGCGATCCCGCTCGGCGGCTACGTGAAGGTGGACCTGGGAGTCTCCGGCGAGGCGAGGTCCGGAACGCCGTGGCCCCTGAGGCTGATGACCGCCGTCGCCGGCTCGGCGGCCAACTTCGTCTTCGCGGCCATGCTGCTGTTCGTCGTGCTCACCTTCGTCGGACAGGACATATCGAGGTACCCCAACGTGGTCGGGCCTGTCTCCAACATGCTGGGGCTGGCCGTCGGCGACACGATCGTCGCGGTGAACGGCAGGCCGGTCTCGGACTTCGCCGAGGTCTCCTTCGCCATGCAGGACAGCCTCTCCGGAACGCTGACGGTCGGGACGGGCAGCGGCAGGAGAGAGGTCGCGTGGGCGCTCCGGGAGGAGGCCCTGCCGGGATTCCAGCCGTTTCTGAAGCCCGTCGTCGGAGAGTGCCTGGTAGGGATGCCGGCGTACGAGGCCGGGATCAGGCAGGGCGACAGCATAGTCGCGGTGGACGGCGCACCGGTCCTGAGCTGGGTCGACCTGCTCCAGAGCGTCAGGGCGGACAATTCCAGGCTGGAGATCGCATTCACCAGGCAGGGCATGCCCGATACCGCCTGGGTCACGCCCATCCTCGTCGATGGCGTCCCCAGGATCGGGGTGCTTGCCAGGACCCTGACCGAGCGCGTCTCGTATCCCGCGGGCCGTGCGTTCCTCTTCTCGGTCTCGGCGGTCGCCGGGGGCGTCGTGGACTTCTACGGGAGCCTGCTCTCCGCGTTCAGGAGGCCCAGGGAGTTCGTCGACCTCTCGGGCGGCCCGGTCTACATGGCCGAGGCCCTGGGACAGCAGGCCGAGTTCGGCCTGAGCAGGCTGCTGGAGGCCGTGGCGGCGATCTCGATAGCGATAATGTGCTTCAACCTCCTGCCCGTGCCACTGCTGGACGGGGGCCAGGCGCTCTTCATCCTCATAGAGGGCATCAGGGGGAGGCCGCTGTCGGGGAAGGGGCTTCAGGTGGCCCAGCAGGCCGGGCTGCTTGTCATCCTCCTGCTGTTCGCGCTCATAATGTGGAAGGACCTGTCGCGACTCTTCCTGCGGGCCCGGTAGCGGCGGAGTCGGGGACCCGTCCTGGAGGTTCCTCCGCAGGGGCCTCGATCTTCCCGGCCGACTCCGCGAGGCACGCATAGAAGTAGGCATACAGGGCCGGATCCGGATCGCAGACGCGCATCAGGGCGGCCACCGAGTCCGAGTCCGGGCCCGTGGCGGCGAGGCTGCCGGACAGTACCATGGCGGGCGCGAGGATGCCGGCCTGCCGCTCCAGGAATTCCCGGGTCCGGCCGGGTATCTCCGGTCGCCTGTTCCCGCAGGAAGCCGCCAGGGGCAGGAGGGCAGCCGCGACCACTGCCGGCGCACGCAAGGGCGTTCTCCTTTTCCTCATGAGCGACTCGCAGTATAGTCCCCGACACGCCTCGCGAACAGGCTTGCTCTGGAGGTTCCATGAGGACTGCGCTGCTCCTCGCCGCCGCTCTCGCATCGGTGTGCATGGCGACCGACTTCGGCAGGAACAAGGTCCAGACGGAGAATCCCGACTGGTGGGAGGTCTCCACGACGAGGTACACGATCTACTTCCAGGTCGGTTCCGAGGCCGCGGCGGAAACGCTTGCAGTGATAGCCGACAACGAGCTCCAGTCTCTCTCCGAGCGGTTCGGGTACATGCCGGACACGCCCGTCCCGATAGTCCTCTACATCTCCCCGGGCCGCTTCAGCCAGACCGATATAACGACCGAGGAGCTGACCGACGCCGTCGGAGGGCTCACTGAGTATTTCAAGGGCCGGGTCGTCATCCCGTTCACGGGCGACTGGTCCGAGTTCAGGCATGTCGTGGACCACGAGCTGAACCACGCCTTCATGTTCAACATGCTCTACCACCACTCCCTGCAGTCGGTGCTCCTCTCAAGCACGCCTCTCTGGACGATCGAGGGGCTAGCCGAGTACACCTCCGCGGGGTGGGACCCGGCTTCGGAGGCCGAGTTCCGCGACATGGTGATCGGAGGCCAGACGGTCTCGGTCAGGGAGCTCTCCAACCGCAGCGACTACCTGGTCTACAGAGAGGGCCAGGCCATCTACCACTTCATGGTGGAGCGCTACGGCGAGGAACGCTTCCGCCAGTTCGTCAGGCACCTCGCCGGCAGGGGCGTCCTGGACGATGCGATGAAGGCAGCCTTCGACATGTCCGTCGACCAGTTCGACGAGAAGTTCCAGGAGTGGGCGAGGGAGACCTACTGGGCGGAGCTGGCCACTAGGGAGAACCCCGACGACGTGGGCACCCCGATCACGAGGAACGGCAGGTCGATATGCCAGGCCGGCTGCGTCGTCTCGAGGGATGCCGACCGTATAGCGGGAGTCGAGCAGTGGCACGGCGGGTATGCGGTCGTGATCCGCTCCACCGTGACGGGTGACGTCGTGCGGAGGTGCATGAACACGGGCGGCATCTCCGAGACCGGCCTCTCTCCCCTGTACCGCATCTGTGCCTTCTCGCCGGGAGGGGACAGCCTTGCGGTGGCCTGGCACTCGATAGAGACCGACAGGATGTCGATCTGCGGCCCCGGCGGCCGGACGGACCTGCCGGTCGAGTTCGACCTCATCAGGGACCCCGCCTGGTCGCCGGACGGAGACAGCATAGCCTTCGTGGCTCTCCAGGACGGGCAGGCCGACATCTACTGCTACTGCCCCGGGACGGGATCGGTCTCGAGGCTGACCGACACCGCCGGGGGCGAGAGGGACCTCAGCTGGGGAGAAGCCGGGCTGGTGGCCTCCGAGGAGACCAAGGAAGGCTGGTCGGCCGTCCTGGTGAAGGACGGGTTCCTCAGACAGATATGCTCGGGCCCCGATCTCCGGTATCCCGCAATGACCGACTCCGGCCTAGTGTACCTCGACAACCGCACCGGGGCCCAGGACCTCTTCCTCGTCGGCCGGGACGGCGGCCTCAGGAGGCTCACCAGGCTCTACAGGTCGATCGACTCTCCATCCTGGGCGGACTCCGCGGGGGTCATGACCTTCCAGTCCAGCACGTGGAGCGGCTGCGCCATCTTCCTGGCCTACGGCATGCTCACGAGGCCGTCCATCAGCGACTCCGTGCCGACCGCGGTCGTCGCTTCGCCGGTTCCCCAGGAGCAGGAGACGACGACCGTCGCGAGGAGCTTCAGGATAGCCCCCTACTCGTCCCGGCTGTCCACCGACTACGTCACTGCTCTCGCGGCCTACGACTCGTACCTAGGCCTCGCGGGCTACACTCGATTCGCCTTCAGCGACGTGCTGGCGCACCAGCAGCTCTACGTCGACGGCGACTTCTCGGGCAGCGTGACCGACGCCGACGCGGCGATCTACTACTGGTGGCTGCCGGAGCGCATCGACTACGGCGTCGCGGCCTACCGCGAGAGCAACAGGTACCTGTTCCTCTTCGCCGACGGGCACGAGGAGGGAGTCAGGGACGTCAACGTGGGGGCCGCCGGGTCCATCTCCTATCCATTCGGCCCCTCCACGCGGATACAGGGGGACGTGGGCTACAGGCACATCACGAGGAAGGGCTACTGGAACTCCGATGCGGACTTCTCCGCCAACGTCCTCTCGGCCGTCGTGGGGCTCGTCGTCGACACCGCCCTCTGGGACTGGGTCGGCCCGCGCGTCGGCAACAGGTTCTCCGTCAGGGGCGAGTACGCTCCTTCCTGGGGCACCCTCTCCGGGTACAGCACGATATCGGCGGATCTGAGGCACTATGTCTGGGTCTCCAGGAATGTCACCCTGGCCCTGCGGGCGGCCGGGGCGTCGAGCTGGGGCGAGAACCCCCAGAGGTTCTTCGTCGGAGGGGCGGTCCCGCACAGGGAGCTGCTCGGCGAGGCCGAAGGCATCGAGGATCTGCTGGGCTTCTACGGGAACTACGGCGACATGCTCCGCGGCAGCCCCTACTCGAGCCTGGGCGGGAGGAACTACGCCGTCTCGACGGCAGAGCTGAGGGTGCCGTTCGTACGGATGCTCGCCCTCGATGCGCCCATTCCCATGACGCTCTCGAACATCAGGGGCGTGATGTTCGTCGACGCGGGAACGGCGTTCGACGATCCCTCCAGCTTCAGGGGAGCAACGGACTCCGGAGGGTTCCATCTCGCCGACATCGGGATGGGCATCGGCTTCGGCTTCCGCGCCAACCTGGGCATCCTCCTCCTGCGGGAGGACACCGCCTGGGCGACGGATCTGGGCGGGATAGCGAGGAAGCCCCGCCACTACGTCACGCTCGGTGCCAGCTTCTAGAACGGCCAGTGGAACATCGGGACATGCCGGGCGATAGACCCGGGGAGGAGAGCCGGGCGGCAGTGGGGATAGTGCCCGGGGAAGGTGAGTGTGCCTGCAAATGAAAGCGTTCCTTGCGCTGCTCCTGCTCCTGTCGGCCGTTCCCGCCTTCTGCTGGGTGTGCCCGGCCTGCGGCACCGCGAACCCGGGCCAGATCTGCACTCGCTGCTCCCTCCCGGAGGTTCCGCCCGGGATGGTCTACATCCCCGCGTCCACCGTGGTCCTGGACGGAGACACAATCCAGGTCGAGCCACTCTTCGTCGACTCCGACTTCTCGACCTACCGCCAGGTCCTGCCCTGGATGAACTCCACGATCACGACGCTCCAGAAGCTCGCGGAGGTCGTGACCGGGCAGTACGACTCCAATCTGCAGTTCCTCCGTTACACGCCCTTCACGGGCAGCTCCGACGGAAGCGGGCTCACGGTGCCTTCCGGGTGCTTCGACCTCCCGGTCTGCTCGTTCACGAGGATCGGCGCGACCGAGTACCTCCTGTCCACCGGCAAGAGGCTCCCGACCGCAGCCGAGCTGGCGGCCGCGGAACAGGCGGGGCTCGTGAGGCGGGTCGACGTGTACGACTTGATGGCCACGTATTCGACCATCCTCGAGTCCACGATGGGAGAGATGCTCGGCAGGCTTGCGGGACAGGCGATGTTCGCAGGCTACAGCACTGCCGACGAGAGAGTCCTGTGGGAGTGGACATCCGACTCCCCGGCCGGCCGGGCGGCCGTCGAGGGGCCCTGTGCGACGATCTACAGACCTTCCGGCAGGGGAGTGGCAGGTGTCGACTGCGGATACTTCAACGTGACCTTCAGGGGTGCGGTCACGCTCCCCTCGACGCTGGCATCCGACTGAGAGGAGACCGGACATGAGGAGAATCCTGTCTGCAGCACTTGTTCTTGCAGCCGCCATCGCCTGTTCCTGTGGCAGGACCGTGACCCGCACAAGCCCCGGGACGGTCACCGACCTCAGCGGCTGGTGGAACGACACCGACGCCCGCATGGTCGCCGACTCGATGGTGACGATGTGCCTCGACGGCCGCTGGCTCAGGGAGGCTTCGACGGGCACGAGGGGCGAGACACCCTCGATCGTCGTGGGCTCCGTGATCAACCGCAGTACCGAGCACATAAGCACGGACGTCTTCATGAACGAGATCGAGAGCCGGTTCATCGAGAGCGGACGCGTCACCGTCGTCGCCGGCAGGTCGGAGCGGGGCGAGGTCCGCGACGAGAGGCGGGACCAGCAGATCTTCGCATCGCCGGAGACTGCGGCCGAGTTCGGCCGCGAGGTCGGCGCCGACTACGTGATGATGGGCAGCATAGACTCGATCATCGACGAGTCGGGCGACACCCGTGCCGTGTACTATCAGATAAGCCTCGAGCTCGTCGACGTCGAGACGGTCGAGAAGGTCTGGATGGACAACCTGGAGATAAAGAAGATCATCGAGTGGTGAGACCGCTCCAGGCCGTTCCTCTGCTTCTGCTCGTCGTTTCCTGCGCCGTCCAGTACAGTAGGACGATGGACCCGGTGCGCTCCGCGCTCGCATCGGGAAGCGACGCCATCTCCCAGCTCGACAGGGTCTTCCCGGACAGCACAGGGGGGGACAGGCTCCTGTTCCTCCTGGAGAAGGGGAACCTCCTCCGGCTCGCAGGCAGATATCAGGATGCCATCCGCCTGCTCCTCGAGGCCGACAGGCTGAGCGACCTCCAGAGGGGCGTGGAAGTCGGCCAGGAGGCCGCGGCCCTCCTCACGAGCGATCTCGCCCGGGAGTATCGAGGGGCCGACTACGAGAAGGTCCTGATAAACTACTGCCTGGCTGTCTGCTATGCCGCAGAGGGCAGCATGGAGGATGCGCTGGTCGAGTGCCGCAGGGTGAACGAGAAGCTCAAGGTCTTCAACGACGAGTACGACCAGGACAATCGATACGAGGACGATGCCTTCGTCCGGTACTTCATGGGCGTCCTCTACGAGGCCTCGGGCGACATGGACGATGCGCTCGTGGCCTACCGCAATGCTCTCAGGGTCTACGAGGACGACTACGCGGGGATGTACGGCCTGGGCGTTCCCGAGAGGCTTCAGGCCGACATCCTCCGGATCACTGCACTCCCGGGTTTCGAGAGCCTGCATGAGGAGTTCTCCGCGAGATGGCCCTCGGTTTCCTGGGAGGGCTCCGGCGCCGGCCCTGGACGCGGAGAGGTCGTCGTGATACTCGAGGAGGGGCTGATCCCTCCACGCTACGAGAGATCGGTGCAGGGCTACACGGACGACAGGGTCTTCAGGATCGCGGTCCCCGCGATACTCGACAGGGTCCGCCCGCCGTCGTCCGTCCGGATCTCCTGCGGCGGTTCGTCGGCCCGGGGCTTCCTCGCGGAGGACGTGGCTTCGATAGCCGCGAAGAACCTCGAGGACCAGGCCGGACGCGACCTTGCGCGAGCCATCGCGCGCGCGGTGGTCAAGGCCGCGGCCGCCGGAGCCGCGGAGGAAGCTGTCGAAAACTTGACAGGAGACGAGCATGGGTGCTGGTCGGAGGGGACCGGCTTCGCGGTCAGCCTCTTCGGCGCCGCCACCGAGCATGCGGACCTCCGCTCATGGCTTACACTGCCGGCCCGGATATATGTGGCCCGGCTGGCACTCCCGCCGGGCGAAAGACGGGTGGCCGTCGACCTGGACGGGAGGACGGTCGTCGAGAGGTCCCTGGAGATCCGGGAGGACGAGATCCGACTCCTCTTCGCAAGCGTGCCCGGCTCGAAGTGACTCCCCGAGAGCTGGCTTCCAGGATAGACCACACGCTTCTCAGGCCCGAAGCCCCGAGAGCCGGGATCGAGGGGCTCTGCGCGGAGGCACGGGAGCACGGATTTGCCTCGGCCTGCCTGAATCCATGCTGGGTCAGGCTCGCGGCGGGCATTCTGGCCGGGAGCGGGACGGGTGTCTGCTCCGTCGTGGGCTTCCCTCTCGGGGCCACGAGGTCCAAGGCCCACGAGGCAGGTCTGGCCGTCGCGGACGGGGCTTCCGAGATAGACATGGTGATCGCGCTCGGACTGCTGAAGAGCGGCGACTGGGGCGGGGTCTCGGCCGACATCTCCGAAGTCGTGCGGGCCGCCGCCGGCCGCCCCGTCAAGGTCGTTCTCGAGACCTGTCTGCTGACCCGCCGGGAGAAGCTCGACTCCCTGGAGGCATGCGTGGACTCCGGAGCGTCCTTCGCGAAGACCTCGACAGGCTTCTCGACGGGCGGAGCCACCGTCGAGGACGTGCGGCTCCTCCACGAGGCCGCGGCCGGCAGGATCCTGGTCAAGGCCTCCGGAGGCATAGCGGACCTGGACGCGGCCTTTCGGCTGATCGAGGCCGGCGCGTCCAGGCTCGGATCGAGCCGGAGCGTGGCGATAATGAGGGAGATGATGGAGCGGGCGGCCAGTGGGGTCTTCTAGCCGCCCGCTATCGACCTGGTCCGGGGGGTGTCGCCGCTCCTCCGGTGGAGGGCCTGCCTGGGAGGGGTCAGGCCGGCCAGGGTACGAGGAGAAGCGCCGGAACCAGAACGCAAGCGAATCCCAGTATCATCCAGCTGCGGAGGTCCGGGGCCATTGCAGCCCCCATGCGGTTTCTCATGCCGGATGCTCCAGGGTTTCGTCTCATGCCACAGATTAAAGCAAACTCCTTGCCAGAACAGATGCCGGAGAGAACGGGCCTGAATCCGAGCCAGCTTGAAGCCGTCGAATACCAGGACGGGCACCTGCTCGTCCTCGCCGGGGCCGGCAGCGGCAAGACCCGCGTGCTGACCTGCAAGATAGCCCATCTCGTCCATACCGGCGCAGTCGAGCCCAGACGCGTGCTTGCCGTCACGTTCACCAACAAGGCCGCCGGGGAGATGGCCGAGCGAGTTCGCAACATGCTGTCCGAGAGGGCATTGCGTGTAAGGATGGGCACCTTCCACTCCGTATGCGCATGGATCCTCCGGCGCGAAGCGGCCGCAGGGGGCTGGCCGGAGAACTACTCCATATACGACAGTGATGACTCGAGGGCCTTGATCAGGAAGCTGTTGCGAGCTTCGTCCCTCGACGGGAGATGCTCCCCTTCCGGGGCCCAGTCGTGGATCTCCAAGTGCAAGAACATGCTCATCGCCGCCGAGGATGCCGCCCGCACGGCCTCGACTCCGTTCGAGAAGTCCCTCGCGGACGTGTACGCCTCGTACCAGGCCGGGCTCGAGGCGAACGGCGCATTCGACTTTGACGATTTGTTGACAAGAACGCTTCTTCTCCTCCGTCAGAATATTGACATAGGCAGGCGATACTCCTCCATGTACAGATGGATACTCGTGGACGAGTACCAGGACACTAATCTCGTCCAGAGGGAGCTCCTGCTGGCGCTGACCGGCCCCGGCACCCTGGTGTGCGCCGTCGGCGACGACGACCAGTCCATCTACGGGTGGAGGGGTGCGCGGATCGAGAACATCCTCGGATTCGAGTCCGACTTCCCGGGTGCCCGGATCATCAGGCTCGAGCAGAACTACCGCTCGACGGAGCCGATCCTGGAGGCTGCGTCCGCGCTGGTCGCCCACAACGTGGGACGGCACGGGAAGACCCTCTGGACGGCCGAGAAGGGCGGCGAGGCCCTGGTCCGCAGGGCGCTGAGGAACCCTTCGGACGAGGCCGCCTGGGTGCTCGGGGAGGCTTCCAGGCTGAGGCACGAGTTCGAGGTGCCGTACAGGTCCATGGCCGTCCTGTACAGGACCAATGCGCAGTCGAGGGAGTTCGAGACGGCCGCCCTCCAGGCCGGCATCCCGTACCAGATCGTGGGCTCGATCAGGTTCTACGAGCGCGAGGAGATCAAGGATCTCGTCGCCTGGCTGCGCGCACTCGCGAATCCGCTGGACCGGATGAGCCTGGAGAGGGTCCTGAACAAGCCTCCGCGCGGGATCGGAGACAGGAGCCGCGACCTCCTCTTCCGCCACATCGAGGCGACGGGCCTCGGGATGTTCGACGCACTGGCGTCGGCCGAGAGGATCGAGGGCATGCCCGGCAAGGCCGCCTCCTCCATGCGGGACCTGGGCTCGCTCCTCTCGTCCGCTTCGAAGGAGGCCGCCTCGGGAAGCCCTGCGGCGGAGGTCCTGGACAGGATCGTCGCCGGCCTGAACCTGCTGGGTCAGTACGCGGGGGGCGATCCCGAGTCCGAGGCCCGCCTGGAGAACGTGGACGAGTTCAGGAAGACGGCCTACGAGTACGACGCCGCGAACCCGGGCGGGGGGCTTGCGGGGTTCCTGGGATCGATAAGCCTCCTCACCTCAGGTGACGAGTACGACCCCGGAACCGACAGGCTGCCCCTCATGACGCTCCACTGCGCCAAGGGCCTCGAGTTCGAGGCGGTTTTCGTGGCCGGGGTCGAGGAGGGCCTCCTGCCGTTCGTCAGGCAGGGCGACAACGTCCCGTCGGACATCGAGGAGGAGCGCAGGCTCCTCTATGTGGGGATGACCCGCGCCCGGAGGAGGCTCTTCCTGACATGGTGCAGCGGCCGGGAGCGCCCGGGATCGAGGATCTTCGGAGCCTCAAGGTTCCTCTCCGAGATAGGCGAGTGCGCCGCTTCGAGGCCCGCGGGCCCGGCGGAGGAGCCGCGACCGCTGACCGCCGCATATCGCAGGGGGAATGTGGTGCACCATCCCAGGTACGGGCGTGGGCTCGTCCTGGCGGCGGTCAGGCGAGGCACGGAGTGGCAGCTCACGGTCGATTTCGGGCTGGACGAGCCCAAGGTCCTCCTGACAGGCTATGTTCCGATCCCGGTCGTCAGCGAGAAGGCCTCTCCGGGGGAGTTCTTCGACTAGGACGGCCATGCGGGGGGAGGGCGCTCTGGATCTCCTGGGACTGTCGCTGCTCGTGAGGCGGGACATCCTCGAGAGCATCGCCAGGGCCGGCTCGGGCCATCCCGGGGGATCGCTGTCATGCGTCGAGATACTCGTCCAGCTCTATTTCCGGACGATGAGGATCAGCCCCTCGGAGCCCCTGCGGGACGACAGGGACAGGTTCGTGCTCTCGAAGGGGCACGCGTGTCCGGCCCTCTACTCGGTGCTGGCGAGGCGCGGCTACTTCGACCCTGCCGAGCTCTCCACGCTCCGACAGCCGGGTTCGAGGCTGCAGGGTCATCCCGACTTCCACAGGCTGCCCGGTCTCGACTGCTCGACGGGAAGCCTCGGACAGGGCTTCTGCGCTTCCACAGGGCTTGCGGAAGGCCTGTCGCTTCGCGGCTCCCCGGCACGGGTCTTCTGTCTCCTGGGCGACGGGGAGCTTCAGGAGGGGTGCGTCTGGGAGTCCGCGGCCGCGGCTTCGCATCACGGGCTGTCGAACATCACCGCGGTAGTGGACTGCAACGGCCTCCAGCTGGATGGAACTGTGTCGGACATCAAGGGGATGGAGCCCCTCTGGATGAAGTGGCAGTCGTTCGGGTGGCACGCCCTCTCCGCCGACGGCCACGACTTCGGCGCCCTGGAGCGGGCCTTCGCCGAATCGGCCGCCTCCGGGCGCCCGTCGGTGATCCTGGCGAAGACGGTGAAGGGGAAGGGCATCTCCTTCATGGAAGGTGTCGCCGACTGGCACGGGCGCTGCCCGTCGCGGGAGGAGCTGGGGGCCGCCCTGCGCGAGCTGGAGGGAGGCTCCGGTTGAGCGCCCTGCGGGCCACCAGGGAGGGCTGGATCGACGGGGTCGTCAAGGCCGCCGAGGCGGATGAACGGATCGTCCTGCTCGATGCAGACGTCTCCCGCTCGGTCGGTTCCGGCGCATTCGCCTCCAGGTTCCCTCGCCGCCACGTCAACTGCGGCATCAGCGAACAGGACATGATCTCGCGGGCGGCGGGCCTGGCGCTTGCCGGCTTCGTTCCTTTCGTCGAGAGCTATGCCGTGTTCGTGACCGGGCGCTCCTGGGAGCAGATCAGGACTTCGGTCTGCCACATGCGCCTCGGCGTCAAGATAGGCGGGGCCCATGCCGGGCTGAGCGCGGGACCGGACGGTGCGACGCATCAGGCCCTGGAGGACATCGCGCTCATGCGGGTCCTCCCGGGGATGACGGTGCTCGTTCCCTGTGACGCCCCCCAGGCGGAGGCATGCGCGATTCTCGCCGCGGAAACGCCGGGCCCGGTCTACGTGAGGTTCGGCAGGAACCCCGTCCCCGTACTCCACTCCGGAGATGTCCCGCCGGTGGCGAGGGGAGGGTGCGAGATCCTCGAGGAAGGCCCGGACGCACTGCTGATAGGCGCGGGAGTCATGGTGGGCGCCTGCCTGGAAGCCAGGTCCCTCCTGCTGGAGAGAGGCGTCCGCGCCTCCGTCCTCAACGCGTATTCCGTGAAGCCGCTCTGTGAGGATGCGATAGTCGGGCTGGCGCGGCCTGCCTCCCGCGTTGTGGTCGCCTGCGACTGCCAGAAGGCGGGAGGGCTCTACGGGGCCGTAGCCGAGCTGCTGGCGGAGAGGTGCCCCGCCAGGGTCTCGGCGGTCTGCGTCGAGGACCGGTTCGGGACGAGCGGAGACCCCGGGCTCCTTCTGGAGAGTTACGGACTCACCGCCAGGCGTATATTCGAGGCTGTTGTCGATCCGGCAGAACCCCGGGCGTGCCGGCCCGGCCTGCCGGAGTGACCGGGAGGCAGGCAGTTGACAGTGTTCCTGAACAGGTGACAAGGAGGCTGACATGGCGAGGATCCTCGTCTGCGATCCGATAGCCGCAGAGGCCGTGGAGGCCTTGCGAAGGGAAGGCCACGAAGTCGTCGAGAAACCCGGCATGACGCCGGAGCAGCTCCTCGAGACAGTCCCGGGTTTCACGGCCATCGTGGTCCGCAGTGCAACCAAGGTCACCAGGCCGGTCCTGGAGAAGGCGGCCGGGACCCTGAAGCTGGTGGTCAGGGGCGGAGTCGGCATGGACAACATCGACGCCGCAGCAGCGAAGGAGTTCGGGGTCGATGTCATGAACACCCCCGGAGCCAGCTCGATCGCAGTCGCCGAGCTGGCGATGGCCCACCTGCTCGCCTGCTGCAGGTTCATCACCCGGGCCGACCGCACCTGCAAGGAAGGCAAGTGGGAGAAGAAGGCCTTCAGCAAGGGCCGTGAGCTCTGGAACTCCACCCTGGGCCTGGTCGGCTTCGGGCGCATCGCCAGGGAAGTTGCGAAGCGGGCGCTCGCATTCGACATGAAGGTCGTCTACTACGATCCGTTCGTCGAGGGGACCTCCGACCTTCCAGTCAGGAAGGTGGACCTCGAGAGCCTCTGCAGGACATCCGACTTCATCAGCCTCCACATCCCGTTCTCGGCCGAGACGAAGCACCTCCTGGGTGAGCAGCAGTTCGGGATGATGAAGCAGGGCACCGTCATAGTGAACTGCGCCCGCGGAGGAGTCGTGAACGAGCCGGCCCTCCTCGAAGCGATCAAGTCGGGGAAGGTGTTTGCGGCGGGACTCGACGTGTTCGAGCAGGAGCCCCCGTCCGGTTCCGAGCTCGTCGCGTCCGATCAGGTCGTAGCCACTCCGCACATAGGCGCCGGGACGGAAGGCGCCACCGCGCGGGTGGGCGGAGAGGTCGTCAAGATAGTCTCGGAGTACTTCAGGAAATAACCAGCTTCCGCGAAAGGCGGGTCCATGCGTAGAACTTCGCATTTCCTGCCAGTGGCCCTGGCCGCCCTCCTATGCGCGGCCTCGGCCGGTGCGCAGGTGACGACGAGTCCGGGCGCGCCGGCGGTCGACTCCCTGGCCCCGTCACCGGGACCGGTCGCCGCGGTACCCGGCAGCGCCGCGGCTCCCGCGGCGCTGCCGGAGGTGAGGCCGGCACAGGTGCTCTCTGTGACGGACTTCCCGAACGATGCCGGAGACCACCTCCAGGTGGCCTTCCAGCCCTCGCCGGACAGCTCGCTCGTGCTCGCGTACCAGCTGGAGCGCCGGACGCCCGGTGCCACGGACGGAAGCGAGGACTGGGCCGTCGTCGCCATCCTGGCCGCAGGCGAGGCGACCTCGGTCGTGGATGGCTACGATCCCGACTACCCGGTCCAGCCGGGTGTCCACTACGACTACAGGGTGGATGTGATGACAGTCGACGGCGGACACCTCGAGGGACCCTCCTTCGAGTCCGCGGTCGTCGCCCGGGGCGAGTGGTACAACACGGACAAGACCAGGGTCCTCGTTGCCTGCTCGATCTTCATGGCGCTGATCTTCTACTACTTCTCCAGGGCCAGGAGGGGCGCCAGCCTCTACCTCCGTCCGATAGCAGGCATCGACGCCATCGACGAGGCCATAGGCAGGGCCACCGAGATGGGCAAGCCGATACTCTACGTGCCGGGCCTCTCGGATATCTCCGACGTCGCGACCATCGCGAGCCTGACCATCCTCGGACGGGTGGCGCGCAAGGTCGCCGAGTACCAGACGCCCCTGATGGTCCCCAACAGGGACCCCATCGTCTATACAGTCGCGGAGGAGTCGGTGAAGCAGGCCTACCTCGAGGCAGGCCGGCCCGACACCTATGACCCGAACTCGGTCTTCTTCGTGACGGACAGCCAGTTCGCCTACGTGGCGGCCGTCAACGGCCTCATGACTCGCGAGAAGCCTGCCACGAACTTCTACCTCGGGATGTTCTGGGCCGAGTCGCTCCTTCTCGCCGAGACGGGCAGCCTCTCCGGCGCGATCCAGATCGCGGGGACCGACGCCATCACCCAGCTCCCGTTCTTCATCACCACCTGCGACTACACCCTCATAGGCGAGGAGCTCTACGCGGCGAGCGCATACCTGGGCCGCGAGCCCAAGCAGGTGGGGGCCGTGAAGGGGCAGGATGCGTGCAAAGGGCTGGTAATGTTCTTGTTCACCGCCGGGATAGTCCTCTCCATAGCCGACCTGATACTGGGGACCGTGGGCGACCCCTCGAGATCTCTAATCATGAAGCTCGCGAACCTGGTGACGGTCGGAGCACTGGAATGATCACAGGAAGGGAGGACCCGCAGTGAAGAGAACCGTTCCCCTGATGATCACGATGGTGGGCGGCCTCGTCCTGATCATCCAGTACTTCATCCCCCATCAGGTCTCCGTCTCGGTCTTCAACTACTACACCTCGTGGGCCCCCATAGTCTCTGGCTTCGCGCTGATCCTGGGAGTCGGCAGCATCACGAGGCTCCACTACCACAAGATCAGGATACGCGACAGGAACTGGCCCTACAGCCTGGCAACGCTGATCCCCATGTACCTGATGCCGGTCTTCGCCCTCCTCCTGCCCCCCTCGATCTGGGGCGGCAACCAGGCACCCGGGCTCTTCGACTTCATGTACACGCGCATCCAGGTACCCATACAGTCGACGATGTTCAGCATGCTGGCCTTCTACATAGCCAGTGCGGCCTTCCGGGCCTTCCGGGCCAAGTCGGCCCTCGCGACCCTCCTGCTGATTGCGGCTGTCATAGTGATGCTCGGACAGGTGCCCATCGGGGACCTCGCGGGCCGCTGGCTCCCCAACCTGGGCCAGTGGATCCTCCGCTACCCGAACCTCGCCGCCAAGCGCGCCATCGAGCTGGGAGTGGGCTTCGGCGTGCTGGCCACATGCCTCAAGATCATCTTCGGCGTCGAGCGCGGCTGGCTCGGCGGGGCCGGGGAGTAGGTGAGCGCCATGAACTTCTGGATGAAGATGCTGAACATCGACAGGCGCTGGATATTCCTCGCCATAGCCGTGGTGGTCATAGTGCCCTTCTTCGCCAGGATGGGCCTTCCGCTGATCCCCAACCGCGAAGTGCGGAGCATCTACGACTGCATCGACAGCCTGGGGCCGCGGAACGCACTGATGATCGGGTGGGACTTCGACCCCAGCACGGATGCGGAGAACCAGCCCATGGGGATCGCCCTGCTCAGGCATGCGTTCGCCCGGCATGTCCCCGTCTTCATGACGGCATACCTGCCGTTGGGGCAGGGACTCGCCAACATGGCGCTCGAGCAGGTCAGTGACACTACCGTGGCAGGCAACTTCGTGATCGTCCCTTGGGACGCATGGGAGCCGTTCAGGGCCCAGGGCGCCGAGGGGAGGGACTCCCTGGAAGCCGCATGGATCGCCGCAGGGCACAGGCTGCCGGAGGGTTCCAGGGGCTGGGTCTTCGAGGGCGTCGACCTGGCCTTCCTGGGCTACCAGCCGCTGTTCTACCTGGTGATACTGGGCATGGGCAACTCGATAGCGAGCCAGTTCCCCAGCGACGCCAACGGCAACCCGGTGGCCGAGATGCCCATCATCCAGGCCCACAAGAATCTCAGACAGGTGGACCTGGCTGTCACACTGGCCGGCTCGAGCGCCTGCGTGACCTGGATCGTGTACGGCACTGCGAAGGTGGGCCTGAGGGTGGCCTTCGGAGTCACCGCCGTCATGGCCACGGACTACTATCCCTACATCCAGTCGGGCCAGATCATCGGCATGATGGGCGGGCTCCGCGGAGCCGCTGACTACGAGGTCCTGGAGACCCAGGGCGGCTACACGAGCAGCACGGGCAGAGCGTACCGGGGGATGGACGTGCAATCCCTTGCCCACCTGGCCATCATCCTCATGGTCGTCCTGGGCAACATCGCGTACTTCGCGAGCGGCATGCGCAAGAAGACGGCCCTGAAGGCGGGGAGGTAGGCCGATGTACGACCTGATCGGCATATGGGTTGCGGCCATTCTCACGCTGGCCATCTACTCGTTCCTGTACAAGGAGAACCCGTTGTACCGCCTGGCGGAGCACCTGGTGGTGGGGACTTCGCTTGGTTACTCTATTGTCATGATCTGGAACCAGTTGCTCTTCCCCAGGCTGTGGCAGCCTCTCACCCACGGACAGGACTGGACCCTGGTGATCCCGGCCCTGTTCGGGATCCTGTACATCACCCGCTTCTACCCGAGGGTGGCCTGGCTGTCCAGGTACCCCATCGCCTTCCTGCTCGGAACCGGGATGGGCGTGGGCTTCCCTCTGGACATGCAGGCTCTCGTGCTGAGGCAGATAGAGGCGACGATCATCCCGATCTACGCTCCAGGGGCCCCGTTCGACGTCTCACTCGGAACCGTGGTCATCGTCCTGGGGACCCTCGCCGCCCTCATCTACTTCTTCTTCTCGAAGCCTCACAGAGGGCCGTTCTTCGGCACGGGATCGAAGATCGGCATCTGGATCATCATGATCGGCTTCGGTGCGACCTTCGGGTTCACCGTGATGGGGCGCATCAGCCTTCTGATCGGGAGGGTCCAGTTCCTCCTCGGTGACTGGCTGCATCTGCTCCACTGATTCCGGAGGATGCCGGCCGGGCCGCTCCGTGCGGCCCGGCCGGACCCGGGGAGGTTGTCTTGAACAGCACGGCGCTGGCGGTTCTGAGAGAGCTTTCCGTCCTCGACGGGGTGGAGTGCACTCCGGACCTCGTGTTCAGCTGCGGGGGCGAGAGGATAGCCGAGGCGGAGGCCGTCGGCGAGACGCTGCTGCTGGAGATACTTTGTCATCCCCTGGATGTGCCGGCACTTGTCGAGGAGTATGCGTGCTGTTCGCTCTCCGGATCCGGGGAGAGTCGCCGGATAAGGATGTTCTTCGTGACCGGGCCCTCGCCCGAGGAGCGCTCCGCGCTCCTGGAGGCGTTCAGGTCCGCTCTGGACAGGGTAGCCCCCGGGGGTCCCGGGACACAGGATGAGAGGAGCGAGGATGGATAGGTACGTCTGCAACGTGTGCGGATGGGTGTACGATCCCGAGATCGGCGATCCGGATGCCGGCATCGAGCCTGGCACGCCCTTCGACAGCCTTCCCTTCGACTGGGTCTGCCCGGTCTGCGGCGCCGCCAAGTCGGACTTCACCAGGGAGTAGGGGGGCCCCCATGACGAGGACCGTGTTCCTTGTTCTGGTGGGCAACCGCCTGGAGTCCGCATCGAGGGTGCAGCAGATCCTCACCGGGTGGGGATGCATGATCAAGACCCGCCTGGGACTGCACGACGGAGTGCTGGAGGGCTGCACCGAGTCCGGCCTGATCGTCCTCGAGGTTGTCGGCGAGGAGGAGAAGAAGGCCGAGCTCGAGCGCAAGCTGGGGGTAGTGCCGGGAGTGACGGCGAAGAGGGTCGACCTGACCCTGCCGTGAGCCGCTCCCGCCTCGGCGAGGCGCTCGAGAGGCTGTACTCGAGGTTCAACCGGAGGGATCTGGTAGAGCCCGATCCGCTGCAGTTCCTCTACCGGTACTCCGACCCGGCCGACAGGGAGATAGCCGGACTCGCCGCTTCCTGCCTCGCGTACGGCAGGGTCGCATCGATCCTGGGCAGCGTGGGGTTGGTTCTGGATTGCCTCGGTCCCAGCCCCGCCGGCTTCCTGAGGCAGGAACCCCGCGGCCATCCCTCCATCGAGCGGATCTGCAGTTTCCGCCACAGGTTCTCGCCCGGGACCGAGATCCTGGACGTGCTCTCCGGGGCCGCGCGACTGCAGGCTGCATGCGGCGGCTCCCTCGAGGATCTGGTTCGGGGACCCGGGCCCGTCCTGGAGCGCCAGGAGAGCCTCGTCAGGGGGATCCTCCGCGAGGCGGGGCTCGAGAGATCGACGCTCCTGCCGCTGCCTTCCTCGGGTAGCGCCTGCAAGAGACTGAACCTCTTCCTCCGATGGATGGTCCGCTGCGACGAGGTCGACCCCGGCGGGTGGGACGATGCGCTCCGGCCCTCCGAGCTCCTCGTCCCGCTCGACGTGCACATGTTCAGGGCAGGCATCGCTCTAGGCTTCACGAGCAGGAAGCAGGGCGACCTCGCGACCGTGCTGGAGATCACCAGAGGCTTCGCCCGGCTGAGACCCGACGACCCTGTCCGCTACGACTTCGCCATCACCCGGTTCGGCATCCGCCGGGAGCTGACGGAGGAGGAGCTGCTGAGGGAACTGACCGGGGGCGACCGGAGACTGGAGACTGGAGACTAGAGGCTGGAGACAGGTGCGCCCGGACGATGGGCGGCTTCGGATCGCATCCAGGGAATCGCGCTGGTGCCGAGGGGCGGAATCGAACCGTCGACACACGGATTTTCAGTCCGTTGCTCTACCATCTGAGCTACCTCGGCACCGATGCGCCCGCCAATCTACCAAGCATGCCCCGGATGGTCAACACGGGAAGAAGGCTGCAGGCTGGAGGCTGGAGACTCGCTGCACAGAGAATGGTCCGTCTGCCGGCCCTCAAGTCCCCAGTCCCCAGTCTCCAGTCCCCAGCCTACAGCCCTTCCCATTCCCCGCTGGCATTCCCTTCCCTCCGGTGTTCATACTCCCGCATACTCCGGCACTGGAGATCAGATCCGAGAGGGGGTGAACATGACCGCAAGGAGGAAGAACCCGAACTGCCCCTGCACCTCGAAGTGCAGCCTGCACGGAGACTGCATCGAGTGCAGGGCCGCGCACAGGGCCTCGGCCACGCAGACGAGCTGCGAGAAGCTGGGCATCGCGGCGCCGCGGGAGGAACCCGCCGACTTCGGCATCAGACTGCTGGACTTCACGCCCTGCGCCGGTTGAGCGGGCAAGCTGTCGCCGGACAGGCTGTCCGGGCTGCTTGCGGAGATGCCCGTCATCGAGAGCCCCGATCTCATCGTCGGGATGGACACCCTGGATGACGCGGGGATCTTCCGGATCTCCGACGAGGTCGCACTGGTCCAGACGGTTGACTTCTTCGCCCCCGTGGTGAACGACCCGGTGGCATGCGGCAGGATAATAGCCGCCAACTGCCTCTCTGACGTCTGGGCGATGGGCGGGAAGCCTGTCACGGCGATGAACCTCCTCGGGTTCCCTGCTGCCAAGATCCCGGTCGAGGTCATGTCACGCCTTCTGCGAGGGGCCGGGGAGAAGCTCCAGGAGGCGGGCGTGGTGCTGGTGGGGGGGCATACCGTCGACCAGGCCAGCGTGATGTTCGGCCTCTCCGTGACCGGCCTGATCGATCCGCTCAGAGCCGTCCGCAACTCCACGGCCCGCGAGGGCGACCTGCTGGTGCTGACCAAGCCTCTCGGGAGCGGCATCCTGGCCTCCGAGCTGAAGGAGGGGAGGATCGACGAGTCCGCACTCAGGCAGGCCGTGCGCTGGATGGAGCGCCTCAACCTGTATGCCGGGGAGGTCCTCACGCGCCTCGGAGCCAGCGCCATGACCGACGTGACTGGTTTCGGCCTGGCCGGCCATGCCATGGCCATGGCGAGGTTCGCCGGCGTGGTCTTCGAGTTCTCGGCGTCCGCCGTTCCGATATACGATGGCGCTCTAGCCCTTGCGTCAGGCTACCTGCCGGGGGGATCGGGGAGCAACTGGGACTACGCCGGAGGGTCGATCGAAGTCTCCGGCGATGTCGCGCGGGAGGCCGTCGCCGTGATGCTCGATGTCCAGACCTCGGGGGGCCTTCTGGCCGCGATCGCCGCGGACCGCGCTGCGGAGGCGGTGGAGAAGCTCCACGAGGCCGGGGATTCGACGGCAGCCGTGATCGGAAGGGTCTGCGCACCCGGGCCGAAGCCGATCAGGATCGTGCCCTAGGAGGGGCTGCAGGCTACGGACTGCGGCCTTCGGACCCTTCCTTCAGTACCTTGCTCATCACTCCGATGTCCGTTCGCCAGGTCCAGCCGATCCTCTCGTAGAAGTCCCTGGCCGGATTGTCCGCATAGATGAAGAGGTGGATCTTCTCGATCCCGGCCTCGCCCAGGCTCCGCTCGACGGCCTCCATCAGGGCTCGTCCTGTCCCTCCCCTCTGCATCGCCGCCTCCACGGCGAGGTGGTAGACATAGCCCCTCCTCGTGTCGTGCCCCGCCATCACGGAACCAGCCACCTTCCCGTCCGCGCCCTCCGCGACGAAGCAGTGGGCGCCGTTCCGCTCGAGGAACCTATCGAAGCCCTTCGGGCCGTCCGCTGCGGTCATCGTGTTGCCGGGGAAGCTGCTCCAGAGAGAGCAGAGGAACGGGTAGTCGCCCGGCCTCATGTGCCGGATGATCAAGCGCCCCTCCGCAGGCAGAGTCCGCCGAGGGCTCTCGTGCGCGTTGCCGAGAGAAACACGGCACACGCGGCGAGGACCACGCTCATGGCGAAATAGGCGTCGGGGTGGATCCTCCCCGCGGCAGGGCCCTCGAAGGCGCGGAAGGTGTAGCCCGGGACCGCGAGCAGCGCAGGGAGCCCCCGTCCGGAGGGAGCGTACGCAAGCGCGGCGAGCAGTCCGAGGACGAGCCCAGAGAGCGCCCTGCTGCGGGGCTCGAGCCAGAGCGCGACTGCCGCGACAAAGAGGCTGGACAGAGGAGCGACGAACCAGGTCTGCCAGGGAAGGGTCCCGGGGAGCATTGAGAGTGGGACCAGAGAGAGAAGCCCGCCTCCCAGCACCGAAAGGGTGAGCTCCGCGCCCAGCAGAGGGCCTGCACCAGCCCTGGTCAGAGCGAGCGACGAGATCAGTGCCCGACGGGTCTCGCCGCCCGACCAGCCCGAGCAGAGAGCGGCGGGGAACGCGAACGCAAGCCAGGAGGCCGCGGCGGCCGGCGCGTCGTCACGGAAGTGCAGCATCGCGAAGAGGGACGGTATCACCAGGACCGCCCAGAAGGACAGCCTCGAAGCCGCCGAGACGGCCATGAGCCTCCAGATGGCCGTGAAGAGCCTCGTCATCCCTCCTGCTCCGGGGGCTGGAAGAGATCCTGTTCCCTTCCCGGTGGCTGTTCCTCGCGGAGCTCCCTCAGCAGGGTCGACATGGCCGGAGCCCTGACCTCCATCGAAGTGAGGGCCCTTCCGTTCGCCCTTGCGAGCGCCGTGACGGAGGCCACCGCCGCTGCAGGGGAGGGGTGCGAGAACGAGTACCCGTCATCCGTCGCGACGAGGTTCGACAGGCCGGGGAGCTCTTCGACAGCCGAGCGCGGCAGAGCCGGGCAGAACGAGACGCGGATGTCCACCGCCATCGAGCAGAGCCTCGCCAGATCGGCCCGGCTGACCGTCCTGCGGATGTCGCTTCCCGAGCAGAGGACCACCCTGTCGGCGCATGGCGGTATGGAGCCCAGGCCGTCGGCCGTGAGAACCAGCGCCTTGCCTATGGCCCTCAGATCGTCCAGTTGCCGGTACAGCACCGCCGGCAGGGGGCACTGGGAGATGAACAGCGACGGGTTGTGCAGAAGAGCCGCCGCGAAGGCAAGCTGTGCATTCTGCTCTTCCGTCAGCGCCTCGCCGGGCGTCCGGCGCACCTCGTACAGGAAGCACCACCGGAGGACCTCCGATACCGCCTCCCTGCTCTGCTTCGCGCCCATGCCCATGGCGGCCGAGAGCAGTCCGAGATGGGAGGAGGGCGTTGCACCGCGGGGGCAGCGGGCGCCCGCCGGCAGGAAGCCTATCGCAGTCCTCGCCCTGCGCTCGCAGACGGGGATCCCCAGCCTCCCGGCGGTCACGCGGCCGCACCACGGCCTCTCGACGCCGGCCAGCACGGCCGCGAGCCTGGCGAGGAAGCGCCTGGAGTCGCCGGCCAGGACTACTGCAGATCCTCCAAGAACGGCGAGATCGGCCTCGTTCTCCGAATCCCTGGAGACCCTCAGGCCCTGGGCCTCGAGCAGGACCGGCGGGGCTTCTGTCAAGCTCCCTCCCCGGAACCGATGCTTGCCAGGAGACTGGCATCGGCCTTCTCCAGGGCTCTGACGACCGCCAGGCCGTCCTTCCCGCTGGAGCGTGGCTCGGAGCCGGTCTCGATGCAGCGGAGGAAGTCCTCCATCTCCGCCGCCAGGGGTTCGAACGTGTCCAGCCTGGGAGACACGATGTCGCCGGTCCTGTACGCCAGCTGGTACTCCCCGAAGGAGGCCGGCTCGATCACGTCCACCCGCTTGTCGTAGATCTTTATCTTCTCGTCCGGCTCGGTGTCGTCGTAGACCAGCATCTTGCGGCTGCCCACTATCACGGTCCTGCGGAGCTTCGAGGGAGACAGCCACGAGAGCTGGACGTTGGCGATCATCCCGTCGGGGAACCTGAGGTTCACGAAGGCCACGTCCGGTATGCCCTTCAGGACGTAGTCGCACCCGAAGGCCTGGACGGTCATCGGTTCCTGGCCGACCCAGTAGAAGAGCATCGAGAAGTCGTGGGGGGCGAGGTCCCAGATGACCGATACGTCCTTCTGGTGGAGGCCGAGGTTCACCCTGGTGGAAGTGATGAAGTAGAGATCGCCCAGCTCTCCGCTCTGCAGGATCTCCCTGGCCTTGATGATCGGCGGGGAGTAGATGAACGTGTGGCCGACCATGGTCACAAGTCCATGCCGCTGTCCGAGATCGACCAGCTCCTCGGCCTCGGCCACGCTCGAGGCGAACGGCTTCTCCACGAAGACGTGCTTGCCGGCTTCCAGCGCGGCCTTCGCCAGGGGATAGTGCGCCATGACCTCCGTGGCCACGAGGATGGCGTCGATCGAAGGATCGGCGATGAGGTCGTCGAAGCTTGTCGTGCCGCCGATCCCCGGATAGCGGTCCAGCGTTCTCCGCAGCCTCGTCTCGTCCCGGTCGCAGATGACCATCCCGCCCGAGCGCCTGCTGGGGTAGATGTTCCTCACGAGGTTGGGTCCCCAGTACCCCAGGCCGACTATGCCCGTCCGAACCATGGCTCCTCCGAGTGAATCTGGCCGATCTGCTCCCCGGCTTCCACATATGCTAACCCATACCTCTCTTGCGGTAAAGCAGACGGCCATTCTGGCGCACCTCCGGTCGTGCTCCCCCGCCGGCCGGGGGGCGCTCCGGAGGCGGCCGGTCCAGAGCGTTGATTGACAACAGGCTGCGGAATGGGCCTCGCACAGCCCCGCTGGCCTGCGCGTTGCTGCATATTGAAAGGGCGAAAGGCCCCGGGAGGTGAGAAGCTTGAACATCGAGAGGATGACGATCAAGGCCAGGGAGGCGATCTCGGCGGCCTCCAGGGCGGCATCCGCCTCGGGCCATCCCGAGGTGACTCCCCTGCATCTGGCCCGGACGCTCCTGGAGGAGCCGGACGGCCTGATCCCGGGGGTGCTCGGCAGGATGGGGGTGGACAGGTCCGCCCTGCTCGCCCGCGTGGACTCCGAGCTGGGGAAGCTCCCCAGGAGCCAGGGCGGGTCGGAGCCGCACGCCGGGCAGAGGCTCCAGCGGGTCCTGGCGTCCGCCGAGGCGGAGGCGTCCAGGCTGAGGGACGACTTCACGGCCGTCGAGCACCTCTTCCTGGCTATCCTGGCGGAGCCTTCGCTCTCCCCGCTCTTCAGGAGCGCCGGGGTCTCGTCCGACGACTTCCTGAGGGCGCTTTCGGAAGTGAGGGGCGCCTCCAGGGCCACCTCGGAGAATGCCGAGGAGAGCTACGATTCCCTGGCCCGGTACACGCGCGACCTGACCGCCCTGGCCCGTCAGCAGAAACTCGACCCGGTGATAGGCCGCGACGACGAGATCCGGAGGGTGATGCAGGTCCTGGGCAGGCGGAGGAAGAACAACCCGGTGCTGCTCGGGGAGCCCGGGGTCGGCAAGACTGCCATAGTGGAGGGCCTCGCGGGAAGGATAGCCGCGGGTGACGTCCCGGAGAACCTCAGGGAACGGAGGGTCCTCGCCCTGGACATGGGCGCCCTCGTGGCGGGCACGAAGTTCCGCGGCGAGTTCGAAGAGAGGCTGAAGGCGGTCCTCAGGGAGATAACCTCCTCCGAAGGCGAGATCATCCTCTTCATCGACGAGCTGCACACTCTGGTCGGGGCCGGTGCCGCGGAGGGCGCGATAGACGCGGCCAACGTCCTCAAACCGTCGCTGTCGCGCGGCGAGATACAGTGCATCGGCGCCACCACGAGGGATGAGTACCGCAAGTACGTCGAGAAGGACGGCGCCCTCGAGAGGCGCTTCCAGACGATCATCGTCAACCCCCCCACCCGCGACCAGACGCT